>ERZ773197.44-NODE-44-length-93822-cov-20.863353_pt1 | contig 93822 bp, 68 predicted proteins | sample MGYA00580999_ERZ773197 | MGnify/ENA primary metagenome ERZ773197 (study PRJEB29015, sample SAMEA2738166) | human oral metagenome | biome: human oral; feature: human-associated habitat; material: saliva | place: China | collected 2185 ...
CGCCCGTGTATGCTGTCCAGGTGTACCCGCCTAAGCCGAACCTGTCAAAAAAGTTCAGCTTAGCGCCTTTATTGAAACCTGCACCTTCAGTAGCGCTTTGACCACCGATAACGAGCTGTTGATTATTCTTTTCCAGGTCGATACCGACAGTTTTAAGGAGCATATTAGCTCCGCTTTCTGGTGTTGAGCGTCCGCTTGTTGCGGCGGATTTGCTGAACGCTAGAAACTGGAGGTCGTTGCTTTGGGAATATTGGTAGAGTTTAGCGGGGAAGCTATCTTTACCGAAAGCGTCGCACATAACCCATTTACTGATGTCTAGGGCGTGTGCGTCTTGTATTTTGGTAGCGCCTAGCCCCGCCCCTGTCACAGCTGAAAGAGTGATGAGGAGGGCGGCAAATAGTGATACTAGGGCGCACCACACCCCCTTAACACCTTTTAGGGTTTTGGTGTTAAGGGGGTTTCCGTCAGCTGTTTGTGCTGTCAGTGTGGTTTGTGTACTCATGTGTTTCCTCTATGCCTGCGCTACCTTTATTTCCTATAGCGAAGGATACTCTCGACTAGCCTGTTGAGGGTGGTGTAGGCGGGGTCGGTTTGCGGGTTTTCTTGGAGCCAGGTGTGGATGAGTTGCAGTGTTTCTGTGGGGAGTAGCTGTAGCTCTTGTTTTGGTTTGTCTAATGCATTTTCGACTTCTTCCGGTATTTCGTTGTTGAGACGTTTAACGAAAGCCAGGTCGATGCGTTCGTTTTCTTCGTGGTTGAACCGCTCCCCCAGTTTGTTTTCCAGGTTACGTTTCGCGCCTCCGAGTCGGTAGCGTACCATGTTTTCGGTGCCCATAACTTTGTGGACTGCCTTTTCGGTGGCTTTGAAGCTGTCGTCGTTTTGAACATCGAACCGCTCGTTTTCGGGGACAGGCTGTTGCGAGTGCTCTTGTTCGACAAGCTTTTGCAGGCGGCGCTGGGTGGAGCCTTCACCAGGGACGCGCTTACTGAGGGCTTCTGCCACGTTTTCTTTGTGTTGCTTCTCAGATGGTGCTTCCCATTCGGTTCCGGCACGTTCGGCGTTCTCACGCTGTAGCGCGTATTCTTGCTGTACCGTTGCCTCCGCTTCGGCTTCCTCAGCTTTGAAAGCTTCCTGGTATGCTTCGGTAATCTTTCGGGCGTTGCGGATGTCTTTGGCGCTTCGCATCCTTTCGATGGAGGTGCTGTGTGTTTTGGAGCCGTTTTCGGCGGCGTTGATTTGGTTGAGGACTGAGGCTGTACGCCTTGCTTCATCGAAGTGTTCCATGTCTTCGGTTGCTTTGCGTGCTGTTTTGAGTCCAGTACTGCGTGCGGTGAGGATGGTTCGTACAGCGCCGTCGCGTCCTGTGGAGCTGAGTGCTTCGCGCGGGTCGAGGGTCTTAACTGCTTCGGTGAGTCCGCCGCGTAGACCGTTTTCGGTGTATCCGCGTGCGAAGCCGTGTTTAAGCTCTGCGGGTGCGCCTTCAACGAAGCGTACTGCCTTCTTGCCGACCTTGGTCTTATTCAGGATGTTCTTTCCGTCTGTCATGTTCACGGTGCCCGCGATGCCTGAGCCGCCCATGATTTTCTTCATAATCTTACGGGAACCAACAAGCAAGATGATGGAAGCAATAACCTGTGCAAGGAACACAAAGATGTACTCATCCACAGCGCTTGTCAGGTTGATAAGGAGCAGGGATAGCAGGCAGAGCAAGAAGGTGAGGATTGCAGACTGCGCATAAAGCCCCAGTAGCGTTGTCACGTACTTCATGGTGTTCTTCTTGCTGTACTTTCCAAAGAGAGCGAGAAGCAAGATGAACGGCAGTATTACTAGCATGAGCAGTAGTACTGCTTTAATGACGGCTTTGTAGATAGCGTAGTAGCCTACGGTGAAGCCTGATACTAGTGCGGCTACAGGAGCCATTACAGCGGTTGCCGCACGTGCGCTAGGCTGTTTGCCCGCCCACATTTTCAGGTAGCGTGAGTCGGTGCCCACGCCGTTGTTTAGCCCGGCTTGCAGGTCGACAATTTTGTACATGTTGGGGTCTGTTACGCCCACGGATTTGCCTGCCGCGTCTTCCGTGGTGGTTCCAACACTCATCAGGTCTAGCTGGTAGAGTGCCCAGTTATTGACGGTTTTACCGCCGCCCATTTGTACGGGGGCGCGCCCCACCTGGGAGCTGTTGGTGTTGATGAATGTGTGGGCTGTTGTGGGGCGTTTAGCGTCCACGGCATACAATTTGTTATACCCTACGCCCCACTGTGCATACGACCAGGGGGTGAGCGTGTTCATGCGCCACACTTCACACATGAGGATGCGTGTAGCGGGGTCTGAGTCGTTCCTGTTCGTGTTGTATTTGATGGTTGTGGATGCGCCTGTAGCTGTACAGATTTCGTCCCCAATAGTTCCTGATACGAGAGCTTCCGCAATGACTTTATCCACAACGTTGGTGCTCTGGTCTACGGTGCGGATTGTTTCGTGTGGTTTGAGGAGTGTGGCGAAAGCTAGTGCGGAGATGAGGAGGATTCCGCAGAATAGTTTTAGGATTGTTTTTAGGGCTCCGGCTTTGCCACGGAAGATTTTGTAAGCAATAAGTGCGATACCTATAAGCGCGCTGGTGAACGCAAGCGGGAAGAACACACTCTTAGTGAAGGACTCAATGAGCTGGGCAATGAGGTTATCTACGCCGAAGGTTTGCAGAATGGGTGACATGCCCATGTTGAGGGCGGCGTTTGCAAAGCGCGTGATAGCGGCGGCTGAGATGATTCCCGCGTTAGAGAAGTCCGTCATAGCCGAGTCTGAGTTAAAGAGCAGATTGGTGATGGACGGGTCATATAGGGCGCGACGTGTGTCGGACATGTCGCCGTCACCTGTTCCGTACACGCCTCCCTTAATGGGTGCGCGTGTTGGGGAGCATTCTTTGTTGTAGCTACCGGACTCGGTGAAGAGTTTGGTGGGTTTGCCGTTTTCGTCCAGCTTATCGGTGCCGTCGGGGTTTAGGCAGTAGTACTGGTTGATGGGGTTGTTGAAGTTTGCGGCAGGGTTTTTCTTGAGGAAGTCTTGGATTTTGGTGGGGGCGGAGACTTTCTCTGCAAGTTTTTTGCCCGCGTCGGATTGCTTTTCGCTGGTGTATTTTTTAACAGCGTTGGTGTATGCGTTGGGGACGCAGGAGTAGAAGGCGGAGAGAGTTTCGTCTCGCTTTGCTTCGTCCTCGTCCACGTTACAGGTCAGCCCGTATTTGTTGGCGGATTCAAACCAGCTCTTGTTGTGTTCTTTCCAGTCTTTGAGTGTTTCGGTTGGCTTATCTGTAGCGTCCCAGTCGTAGTGGGGGTTTTCCATGTTTGCGGTTTTTGCCGCTTCGGAGCAGGCGTTTTCGTCGGCTAGTTTGGAGATGGTGTTTCGTGTACCGTCTGGGTTCGTGACGATACAGGTGGTGCCGCCTGTCGCTGGTTGCGCGGGGGCGGTTTGAAGGTTTTTAAGGTCGTCGGGGAGTTTTACTTCTTCCGCTGTTTTGCCTGCAATGGACGCGACGATGGTGTTGATGATTTCCTGTTCCATCTCAGCGTTCGTTGCGGCACGGGCAGAGTAGAGCGTGTTGTCGAACCCGACACGGGTGTACCCGCGTGTTGCCATGACGTTAGCATCCGAGGTGTCGAGGATGGTATTGATAGCGCTGGCGGCTCCTGATTCAGCTCCAGCGTTGAAAGCGGCGGCGATGGAACCGAAGTAGTTACCTTTAGCTATCTCAGCTTTGAAAGCGCCACCGGCGGCTCCGATACTATCCCCAATACCGTTGAATACAACGCTCACGCCGAGGGCTAGAGTTTGGGATGCACCGAAGTTGCCCATGAGTCGTGCTTGGGTTTGCACTTGGATGTGGTCGTATTCTCCGGCGTAGTAGGTTAGGCGGAGGTTGTATCCGTAGAGTTCGAGGGCGGTGTATTTGTCGACACGGGCGCTCGCTGTTGCGGGCACGGTTTTGATACCGGTGGGTAAGCCAAGCCACGGCATGTCCAGTTTTGCTGATTCTGCTCCGCCTCGTTGGATACCTCCGGGGGCGATTGCTTTAAAAAGGTTCTGTCCCATATCAGCAACAAAGTTAGGAACGTCACAGTTGTGATACGTAAGGAGTCCCTGGTTTGGGTCTTTCGCGTCACATGACCATTTTTTGTTGTCCTTATAGTATCCGTCGACGGCGGATTTTTCGTGGTTGTAGATGTAGCCTGGGGTGAGGACACGGTTGATAACTGAGGCGAACGTTGCTTTATTGTTTGCGCCTCGGGTCTTCTTTAAGGTTTCCGTGAAGCCTTTATCACCTTTTTCGGTTACACCTAGGTTTTTCTGTGCCTCTTGTAGCTTCTCGACGGTTTTCTTGTCACCGTCGTCAGCATAAGCGGCTGAACCGCCCGTAAAGGGTGTGAGGGTGAGTAGCAGAATCAGTGCGAGCATGACTGAAGCAACGAGACGTTTAAAAGGGTTCTCGTTGCTTTTGCTTGCCCTGTGCATGGGGGTACTCCCCCAGGTTGTGTAGGTTTTGCCCATAATATTTTTCCCGTGTCGTGGGTTGAAATAACTGTTAGGAATATAGCACGCGAGGGGCGACACAGAATTTATCCATGTCGCCCCTCGCATATCGTGTAGGAGTATCCTATGTGGAGTCCTTAACCACTAAGGTGAACCAACCTGCTTACGTTATATCAGGGCTGGTTTTTCCTTCGGGTGTATTGAGGTGGGGGTGGTGCGCCTGTTTTGAGGTCTTGTAGCGCTTGTTCGTAGGTGCGTTCGTACCGGCGGGCTTTAGGTGCGTCGTGTTCCCCGGCGGCTTTGTACCTGTCGCCTTCTTTATAGTTCCAGCCTATTGTTTTACGGATGTGGCTTCCATGTTCAAAGAGCTGTTCTACCCAGTTTTGTGGGGTGATGGGCAGGTCGGGGCGTTCTTCGGATAGTCGGATTAGCCCTGAGATGTTGGGTGTGACGCGGGTACTGACTCGTTTAGTGGCGTGTGTGTTTTCGGGTGCTTCCCTGTTAGGGTCGATTTTAGGTTTCACGGCTACAATGTCTAGCAGGTTCACGTCTACCCCGTTCGCAATAAGAGCTACCGCAATGTTGCGGTATGCCGCTATCGCATTGATTACATCATCGGGGGCTACACCGGCTACGCGGGCGGCTTCCTTGCAAGCTTCTTTCACGAGGTTATCGTGGGTGATTATCTTGTGGTGTTCGCCGTCGCTTGTGGTGGTTTCTTTGATGCTGGGTGGGAGCTCCATGTGGGGTGTGGTGTCGTCCCAGCGGATTATGGGGTGGGTGTAGGCGTTTTCGACTATGGTGTAGCCGTATAGGTTGCTTTTGCGGGGCATTAGGCAACTCCTGGGGTGTCGATTGCCTTGTAGGAGGACACGCCGTATTTGACGGCGGTGTTTACTGCGTCGTTGATGCGTTGGGCGATGAACGTTTCGATGTCGGGTGCGGGTGTGATGAGTTTTTTACCGCGCTCTGGTTCCTCTGAGGTGAGGATGAGGGTTCCGTGGTTCCAGTGGAGCCACATGTTTTTGGTGAGTTCTTGCCATGCTTGGAGGCTGTTTACTCGCCAGTTTGCTGGTTGTGCTCCGGCTCCGGTTAGACCGGGGATGTCGAGTGCTACGGGCACGTTGGTGAGGTCGGGTTCCCCTACTGGTGTTTCTGTCTCGATTTTGATGGTGAGGGTCGTGTCGTCAAGTGTGAATGTGGGGTTTTGGGTGTAGAGGCGTAGCACTTCTTGCGTTTGTAGTTTGGTGTTGTTACGCAGGGTTGTGATACGGTTTTCTTGGATTTGGCGTGTGGTGCCGCCGGGGGCTGTGTCGGGCTTGAGGTTGTAGATGCGGTTTTGGGCTTTACGTAGTTCTGTTTCGTAGAGTGCTTCTACAGTGTTTTTGAGGGGGGCGGTGGGGATTGTGAGGATTGTTGTAGCCATCATGTCTACCTATCTGTGTGGGTGTTTTCTGTTGTAGGCATATTTTAGCATCTTTGGGGGACGTGTTAGGGGCGCGCATGTTTTGTTGTTCATGCGCGCCCCTGGCGTTTCGTCGGTAACCTAGTTTTTCTTAGTGTGTGCGCTTACATTTCCTGGTCTTATGGGCGGGGCGGCTCTTGTTGATTATTGTTCCCCAACTAGCTGTTTTGCGTAGTTTGCGGGACTGGGTTGCTTTCCCGTTTGCCGGTTGTGTGATGCGCCGGTGTTCTAGGTTATTTACTTATGTGTTGTATATATCAGAGTTCAATCTGATAGTCGGCTACAGCATCTACCGCATCGTTGTGGGCGATGATGATGATTTGCTGTGCGTCCATTACGCTCCGGATGGTTTTGATGGTTGCGTCCATGTTGCGCGGGTCGTAAGCGGTGAAAGCCTCGTCAAGGATGAGTGTGCTTGTGGAACCGCCGAACACCTTAGCCATTGCCAAGCCGATTGCGAGAGATACAGCCGATAGTTCACCACCGGATAGGAGGGAAACTTCTCGCGTTTCGCCTGTTCCGAAGTTTGCTTGCACGTTGAAGTCTTCGGTAATGGTGATAGTGAGGATTGTCCCGTTGGTGAAACCGGTGATGAGTTCGGACGCGAATTGGGAGAGCTGTGGGATTGTTGCGGCTGTTACGTCGCGCCTAAATTCTTCAAGTGTCGCTTGAGCTTGAAGGTTGCTCTCCTGCTCTTTGAGTAGAGACTCGTATGCTTTTGCGTCCTTTAGCTCTTGGGTGAGCTGTGTTTTGAGGGTTGCGTGTTGTGTTGCAACAGCTGTGTAGGTGGTGTTTGTTGCGGTGCCATCTGTTGTGTTCTTTTCGAGTTTCTTATCGAGCTCGGCTTGTTTTTCCTCGGCTGAAGCGAGGGCGCGCTCTGTTACTTTCGGGATGCTATTGAGGCGCTGTTTCAGGGACGCAATTTCTGTGTTAAGGCGCGCGATAGTTTCTACCCCGCGTTCTATAGCGCTGTTGAGGCGTTCAAGTTCGCGGGCTAGGTCTTCGATTTTCTTAACGTCGTTGAAGATGTTGAGAGCTGTGGTGTGTTCAACCTCAGCATGTTCAACTTTCTTCACGGCTTTTTTGAGCTCGGCTTCAGTTTCTTTTAAAGCCGCCTTGCTGGTCTTTAAGCGCGTGTAAGCGTCAATTACAGTGGCAATAACTGTAATTGTGATTTCGTTCTTTGTAAGGCTTTCTGTAAGGCGTGCGTGCTCTTCCTGCTTGTCTGCCACCTCTTGGGTGAGGTTGATGATGGTTTCCTGGAGCGGTTTAAGGACACGTTCCTTGTTTTGGATGACCTGCTGACAGGTGGGGCATGTACCGTCGAGATTCGCGATTTGGTCGTAGCCTGCTTCCGTTTCGGGGAGGAGGCTGTTTCGGATGAGGTTTAGACGGGCGGTGAGGTCGCTAACTTTCGCGCGTGCGTCCTTGATTTCCTGGTCGAGAGCCTTGTGAGCCTTTTTTGCTTCGGTAATGTTCTTATATTCGGAGCTGTTAGTGACGGTTTCAGCTTCGATGATTTGGGCTTGGAGCGCGGCTTTAGTCTCTTCCAGCTGGGTTTTGCGTGTATTTGCCGCCTGGAGGGTGTTGAATTTCTCCTGGTACATCGCTTCTACAAGGGTGTAGTCGTATGCTTCGCCCTTGTTGTTGGTGATTCGGTTCTCGAGCTCTTTGGCGGCTTCACGGGTGCGTTCTAGCTCGGCTTTGGTTTCGGCTAGGCGTTCTTCCCTGTTTTCCAGTTTGGTTTTGGTGTTGGTGTATTCCATGTAGTTCCGGCGTGCGTCGGCTACTACCAGGGCTTGCGCTTTCTTTTGGGCAATGAGTTCACGGTATTTTTCGCGCTGGTTCTCAAGGGTTTTCGCGAGGTTCGCTTCGCGTTCTGCGAGTTCTGCTACTGCTTGTTTGTGTGCTTCAATTCCTGCCCGGTCGACGGTTTTGTTATCGACTTCGCGTTTAATGGCGCGACGTTGTACACCGCACTCTTCTAGGGCGTAGGAGTTTGCGGTGATTCCGGTGAGTTCTTCAATGATTTTTCGACGGTCGTCGGGGCGGGAGTTAATGAAGTGGTCTGTTTCTTTTTGGCGGAACAGGATGGTTGCTTTGAAGATGTCTTCACTCATGCCGAGGGAACGCATGATTTCCCGGTTGCCGTCTTTAACAGCTGTGCCTGCTACGTGGCGGGGGGCGCCGTTCTTGTCGATGTGTTCGAGGGTTACCTGCACGTTGCCTTTATGGTTCATGGTGCGGGTTGCAACGTATTTCTCGCCGTCTACGGTGTAGGTGAGGGCTACGACGGTGGGTTCTAGCTTGTCGGTGTTTTCGCGGCGGAGGTCAATGTTTTTGGTTACACCTGTTGGGCGGGTTCCAAAGAGTGCCCAGGGGATAGCATTAACAATGGATGATTTGCCTGCCCCGTTACCGCCGGTGATGTGGGTAATAGCGCCTTCTGGGAACGTGTCTGTACGTTCCTTGTGGGTGCGGAAGTTTTTGATGTACACGGAGTTGATAGTGAAAACTGTCAAGAGGTTTTCCTTTTCGTGAGGTATCTGGGTACGTAATTGCCTCCCGTAATTATACGTTATGGGAGGCAATTGGTGTTATGGGTTTAGTGGGTTTCTGTAGCGGCGGTGGGTGTTGCTGATGCTGTGGCTGTTGCCGCCGCGTTTTCCTTCGCAAGAGCTAGAATAAGTTCTTGGATGGTGAGGTCGTGTCCGTCAATCTTCCAGCTGTTGCTTGGTGTATCCCAGACCATTGTGACGGATACGGGGTAGTTGGTGCGCGTATAGATGTTCTGGGGGATGTGGACGATTCCGTATTCGTTCACTGCGTCGGCTGTTGAGAAGACAGCCTGCTCACTAATAGGCTTAATGTTGTCTGCGCCGCCCATTGTATTACCTAGACCGGCGGCAAGGTAGATGACAGCCACCATTGTCGCCTGCTTAGTAGATTCGTCGCCGCCCACAACGTTATCTTTCAGGGCGGCGGGAACGTTACTATAGTTTCCATCTGCCACTTCAGCTCCTAGAGCGTTAGGGTCTGCGTTCTGTGCGATAGCTTGTAGGATTTTAGTGAGGGCGGCTGTAGCCTCAATCTTATTAGTGTTAGCGTCTTTACCGTTAAGGGTTCGTGTGACCGTCTCTAAAGTAGGTGTGGCGGACGCTGTGGGTGTTGTTGTGTTGTTGGTGGGGATAGCTCCTGTGTAGAAGCATCCGCCGATGAGTGCGCCGCCGACTGCTAGGGCGGCTAGGTGGGTTGAGATGGTGCGGATGAGGGGTGGGCGGTTGTTGATTACTTCGGTGACGTTTCCGGTTGTTTCTGTCATTTTGTTTTGCTCCTTCTGGGGCGGGTTGAGATGGTTGCGACGATTGCTAGAAGAGTCCAGCTTACAACATAGATTACACCTATTATTGCGTATCGTGCTTCGTAGATGTTTTTGAACGGCATGTCTATTTCTGTTTTACCGGCTGAGGCGGCTGATACTTCCAGGATTCCGCTGTTCTGGAGTGTTTCGTATTGTTGGGCGAAACTCAGTATCATGCCGAGTGTCAGGTTGGGCGCGAGAAATAGGATGATGCAGAGGGTGAGCGCTACACCCCCCATGCGGCGGTATTGTAGGGGTGTAGCGGTTGCTTCGGTATTACTCATGGGTTTTACCGTTGCTTATTGTTGATGGTTTGCTGGCGGCGCTTCTGATAGTTCTTATAGAGTGCCGCCTTGTAGGTTTCGGGAATGTTCCGCAGGGCGAGTAGAGAAGCTGTTGTTGTTCCGGTTGCTTCTACTAGAGCTTCTAGACATTGTTCGGTTGTTTCGGTGTTGCGGAGCTGGATTCCTGTGTCTAGGATTGCGAGTAGAAGGTCTGTTGCTTCTTCCGCATCTCGCGTGTTGTCGCGGGCGGGGTCGAGGTGGTGGCTGATGCGTTCCTGGTTGTTGTCTTTCCAGGTGAGCTCTTCGATTGTGCGCATCTTTACCCAGTTCTCGTTGCTGTCCTTAAAGCTTACGTATTCTTCAAGGGGTAGCCCCATTTTGTTGGCTAGTTCTTGGTCGGTGTACCTGTGGCTTGTGGGGTTGCCTGTTTCCTGGTGAAGTTCTTTAATGGCGCGTTTGCGGTTGCGTTGGAATGTGGCTAATGGTTCACCGAGGGTGTGGGTGGGGAGGTCGTTAATCCAGTTTGGGGTTGCGGAAGCGAGGTACGCACCGTAGGGTACGCCGCCTGATTCGTCAAACTTGCTGAAGCCTTCTGCGGCGAGGGTTACGTAGAAGGCGGCTTGCTCGTCTGGGTCTTTCCCGAGGAGCACTTTCACGGTTTCACGCTGGGAAGCGGGTAGGAGTCCTTGCACGAAAACGCCATAGGTTCGGATGAGTCCGGAGTAGAATTCTTCGGGTACGTCGGTGCGTTCGCGCCGGAATACGGGGTATGCTACGCGGACTGGTTCTGTGGAGCCGTATTCTTCGGCTACCTTTTTCATGATGCTAAATGCAGGCTCGGGGGCGGCGGCACGGACTACGATTCTTCCGTCGCGCCCTGTTGTGACCATGCCGATTCCTGCGAGGGCTTCCTGGAGAGGCTTTTTAATGCCACTATTCTCTTTGAGCGTCAGGTTCGCTACAGCGCGGAGGGGCGCAAGCTGAAACCCGTCTGTCTCAGTGTACCCGCCGTAAATTCGGGCAGGCAGGTTCTTATTGATGAGTTTCTGCTCAAGTTCAAGGTTGTTTTTGGCGTGCCAAGCTTCTACTGCACGGGTAGTGAGTGCATAAGATGCGCCGTTGGTTGATTTGCGAGCTTGCTTACTGGCGACAAGTGTTTCCATCCAAGCTTCAGCTTCAGTTTGAGCGTCGGGGTTGTTTTTAAGCTCTTCTTTGGTCATGGTTGTTTTGACGAGCTTTTCGGGCGTAATCCATATACCGTCACTGATACGGATTTCCCAGCGCTTCTTGATGTCGAACTGGTAAAAGGTCTTGTCGTTGTAGAGGGGCTTGAGTGGGATGAGTTGCGGATTGTATTTCTCAATCATGTGTGCGGTTTCCTTTGGTTAGAGGGTGTTTAGGGGGCGGAATGTGCTGAGTGTATCAGGGGTTGTAATGTGTGTTGTATAGCCGCAGATTTGCAGGTCTTCGATGATTTCACGGATTGCTTCTAGCCTGCGCGTGTCTTGTGTTTCACCGGCTAACCTGAAGGGGCGGGTGATACGGAGCGTGTCTGCTTCTTCATTGAGAGCGACTTCCCCTAGCTCTTCTAGAGGGTTTGTGGGGTCTTCGTCTAGCTTGTCGAGCGTGTCCTTAACACTTTCTTCCACGGTGTAGCGTGGGGTTGCGTATGGGTTTTCTGGGGAAACCAGAAAGTAGAGCGTTGGTTTAAGTGTGGTTTCAATCATGTGTTTATTATGCGGGGCTGATTTTCGGTTTGCAACCTATTGAATATTTTTACTTCTTCTCTATTAGGGGTGATAGTGGGGTATTTCGGATATTTTAGGGTAGACGAATGTCACCAAGTTTGTTAATATTGTACACATGATTTAATATGGGCTTTATTAAGCGCATCAACAGTAATCCACGACCGTAGAAACAGGAGGGGCGTTGGCAAAGAATCAGACGTACAAAGCATTCACGGCGCGCCCAACTCACGTCATGGATTTAAACGGCGTGCTACTGGACGGTGACCTTGTTCTGTCTCAGCTTGTTGTTGAGGTTCGTGCTATCTCAGCGTATGCAACTTACGTAGCGCGCAATGATACCGAGCTTGCGGATGGTTTGGCGCGTGCTACTGCTGTTCAGGCGGCTACAGCGGGTCGGCAGGCAGGTATTGTCATGCCGGAGTTTCTGGCGGCGGACAAAAAAGACGAGAACGGCGAACTTCTCAAGGATGAGCACGGCAACCCTATCAAAAGCAAGACGGGCAGGTCGCGTAAAGAGTGGCTGGTCAGGCATAATGCTGTTACGGCGTTTCGTTCCTGGCAGGAGCGTGTAGCGGCGGTAAACGGTGAAAGTTCTAAGCATATTTCACAGGGTTGGAAGCGCACTATGGACGCTACCCCGCCGTCGTATGGCGAAGATTTTATTAACCTTGGAATCACCGACCAACAGTACGCTGTGATTGAGAATGACCCGTTTGTCGACGGGGAGATTGTTCTTAAAATGGTGATTCAGGGTGTACGATACCGCCTGATTTTCCCCTTCAATAACACACGTTTCCCCGAGGGCAAAGTCACTCTACCTCTGGTGAAAATCGAAAATAACCAGCCCGTTTTCATCTTCACCGTCGCTACCGATAATCCTGTTATTCAGTTCTCTGGAGACTATGTTATCGGCGTGGATGTTGGCATCAACAATTACGCCACTATTGTTGTGCGTAACACTAAGACAGGGGAAATTACTTATAAAACTACCCTCTCTCAGCGTGTCCACTCACTATGGAACTCCGTCCGTGCATCTGAACGACAGGTTCGCGCCCTCCGTAAGAAAGCAAAGCCGATTCTGTATGACCGCCCTGCGCGTAGAGCGGCACTAGAGGAGGCTCAGTTACACCGCGAAGCCGCCTCGAGGAAGAAAAGGGAGCTGGCTATCCTTGCCGCGCAGGAAATTGCCTATTTGTCGCACTTCTTCGATAATGCTGTGGTCGCGGTTGAAGACCTGAGCTGGATTAAGAATACGATGCAGAATGGGCGGTGGAACAGGGGTGCCTTTGTGCAGTGGCTTACCCATTACGTCACCCAGAACGGTGGCTGGGTTCTAGCTGTGAACGCGGCTAACACGTCACAGGTCTGCCACGAGTGCGGCTCTAAAGTTACCCATTCTGAGCATAGGGTTTCCGACTGCCCCGAGCATGGCGAGATGGATAGGGATGTTAATGCCGCCGCAAACATTGCCGCCCGCGCTGTACCCAAAGTGGGGAAGGCGCGTGAGAAGCGCGGCAATAACAGTAAGCTACAGGAACAAACAGCCCTAAAAACCCCGGTGGCTAGGGCTTCTTTGAAGTATCCCGGTCAAGACAGGACAAAGAACGCCCCTACACCGAAAAGGAAGAAGCTCCGCACATCTAAGGGGGTGAAAACCCTTCTTAGCCCCGCTAGGGTCAATCTGACCACCGTACTAGCGGACTGCCTCACATACGGTGATGTTGCAGGGACTTCGGCGGCTATCAAACAGGGAGCCATAACCAAATACAGGTTATGTAGCCCTATTTGATACGGTTTCTATGAATTTTTTTACATCGGCTTGTGTGTCCCGCTTATTTCCCGTGTTTTGCAGTATTTAATGGGGGTCTGCATTGTTGCGCTGGGGTGCGTTTTGTTCCCTATTTAGGAAAAATAGAGCCGCGCATTGTCACTTGACATGACCGTGCGCGGCTCTACGGTTATTTCTTATTTTTTACGGTGTTGGGGTGGATGATGCAGGCGGTGGGGTGGGTGTATCGGCGGGGATTATCTCCGTTACCTTAGTGAAGCCACTGTTTTGTGCCTCAGCATATTGGCTTGAGTTAAATTCCGCCCATGTTGCAAGCAGATACTGGTCGCTACCCGTCTGACTGTACAGGTACCACCTGTTGTTAGATTCAATTAAATCCATCTTTATGGTGGACGGGATTTCTTTCACTAGCACGGCGAAGGCACCGTTTGAACCTACCCCGTCAGCCATTTGAACGCGAACTGTTTCTTTGGTCGTAAAATCAACCTGGACTGTTACGCGCCTATGGTTTGTGCCGTTTGCGTCAATATAGTAGGTTCCGCTTGGGTCTGGGTAGACTCGCGGGTTTTCCTTCAGTTCGAAAGTGGGCATCCGCTCATCTTCAAGGTAAGACTCCCTGTTCCACCGTCCCACCGTGTCGGCGTTATAGAAGAGAGGTGAGCCTTCCCAGATTCCTGACCGGACGGAGCGGTAAGCGTCTGTTCGGGTGCGGAGGTACTTGTTGTATCCCGGATTCTTAGTTTTTACCAGGTAACGAATGTTCCTAATCGTTGCGGGTGTTACCTGTTCCGTATCTACACCAAAGTTAGCGGCAGATTTCATGAAAGCGTTCATGAAGTCCGTGATAGCATTCTTGTCTTCTTCCGTCACGTCGAAAGTGAGCGGTGCGTCCGACTGCGTTTGTACAGGTGTTTCCCAGGGGCGTGTCACCAGTAGAGCGGGCACACCGATAGCGGCACCTAAACCAACTACACCGAGGATAGCTTGCCTGCGGCTAATCTTCTTCTTCGGCTCTGCTTCTTCTTGCTTAGGGGCACCCCCCGTGTCCTCGGGCTGGTTTAGAGTCCGAGGACTTTCTGGGCGACTAAGACGGCGAACGTAAGGGTTATCAGCGAGCTTGTTGTTAGGGTTATTATTAGTTGTAGCCATAGCTCCATCTTATCTGCTCGGCGTTTAGTTCGCCTACTACTTGGTCTTGTCGGTGGGGGTTCCAGCGTTGCTTCCTACATATCGGTAGACCTTGTACTTTTGTCCAATAAGGTCGGTTAGGTCTTCAGACCAGCGGTGTTCTACCGGGTAGATAGCGCCTACCTCGTTACGCCAGGAGCCCTGCGCTACGGAGGGTTTACCGTCGTGGTCGCCAATGAAAACAGCAGTGTGACCTGCGGTACCCCCCGGTCCTCCGGCGATGAGGATGTCGCCGGGTTGCAGGTCGCTACGTTTACCTGTTACGTCTTTCCAGTCTGAGGAGTTCGCGTAGTATTCCGCCTGCTGACCTGTTGCACCCCAGGGAACTTTCGGGTCGACAGTGTTCTTTACGACGGTTGCAACAAAACGGTCACACGAAGCGTAGAGCGCTTCTGCGCCGGGGCGTTCCGTGTGCGTATCTTTGCCACCGACTTCTTCAGCTTTCTTTTTTGCTTCCTTGTAGGCAGGTTTAGCGTTTTCTACACCGTCCGGGTCAGAGGGAGACACGGGGATTTTTTTCGCTTCGTCAGGCTTGTTAGAGTCCCAAGCGATGCTTTTCGCGAGCTCTACGATGCCGGACATGTCTGCGCTAGAACCGCTGAGGAAGCAGGAGCCGCCTCCCTTTGAGAGAGACGTGCTTCCACCAGACTTCATGCCCGGCTTGAAGTTCTTTGCGAAGTCTTCACCGAAAGCAATACGGCGGGGCAGGTTGGGAACGCCTGGGCGCTCGAATTTGCTACTGAAGATGGTGACGAGCTCGGCTACGCTCTTAGAGTCGTCGGTGTACCCGTTATCGAGCAGGACGTTACCGTTTGCGCTTTCAATTTCTTCTTTCAGGAAGTCCATCTGCGTACCCAGGTCACTCCAGTGGGAGTTGTTTGCTTTAGCATATTTTGCGAGGTCTGTTCGACGCTCGCCGTCCCATTGGGCGAAACCGATGGCTTTTCCGTACACGTTACCCAAGGCTAGGATTTCGTCGTTAGACATTTTATCGTTCAGACCGGAGCCTTCCTGGGTGAGGTGTGAGTTGAAGCCTGATTCCTGCCCGAAGCTTCCCATCATTCCGGCTATCATCTTGAGGGTGAACGGCTTGTTACCCCACCTGCCACCAAAGCTTGTGGAGCTTAGCCAGGTTCCGACGTTTTGGATGTTCTCTTCCCTGTTCTCGCTGTGTTTTAGCCCTGATTTGCTTTTGCCGCCGTTTTGACCGATGGCGTAGCAACCGTCGGCATTATCATTTTTACCCCATACCTGGGCGGCGGGGATGCCGGTTACGATAATGGCGAGGAATACGGTCACTATTAGGAGGATTATCCAGGTGAGCGGGTTTGTTAGTGTTGAGGCTGTGGCTGAGGCGGCGACTCCTACTGTTTTTGCGGTTTTAGCCGCTTTTTGGGTAGTCTCTGCCGCTTTCGCCGCTTTTTCAGTTACCGTTGTTTTCTCGGGTGGGGTTTGCTGTGTTGAGTTCTCGTCCACGGGTTAGTCTACCCTCCTTGGCTTTTCGTTAATGGGTTGTGTTGCAGGTTTCGGGTTAGGGTTGATGGGTTGTGTGGGGGTTTTGAAGAATCGGGGCTTGTCGGCGGGTGCTTCTTTCTTGGGTAGGGGGTTGCTTTGGGTTGCGTCTGGGTTTAAGGGGTTTTTCTTAGCGGGTGTCTCCTGGGGCTGTGCGGGGTTGTTGGTCGGGGTTGCGGGTTTCGGGGCGGGTTCCACTGTTGGAGCCGCGACGGGGGGTGTCTGTGGCTTCACAGGGGGTTCTGTGGGTGGAACTGGGTTTACCTTTGGCTTCTCTACGGGTTTCGGGGCGCGTGGCTTCTCAGGCGCTACGGGGGTTTTCGCCTCGGGTTTTTTGGGTTCTGCCGCTTTTGGCTTCTCGGTAGGTGCTGGTTTCGGTGTAGGTGTTTCTTCCTTGCGGGGCTCGGGTTGTACTGGTTTAGGCTCAGGTTTAGCTTCGGGTTTCGGGGCGGGCTTTGCAGGGGCAGGTGTAACTACCGGCGCAGGCTGAACAGGCTCTTTAGGCTTGCTAAAGGGGGTTTCCTCCACGGTGAGCGGAGCCTCGGCGTGGTTAGCAGGCTCCTCTAGGGGCTGTTGCGGCTGAATAGGTTTAGGCTGTTCAATCACAGGCTCCGGCGTAGGTGTTCCTACTGACTCATCATGGATAGGCTTCGGGTCTAGAGTCTGGTCTACAGGGCGGGGGTTATGTGTGGGTTCGGGGTTGTACTCCTCATCAGGTTTGAAGGGTTTAGGTTCGGGGGTGGGGGTCTGGTCACCACTTAGCGGTGGTTTCACCGGGTCAGGCTGGGTTTGACTTGAGGAGCCGCCTCCGCTTTGTTGTTCGTCAAATGGTGGCTGGAAGGGGGTTTCCTCCCACTCCTGCTCATCGAACGGGGGTTGTTGCTGGTCGCCTCCGCCTTGCTGTTCCTCCCAGTCCTGCTGGTTATCGTAGTAAGACTGCATCTCTTCCTGGTGCTGGCGTACAGCTGGGTCGATACCTGCGATGGGGAGCTCCAGTCGGTCAAGGTTTGGCTTGGGTAGGACAGCCTCATCCTTAACAGCATGCGTGTGCTTCTCGAGGTATGCGTTGAGTGCTTCTTCTTCAACGGTGTTGAGGTAAGCGGTAGCTTCGTTGGTGGGGAGCTTCTTTACCTCGGGGCTGTTAGCGGCGGCGCGACGTGCGTTATGAGCAAACTCAACAGCCGCAAGCTGGTGTTCCTTCTCAGCCAGACCAACGAGGGACTGGTTAGTCTTCTCGGCGGCACGGTAAGTTGCCATTTCTGCCTCGACTGCTTGCAGGTCTTGCTCGCGGGCGATGCGGAACTGGTTATTGATGCTCGTCTTATCTGTTGCAAGTAGCGGGTCTGCCTGGAACATGCGGTCAAGCTCTTCGCCGTAGTGTGCGCGCTCGATAGGCTCCAACATGAGCTCCTGCTCCCCCTTGTAAGCACGGGCTTCACGGTAGAGAGCCTGTGCGTCTTCGATGCCTTCTAGGTCGCCTGTAGCGCGGGCTAGACGTTCCCTATGTAGAGCGGCTTGCATGGACTGCTCAGCGCGGAACATGTTAGCGAACGCGATTCGTCCGATGCGTTCTTCCTGTGTACCTGCGGTAGCGAACTCGAGTACGACGCGGTTCACGTCCTCAGCAATGGTGCGTACAACGCTTGCGGAGCGGTTAGCGTTATCAATAGCGGTGCGGGCAACATTAGCCTGCGTGTTGATGCGCTCTTCGCCGTAGTCGACAGTCTTCTGTGCGTTATCCAGGTCGGAACGGACGTTAGCCATTTCAGCTTGCTTAGCTGTTTCGAGGCGCTGTAGCTCCTGTCCTCTAGCCATATCCATCTTCTGGCGGGTGCGGATAGAGGTTGCACGGAAGCTGTTGGGGTTACGGGTGAGGATGTCGTTCTCGGCGGCGATTTTGCCTGCTTCGCGCATGTTCTTAGAGACGGTTCCGAGGAAGCCAGCGCGTTTGCCGGTTTCGGGGTCGATAATGTTGTTGCGGTTACGCCATGCGGCGGTAAGATTTGCGCCGGAGAGCGCGCCAACTGCGCCGCTTTGCAGGGAGCTGAGCGGCAGGTCTGCGTTGAGCATGTTGTTAATCTTGCCGCCGACAGAGTTGTTGCTGAGCGGGTTGATGTTGTGGGCGAGAGCGAAGATGCGCTTACGTTGGAAGAACATTGCTACGGCGAGAATGATGTTGAACAGCATCACCATTGCAAGGTCGGCTACTGTGTCAATGATTGAGGATAGGAGGATGAGTCCTACCGCAAGCATGGTTGCGTAGATGACGTAGCTGACGATAGCGCCGAGCATCATGGAGAAGTATGCTTTGGCGTACTGTCGTCCCTTACCCTTGTCCAGGGCGATGAGCATGACGATGGGGAGGAGCATCATCATGAACGCAATGACAAGCATTTGAAGGAGTGCGAGGATTGCGAACGTGAGGATGAGGAGCGCGATGGGGATGAAGGAGAGCATGGCGATGGTGGTCACCATGAAACGCATAAGAGCGGATGACCAGTTGTATGTCCATGCGTCCCAGAGGCTGTCGTCGGCGTGTACTACGGCGATGAGGTTGTACCAGCGTGGGTCTATGCCGTGAGATTTTTTGTTCTCGTTGTTGCCGATTTGGGCATCGGTTTTGAGGTACAGCTGGTATGCGGCGAGGTTGCATACCTTGTTCGCGCCGTCTTGCAGGTGTAGGGTCTTGTTCTTCCAGTCTTCTGGTTTTCCTTCTACGCGGAGGGGTACGCAGAACACGTTCGGGTCTACTTCAGCCTTTTTAATGATTTCAGCGATAGCGGGGTCTTTAACGTCCAGCTTCGCGAAGGGTCGCCCGAACTGTGCGCGGGCATACGGGTCAAGCCTGATGACGCGCCAAATAGTACAGCTCATAGAGTTAATAGAAAGAACTGTATCTTCGGTTGTGCTGGTGTTACTCGCGGTGGACTTACAGATTGCGGACGCGGAGGATGTTGTTCCGTCCTCATTTGCACCGGTTCCTTCTTTACCGGCGGCGGTTGTGATGCTCATTGCCGCCCCGCCGAACATTTGTGCGGCTTGGATGGGGATGCTTGCTACGAGTCCGGCGTTCATGAGAAGTCCTAGACCTGTGATGCCTGCGACAAGCACGTAGAGGGCTGTGGAGCCGACCTCTTTCCAGTTCTGCTCCTTCAAGCCGTGCTGGTAGAGCGCGCGGAGAAGCACGATAGAGGAGATAAGTCCGACGAACGGCAGGTAGAAGTATGTAAATATGTTGCCGATAACGCCTTTGTCGGCGCTTTTACCGTCGCCCGCCATGATTTTAGTGACGTTAAAAACACAGTCCGGGTCAGTTGCCTCAGCACAGACGGTGTGGGGGTTGTAAGCGGCTTTAAGGGTTGCGTCGGTGAGGTTGTACCCCAGACCTGTTAGACCATTAACACTGTCGGCTATCATGGTGATAAAACCGCCAGTGACAATGGTTTCAAGGGAGCGCTGTTTAGTCAGCTTCTCAGAGTCTTTGGTGATGGTTTTGGGTGCGCCCTCCATACGGTCAGCGTCGGTCGTAACAACACCATCGTTACCTTCGCCTTCGCCTTCATAGTTTACGAAGCCTAGTGTTGCACCTGCGGCTTCTTTAAGGGTGAAGATACGGTTGTCTTTGGTGGGGAGCACGATAGGGGCGAAGAGCGAGTCTCCGTCCCAAGCGTTCTTTGTGTTCATACCGTAACCGAGTGATTGCGCGCCGCCCGCGAGCCCGAATCCGGATGCGTGCGCTTGCTTCGTGATGGTTACGGTGGGGTTGCCGCCAGTCTCTGAGTTGATGGTGACGTTTTTCTGTGTTGCCGCTCCACCTGTGAGTATGTAGAGGGTGAGTAGGAGTAGCGCGAAGAGCGCGGCAATAAGAGCCCCTGGCTTCTTGAGGCGGCTTCGCTTATTTGGGGTTTCCTGAGTGGATTCTGAGCTCAGGGTTGTTTTTGTTTTTGCCATCGCTTCTCCGTGCGTGTGGTTTTAACGTCTTTTTAAGCTTCTTTACGTTATATCAGGGGAAGCCGCCTGTGTGTTGTGGCGGCTTCCCCTGATGGTGTTTTATTGGGTGCAGGTTTCTAGCCCTTTTTGTAGGGCGGCTTTATCTGCTTGTGTAATGGATAGGTTGTATTTTGTTGCGGTGTCAATCCAGAGTTGGCTGTAGTGGCACTGTTCGCTGGGTTGTGGCATGTACCCGGCTGGGCTCTGGTTGTTTTTGGTTTTAGCAGATTCTGTGCTGACGGCGAGTAGCTGGGTTGTGTCGTTTGCAAAGGATTCTTTCTTTGCGTTGTCCCAGTCTTTGCCGCCGTGTACGTTTGCGTATTCTGGGGAGATGATGTGGTCTACTGCTACGTTTTGGCGGATGCTGTTGGGGGTGTTTTCTGGTGTGGCGATGATGGTTTTGCCGTCGTAGACGCTTGTCCAGATTCCGGTGGTGATGGAGCAGGAGGCTGGGTCGTTGTCTTTGGTGGTGACGTTTTTACCTTGTGCTTTGAGCACGTCGCCTCGGGTTGTGCAGTTTCCGCCGGTGTTTGCCCAGATGTTCCATTCGCCGGGTTTGTATTCGGCTTCTTCAGCGTTGCTGATTTTTAGGTTTTCTAGGGCTTTGTTGTAGGCTGTCTTGGCTTCTTCGGTTTTTGTTGCTGGTTTGCCTGCTTGTGAGGTGCCGGTGATTTTTCCGTTGCCTCCGGAGCCGCCTACTCCATCTGCGCTGGGCGCGAATTTGCACTCCCTGTCGTTCTGAACAGCACCGACTGCGCAGTCTTTTGCTTGCACGCCTATCGTCTGAAACCAATAATTCATGGAGTTAATGGGGTTCATGCTCCCTGTTTTGAGCATGGGATACCCGATGATGAGGGTGACTACTGTGAGGACGAGGAGCGTCACTATGACGGGTGTGCCGATTCCTCCGCCTTTGCCGTTTTTACCTGCCATGTTGCGTGTTTCCCCCTTTCTTGAGGGTCTGTGGGTGTTAGATACGTGGTGCGGTGCTGTTTGCTAGTGCGTTGGGGTTGATATCGTCTCCGATTGCGGCTGTGAAGTTAATTCCCAGGTAGCCGGTGAACGGCTGGGTGAGAACGTGCGTGTTAGATTTGCCCCTTACGAAGGTTCCTGCGCCGGGCATGCCGGAGAGGAATAGTTCTACCTGGTTGTGCCGTGTCCAGCTGAGGGTGATGTTCTGGTTGCGGCATTCCTGTTTCAGGGTTTCGTATGCTTGTTCCAGGGTTTCGTATTTTTCGGCGGCTACAACAATGTGGATTGTTCCAACGACCCAGGGGGTTCCGATGCGGTCATTTTCCGCTTCAAGAGCTAGTGTGCGTTGGTGGATGCGTTGCAGGTCGTTGATTGCGGAGTGCCCGTATTGTTGGATGGTTTCGTCGCTCTTTTCGGTTTCGCGGGCTTCGTTAATGTGCTCGATTTTCTTGAAGCCAAAAGCTTCTTTCATGAGAGCGGCTGGCGCGATGCTGAGTTTCGCAAAGATGCGCGCCTGTGGTAAAGCGTAGTTTACAGCTTCAGTGAACGGGGTCATTTGGGGAAACTCGAGCGTTTCAGGTAGCTGGGTTACCGTGAATGTTGCGAGGTACCGTTTTTCGGTGCCGCCTTCGTATTCCTGTGTGATTGCGATGCATTTGTTGTGGCTGTTATCAATCAGGTGGGCGTATTCGTAGGCGATTTCTTGGGTTCCGATTCGGTTGTGCGTGTCAATTTCGATGGGTGGCACGCCGATAGCGGCGGGGTGAAGCATGGTTTTGGTGATGAGCATCAGCTCTTCGCTGGTGACGGGTTTACAGCGTAGGGCGCTGTAGGAGAGGGCGCGGCGGATGGTTTTCTCGCGTGCTTTAGCGTTTGCTTCTTCAAGGGCGGAGACGTGCTCTGTCTGGGCTCCGAGCATGAGCTGGAGCATTGCCAGGATTTCTTCTTGTCCTTCTACGATGCCTTCTTTGAAGAGTTCGAACGCTTCGTCAGGTGTTTCTTCAACGTCGGCAATGTCCTCCGACCGGGAGGTTTGCTGGAATGTCTTCCTGTCCCCTAGCATCACGCCAATATACGAGTTCTGTTGGGGTACGCGCGCGTCCTTAATAACTTCCGCCTGTATCTTCATAATCTCGTCATACATGGGGTTAGTAAGCGCCTGGGCGTGGTTGTATGAGGTGGCGAGGAAAGCGTTAGGGTCTGCGTAGGAGGGGAGGGTGAATGGCATGATATGTACGGGGCTTCCATTGCCGCCCTGGTTGAGGATTGCGGCGTATGCTTCACTAGCCTGGTGAATGAGTAGCGCCTTCGTGTCGATGGATTCAAAGTCGAACTGGGTACTGCTCATGTGGTAGAAAGCCCACGCTTCGGTGTCGGAGAATACGATGTTTTCTACGATTGCTTTTTGGGGTAGGTTGAGTGCGCGGGGGGTGCTGTTAGTTTCGGCGCGGGCGTGCTTCTTATCACCGGGTAGTTTGTTGAGTGGGTTAAAGGGAATGTTTGCCATGCTTAGCGGTGCTTCTTCCGTGATAGTTCGGGCTGGTTCTTATTTGTCTGTTAAACCTATAGCAACGTTGGTTAGTACTGGGAGTGGAGAAACCCCCTACCAACCTCTAAAAGATTTGTAGGGGGTTTCTTGTGTTGTTTACACGGCTATCTGTTACTGAACGCCGTTCCTTGCGTCATTAACTGTGGTCTTCACCAAATCGCTACCAGTCTGACCGATGCTTGAGTTGGGGGTCAGAGCTTCGTTTGCTACCTGGAGCACAATCGCGACGATGATAATAATTACCAGCGGTGTAATTGCATCCTTGATGGAGGAGTTCTTGACTGCCTTCCAGATAACGCCGACTAGTGCGGCAAGGGCGGCGATGTTGATGACCCAGAAAATTGTTGATTTTAGGTTGATAGCCGCAAGCAGTGCGATGGGGGTAATCATATGGTGTTTCTCCGGTTTCTTTGTTCATATTGTGAAGTAACACTCTGTGTATATCAGAGTTGTTTTACGTCACAATTGTTGGAATAGTGGGTTAGTTGTCCACCAGTTTGGTGGTGTTTGCGTCGTAGGTATCAGGCATCAGGTCTGTGACAAGGTACTTTCCGTTCTCTTGTTTTGCTAGGGTCACCTGGTAAGTGACCGGGTAGGTGATGTTTTGCTTTGTGCTTTCGCTCGTGTCACTGTCGGTGGAGCCTCCTAGCTCGTCTATAAGGTTCAGGTTTACCTTTGCGATGAGTGTGCCATCTTCCTGGCGGTATAGCTCGTAGCTAATGTCGTTGGTGTTGATGGTGAATTTGCCGCCCAGACCGGCGTTAGCGATGGTGAGGGTCTTGGTATCCAAAACGTACTGGGCGAGGTCGCCGCGCTTTTCAGGGGTTGCGGTCACGTAGGCTTTGAAGAAGCCGTTGATTACGCTGTCTGTTTCAGCGGTGTTCTGGATTTTGGTTCCGGTTACGGATGTTGAGGGGATGAGGGAGTTTGATTTGCCCATGATGGGTGAGGGCAATATAGCAGGGTGTGGGGTTGCAATGTAGTAGGTGCTGTTGCTTTCGTTGAACGCGACGGTTACCGCCATTGTGATTTGCTTGAGCTCGCTGGACGGGTTTGTGTTGTTCTTGGAAGCGTCTTTAATGCTGGTGCCTGTTCCGGTGGCGGTGGGTTTCACTAGTGCTGTGACCCTATATGTTGCCAGGGCGGGGTTTTTGTGCATGGTGATGCGGGTAACCTGCGGGGTTCCCACTACCTGCTGTGCCGCATTGTTAGTGTAGGTGCGGATATTTGAGGAGCCAAGGTTCAGGTCGCTACTGGATAGAGCGTCTCCTGTGAGGTACATTGCGAGTTGCTTCTCAGCTGTCTCATCGGTTTTGAGGGATAGGTAGGCTTTAACGTAGCCGACGGCTATCTCTGCGCCTGCCTCTTTGTTGTACCCTGTAACCCCTACTGCTTCCCTTGCGTAGCTTTGGATTTCCTCTTTGGTTGGTGGTTTTGGGGTAGTGAGGTAGAGGAAGGTGTGCCCGATGAGAGCGATGATTACGAGTAGTGCGAGCCCGTAGAGGGAGAATTTTCCTGCAAGGAGGTGGTTTTTCCTGTTGCGGAATACGGGTTTGCCTAGTGGGACGATTTCGTTTGTTGTGCGGTTTACCGCGTAGAGCCCTTTTTTGGAGGAGTTGATGGAGATGGGCTGGTCTACAGCGGGGATTGGTTTCACCGGCTGTTTGTCGCTCTTTTTGAGGTTAATCGCCATTGGGTGTTTCCTTAGTGGTTTGGGTGTTTCGTCGGTTTTCCACGCTTTCTGCGATTGCGCCGCTTACGGTTAGTTGGATTGGTTGCGGGCGGGGGCGTTCAGCGGGTTGTGGTGCTGGGGCTTGTGTGATGCGCGGCTTTTTGCGTGGTGGTTTTTTTGTTGTTTTGGGTGGTGGCGTTCCTCCTGGTTTTTCTTGTGGGGTTTGTTTTTTGGGTGTTGGTTTTGGTATAGCGTGCTGGGTTGTTAGGTTTTGTGTGTAGGGGTTTTGGGGTGGGGTTGCTTTCCTCTGTATTTGAGGTGCTTCTTTTGTGGTTTCGGGTTTGGTAGCGGTTTTTTGTGCCTTAGAGGGTTTCTGAGCGCGCTGTAGAATGTTTTCGGTTGTTTCTTCCTGTTTCTTTCGTAGGTGTGCGGGGCGTGAGGGGGGTATAGAGGTTGTTTTGGGGTGTACTGGGTGTTCCGGTGTAGCAGGTAGTTTTTCTAGTACCTGGCGGGGCAGGACGACGTGAACTTTTGTGCCACCGTAACGTTGTTCGGTTTTCTTGGTCTTTTTGTTGTAGTGCGCGCTTTTGCGGATGACCATTGATTCTGCGTAGAAGTCACCTTCTTTGGGGCGGGGGATGCGCAGGTTAATGATGTCTTCGGCGTTGATGTTGGGTACACGGACGGTTTCTGAGGATTTGTAGTAGCGGCGAATGTCGTCCCATTGGATGAGGTTTTTCCACCAGACACGGTCGCGTTTAGCGTCGACTTTGTATTTCTCGATTTCTTTGGTTCCTGCAAGGGAGGCGAGGTATTCTGCACTACCTCCACCTTTCATGCCGCTTCGCGCGACGATGGTACCAACGTTCACGAGGAGGCTTCGGACGGCTGTTTCGTCGTTGTATTTGCGGAGCTGGTCGAGGTTTTGCTGTCCGAGGCATACGCCAACGTTTGAGCTACGTGCTTTTTCGACAAGACCTTCTACGAACTCCAGGGGGATTGCCTGGAACTCGTCAAAGAAGATTTCGATGAGGTTTTGTGATTTGCCGTCTTCGCTTCGTCGGTGTGCGGACATTGTGGTGAGTACGCCGGTGAGCATTTTGCCGAAACCGGCACTAACTTCTGCCTCGGAGTCTGCGTTGAAGTCGAACAGGACGATAGACGGGTTAGATTCGGGGTCTGCTACAGCGTGGAAGTCAATGTATGGTTCCCCGTTTTGGGGTAGTCCGACCCATTTGCCGAACTCTGAGTTTAGGATGATTCCGAAGTTGCCGCGTAGTGTTCCCCAGGAGCCTTTTACCTCGGTGTCGTGGATTCGGCGGCGCAGGTCGGCGGCGGCTGAGTTGCCTGCGGGTAGGTGGTTGAGGAGTACTTCGGGGTGCATGAGCGCGCCGTAGCATCGGCGGAACTCTCCGTTGTACCATTCGAGTCCGCCGTCTTCGATTTCTTGAACAATGAGGTCGTGTTCTTTAGGGTTGGTAGTTTTGAGAGCATCCAGCGCTTTTTCTACCTTGTCGAGGGCAACTAGCACGGTCTGGAGGGTTGCCCAAACGTCGTTTTTGTACTTTTCGCTGGCGCGGTCGTATGCCTGGAATTTGATGCCGATGTCGATTTTTTCTGCAACGCTGAGCCCTGCGAACGGGTCGAAGTAGGCGCGCCCGTTAGGGTTGTAGGCGTTTTCGTATTTGCCTGTGTAGGGGTTACCTCGGGTGAAGTGGTAGAAGTTGAAGTCCTCCTCATAGGCATAATTTGCGAGTTTGCGGGCGAGGTTAATGTCGGCTTTCATGTTGATAACGATGCTGGTGATGCCGAGTTTTGTGTTGGCGCGGATTTCGCTTTCTGCGCCGATGGTTTTACCGGAGCCGGGTTCTCCGAGGCTCACCATGCTTCGGGGGATTTCTTGTGTTGTGAAGTAGACGGCTTCGCCTGTGTCTTCGTCAATTCCGAGTGCTACGCCGGGTTGTTTGCCTTTTTCGCCGGGTAGGATGAAGTTCGCGCCGCTTTCTATAGCTTCGACGGTTTTGTTTCGCTTACGCCTCTGGAATGGGGTGAGCCGGTATTTGAAAGTGCTGATGTGTTGCCAGTGGTCGGGGATGTGTTTGATTTCATCGAAGCGGTTGTAGTTGTAATAGATGACCGTGCTCATGATGAACCCAATAACGGCACCGATGATAATCCCGCCGATGGTGAAGGGGGTGCTGAAGTTTAGGATGAGCTCCGGGAACCCGTTTACGGTGAGGTATTTGCCGGGTTTTTGGGTGAGGTTTTGGAACGCTGTCCTGAATTTTTGTGGCGCGTCCAGAGCGAACCAGAGGATAAGCCCGGTGAGGGCGGTTCCTCCCATGTAGAGGAGCACCTCTGTGGGGCGCATCATTTTCTTGCGGGTGAGGTAGAAGTATGTCCAGCTTGCGATAATTACGATGGCGATGATGCCGGGGATGCACAGGATGATGAGTGCTATGACGGCAAGCCAGAAAGCCGCTTTGAAGATTAAAGCGGCTATTGCGTTAAATACTTCATTACTAGCGCTACTGGAGGCGGTACTACTGGTTGTAGTCTCTTCACCTTCTTCGCGTTGGTGGTTTAAAGCGTCTCGGTTCACGGTTTCTTGCCTTATGGGTTAGTTTTAAAATTTGTTTTGTCTATAGCGGGACGCAAAAAAGCGGCGGCACCTAGTTATTTAGGTGTCGCCGCTTTTTTGCGTTAGTAGCGGGCTTTCCGCCTATTGAGGCGGGTTAGTATGCGTAGTGTGGTGTTGAACTCGCGTTCTGCTTGTTCAGGGGTTAGGGGTGTGTTGTCTGCTTGGGTTGGGGTGATGAGTAGGTCTGCTAGGGGTGGGTTGGTGAAGTTGTCGGGGTGCCATGTTTTGCTTTGTTGGTGAAGTATGGAGGCTTCGTTGTAGAGGTGGTGGATTACGGGTGGGAGTTGTTCCCATACGTGGGGTTGTACTAGCAGGTGTGATTGTGCGTAGTAGAGGGCGAGGTGTAGGAGTTTTTTGGCGGCTAAGTATTTTTTGTCGCCGTTTGCGAGGAGCTGTTGGGTTGCGTTGTAGGTGTATTCGTCTTCTACGGTTGCCCATTGGTGTGTGATTGTTGTGCGGTTTTCTCCAATGTGTTCTTGTTCTTGTCGTGTGGTGGGACGGTTTTTGGTTTGGGTGTTGGTGAGGGTGCGTTGTACTTGTGGGGTGGTGAGTTGTGTGAGTTGTGCGGTGTAGTCGATGATGAGTTTTTGGACGGCGGGTGTGGTTGCTGTCTTGTACATTTTTGCGGCTTCGGTGAGGAAGGCGTTTTGTGTTTGTAGTTGGGTTGGTGGGTATTTGGTGGCGTAGGTGTTGAGGGCGGATACGGTGAGCGGGGTGATGTGGGTGTTGATGTGGTGGGCAAATTGTTCTGCGCCGTGTGTTTTGAGGTAGTCACAAGGGTCGTTGCCTTCGGGGAGGGGTACTGCCCAGGATTGTGCTTGGATTTCGGGTGCAGTGTACCAGGCGGTAGCGGCGGCTTTTTGTCCGGCGTTATCGCTGTCGAGGATGTATATGATTGCGCCTGTTTCTCCGGTGAGGCGTTGTAGTGTTTGGATGTGTTTAGGGGTGATTGCGGTGCCGCTTGTTGCGTAAACGTTCCTGTATCCGTGGTCGTATAGGGAGAGGACGTCGAATTGTCCTTCTACGAGGTAGCAGTTTTGGTGTTCGCGGGTTAGGCGGGTTGCTTCGGTAATGTTGGGGTTGTAGAGAACTTTTTCTTTTTCAAAGATTGGGGTGGCTCGCCCGTTCACGTATTTTCGTGTTTCGTCGGGGTCGAGGGCGCGCCCGGTGAAGGATACGGGGGCACCGTGCATGTCCGTGATAGTGAACATTAGGCGGTTGCGCCAAAAATCGTATAGGGAGCCTTTATCGTTTTGTGAGCATACGCCTGCGAGGGTTAGCTCTTCAGCCGTGTATGTTTTGGTGAGGTAGCTTGTGAGTGCGTTACCGGCGGGGGCGTACCCGTAGTGCGGCTGGTTCGGGTCGAGGTTTCGCTGGATGATTTGCTGTTTAGCGGGGTGCGTGTCCGGGAGGTTCCGGTAGTTTGCCTGGTAGAAGTCCCATGTTGCTTTGATGATTTCTTTAAGGCGGCGGTTTGTGATGGTTCCGCCGCTGTGCTTCTCATCCTTGGGTAAGTCGATGGGGGGTTCAGCTGTTTCAGCGAGGTATTCTACGGCTTCGGTGAAGGTGAGGCTGTCGGTGTGCATGATGAGGCTGAACACGTCACCTTTTTCGCCACACCCGAAGCAGTGATACCACCCTGCGGACGGTGTGATGTGACAAGAGGGTGTTTTTTCAGTATGGAACGGGCATAGAGCTTTGTAGTTGATGCCTGCTTTTTGGACGGGCGTGTTTGTCTTTGTCTCAAAAAGGGTGAGGATGTCGTGTGCTTCGCGTACTTTTTGGATGAGTTCGGGGCTGTAGCGCATGGTGTTTCTCCGTGATAGGGAAGGTGAGCCCCGAGTACCACACCGATACTCGGGGCTCACCTTAGTTTTATTGGGTGCGGCTCTTAATGTTAGGCGTTTACCTTCTCAGCCGCGTGGCTCAGTAGCGCGTGTACGAAGCCGGTGAAGTACACGGTGTCGGTTGCTTTGTCGTACTTTGCCGCGCCGGGTACTAGAGCGTCGTATTCGTCTAGGGTCTGACCGGGTAGCAGGATGACGGGTGCGGCTTTAGCGTCCGGGTACTTCTCAGCCACCTCAGCGTACAGGTCGGGGTCTTCGTCAATCATTGCGGTTACCCAGGTCTTGTCTGCGGGCTCCCCTAGCTTGCCAGTGAGAAGCTTCTTGCTCATATTGCACTGCACGCATGCGTTCTTTGAGAGGACGATGATGGGGGCGCGTTCTGCGAGCTCAGAAATAGTCATAGGACGGTGTTTCTCCTTGAAAGGCTTGTACTAACAGTTTTTATATTACGGTCTTCGTGTTCATTACACAAGGTAGCAAGCAGGCGTGTTCTTCCTGGGCTTGCTGTCCTGCTCATATCAGCCCCGTGACTTTCCGGTCGGCAACTGTGACTTTAGGGGGTGTGAGCTGTGGTTTTTTGGGTGTGACTTTTCGGTAAATAACTCCGATTTGCGTGACTTTTCGGTAAATAACTCTCCGGTCGGGTGCCCTGTTTTGCCTTGGATTGTCGGGGTTTTTCGGCTGTTCTTGGTGGGTTACACCATAGATAGTGGATAAGATTAATGCGGAGGTGCCGTTTTCGTGGAAGCGTTTACGTTCACGGCGGGTAGGTTTTGAGAGATGGATTAGCGCGCTACCGTCGTGGGGTTTGTCCCTCGACCCAGCGCTGAGGGACGGTCGGCTATCGTTTTTAAAAAAGAAAAAGGGGAGGAAAAAAGTGAGCGAGTGGTGGGGTGGTTCTGTTGGCTAGACAACTGTCGCCTGTTTTGTTAATATTGCGACCACGATTTAATATGGGTAATATTAGGCGTTTTAGTAACAATCTGTGATGCCAGTTAGAAGGGAGCATATGGCTAAGAATCAGACCTATAAAGCTTTTACTGTGCGCCCTTCTCATGTTATGGATTTGAATGGCGTACTGCTAGATAGTGCGCCCATCATGTCCCAGCTTGCCTCTGAGGTGCAGAGTGTCTCCGCGTATGCTACTTACGTGGCTCGTAACGATACGGAGTTGGGTACCCGTCTGGCTCAGGCTGGCACTGTTCAGCCTGCTGAGGCTGGTCGTCGCGCGGGGGTTAATATTCCAGCTGAGCTTGTAGTGAAGGGTAAACTACGTAAGAACAAGGCGGGTGAACTTGTAGAGGAAAAAGTTTTTGGTAAGTCTCGTAAGGAACGCCTATTTAGGCATCGCGTGGTGACGGCGTTTCGTTCCTGGCAGGAGCGTGTTGATGCTGTAAACGGCGAAAGTAGCAAGTACGTTTCTCAAGGCTGGAGGCGCACTGTGGACGCTTCTCCTCCGTCGTATGGCGAGGACTTTATCAATCTTGGCTCTGTCGACCGTAGCTACGCCATGATTGAGAACGACCCTTTTGTGGACGGGGAAATTATCCTCAAGATGGTGATTCAGGGTAAATGGTATCGGCTCATTTTCAAGTTTGATAACGCCCGGTTCACTGAAGGTAAAGTGACCCTGCCGGTCATTAAGCTTGAGAATAACCAACCTGTTTTTATCTTCTCTGTCGCGACTGATAATCCTGTTGTTCAGTTTTCGGGTGATTATGTTATCGGCGTGGATGTTGGTATCAATAATTACGCCACCGTCGCTGTTATTAACAGCTCCACAGGGCAAGTGGTTTATGAAACCTCCTTGTCTCAGCGTGTCCACTCGCTCTGGAACAGCATCCGTGCCTCTGAAAAACAGGTGAAACAGCTTCGTGAGAAGGCGAAGCCTATTGTTTATGACCGCCAGGGTAAAATGGCGGCACTAGACGAGGCTCAACTCCACCGTGAAGCGGCTTCCCGTAAAAAGCGTGAGCTGGCGATTGTTGCCGCGCAGGAAATTGCTTATTTGTCGCACTTCTTCGATAATGCTGTTGTTGCGGTTGAAGACCTGAGCTGGGTTAAGAATACGATGCAGAATGGGCGGTGGAACAGGGGTGAGCTCATCAAGTGGCTTACCTATTACGTTGAGCAAAATGGCGGCTGGGTTATTGCTGTGAACGCGGCTAATACTTCGCAGGTCTGCCATGAGTGCGGTTCTGAGGTTACTCATCCTGAGCATAAGGTTTCTGACTGCCCGAAGTGCGGCGAAATGGATAGGGATGTTAATGCCGCCGCGAACATTGCCGCACGCGCTGTTAAAAATGTGAAGACAGCAAGGAATAGTCGCGCTAAGAGTAAGAATCTCCAGACGGAACAAGCTCCCCTGAAAACCCCGGTGGCTAGGCGCTCGCTCAAGTATCCTGGTCAGGATAGGACTAAGAGTGCGCCTACTCCTAAGAGGAAGCGGAAGGGGGTGAAAACCTCTTCTAGCCCCGCTAGGGTACAAAACATTTCTACCCCGGTAACCACTGTGCCAGTGGTTCCCCCGATGACCAGCGTACTAGCGGACTGCCTCACATACGGTGTTGCAGGGACTCCTAAAGCGGCTATCAAACAGGGAACCATGACCAAATACAGGTTATGTAGCCCTATTTGATACGCTTTGATGTTGCATGAGGTAGGGGGTGGGAGGTACGGTGGTTACGTACTGCACCCCAAATGCGTTATAGAGGAATTGGCGAATTGGAGGAGGAAATAAAATTTGTGTTAGAATCAGTGACCGTAAAACGACCACCTATATGTCCAGTTCAGAAAGGGTAGAAAGACAAGGCTTATGCAAACGTTGAAGCACACTGTTGATGACGCTGTAATGGTTCCTGTTGAACCTGTATCAGCGTCTGTTTTTGCGCCTATCGCTGTTTCTGGTTTCGAGGGTGAGTCTGTTTATATGCAGGCGCGTAAGGCGGCTGTTTTGGCGCACGCCGATAACCGCCGTAAAGCTGGGGACGCTTATAACGCTTACAGTGTTGTCGATAGTGACGGCACGCTCGTTCGTTCCCTCTCCCCTGTTGAGGATGAGCTTTTCGGTTCTGTTGAGCGTGAGGCGTGGCTTGTCCCGCTGGCTTATGTGCATGGTGGGCTCCCTGTTTCGGCTAATTCTGTGACGGCTGGCTCTGGTTTTAATGAGCAGGGTGTTTGGGAGCGTTCCTCTGTGGCGCGTGTTGTTCAGCATGTTCCTGCACCTGTTGTTTCTGTTTCTGGTGGGCAGGTTTTTGAGTTACCTACTGGTGTTATGGCTCGCCGTGTTCTTGCTTTTATTGCTTCGCGTGTGGTGGAGACTGATAGTGTTGAGTTTGCTATCCCTTCTCAGCCGCGTGCTTTGGCGCGTCTTCTTGGTATGCCTGCTTTGTCGGCGGGCGGTTCACGCCGGATGGTGGACATGTTCCGTATCTGCTTAGGTTTGAGTACCGCTGTTTTTGACCGTACTAAAGATGGGCGTGGCGACCTGGTTCATGCTTTCAGCGTTGCCGCTGATGTTTCCGACCCGACAATGGGCATTAAGTTCAGCATTGAAGGAAACACGGACGGTTTCACAATGGTGCGTGTTTCTAGCGAATTTTACGAGTACGTGACCGGAGGCAACGTTATCGCTATCCCCGACAGTATGTGGAACAACAAGCTGGTACGTTCTTCCGCTGTGTGTGTAGACGTGCTGGCGATGGTTCTTGCGCGTGCCGCTTCACTACGCGCTGGTACACGAGGCAGTAAAGTGTGGGTTGCCTGGTCACATCTTGCACGCCAGTTCTCCGTTTTCACCGCTTCACTACACCGCGCACGCTCAACCTACCGTGACGCGGTACAAGCTGTACGCACCGTATTCATGCAAGAAGGCGCAGACGATGTTGTGTCCCTCGTAGGGAAGAATACCCGTAAAGGTTTCGCAGGCTTCGTTATCCAGCCTTACCGTAGTGCTGTGAAAACCATTAAGGCTAAGACTCAGACGGTGAACGCTACCATCTCCACCGGAGTGCGTGGCGCTGTTCAGCGTGCCACCTTAAATGAATCTGCGGTAACCGGCACCCCCATCACCATCCCCGCACGTACACCCCGTAGCGGCAACATTTACCGTGCAGTAGACCTCGCCCTGCTTTCTGCCCAGATTAAGGGCACTACCGGCGTTCACCTGCCCGTCATCAGCGACGAATGGGAACGAATCATCGACACTGTCGTGAACCGCTACACCGAATCTGCACGCCTGGGCAACCTGAAGCCCGTTGATAACTGGCAGGCATACGTTAAGACCTCAATCATTAACCAGCCCGCTCTACTGAACACCCCTAAACCTGTGAAGCCCACACGCGCCGCACAGGGAAACCGTAACACCCAGGTAGCAACAACTACACCCAACAACAACACTAAGCCGGTCACGCCCGCACACACAGCCGCTGACGGGCTCCCCGAGCGTGAAGCAACAACCATCCCTAAGACCGAAAACGTGAAGCGCAAAGACACCGACCTCGGAACCCCCACCAGCACACACGTCGCAACCGTCTACCCCACCCTCATCAAGGAGAAAAAGAACACCTTCAACCTACTCGACCCCGAGTTCCTCAAAAAGTACATGGACGCAGACTGCATCATCACACTCCCCGAGGGCTCCCAGGCACACTACGATTACGCCGATGCACTCCAGTACGGTGCTGTCCCTGTGAATAACTACAACGACTGGAAGAAAGGTAAGAAGCTACCGCCGGTACGCATCAAGCTACCCTCCGGACAGTACATTTACCAGAACAACAGTAGCCGCTACACAAGGGGCGACGACTACTACTGCCGCGTCCTCCTAACACAGGACTACAAGAAGGAAATCATGAACACCATCCGCCAGATGCGCGGCGAACCCGCCCCCACCAGGGCTGTGCGCCCCACACAGGCTGATGTAACACCAGCGCCTACACTAGCGTCCAAGCCAGCCGTAACACGCTACGTGTCCGCTACAGAAACATACGATGGGTACGCCGCTAACTACGACGTATCCCCCACCGAAGCCGTAGTGTTAGACGACCTACCCGAACCCGCTAACGCGGAAGAAGCGGAAGCACGCGCCGCCATCATTCGAAGCCTCGGACTCTAACCAAAAAACAACAAAGGGTGCCCACCACATTTTTCCGTGTGGTGGGCACCCTCTATTTATGTGCTTAACAAAAACAAAAAGGATAAAGGTTACCCCTCCCAGAAAACCTGAGAGGGGTAACCTTTATAAAATATGTCCAATTTGTCCAGTAAACCAGGTAGTAAAAAAGGCTTACAAGAAACAGTTTACCCTACTCACCCGGAATAGTCAAAACCTGACCGGGGAAGATGAGATTAACATCATAAATAACATCCACATTCGCGTCAGCAATAGCCTGGTATCCACCAGGAACACCAAGACGAGCCGCAATAAGCGAAAGCGTATCACCAGCCACAACCTGATAGGTTGAAGAAGCTACACGAGGAGCCTTCACAACTTCAGGCGTAGCCGCCGGAGTTACCACAGCAGGCTCCGGGGTAACAGGAGCCTCAACAACGGGAGCCGCAGGCTCCTGAGCAACAACAGGCGCAACCGCTTCCTTCGCTACCGGAGCGGGCGTTTCAACAACAGGAGTTGCCGGAACAGCCGCCGCAGACGTAGAAGCAACAGCAACCTGGCTATTACTCTGAGGCGCTACAACAGTAGCAGAAGTAGTAGTCTTAGCTACCGAAGGGTCGGTATAAGTGGGGGTAGCCGCACCCGACAAACCGTACTGTGCGGTACACGAGGGCCAGGCACCCCAACCCTGAACAGCGAGCAAACGCTCCGCCGCTTCAATCTGAGCTTCCTTAGACGCAGTATGCGGTGAACCAGTCATCCCCACACCGTTCCAAGACTGCTGAGTGAACTGCAGACCACCGTAGAAACCGTTGCCGGTATTGATAGACCAGTTACCGCCAGACTCACACTGAGCCAGCTTCTCCCAGGTCGCCAAATCAGCGGCTTGAGAAGCAGGCGCAGAACCTGCTACGGCAATGCCACCCAACATTAGGGCGGCTACGGTATTCTTTACGGTTTTCTTATTGAAAATCAAGTTTTTGCTCCTCAAAGCGTCTTTTCGTATCCAGCGCACCATGCGGCGCACTTTTTGTCTCTGTACGTTTTGACGGTCATCACTTGCACAGCCTCGCCTGACCACCAGTTCGGCAAGCTAACGCTAAACTTTTTGGGCGGTCAGGTGGGTGAAAAACACTTGTCCGGTTTCTCCACTTACCACCTGCGCTTTACAGGCGGTAAGCAATAACGCCATGAAGTAAAACCATCGAGGTCACCCCGCCACCCAACCTAGCAGGCAAGGCAGGAACCTCAGCCGGTGTATCTCAGCCTGCAGGCTCCTAGATATAGCCAGCATCTGAAATACAGGGAATATTATATCAGGAAACAAAAATGTGCGGCAGACCAGCCGGGATAGCTACTTTGCCGCACATAGGAGCTCTGAGAACGGGGGGCGTTTGATGTGTTTTACTAGGAGCCGTTGAGTAAGGTTAAGAACTCTTCTTCCGTAAGAACAGGTACGCCTAGTGTTTCAGCTTTTTCAAGCTTGGAGCCTGCGTTAGCGCCCGCGAGTAGGTAGGTTGTTCGCTTGGAAACAGAGCTAGAGGCTTTGCCGCCATGCTTGACGATGGTTTCTTTGATGCTGTCTCGTGTGAAGTTTGCGAATGAACCTGTCGGCACAATAGTCAGCCCCGCGAGCGTCTTAGGTGTATCAGCGGATTCGGCTTCCTCCATCTGTACACCGGCTTTTGCCCAGCGTTCAACAATTTCAACATGCCACCTTACAGAGAACCAGCTAATAATGGAGTCAGCAATGGTGGTTCCGATACCTTCTACAGCGGCTAGTTCTTCGCGGGTTGCCGCCCGGATAGCGTCCATAGTTTTAAACTCGGCTACGAGCGCGCGTGCGGCTGTAACCCCCACATGCCGGATAGATAAAGCAACAAGGACACGCCATAACGGTTGCGCTTTAGCTTTATCAATCTCACGCATAAGATTAAGAGCTGTTTTACTAGGTTTACCCTCCGGGTCGGTAGCGGTGGGTCTCGTGAAGAAGTAGTTGCCGCCGTCCGGCTTCTTGCTACGTTTTAAATCTTCTAGCGTCACATCGAACAACTCCGCCTCTGAGTCAAGTACAGGACGCTCACCAGGTGGGGCTGTTACAAGCGCGCGAGCAGTCTCAACGCCTAACGCTTCAATATCCAGGGCGGCGCGGCTACCTGCGTAATGTAGACGTGCCATAAGCTGAGCCGGGCAAGACTTCGGGTTAGAGCACCGCAAATCAACATCCCCTACCTTAGCGGGCGCTAACTCCGCTCCACAGGACGGGCAAACGCTCGGCATCACGAAAGGCTTCTCCGAACCATCACGTAACCCAACAACCGGCGCTACAATCTCCGGAACAACATCCCCCGCCTTACGGAGAACAACAGTATCCCCAATAAGAACACCCTTAGATTTAACTACATCCTGGTTATGTAAGGTTGCACGCTCAACGGTTGAACCTGAAACGAATACTGGCTCCATCACCGCATACGGTGTGACGCGCCCTGTACGCCCCACATCGACACGAATATCAAGAAGCTTAGTATGAACCTCTTCCGGCGGGTACTTGTACGCTACAGCCCAACGTGGGACGCGCGACGTGTAACCCAACGTTTCCTGAGCTTTGAAAGAATCAACTTTCACCACAATGCCGTCTATCTCATGGATAAGCTCATGACGACGCTCCCCATACTTGCGGATGAAATCAAGCACAGCTTCAACGTCGGGTAGAAGTTCAGTATATGGGCTAACGGGTAAACCCCAGCCGCTCAGCAAACCATATATTTCAGATTGACTCTCAAGATTCAGACCGCTCATTTCACCCACGCCGTGAACAAACATACTCAGCGGGCGGGAAGCAGTAATAGTGGCATCTTTCTGACGTAATGAACCGGCGGCGGCGTTCCTCGGGTTCGCAAAAGGAGCCTTACCGGAAGCTACCATCGCTTCATTCAACGTAAGGAAATCTTGAGAAGCAATAAAAACCTCACCACGCACCTCTAACACGTCAGGGTAACCCTCACCAGTCAGCTTATGCGGGATGCAAGCAATGGTTTTCACGTTATGGGTAACGTCTTCGCCAGTCACGCCGTCCCCGCGTGTAGCCGCCCGCTCAAGAACACCGTTACGGTACAGCAGGTTCACCGCTAAACCATCAATCTTAACTTCCGCCAGCCACTCCGGAGCGCCCACACTTTCCTTAACGAGCCCCTGAGATGTTTTATTGAACCAGCCCGTAAGCTCGTCAAATGAAAACACGTCCTCTAGCGAGTACATGCGTGTAGGGTGCGGAACAGGAGCGAAAGCTTTAGATGCTTCACCACCCACCGCGCGGGACGGGGAATCATCAGTAACCAACTGAGGATACAGGGCTTCAAGCTCTAGTAGTCGGTGATACAGCGTGTCATACTCTGCGTCGGAAAGAACCGGAGAGTCAGCAACATAGTAAGCGTGTCGCGCCTTATTTACCGTGTCCATCAGGGAAGCGTAGGTGGCGCGTACTTCATCATCTAGAACAGTCATAAATAAATAAAAACACCTCACAAGCTCAATGATGCTAAAAGGAGGGGATTAGAAGCTATATCTAATCTACCTACCGTAACTGGGAATAACGAAAAACACGAAACGATACTCACTATTCTCAGGTCAATTTTAGGGTTTTTCAACCCAAGGTCTTACGGCTAACCTACTCCACATAAGCTCACCTGGTTTCAACTCTAGAGCCTCACAACCAGGGTTGTCGCTTATGCTTCTGCTGAAACACCGCCTTAAAGGGAGATGCGCCACTGCCTTGCGTGACTACATCTATATAAGGCTGTACATGGGTCTATTTTACGCTATCTTTGTAGCCTTGTCCACGTCGCGCGATAACATAAGCGGCACCAACATGAGTGTTTAGTTTCATTACTGGGCAGTAGAGTTGCTTCGCTAACCACGATGTCCACGCGGGGTTTACGCGCCTCACAGATACAGCGCTCCTGTAGGCGCGTTGTTCGATTTTGTTCACGAATTGCCTATACGCAAGTGAGTGTACCATCTCGTTGTATTTCCGCCCCTGTTTACGTAGGATACTTGCCTTTTTGCCTCTGAAGTCAAGGCTCTCAACGCAGATGTCCTTTCCTGTTGCTAGGGCGCGCTTCACAGCTACTGCCGCAATTGCTTCTAAATCCGTAGTGGTTTTGCTTCCAGCTTTGAAACGATAGGGTAAGAGATGGGTGCCTACCAGGTGACCGTACTGGTTCGTTTCCACGATGGTCACGAAGCCCTTGTTGAAGTCTAGTCCAAGGGTTCCTTGAGTGGCGTGTGTCTGGAAGTCGCTCTTGTCCATCTGAATTTCAAAGGTGCAGTAAAGGTAGAAACGCCTGTTCCGCTTGATGATTTTTGTAGCTCAAAGGGGTGTTGCGCTGGCGGAGTGCCTCTTTAATCCACCTTTTATGGTGGTTAAAGTACACGCGACCGTAAACGTATTTATCCTTAGCGTTCTTGAAGCCGCCGATGTCCTTGCGTAACTTCAACTCGAATTGGTTATTTTGCGAGTTGAACCGCAGTTGAAGCATGTTGTTGCCGGATGTCTCACTTTTCGAGCCAACAAAAGACATGTGCGCGTCTCGTCTATCTATAAAAGCTTGATAGTCAGTCTGTAAGAGCCGCTTACTACCAAAGCAGATTTTGTATCGACCAGATTCTATCTGATAGCTCAAGTTTGCAGATTTTTGCTTCAGCTTATTAAGCTCACTCTTCTGAGCGGCAAGCTTCCGTTTAAGGTTTCGGTACTTACCTAGACAGGCAGGCAAACCTGTCTTTAGCGCGGACTTTTCAACCTCTAGGGCATGGATATTGGATTCTAGGGTTTTGATTTTGCGGACTAGTTGCTTTTGCTCATGAGCTTTCAGCTCTTTTAGCGCGTTGAGCTGACCTTGCGCATCGGCAATGATGGAGTTCGCTGTTCGTTTCAGAACACCATAGGTTTCTTGCAGGTAAGTATTGTAGCTAGATTTGTTAAAATCCGGGCTGTTCCTGATAGCATAGAAAGTTTTCCGCTGAGCCTGCGCGTAAGTCCCGCGAGCACTCTCAAAATAATCGATAATGTCTTGATTATTCTTTTCATGAAGCTGTGTCACAGTAGTGAACTTACGCTTAATCACGCTTCTCCCCTTACATCTTGTAACTTAAACCCATTAGCAAGTTCCTCAGTACTCACATAATACTATGCACCCAATGAATACAAAGCACGAAATTATTCCTATTTTTCGTGCTTTGTATTCATTATCTGAAACTGCTGATTTACCCCTCAAACATCTAAAAGAGGCTACTTGATGCCGCCTACCTTTTCAAGAGCGTGAGTCCACTGCTTATGCTTAGTGAAACCAACAGGAAGACCGCACGCCTTCTCAAGAGCCGCAAGATAGTTCTTGCCAAGCTCCTGGGCGTAAATCGCCAGAGAAATCATGTCGACAAACTGCTTATTGCGGTAAGCTTCAATCATCCAGCGGCGACCATCGGTAGCGAACTGCTGAACCGTCGGGCGCGGAATGGGAGGAACGTAATCCAGCGGACGGATAACACGCTTCGGAACCGGCGAACCAACCTGCCCCGAGAAAGTCATCAGAACATGCCACGCATTAACAACCCAACGGTAAGTTTCCTTGCCGCTCTTCGGGTCAGTGTAAACTTCCTTCTTTGCGAAGCCCCGCTGAACAACCCAATCCAGCGGCTTACCGTTACGGTTCATATTAGTGCCGCGCGGCTGAGAGTAGTCGTATCGGAACCACCAGCCGCCTGCGACCAGCATTTCCTTAAAGTCGCGCAGGTGAAGGTTGAAGTAATCTGCAACATCCTCAAGCGGCAGGAAAGTCTTCTTGCTGATACCTTCGGGAATGTTCTGGTTTACAGGGATACGAGTGATACGGGTATCAGGTGCTTCATCCTTGAGAACCTTGAGCAGGTTTTTCATGTTCCACAGGCGAGTATTGCCGGATACGGCGGCGATACGTGCCTTCCAGAACTTAGTGGTGGGCTTACCGTCATGGTGCAGGTAACCTGCGCGGGCAAGAATGTCGTAAACCTCATTAGCGGGAATGGAGAAGCCCTGAACCGCGTTACGTGGACGCATCAGTTCCGGGTATGCACCCATAGTGTACTGCTCCAACGCACCGTAGATACGTCCGAAATGGGTGAACTTCGATACGGGGCGCTTCGGCTGAACCTTACGACGCACATTCTTCTTAAAGCCACGGTTAGGCTTCTTGAAGTTGTTGTTTGCAGGCTTGCGGAAGTTCGAGGCGTTCGGCTTCGGGCGTGCCGCAGAAGGCTTGGGCGGCTGAGTGAAGACGGGTGCCATAGGCTTAGGAAGAGCAGTAGTCATGGTGTGACCTTTCAAAAAAATAGCTAATAAATTAAATGGTTGTCTCTCCCCTATAGAATCTCTGAACCAGCCGTAAAAACGTTACGTCCGGCTAGAGTCATTGTTCCAAGAAGAGATGACACTAACGATTATCTCATAAATTAGCCAAAAAAGCACACTGAGCACAGCAAACAGCGGAACAAGTAGCCCTGTGACCACGCTCGTAAGCACCGTATTCAACACAGTGCCCCACCACTTCTCATACACAACAGCCCCATATCCGTACTGCTTCACCTCACGGGAACGCCTCCACATCTGGAACAAACCAGATAAGAAACGTAACCCTACAGCACCAGCCGGAATAGCCCACAATAGAATACCTACTGTATGAATAAGCGGGATAATCTGGGTGGGGATACTGTGAGGGAAAATCGTAGGAATAAGCCAACGCATAATCTCAGGCGCACCCAGCCACCACACCAACGCTGTAAGAGCGGACGCGATAAACGAAACCCACCATACCGGGACTGGATTATATTTGCTCACCCAAGGGATAGAACGTTTATACTCTGCCCCTAAAGCGTCAATAAGTATTCCGTAAGAGCCGGATTTTACTAAGTCTCCGAGCGGTGGGCGGCGAACAATATTGCCTGAACCGTCTAACACACCCAAATATTTCTTCACCATAGTAGGTTCTTCGGGAGCGCCAGGTGTGCGTCCTTGAGCCTGCAGGTTACTCTGGGTTTGTGGCTGTTGAGGTGTAGCGCCCGTGTAAGGGGGAGCCTGCGTGCCAGAAAGCTGAACAGGTACAGGTGGGGCGGCAGGCGCGTTCTGGGGGTTAGGGGAAGCTTGTGCGGGCGCATAAGCGTAAGGGGAGATAGAAGCAGGGGCAGGCGAGGTCTTCTTCTTTTTCTGTTGCTTAGCCTGCTTTTTCTGCCCCTCGGTAACAATGGAGCCGAGCGTATTATCTTGTTTGGACGACCAAATATCAGCGTTCTTATATTTCGTCGCAAAACGACACATAGGGCACATGCTACTGTCACGCACATCCCACCAATGAAGCGGTGAAACGTTACACTGCTTCAAATTCTTATACGCCCCGTCTTCCCTCTCGAACAAATCATCAAAGACAGCGATAATCTCATCGAAAGAAGGACGTAAATCCGGGTCGCTACTCAACCCGCGACCTATCATGTCGTGAACCCTTTTAGGGATAGCTTCGTATTCAATGTCGGGCACCTTGGAGAACCCGCGCGGGAGCTTCTTCACAAAGGTGGGGTAAACACCCAAACGGATGAGCTCTGGTATATCTTTATGCTCCCCCTTATAGTTACATACTGTAGGGTGCGCGCGACCCATGAGGGCATTAAAAAGCATCACCGTGAAAGCGAACGTGTCCGTAGCTACAGTGCGGCGGTTCCGCTCTTCCTTATAGCTACCAACACTAATCTCAGGAGCCGTAAACTCCGGCTTACCAACAATACAAGGGTAAACAGTGGAGCCTGTACTAATCTGAACACTATCCGCATCCACAATACGCACCGTAGCGTCCGGGGCAACAAGCACGTTCGACTCGTTAATATCCCCAACACGGTGACCCGCCTCGTGAACAGCATCAATCGCCACCGCAAGATTACGAGCCATAAGCAACGAATGACGTACAGACCAATCAGGGAACTGCATACGCCGGTGCGTAGTATGCGCAACCTTCATAAACTCACGATAAACATCCATCTGGAGACGCTTCATAAGGAACCCCGCAAAATCCCCAGACAGGGTGTAAAGGTTCCCTAAATTCCACACAATAGAATCAGTCTTAGGGACACTCGCAAGCATCGCCGCGCACTTAGCTTCACGCTCAGCCTGTTTCTCTTTATCCGGGTGGTAAACCTTGCCCACCAAACCGTCCGCTGCTCCTAAAACAGCCGAACCGACCGATTCGACAGGGAAAACAGCGCCCTCACCGCCACGCCCTAAAGGTTTATCACCTAACGTAACGGGAAAAGATGACCCGTCAGCTAAGCGGGCAACATAATCAACCAAAGCACCCTCCAAATGGGCAAAACGCGGGGCGCGCACTCACACCCAAAGTGTAAAGAACACGCGCCCCAAAAACTAACAATAAATTAGCAAACCTGCAAAGAAGCCACGAAACCACCGTCATCATAGACGGGCTTCATCTCAACCGCAGATTCAACCATCTTCAAATAAATATCAGACGGCTTATTCAAACACCCAGCAGTAACAAACGTAGTATCATCATCCAAATAATGCTGAGACTCCAACTGCGCAACGAAACTATCAACAGTCGGAGAAAGAAGAACTAGATACAGCGGCGGCTCCCCAAGGAAAGGAGACTCCTCAAGCTTCTCCTCCACCTCTTCCGTAGCAGGATGAACGATAGAGTTTTTAAACCCGTCCGAAGCAACCAGCGCCCACGTAGCGCCCGTACCACAAGACAACAGAATACGCGGGTTAGCTGTACTAGTGAACGTTGTAATATACGGTGCATCCCACTCTTCCACATACGAAAGATACATAGGGGACGAACCCTGATAGTCGCCAACAATGACGAACGCATCCCCCAACGTTGCACACGCGAAAGCCTGCTCGCAGAAAATAGTTACAGCAACAGTGCAACCCATCTGCTTATAGTCCTCTGCGGCACGCACCGTGTTAAGCGCCATAGTAAGAACCCGCGTAAGAACACGCATCAGCTCCTGTGCGTCCTCCGCCGCTTCTCCCGATGTTGGGAAGTCCTCTAAGTAAAGGCGTGCTTCATCAACAATAGTGTCGGCTACAAGGCGCGCCCCCTCACGGGAACGCTTCAACGAACCAGCACCGTCGCACGCAACAATAACGCCACGCCCAGCTTCATCAACCCACGACGCATAAGCGTCTTGATTTGTGTCTTCATCATGGACAGACGGCTTCGGGATAGAACGCCCCGACGTTAAGCACCAATCAAAAAAAGTGCTACTCATATATAAATACCTCCGAGTGAATATACAGAAATCTTACCTTACACACCGGGCATAACCCAGCTGGGCGCGTCAGGGAATGAGACAGCCTCATCCGGACGCGACTCAGAACGCTTCTGCATAGACTCGGAAACCCACTTAAAGAACTGAATCATATTGCCAGGGTCAAGCGGCACAGGAACAGGCGACGGAGCGGACGGGTAATCCTGCAACGACTCGCGCATCTCCTTATCCGCCTCAGCGTTACCCGTGGAAATGTAGAGCGGCATAAAAATCCACTTACCCGGCTTAGACGAGCTATCACGCAAAGACTCACGCCTACTACCAGGAGCAACAGCTACGCGCTTCTCCAAAGCCTCAATAGCCGCCTGCCGCATAGTCTTACCCGACTCGTGCGGAAGATTATCATCCAAACTCTCACCGTCGGTAATGAGGAAAATCATCGGCGCATAATGCGGAACCTTATTGCCGTAATGCTTCAGACGCTCTTCCACCACATCAATAGCCGTAAGAATCGCAGTATTAGTGCTAGTACCCAACATGTCACGGAAATTCAGATTACTGGGGCGTGTCTCCTCAGGCATACTTGCACTCTCTAAAGCCGTCGCGAATAACGAGGGTGGGTCTACCTCAGAACCATACAGAATATACGACATGTCCGCACGTAAAGAAGCGATAGAGTCTTCTAAAAGCTCCTGCTGTAGAAGCTCATGTCCGCGCTTCACCTCGTCCATTAAACCGCCCTGCATAGAGCGGGAGCAGTCGTAAATCATGATGACAGGGCAACGAGGCTCACGGTTATCGCGGAACTGCTGTTCAGCGACCTCATAACGGTAGTTCTCATCAAGGAGCGAAATCTGCTCATGCGACATAAAAATAGCCACCTAATCAGGAATGTGTTTAAAAGTACATTAAACACATAGCGGTTAGGTGGCTATTAGCAAGAACTAGAACTCTAGTTTTTAGTTATATGCCTCGTAGAAGTAGCGGAAGCTGACGGAGACGGGGTGGCAGATGGTTTGGTGGAAGCTGTGCTATCTGGCTTCGCTGTGGACAGGTTATTGTTCTTCGCGCGATTAGTCGTAACAACTGTACCTGTAGTTGCTTCACTCTTCACAGGAGCGTTGTTTGCCGCCGCCGGAGCTTGCTGAGCGGGCTGAGACTCAGGCGTAGCGGTAGCAACAGCGGGAGCGGTGTTTTCGGAAGTCTGAGCGGGCGCAGGAGCTTCCGTAGTCGGGGCGCTAGGTGCTGAAGGAGCCTCACTCGTTACAGAAGGTAACGGAGTAGCTTCCGGCGATGCGGAAGGGGTAGATACGGAAGGTATCTCAGTAACTACCGGAGTCTTCCCAGCTGTAGGTTTAGGGGTAGGCTTGGGGTAAGAACCATCTACAGGTGTACCCTCCACAATGAGATTATATTCGTAATTGAACAGGAACGTGGAGGAAGCTTCACGGGTGCCATCCGTACCCACAGAGTTACCTGAGCAGGTAATAAAGTAAGCTTTCTTATCGCCATCCTTACGCCACAACTCACTATGCGAAGCAAGCTCATCCTGCTTCACCAGATAAAGCCCCGTCACAACAAACTCGTGACGGCTCCCATGCTCATCATTCATGTAAATATGAGAGCACTTATCTAGACGGTGCAGATAACCCCACGGCGACAAATTCCCGTCATTAAGGTTAATGTGACCCGCTAAAATAGACGCGCCCTCATTAGAACTCAACGGGGAACCAGACGCATACCAAATACCGTTAGGAGCCGCAGGAAGCCTCACATCATTATTACTGAACCCAGACGGGGTAACAACAGCCCCCTGAACAACCTGCGTTTTAGAACGCAACGAAGGAGCCCACCATCCCGCCGTGCGAGAACCAACAGACTTAGGAGGCTCAGTAGACGAACCATTCACACCCGCAGGATACAACGGGCAATCAGCATTACGGAACTCAGATGCTGGCTTAGGGGCATACAACAACCCCGCATCCGTGACACCCATACTATCCCGCCCGGCGTAGGTCACCCCGCCACCGTGCCCATCATCACCCTTAATCTGCGCTTGCAAACCAAACAAATCATCCAGCCCACTATACAAGCCGTCAGCCGCCGCACCAACCGCTCCATAAGAGCGAGTCAGATAGGTCGAATCGTTAAGGTGAACGCCCCAACCCGTAAAGAACAGCGCAGACGCAACACAGCCCGAGACGACAGAGGCGATAACTTTCTTGCGTCGCCACCAGGCAACACTCTGCTCAGCGTCTTCTTTCACCTCAGACTCATCATTTTCTGCATGTTTAGCTTTACGTGTTAAGCGTTCAAACATAATTTCCTTCTCAACTCTAGGGACAACACGGTGCCCACCTACTGGAAACTATAGCTTAAACCAAAGAGGAGCATATAGTCAGCAAGTGGGCACCAGTAAAGATTTAGAACAAAATATTAGCCGCGTTCGCTATTGTCGCGCTTACGGTTCTTCAAAGCAACGCCCGCCACAATAGTGCCTGCCAGAGCCAAAGAACCACCAGCGGCAACCATCGGAATAACAGCCGGTGAAACAGCCAAAGGAACATTAGCTACACCAGCGGCACCCGTCCTAAGAGCCTGACCCTTCACAGCCGAAGAGCTAGGAGTCGTCTTAGAAGAAGCGGTAGAACGAACCGTAGACGTTACAGGCGCACCCGTAGTAGTAACAGTTGAACCAAGCGTCGACTCTACAACCTCACCAGCGGCGTTAGTTGTAACCTCGCCACCATCCTCAAAGCGGGTAGTAGTAGTACCCTCCTGAGCATCCGAGGTTACAGCCGCTACAGGCGCAGTAGAAACAACACGCCCCGCACTGTCATGACGAACCGCGTTATCCTTGGGAATTGCCGCCTGAGTAGGAGCCTTGTACACCTCGTCAGCCTTCTTAGAGATGTTAGCCGCGTTATCAACAACTACAGTGGAAGACTCAGCTGACTTCTTCTCCTCTACAGGAGCTGGGGTAGCATCTTCAGACTTCTCAGGAACTGGAGTGGTTGCATCATCAGACGGCTTCGGAGTCTCAGTATCAGGCGCAGGTGTGGGGTCAGCCGTAGTATCCGGAGCGGGAGTCTCCTCAGCCTTCGGCTCAGGGGTAGGAGCCGGAGTAGCTTCAGGAGCCTGAACTACAGAAATACGAACCTCAGCACCAGCGGCAAGATTAGGAATGTACCAGTACTCCGCCTCCGCGTTCACACTATCAGCGGAAGCAACGTTAGCCGCTACAAGGTCAGAACCCTTCACGACTTCTCCGCCGCTACCAACAACAGCACCGAAAGTAGCCCCCTCCGGCAGGTTGCCACGCAAAGAATCCAAAGGAACCCACGTGTGCGTACTAGCAACATCAGAGACGTTCGCTAGAACAATGTCCGTAAAACCGCTACCAGTGGAAGCCTGCGCTCGTTCAATACGGAAACGAGCATCAGGCTGAGACGAGAAGACAGTACCAGTACCATCAACCTCAGCACCCGCCTGAGTAGAAGCAGTAGTAGCGTCAGAACCCTCCGCTACAGCAACAGCCGCAGGCGGAGTCTCTAGCTCATCAGCAATCAACGGCGCAAACGGGGCACCCACAAGAACAGTAGCCGCCAAAACAGCACCGGAGCGGGAAACCTTCTTAGGAATAACCAAAATGGAAAACCTCCAAAAATAAGAAAAACAATAAACGCTTCTAAGAATATAGCGTCACACAGCCAATATATCGCCCACTAGGATTTTTAGTTGGAATGTAGCGGCGTAAGATGCGGAATGAAGTCAGGCTGACCAGCCGCAACCGCCGCCCCCTTACCCGTGTGCGCTTGGAGCTGCGGGCAAAGCTTAGCTAGAGGACACCAAGAGCACAAGAACGACGGAGAATACGGGAAAACGCCGGTAGTAGAAAGCTTATCGACAGCCTCATCCGCCGCTTTATACGAATCACGAACCCATTTATCAAAAGCAACAACCTCAGGCTCCGGGTCTTCCACAGACGTAATCAAAGCGGGTACCGGAGCAACATTGTAAGAATCGTGAACAGCAGGGAAAAGAAGCTCAGCATCCTTAACATCAATACCGTTCTGCTCAGCCAGAATCAAATAACTGTACTGCTGATGCGCCTCTTTAAACCCGTCCGGGATACGCCAAGACTCAGTACCATCCGGATTAACAACCTTCTCCGGCAAGCGCGGGATACGCTCCCCCGCATGAGCACCCGAACGCTTCACGATACTCGGGCTGTACCGCTTCATCTTAGAAGCCGTCTTATAGTCCTGAATCACCGGCGAACCATCGCCATTTACCGTAATACGGTCAATAATGCCGAACGTCTCACGGGTTGCCCCACCAATAGCGCCCGAAACGGGTACCTCCAACGCAGGCTTACCATCCGGCATCACATACAGCTCCGTATCCTGCGGAGACTCCACAGAACCATCAGCACGACGGAACGTGAAAGCGTTACCCACAGTCTCATACAGCCAGTCCACCTGGTCAGGCAACGCGCGAATCAAATCGTAATCCGGCTTACCCAGAACCTCGCCCGTGAAACTCTTAGCAACATCCAGAGTACGAACATCCGCCGGTAACGCCATAAGACGCTCAAAAACCTCATGGAAAGCCGAGCCGCGCTTCATCTCAACCGAAGCCGACTCCAACTCAAAAGCCCACGCATAACGCTTCACAGCAAAAGAAGCCAAACACCCGTGCAACGCCATAACAAGCGACGGAGAAATTTTAGACTTACTCAGACGCTCCAACAAATCAGCGTCCTCAAGGATAAGCGCCTCCCCCGTCAAGAAACCCTTAGCATCACCAACCGCGCCAGCAACAGCAGGACGCATCAAAGCAGACGCTACAGTCGCCTTACGCTTCAACAAATTAGCACGCAAAACATCACGGTAAGAAGCAGGCGCATCATTCAGCACCACAGGCAAAGGGGCGTTACGCTCCCCCACCGTAAGAACACGGTGCGCTGAAAGAGCAGAACCTAAATGCGCACTTAACGGCGGGCGGTCAGCAATATGCTTCAACATAGAAGACTGTGACTTAGACAGCATAAAAACTCCAAACAAAAACAGGTAAAAACGGCATCTGTAATCGCACTATCATACCAAGAGAAGAACCGCTAAGACAGAGGCGTTATAGATAGCATGCGCCAACAAACCAGGCAACAAAGAACCAGCCTTCACACGAAGAGCACCAAGGCAAACACCGAACACAGCCAAGAAAATACCACTAACAATAACACCCGGCGTAAGCGGAATACCCCAAAAATGGACAGCCGCAAAAAACAACCCCTGCACCAACACAGCAACCCACGGAACCGCGCCAGCCATAACACAACTCTTCAACACCAAGCCCCGCCAAATAACCTCCTCAAACAGAGGCGCAAAAACAATAAGCATCAAACCCAGCACCACAGGCGAATACCCCGAAAACTGAACCGTCTGCGTGTTTGAGAAATCCACACCAGGGAAAAGAACAGGAACAAGGTACGAGACAGCAAGCATCAAACCCGCAAAAACAACACCCACAGCAACACCCCACCACAAATGCGTCTTACGCCCCGTCAGCCAGGTAAAACGCGAATCATCCCGCACCGACAAAGTATCAATACCTAAAATAAGCACCGCAACACGCCCCACCGACACAGCACCAAAAAGAACACCGTACCCAATAAGGGAAACATAATCCTGCTCAGACCCCCCTAGAACCCCCACAATAGCCCCAGAAAGAATCATTACAGCCCCGAGCACCCACAGAGCCACAATAGACCAAGAAGACCCCCACAGAGCCTTATAACGCCACGGAGCAAGAATAGAGCCAAACGTCAAGCCGTTAGCCTGGAAAAAACTGGGAGAAAAATTCTTATCACTCATACAAAAATCATAGCTCATCACTAAGATATGAACCGACCAGGAGAGGTACAATTAACCTTGAAACCAACTTGTATAAGTTTGTGCTTTCCTGTCGTTAGTTGTTGCTAAAATCGACAGCTTATGGCATACTGTAATTACAGGTTTAGATGAACGAGATGTAGCTGTTAAGGTCATATTTCGCTACTCCGAATCAATAACTGAATCAGGGCTAAGGCGTAATTGTTACTACCAGCACTCCTACGAAGGCAACCTAATCCATCCACCGTCTTTGACGAGATGCAGATTGGAACCACCCTCACAGGGAAACAAAAACTGGGAGTAAAGGTTATCCGCCCAGATTTAGCTACATGTAACCCTGAGCATTTTTTGTGAGGGGCTAGAGGTATCGTAGGGTGCCTATGGCAGATTTTGTCTGACATGAATTAAATGCAACAATTGGATAGTTCTCGCAACAATTCGATACGCCATTTAAACCTATAATAGTAGAGAACCATTTCACCTGGGCTGGTGCATACATGCCGCTCAGGACGCATCTTTCCCAAGGAAAGGAGCCTCACCTATATGGCAAGGGCTAAGAAGACTGCAACAGCCGCACGACCCGCACCCGCTAACGGTAGGACTGCCGCTCTTGAAGCGGCACTGGAGCGAATCAATAAGGACTACGGCAACGGCGCAATTATGCGCCTGGGCGACAAGGAAACCGTAGAAGTCGGGGTTATCCCCACCGGCGCTATCGCCCTAGACTCCGCTCTAGGCATCGGCGGTTTGCCGCGCGGACGAGTCATCGAGGTATATGGTCCTGAGTCCTCGGGTAAAACCACCATTGCTCTGCACGCTGTAGCGAATGTGCAGAAAGAAGGCGGTACAGCGGCGTTCATTGACGCGGAGCACGCTCTAGACCCCGTGTATGCCGCTAAGCTCGGTGTGGACATTGATGCTCTACTCGTCTCTCAGCCCGACACGGGTGAGCAGGCGCTCGAAATCATGGACATGCTGGTCGGCTCCGGAGCGGTGGACATTATTGTTATCGACTCGGTTGCCGCTCTTGTCCCGCGCGCCGAAATTGAAGGCGACATGGGCGACTCTCACGTCGGCTTGCAGGCACGACTCATGAGTCAGGCTCTCCGTAAGATTACGGGTCGCCTCGCCGCTACCAACACTACCGCTATCTTCATCAACCAGCTCCGTGAGAAGATTGGTGTTTTCTTCGGTAACCCGGAGACAACTACCGGCGGTAAGGCTTTGAAGTTCTACGCTTCGGTTCGTATCGACATCCGCCGTATTGAAACGCTCAAGGATGGCGCTAACCCCATTGGTAACCGCACCCGCGCAAAGATTGTGAAGAACAAGGTTGCTCCTCCCTTTAAGCAGGCTGAGTTCGACATTCTCTATGGTGAGGGTATTTCCATTGAGGGCGGTATCCTCGACCTGGCGGTAGAGAATGACATTGTTAAGAAGTCGGGTGCCTGGTACACCTACGAGGGTGAGCAGGTCGGTCAGGGACGCGAAAACGCACGCAAGTTCCTCAAGGAAAACCCTGACCTCACCGAAGAGCTCAAGCACAAGATTTTCGTGAAGCTAGGTATCATCGAATCTGACGAGCCGGAGGTTGAAGAGCAGGAAAGCGAATTTGAAGACGCACCCGCTCTGAATTTCCTTGACGCTGAGTAACATCTGAACATCTTTTAGGCGTGACCCGATATGTTGTAAAAGTGTCGGGTCACGCCTAACCCGTCCCTGCAGAACGTTCACCCCTTTACGGATAAGGAGCACCCGCTTTGAGTTCCCGCGCTTTCAACCTTGAATCTCTCAAGAAGCGAATCGCTAAAACGCCTGTAACCACAAACCAGCTCATCGAAAAGCTAACCGACAAAGGCTTTGCCGCTGACGAAATTGTGGACATTGTGGAAGAGCTTACCGTTGAAGGCTTCCTTGACGATAGGCGCTACGTCCGCGACGCTATCTACAGCAACCAGCAGAACCGCAAAACCTCGACACGTGCTCTGCGAGATAAGCTCATCCGTAAAGGCGTACCAGCATACGTCGTGGATGAAGAGCTGAGCGCGGAAGCTACCGGCGGTGATGTTGAGAACGCTAAAGCTCTAGCTGAGAAGCACCTTAACCGGGAGCTTGCACGTAGTACCCACCCGTCCTGGACAGTACAGAAAGCTTTACAGCGAATCTATGGGAAGCTCGCTTATCAGGGTTATGATGAGGAAACCATCACACAAGCTGTAGAACCTGTTGCCACACGCCTTAAAGAAGCAACCCCGTAAAAACGGCATACTATAAGCCCCGCACTTGCTATAAGTGCGGGGCTTACGTGTGTGTACGGTTTTTATTGAAAGGAAAAAATATCTGTCAGACCATGAAAATTAGCCTATGAAACTGACGGATAGATTTAGTGTACCATGAAAATTTGCAAGAAACTAAATTTGTTCATCGCCCTGTGAACCGTGCTCACTAATAATATCCATATCTTCTCCCCAGTCTGCAAGATGGACTGCCTCTTCGTCTTCCTTCTCACCGAACACGAGGGTCTGCTCGTTACCGTCGTTATCGCGTTCACCAGTATGCACAACGGTCTGACCGGAAACCTGCTCGGTCTTAACGTTCTGAGACTCCTGCGGGTTCTCTTGAAGCCACGTGTCAATAAACTCGGGAGTAGCGAAAAAGCCCTGGAAGTCATACAGTTTACCGTTCAAGTAAACCATGCCGCGACCCTTAACGTTCGGGTTAATCATAGTACCCGCACCAGACTCTAGCGTCATTGCACTAGCCGCCGATGTCAAAACACCCGCCGCAATACGACACATAAAGTTGGAGCGAATCTCACCCGAAATGATTTTAGCGTCAGGACGTTGCATAGCTAAAATAAGATGCACACCAGCCGCACGACCCAAACGCGCAATAGAACCAATAAGCGTAAGAGCCTCACCTTTAAGCAAGTCATCAGCCTTACCCTCATCCGTCTTAACACCTGTGGGGGAAAGAAGCTCAGCCGCCTCATCAACCATCGTAAGAAGACGCTGACGGTCACCTTCAGGGAGCGGAGGTAAATCAACATAGTCCTGCACACCGTGCTTTTCCATCAGCTCATATCGTTGCATCATGGTTTGCTGACAGAACCGGAGAATTGTTAAAGCGTCATCTAGTGTTGTTGCGATACCTAAAACGACAGGGACGTAAGGTCGGTAGACAGAGAGCTCCACCTTTTTAAGGTCAATACCCAGGAAGCGCCAAGCGTTAGGGCGCATAATGCACTGAAACACAAAATTACGTTGAAGAACACTATTGTGTGTAACAATGGATACGCCGTCTTCACCACCGGCACGGTACAATCGGTGTTTAGAGCCAACAATGAAGCACCGTGACGGTACTGGCTCTACCTCTGTAATACTTTCAATTTTCATATATCACCAAGAACAAATAAATCGGGCATAAATATAGGCGTGACAGGGGAAATAAATCTCTGTCACGCCTATATCAAAAGTTAGATGTAGAAGCCGTTTAGTTCAGCAAAGACGAAACGACTCGAATGCGCTCCTCCAAATCGGGGAACTCAATAGCGAGAATCTGCTCAACAAACAGGTAATGGGCGGTGATGCCCTCGAACGTATCATCAACCTGTACCAGGTCAGGGTTGTACGCCTTCAACGCATCAAGATACGCACCCGCCTGAGTCTTATTCAAAGACGAAAGATGCTTAGGGAACACAACCTCGCCGGGGATTACCTCGTCAGCGGCAGACGCGCCCTGAGTGAACAGGTGGTGGCGTGCTTTGGTGCTCGGATAGCCAAAAGCGGGAGCCACGTCCTCAGAAACATCCGTGATGAACCACGCCGTATCAACATTGGTTTCACGCAGAATGTCCTGAAGCTCAAGAATTAGGCGAACCTGGCGGGTCTGCTCTTCCACCTGTGATAGACCGTCTAGAAGGGCTTCTACATGAACCATGTCGGCGGACTTGACGATGAACGTGGATGTGTTGGAATCCCAGTCGACGTTAATAAACGCGGTGGGCACCTTACGTACAGCGCGCGCCAAATCATCATTCTCATCATCTAGGCGCGGGTTCTTACGCAGACCGAACATGCTCGCTGACATCAAGAAACCCTCTGGGGAGCCGCCAGCAATAAACGGGAAATGCTCCCCAAGCCACTGAGAAACCTTGTCGTACTTCTCAGGGTTACGGATAGGGGTGTAAAGACTCATAAGTTAGGTGCTCCTCAAAAAAGAACTATGGGTGTTGTGAAAAACCTTCACAACACCCATAGCAGAGTAAATATTTTTTTACGCAAAGCCCTTGAGCTTATCCCCGAAGAACTCCTCAGCGCGGGTTCGTTTCTTCACAGGCGTGCGGGCAACAAGCGTAACCAGCCCAACATCAATAAAACCCTTCTCATGTGGCTTCATCTTCTTATACTGCTCATCTAACAGCTCAATAAACCTACCATGCTCGGTAGGCTTAAACACGGAGTCATACCATTCATCAAGACGCAGGAAACGAATCGTACCAGGAATCATCTCAGGCTGTTCCGCCGTATTAAGAGCATCATAGTCCGGGTTCTTCACCTCTTTAGGGTGAATGTTCACGATACCTCGCACGTGAGCACGTTTACTGCCACCAAGGTATTTACGCCACAGATAAATAGCTTGCTTCATCCGCACATACCTCGGGCGCTTAGAGCCAGGCGCAATAATAGAGAAATTACTGCGTTTCTTGCGTTTGTGGTCGTGTGCTTTGAAAGAGTAGACGGCGCGAGGGTCGTTCAAGTCCACGCCCGCTTTCCACATTTTAGAGTCAATAATCCACACCTGAGAGCCTACTACAACAACATGGTCGGTATCAGGCGTATCCACGATACCTAAATCCTCATCCACGCCATTAAGGACTTTCCGTTCCTCTTCCACCTCGTCAGGTGTTTCTCCGGCGTTAGCCTCCACCTCGGGAGGCGCTTCAATATCGTCCCCCTCCTTACGGGGAATAGACACAGAATGGCAGATAACCACGTCCGGCTTATCGTCAGCCCACTGCGCTAACGCTTTAGCAGTAAGCTCCTCACCTTCAATACCAGCCTTAACCTTACTGACACTCTTAGCGTCCCCCTTCCAGCCTGGAGGCGGGAACTCCAAAGAATTATAGAGACTCGACGCAGGCACACCAAAAGTACGGATAGACGACTTAGCGCCCGGCTTCGACAAATCAAGATTCTCAGGAACGGTCGTAATATGCTTCACAACCATGTCCACGCGCTCACTGGCACGCTTAGCACGGCGAGCCCCAATATGGTCGAAATACCCGTCCGGCGGCATCAAAAGAGGCGCATACAGTTCAGGGTTCTTACTATCAATCAGTTTGATAGCCGCCTGCGCTTCTTTCTGCTTCTTCTCATACTGGGCGAACGCCTCAGCGAAACTCATACCAGCCATACTTTATACGTCCTCACTGTCTACGGTAACGTTTTCAAAAGTCATAGAGCCCTTACCTGAAACATCCTGGGAGCAGGTTAGCGGCACGGAAACCTCAGAGCCAGCTTTCACAACATCAGCTGAGAAAGTGCATGTACCCAAATCGTCTTTATTGAACCAGCTGAGCGGGTTATACGCCTGCGCACCCTGCGCGTGTAAGCTACCGTGAATATGAGTAGCATTAGTACGCCCATCATTCTTGAGCACAACACTATAAGAGCCGTCTTTACGCGCCACCCCAGCCACAGATACCTTCGCCCCGTCTGCAAGCTCAACACTTGTGGAGCCGGTAGCATCAAAAGTGCGGTCGCCTACAATCTGGTTATTGATGAAACTGCCGGTCAAGAACACAAGTAGCGCGAGCATAACACCCGCAATACCGCGACCTGTCGGGGTGCCCGGAATACTCTTCCTAAAGAGGCGACCTAAGAGCGGTATCTTAGACCCCTTATTCAAGAAGCCCGCCAAACCATCGAGAACCTTAACAAAAAAGGCACCAACGCTCTTCCTAGAATCACCATGAGAAGCGTCTTTAACATCATCCTCTAAACTTACCTGTTCGGGCTTACTGGAAGCCTCAGAGGGCGCGTCAGGGGCGCTAGAAGGGTAATCCTGAGCTGTCGGGGTAACGGTTTCATCAGCACCTTCAGCAATAGCTTCCCACCACGGATAATCGTCAGGGTCAAGCGATAGAGCATCATCTTCATCTAACGTCTGCAAGAACGCTAAAGCCCACGGGAAATACGCGCCGGTTTCGTCTTTCAGAATGTACGCACCATCAGGGCTATAAGAAATATCCGCAGGTACAGACACATCCGGGTCAGCGGTAGCATACGGCGTAGAAGTAGATGCAGTAGACGAACTATAGGCAGGCTCATCGTTATCCGCAACGTCTGAATAGTCACCCTCTACTTCATCTGGGGTATGTTCTTCCTCCGGAGCGTCGTCATAATCATCAAACACTACTGGGGTAGGCGACTCAGGGACAGCATCGTCGTCGGGCGCGAAAGACTCACTAACGGAAGAGCCGATACGCTCTAGAGGGTTAAGGTCATCGCCAGCATACTCATCTTCCATATAGAACATGTCCGCATACTCGTCACCCTCATCAAGATACTCCTCAGCTTCCTCCTGGGGTACCTCTTCCTCTGCGGGGCTTTCATTAGCGGACGAAATATTCTGCAGAACACCATCGCCCCAGGACGAACCTTCAGACTGGAGTGCCGTAACCTCAACCTGCTCTTCCTCCGCTACAGGAAAATCAGCAACTACAGGCTCCTCAACAGGAGCCACAGGTGGAGAAACAGGTGACTGCTCAGAAGCTTGAAATTTAGAAAGACGGATAGCCATTGTTACCTTAAACAAGAAAAGTGTGGTGCTGTACAAGAAGAATATATCTGCACAGCACCACACGAATTTTCAAAAATACTACAAACGACCTATGTTGTAGTGTCCCCAGTCAAAAGCATCAGTACCAAAAATCTGGTTCAAAGCCGTAAAAGCCCCCTTAACAAAAGGAACCTCTACAGGAACTTCCTCATACTCCAGCAGGTCTGAGACTGTCATCTGAGGTAAAAGCTTAGGGGCAGAAGGAACAATACTGCTCCAGTCTCGTGCTTCTACAGGGACAGAAAGCTGGCGGTGTGCCTCCTGAAATTTCTCAAGAGTATCCGCACCACCGTTAGGTAAATCTTCACGCCAACGCGACAACAGTAAGGGGAACTTCTTGTCACTAGTCGGGCACGTCGCTAACGCCTCCCAAACCTTGCTAATAGCTTCATCGTGGGAAATAGACCAAGGCACACGTAGACGGGCGCACATGTTACCGGAAGCTGAGATAGGAACCTCACGGGCGTGCAGAATGTTCAGGTATGGCGGCTTATACGAAGCAGACCCGTCATCCAGAATCACCTTACGTTCTGGTGTGTAATTCACGTGGAATGAATATACGCGGAACGGCTGAACAGCTGGCGAGCCCAGACCGTGCGCACTAGAAAGCTTAACCCTAAACGCCTCATCAATAGAATCAGCGCCAGATATGTAAGCTTCCTTCACCGCGCACTGAGCCTCCCATACATCCTCCGCCGCTAAGAGTGAATTAGAGGAATACCCGGTAACTGTGCCTGTCCCATCATCTAACGTCACTAATACTTTACGCCCAAACTTTTTATGAGTCTTATCGCTGTACGCTACAACAGCCGCCATAATCACCGCCCCTTTAATGGGTTGTGTGGATTGAAGAAGCTCACCAATAGTGACAGTACGCATTACAGGGACGCGGGCAGGTACGGAAGACATAGGGTGCCCGGTCATGTACTGACCAGCAACCTCAGCCTCATGCCGTAGACGCTCCACTACCGGGTAGTCCTCACCGTGTAGGGCAGTATCATCGGGCAGGGTATCGCCTGTAACGGGCGGCTCCCCTGCAGGAGGTTCTACACCTAAAGCTTTAGCTTCCTTAACCAGGGCACGTTTACGCTTCGCACGCTCCTTACGGAGCAAATCAAGATACGGAACAACACTCTCGTAAGTAAGCTTACGGGACACGCCTAAACTATCGAAAGCGCCCGCTTTAACAAGCGCCTCATATGTAGTTTTCGTGACACGCCCAGCATTGAAAGTACGAACAACAAAATCCTTAAAGGAACTATAATGCCCATTCGCCTCACGGTCAGCAACAATAACCTCTGCGTCCTTAGACCCCACACCTTTAAGCATGGAGAAACCAAACGATAGGTTGCCCGCATCGTTCATTCCAATATCTGCCCCTGAAACGTTAATGTCAGGCACATCTAGACGGATACCGCGCCGCTTAGCGTCCTCAACAAGCTCAAAAACCTTATCGCGCCCAGCCGCGCCCATAGATACCTTACGGGCGATAGCGGAAGCGTAAAACTCCGCCGGGAAGTGCGCCTTTACATACAGGGCAAGATAAGCCATCGCCGCATACGCATCAGAGTGTGACTTATTGAAGCCGTACTCAGCAAAGCCAACAATCCTATCCCACAGCTCCTTCATTGCAACAGCGCTAAACCCGTTAGAAGCGCCGCCGGAGATGAAACGTTCCTCATAAGCGACCATCAAATCATGCTTTTTCTTGCCGATAGCACGCCGCAGGTCGTCACCCTCCTGAGGAGTCATGTCCGCAACCTCAGCGGCAAGCGCCATAACCTGCTCCTGATACACCAACAAACCACACGTATCCCCCAGGATACGTTCAACAGCAGTACCCGCAAACTCAGGGTGAATAGGCTGAATAGGTTCACGACCCGCGCGACGCTCCACATACTGAATGTGACTTCCAGCACTCATTGGACCGGGGCGGTAAAGCGCAGTAATAGCCGAAATGTCACCCAGCGTAGACGGTGCGAAGCGCTTAAACAGGTCAGCTACAGCACTGTTACCAAGCTGGAACACGCCAACAGTCTCCCCACGTCCAAGTAGCCTGAACGTCTCTTTATCATTAAACCGGCTTTCACGAACCATAGCCCGAAAATCAGGAACAGCCTTACCGTGAGATACCGCTAGACGGATAGCGTCACAAAGAATATCGACCGTATCAAGCCCCAGGAAGTCAAACTTGATAATACCAATTTGCTCACACGCCCCGTACTCAAAACCGGCAACAACTGTCCCGTCCTTTGCCGTATCAACGGGAATGTGGTTATAGAGCGGCGCGGAAGAAATCAGTAAACCACAAGCATGTACGCCACGCCCACGGATACGCCCCTCAAGCGCTTTAGCGCACGCTAGAGGCTTCTCCCAAGCACGGGTAGATACAGCGTCACGGAAACGCTGAGAGCCACCGTATTCCTCGCTAGAGGGGTCGTAAACTTTACCGAAAGTGATACCTAAACTATCAGGTAGCAGGCTGGTAATATAGTTAGCTTGCGCAGGTGCTACACCGTAGACGCGGGCGGCATCTTTAAGAGAAGCCCTGGTTTTCAACATCTGGTTAGTAGGTAAGCGAGCCACATGCTCACGCCCGTACAGGTTACCCACATGCTCGAAAGCCGCATCACGATGCTCCGTGTGGAAGTCAGTATCAATATCCGGCGGAGAACCCGGAGAAACAACTTTATTGCCTGTGATACGGACGTATGTTTTACCGTTGATAACACGGGTTTCTGTAGCCATTAGTGGCGTTCACCTTCCAACTGTGGGGCGCTCTTCTTACTCTTTTTGTATTTGTACACTTCGTAGGTTGCCGCATACCAGGTCGCGGAGAAGATAATCGTGTCATCTTTCACGTTCCAGTAGCCTTGAAAATCTTTCTTGAACATCAAAGCCAAGTCAAGCGCTAACCCAGATGGGATGCTCTTCTTCATGTATTGCAGACCTAAATCCTGGTCAGGAATGTCGTAGAACGGGAGCTCATCCTTGCTAACATCAGCGTCAGCGAGATAGGACACATACTTGAGTATCTGGTCTATCGCCCGCTCTGTAGCGTCAGCTAGAGATTCAACCTCGCAGGCGTGCTTTAAAGCTTCCGGGAGCTTCTTAGCATTACCGGAGGCGCAGGCACGCAAAAGCATCGTGGTAGCTGATTCATTCCCACTATATAAGCCTGGGTTGCGCAGGTACTCCTCTAGGTACTTTAGAGCGAAACGCGCTGAGCCGCCTGCACGCCGCGCACACCAACGCAAACCTTCAGGAGACACGTGTACACCCTCAGAGTCAGCAATACGCTGTACATAGCCCTCTAGGGTCTTTAAAGGTATCTTCTCGAAGTCGTATGTCTTCACGCGCGACTGGATAGACTTCTTCTTCACCTTGTGACGCTCTGTTGTGCAGAAAATAACAGGGGTAGTTTCCTGAGAATCCTTGTTCTCTAGATAATCTAGGAACGCATCCCACGCCTGGTCAGATAAAGCGTGACACTCATCAATAACAATAAAGGGCGCTTTCGCAAACCGCTTCACCGTACCGTTCGCAACAATAGTACGAACGTTATCTACACCGCTAACAACAGCCGCAATAACGTTCGTCATCATCTCGGATGGGTCAGCGTCAAAGAGTAAGCATGATTCGCAAGCCAGGCATGGGTCAGCAGAATCAGGCTCACGCCCTTCACAGTTCATGGCTTTAACAAAGACACGAACCATACTGCTCTTACCCGTACCAGCTTCACCACAGAACAAGCGCCCCTGAACGCGCCTGCCCTGAATAATATCCTGCTGAAGCTCAGAGATAATTTTCTCTTGCCCAACGAAGTCAGACCACACGCGCGGCTGATACTTCCTATGAAACTCTACGTATTCCGCTGTAGTAGCTTCTAAAGCTTCTTTAGCCATAACCTTATAAGAACCTTTCACGCCCTGCTTTTAAGAGCTTAGAGCCGTCGAAAATGTCTGCCCAATCATACTATCAGGCTCTACCAGTACCCAGTCACCGGGCAAGATTTGGTGTACGTATTTCTCAACCTCAACACCCGTTTCCGTGAGTACTTTAACCTTCTCAGAAACAGGCGCGATAACGGTTTTCTCCCCGGCACTCAGTTCTGCCTGGTCTACACGCCCCACCGAGATGAAACGCTCAAAGAACAGCCCGTGCTCGATGGGGTCAATATCAGTAATACCCAAAAGGTACGCAACAATTGACCCGCCCGCTGAGCCGCGCCCAGCACCCACAGCGCTCATCACAATATCGCCTGCCGGGTTGCGAACACTGAACTCTTCACGGAACCAGCACACGTACTCACGCACAATCAGCATGTACCCGGAGTAGTTAGCCGCCGCCAAAACATCTAACTCGTAATTGGCGCGCTCCAACACCTGCCGATACTTTTCGGGCTGGTCTTTGAACTGCTCATATGCGAGGGTGGTTACAAGCCTGCGTAGGTAGCTTTCCTCAGTCTCATTAGCAGGAATTTCAGGTACCGGGCGCAGGTCAGGTCGGTAATCAAAAAGCGTGAACCCCTCAACACGGGAAGCAATAACGCCAGAGTTAGATACGGCACGAGGGAACGATGACTCCGGGAAAAGAGCCAACATCTCAGCGGTGCTCTTGACGTAGTATTCGGTACCGTCAAAGCAGAAACGCCTACCTCCCTGCTCTTTAGGTGCATCCGACATGAGAGAGCCGGTTCCGATAGCCAGCATCTCCTCATGGTGCGGCGCATCCTCGGGGTGTGAATAGTGGCAGTCGTTAGTTGCTAGAAGCTCTAGCCCTAAATCGTTTGCAAGCTTTACCTGCTTTTGGAGTAGGTTCCGCTCCAAATCAGAGGACATGTTATGATTCATAACTTCTACGAACACGTTCTCTTTGCCATAAATCTCGACCAGGGTATTAGCGTATTCATAGGCGGCTTCATCCTGACCTAAACGGAAACGTGTGGAAATTTCACCCGACGGGCACCCCGTAGAAACAATGATGCCTTCACTATGGGAGCGCATCATGTCTAAATCAATGCGCGGGTACCCGGCGCGTTTATGCTCTGGGGAAGCCGCAAGCATCTGAAGCTTAAACATGTTCCGCAAACCTGTGTCATTGATAGCCCACATGGTCAAGTGCAAATAGTTACCGCGTCCCGACACGTCTCCCTCCGAGCCTGGCGTATCTGCATAGTAGACGGGGGTACGAACCTTAGCGCCCTCCGGGTTAAGAGGGGCAACATAAAACTCGCACCCAGGAACCGGCGTGATACCTGCTTTTACAGCCTGTGTAACCAGCTCATACGTTCCGTGCATATTGCCGTGGTCAGTGATACCTAAGCCTGTCTGCCCTAGAGCTTTGACATGCTCCAGATACTCGGCAACACTAGAAAACCCATCAAGAGCGGAGTATGTGGAGTGCGTGTGTAAATGGACGAAAGTTTCAGATGAAGAACTCATATAAACCTTTTCTTGTGTAAAAAGCGGGTTGCAACTCAAAACATTTTGAAGAAGCAACCCGCTTTCAGTAGTGTGACGAAACCCCTAAAAGGGTGTTCCTTAACGATTATTCAATTTTAACATAGGGCATGATTGAGAACAGGTCTAATAGCGGAACTTCGCAAGCTTAGCCTTTGCCTTAGCGTCCAATGCAGGCTTGGAACCGTAAATCTTCTCAGCACGTTCAACGAGAGGCGCATTAGCCTTCTTGCTATCCACATCCCTGCCGTAGATAATTCCCACCTCAGTGTAGTACACAGGCGAACCGGAACTATCTAAAGGAGAATCAGGAAGCGCTAACGTAATATTCCGCTTATCTTTAGGATTCTCACCCATCATGTCCACAAGAACTGGTGTAGCACCCGCTGGAGTACGCGAAATAACCTTGTCGAACAGCCAAGGCTCTACCGCACTATCCCGGTAAGTTAAACGGCTAGACTTAACCTTCCCACTCAGCGCCCTAGTCTTCTCAGTCAGCTCAAACACAGAGGTCATCTGTACGAAGAAGAACATATACGCCCTGTCCCCCACTACGAGAACAGAGAACGGGTCAGATTCACGTGCTGGCGGGTAGCTAATATACTTCCACAATGGCTTATCCTCGTCGGGGTTATTCACCGATGCGTCATGTGCCACAACGTCTTTAATCCTGGTGGGGGTTGTGAAACTTGGCATCTTACTCTTCCTATAGAAAAGCTTTACGCCGTAACGGTACCAAAGAAGCCCCACACCCAAATACACAACAAGGAACACAACAGCACCAATAACCGGGCTTAACGTGAAACCAATAGCGAAAAGAGAGACTAGCGTCGATACACCAAGAACCGGGATAACAGGTGACCATCGCGACATGCCGTAGCTTCCAAACTGAGAAGCAACCCAATAAATACAAAGACCCAAAACCGGGGCGAGCGCCGCAGAAATATAAGCCTCTGTATTCGGGGAAGCAAGCAAAGATACCTGCGCCAAAATAGTTACCGCATACGCCGTAGCTACCAAAGAAAGCAGAACCTTCACAATGATAGCCGCACGACTCATAGTGAAAACAATAACCGATAGCGCCAGGTACCAAACCCACGGAACCCACCACGGCAAAGAATGAAGAGCACCAGAAGTTACGGAAGCAAACACCGTAGCACACAGCACAGGTAGACCAGCCAACCCGTAAGCATCCACAAAAACGGAACGCAAGCCGTTCACAAGGTTACCCAACAGAACAGCCACGCGGCTTTTAGCGCCGGGCGGTTCCTTAACGTCGGCTACATCTTTAGCAGGCTCACTCATCGTCTTCTACCCAAGCCTCACTATTCGGTGTAGAACCACCAGTAAGGAACGGCGTAAGGTTTGGGGGACGGAAATTCTCGCCCTTCATCACCTTGCCGTCCTCACGCTTAACCGGCTTACCGTCTGCCCCGAGCTTCGACATGTTAGAGGCGTGAATCTCGCGCAGAACCTTCTCGAACGGAACACCCAGCGCAACAAAAGCGCCAACAATGAGATACAGCATGTCACCTAGAGCGTCAATAACCTCTACAGGGTCGACCTTCATCTCGGCGGCATCCCGCTTAGCAACCTCATCAATAGCAAGTTCCAGTAGACGTGCGCCTGCCTTACCGAAAATAGCGTTACAAAGCTCAGCGAACTCTTCCCCAACCAACAGGAACCGGAAACGTAACTCTTCTTTACCTACCTCGGAGGTCAAATCCATAGGCTCTGCATCTAAAAAGTTGGGGTGCTCGTATGCGTCATGGAACTGGCGTAAAGCCCGTGAGAGGAAATCCTCATCAAAACGAATCTTTCGCGGCAAAGCGGGCGGAGACAAAGGAGATAACTTATCAGACATAAGTCCTACTTTCTAAAAAGGGGGGGCGGGTTAAGGCTTGAAGTGTTTATCCGAGCCGGGGGAAAGTTTAAGGCAGTAATCACACTGCCGAGCGTAACCGAAAACGCCTGGTTCCCAATGGTGGAAACCAATACGGCACAGGAAGCTCCTAAATTTAGAGGCGTTAGAGTTTTTCATTCCTTCCTCTCCTATAGCCACAGGGAGCCGCGATGGAGACTCTTCTCAATCTCACGCTCCGTACCTTCCCATAAGGACGTGTCGGTGAAATAGAGGTTATTAACTCCCGTCTCATCAGAAAGAGAGATAATCATCGGAACAGTGACATTACCGATAGTGGTCTGTGCGCACCTGTCGAAACGATGCCAGTGACCGTGGAACAACACAGTGGGCTGAGCAATCTCTACAGCCTCAGCAATACGCTCACGGGTCACTTCCGCTTCTTCCACAGCGCGGCGGTTAAGCTTACGCGCCTCAGCGTCATCAGGCTTAATCGCATGTACGGTAGGTACGCGAGCACCAGCGGGTGCGTCATGCGTCAGCATAATATCTACCGAACCGCCGAGGCGCTTCACACCATCGGCTACGCGGGCAACATCCTCATTGGTGACGTGCTCATTAGGTGACCAGAAACCGTACATCTGAGCGTGCTCACGGTAAATACTGCCCGCGCCTCCGAGCCCAATGAAAGACACGCCGCGCCCCCTATTGGTTCCGATACGAGCCGCCGCGCCACGTGTAGCCCAGATAATGCGAGGCGTAATAGCTACAAAACCGTGCTCATCCGCCTTGTCCTTTAGTGTGGACAGCCCCTCACGGGTCAGAATAGTTTCGCTACTCCACCAGTACCCCTCAGTTCCAGTGTACTGCTCATGGTTACCTTCAACGAACACAATATAGTAGCCGCCCTTAATAGCGCGCTCAGTAATGTGTGTTACATAGGTGCTGTAGTCATCCTTGCTGGGGAAATAACCGAAATCTCCGGTATGCAGAACAACCTGCGCGTTCATGCGCTCAACCTTGTTCAGAATCTTGTCGATAGCAAGGATATTCATGTGCCAATCGCCTGCAATAGCAATGCGAGTAGCGTCCGCTAGATGCTCATAAAAGCTTGTCATATGGTCTTTCTTCCAATCTTTAAAAATGATACTCTTCCATCTTACATGGAGAGGCGCTTTTCAAAAACTTTCTCTTCACCGCGACGCAGATAAGACTCCGCTAAGGAAGCTACGCGGGTGCGCTCTTCCTCATCTTGAATACTGTTCAACGTATCCGACTTGCCCTTCCAGGCGTGGTAGGTTGCTTCCAAGCCGCCGGGCTTCAAAACGCTTTCTTCCGGCTCCTTATCCTTCTTCGCAGATGTATCAGCCGTATTTCCTGCACGGGGTGCGAGCGCATAAGATAGGGCGTGTTGGGAAGCCGCCGTAATAGCCGCCTGGTCGCGTGTCGCAAACGCTGTAGGAGCCGCACCAATAATGCGCTGACGCAGAATAGGGGCAACCGCTGGGTCGTATTCCAAACCCTCAGAGGGGTCGGGTAGGTTAGCGAGAATAGCTTCCGTAAGAGCTACAGAGTCCAACCCTTCCGCGTTGATAGCGGGCAAATCTTCCTGGGGGCGTTGCCAGACAGTTTTCATCTCGCGGGTAACTGTTCCGTCCTCAGCAATATGCCACAACGTGTACCCGCGTCCTAACGAGCCTTCCGCGTCAGAGAAGCCGCGCCTAATCAAAGACCCATTATAGAAGATACCGTTACTTTCTTTACCTACGAAGCCGCGCTCGTGAATATGTCCCAGCATCATAGCGTCCCAGTTAGCCTGCAAGAAATAGTCGGGAATGATAACCTCACGCACCGTATCGTTCACGCGGATACGTTCTTTCAACAGAGGGTCGATAAGGGAGCCGTGCGTTGTAAGAATATTGATAGCACCTTTAACAGGCGTAACTTTTTTCATCACCTCAACATTATCGGTGTACATGTGGTGACTCACCATATGGAGCACAATGTCATCATTAAGGGCATAGGATACGTAAGGTTCAGCATGAGAATAAATCTTCATCATAGGGAGATGTAGATTTTCGGTAAAAGCAACATCTCCCGCCACGTCGTTCGTGTCATGATTACCCGTAATATTGTAGACCGGGATACCAGCCTCAGCGAAACGCATCAGACCAGCCTGCATGTGGGCGCGTGCGCGGTCTGAGGGATTAGGCTCATGCCCAATGTCGCCCGCAATAACAACAGCATCAACATTATCGTTAATGATGCCCGTAATAGCATCATCCCACGCCCTATAGCCGTCCAGCTCACGAAGAGGAATAGGAGCCTCCTTGATGAAATCCAGCCCTAGTCGCCCTAGAGACGAATTATCGCGGTACCCTAAATGCAGGTCAGACAAATGAGCAATAGTGAACAATCAAAAATCCTTTAACCGGAGTAACAAGCGGCGAGCCCCTCCCCTTTTCGCATGGGAGGATGCCCGCCACAAAATCATATCAAAAACTTAGCTCAAAAACTAGAAAGAGCGAAGCGTAACAAGAGCCGCTTCAACCTCAGCACGCTTCTCATCAGAAAGCTTATCCAGCTGAGACTCAACCACAGATACAAGCTCCACACAAGTCGCTACACTCTTCACAAGAGAGTCAGCGCGGCGGTTCAGCACGTAGTTACGGTTACTAGCTTCAAGGTTAGCGACACCCTTAATCTCGTTACGGTTAGCAAGAGGGCGCTTAACGTCAGCGTAAGTCAGTACAGAAGTCATAATAAAAAACCTTTCAATAATTAAAACAAAAAAGAGTGGCTGTACGTTCCTTGAGAAACGGAAGAACAAAGAACGTACAGCCACTCTACCACATGTGTTTACGTAATTGCAAACAGGGGGGGACTAATCGCCGGTCGGAATCTCAGCCAGCTCAACCTGTAAGTCCAAGAAGTCTAGCATCAGGCTAACCATCGCGTCCGCATCCCCCGTGGACTTCACATATTCCAGCCGCTCCTTGTACTCGCCAGTAATATCCAACGCAAGAAGCCTCTGACAAGTCATCCACCCTCGATTGAGTAGGTTCCTATCAACCAGCTTCTTACCCTCCATGCTCACAGGGGCGGGCGATGAAGCAGAGGGGGCTTGTGCGGTATCGACACGGGGAGATTCAGTCTCAACCGGAACACGCTTAGGAGGCGTATCAATAGGAGTGACATTCCGAGAACCAAGAATAACCACAGACTTATAAGCCGTATCGTAATCATCAATCTTCTCACGGAAAGACCGGGTATCATCCGCCGCCCAAGCCCTAATAGAAGCCATAATACTCACGGACTCGGCATCAACCCGCCACGCCTTAGAATTAGCGTTCAACGGCTTACTATTAGACGTAAGAATAAACGCAGTATCCAAGGTACGCACGCGAGACAACGCAACATACCCCAGACCCTCCGTAAAAGAGTCATTCAAATCGAGGATAGCGCCGTCATACGTCTGCCCCTGAGACTTATGCACAGTAACTGCATAACCCGCCTTCAATGGGAACATGAGACTATATGCAAAAGGCTCACTAGTCCACTTCTCGTCCTTTTTCTGAACGGGGCGCTCCAGCTCACTCTCCATACGCAAAATAAGGTAAAGCCCCTCCCCGAACTGTACAACAGGAGACGCTGTTTTCGGGTGAGGAACATCCTCCACCTTCGTATAATAACGCCCCTTCTTCGCGCTAGGGGTAGTAGAAGCAAAAGCGCGAACATAACCCATCGTGCCGTTAGTAATCTTCACACCATCGTCAGGGTTATAGGAGAAACTGCTCTTAGGCTTCAAAGATGCCGCTTCGCCAATGTAATAACCAATAGTCGGCATGTCAGCAACAACCTTAGTATCCGGTTTAAGGGAAACCTTCAACTTCGCGCGCTCCTGAATGGACTTCCACTGACCACGCTGGGTAGGAATAAGAGAATCCTCAGCCACAAGAAGCTCAGCCTCAGACGCAAACGTAATAGAATCACCAGGGAGCCTCTGGATACGCTCATCATTGTATGCAGTAACCTTTGAGTTCTGCGTGTACAGGCGAATAATTGGCTCCGCACCCGGCTTAGAATCATCATCCAGCCCGTTAGCGTCTTCCGGCTTCACAGTACGGCTGGTAAGCGCCTCAAAATCCTCGGCTGTAAGAGCGTTCGCTGACATGTGCCTCAAAATACGTGAAAGAACCGGGTCAGTAGCGCGGTGAGCCTTAGTTAAGAAGCAGTAATGAAAATTAGCATCCACCCAGGCGGGAGTCGAAAACGGGAACCCGTCATAGTGCTCTTGAGCTCCGAAGTCGCGGTCGGGCACAGCTTTAAGCTGGTTAAAGTCACCTACAGCAACAATCTGGATACCACCAAACGCCTGGCTCGGCTTGCTTTTAACTCGGCGCAGATGCTCATCCATCTCCTGCCAAAGCTGACCATAAACCATCGACACCTCATCAACGATGAGTACGTCAATTTCTTTCAGCCGGTCGGTCTTATTGAAAGCATAAGAAGCTTTACCCGTGTACTTGTCCCAGGTCTTATTCTTACCCACACCAAAAAGACTATGGATAGTGGTTCCCTTGATGTTCTCTGCCGCCGCACCAGTAGGAGCTACAACCTCATACTGGACACCCTGCATGTCGAAAACACGGCACGCCAGATGCACGATGGAGCTTTTGCCGGTACCCGGCGCGCCTGCAATAAAAACATTCTCGCCTACAAGGATGCGGGCGAGCGCTTCAAACTGGCTAGTACCTTCGGTTTCCGTAGCCGCTTCATAAGCATTACCAGAACCTAGATACAGGTCTCCTTTTTCATCGGCAGACCCTACAAGGCGGTTGTAGGCTTCCTCAAAGCCTAAGTCCTCCACCTCAGCGAGGAGGGGGCGGTTAGGGGTTTCATGGGCTTCCTGTGGCTCTTTAGAGGGGTTTAAAGTCTTAGTCATAGTTACCATTCTATCATTAGGGCGTATTGTGGGCGTAAAAAACCTACGCACATAAAGATAAGCAGAACATTTTCAGCTCATCAGCCGTGTAGGTTCGGAAGGGGTTACGCAGGTACTCGCTAAACCGTGTAGCTACATAGAGAACGCGGTCAAACCCATAACGACGTGCAAGGTTAAAAGCGCCACGTGCAGACCACATGCTCAGTCCTGTAAGCGATACCGCTTCATCCAACGTCATTTTGGGGTTCTGTGCTATCAGAGCCGCAACCGGAAGAACGTCCTCAATTTTGCTTTTAAGGACAGCGGCTGGGAATGTCTCACCCCCGCCTGCACGGTCAATAATGGAAATAACCTCCGCCGCGTTACCGCTGATTACAGCGTCTAAGATACCCCAAGGTGCTTGGGTGCCAGGCTCTACAGGTAGATATTTCCAGACATCCTCAACGGTGAGGTTTTGCACCTCTTGCGGTGTGAGCGTACACGCATAATCGAGAGCACCAATAATGTGCGGGAGCTCTTCACCAGCGTGCGCGGCAATAACGCTAGCTACTTGCTTACTGAAACCTGCCGTCTCCAGCTCTTTACGGACACGATTCTTACCCGTCCCCTTAACTACGGTACACCCTAAATTAGAGAGTGTAGCTAAAGGCTTCTTTAGCCTGTTTAACGGGGCACCTGTTGAAAGGACAAGCCCGCCCCACGGTTCCGTTACACGACCCTCTAAAGTCTTACAAGCGACCATAAAGTCCTCTTTAGAGCCGCAAGGAACATGATAAACATACACATCACCAAAAAGGTTCGTTGCAGTAGCATCCTGCACCCTATCAACTTTTAGGAATGTACCCCCTGACGAGGCGCAAAGCTCAGCGGAATGTTTACGCACAAGGAACTTACGGAAAGCGTCATTAGGTTCAGCGATAACGACGACACGGGAAAATATCACGGGGTCACCACCTTGGGTGAAGGGCTATGAGCTTTAACAGCAGATGAGGGGACAACGAACGTGCTCGTAGTAGGCTCCTCGGAAGAGCACAGCACGCTTAAAGAATCCAAAGACTCAGCATGATTATCCCCCAGTAGAAACATCTCACCCTCCCGCAGAGTATATTCATAGGAACCTACACGGCAGGCGGGGTTCACAGCCGTTACCTGAACACCATTCACAGTCAAAGCACCCGCCGTAACAGAAATACTATCCCCGGCTGTAGCTACAACACGCTTCACGGCGACCCCGTCCGCACGTGAAAGAGCTTCCCATGTGGGCGGCATATCTACAACAGCAATATCACCACGCTTCACTGGGGTGTTAGACACTTTAGGGAACCGCAGGATTTGTCCATCTGTAAAAGTAGGAGACATTGAATTGCCGCTGACCCGATACTGAGTCTCCGTAGGTACAACAGAGCCAATAACACTATCAGGGGTTACACCCGCATTATAAGCACCATAAACACCCCCACCCAACAGACACAGGGTCAGAGGGATAGCCAGCCAACGCTTTTTGAAACGCCTACGCGGGCGTTCCACTACCACGCCTTCACGGGTTGTTTCTTCCGTGTAAGGCGCGCGCGTTGTGCGACGGATAGTGTCCATGAGCGCCCGTAACTCACTAGTGGGGGTGTTATTCATAGTTCCTTCTTGTAAAAACTACTTTTTGCCGTGCTTCTTGCGTTCGTTCTCATTCAAGCCGCCTCGGGCTGTGTTTAGCCCAGAGTCGGTGACACGGAGAAGAGCGACCTCAGCGTTCAGCAAAGCCCTGAAGACGTTCGCGGCAAGGTTAGCGTTAGTCTTGTCATTCTCAGTGACTAAGAGCTTGTCGTTCGCTACAACCTCATCAATACTGAAACCCTTACAACGCAAAACAGAGGTATCCTTCACAACCGCTTCAGCTAACCTCTTAACATTCGGCGCGCCCTCCGAGCCTGTAGCCTGCGGTGTTTCCCCGCCAGCCGTGTTGCGAATCTCATAGCGTGCTGTAGTCTCCGCAAATTCATTAGCGTACTCAGCGGCGGCTTTCTGCCGTTTAGCCTCCAAATTCCTATTGTTCGCCTCCACAGCGAGGTGAAGCTGGTTAATAAGCAGTTCCGACAAATCAGTGATGCGCGTCAGGTCACGCGAATCAAGCTCCGCCTGCAACATCTCAGCCGTATAAACAGGCTGATGCCCCTCCGTCTCAGAGAGCGTGTCATAAATCTCAGCCGCCGTAGACACAACACCTGCCGGTGACGAATACCCAGGGCGCGGCTTACCATAGTGAGTCTTAATACCCTTATCGTTGCTCATAGAAGAGCCTCCTTAAATAAAAAGAAAAGCTATATGTAGTAAAATACTACCTACATATTATAACGGTTCAAACCCAGAGAAAGAGGTTCAGCCATATGGCAAAAAACACTCCCAACAAGTCAAAGTTCACCAGGCGTGACGCTCTGAAAGTCACAGGTATCGCCCTCCTAGCAGGCGCGGCAGGCGCAGGCGTTGGAACAGTTATCGATGAACAGAACAAGCAAGAGCTGAACAGCAAAATTGCTGAACTCAACAACCCAGACCCCACCAAGGTGGCGGAAGTACAAGAGACCAATAAAGCCAGTGAAGCTATTACACCTACCACTACAGATGCTACCCCCTCCTACCCTACAACTTACGACCCGAGCGTAAACACGGAGGCGGAGGACACGCCGGAAAACCTCCCGGACACAACAACGCCGCACTATGGGGCGGAGCCAAAGAATTATGACCCGAACAAACTAGACCCGTTCTCTATCCGTATCCCCATCATCAAATTTAACGCTGAACTCCAGTACACGGGTGGCACATATAACCCGAAGACGGGGCGAACAGAGATTAACATTCCCGTCACATTCCGTATCGGTGTTTACACCGACTCGGCACCCCTTACAAGTGATAAAGGTACTACACTCCTTGTTGGGCACGTGAACTGGGCTAATGGCGCGGCGGCACCTATGAGCGCTATTACCTACGCTAAGCTCGGCAACACTGTTCTCACCTCAGACCTAGACGGAACCATCACAACGTGGGAGGTTACCCGAATTGAACCTAAAGTGCCGCAGGTCGATTTGAGCAACTGGTGGGACGTTACAGACAAGACGGGCGAGCGTCAGCTCATCATGGCAACCTGTAGCGGAACTCAAGTGAATGGACGCTGGACGTACACAGATAACTACGTGGTAGTAGCGAAACCTAAAAAGTAGTTAAAAGCAACGTTTCAGGGGCATATTAACCGGAATAGGACGGTTAATATGCCCCTGAATTTATATCTAATCTAACTCATTGAGCTTACATATGCGAAAACTCTAACCGTGAGCACTCACCACATTGGGAGACACTCTGCGCTTATCGCACTACCTATATATCAGAGCTTTCTCTAAATGATAGTCATCCCATCAGCACTAATGAGCGTAGGAACATTTGGCGCGTATATTGCAGATGCGTGCCGCTTATGTACAGCTTGCACATGCGCCCCAAAGCCACGTTGAAAATCATCCAGCTTCACAAGGCTCTTACGGACACCATCTATCGCATAAAACGGCGCGCCCTTCAAAGAAACACTAGTCCCCCACCTGTGATACCGCATCCGCTCCGCATAGAACATAGGGTGTAAATAGGTGCTGAGCATTTCATGTGCTGTAGTATCACGCATAGAAACAGAACCATGCACCTGCGGGAATGGGCACCGTTCTGGAGTCGCCATCCAAGAGCTGTAAACCTCCGCGATAGGGTGAGCCATAATCGGGTTCGCGGCATAGTTGATACCGTCCCCTAAACGGTGGCACTCTCCTTGGTAAAGAGTTCCTAAATATTTAAGGTTTAGCGCGTAAGCCGCCTCGCGCGCTGTTTGGGGTCTACCAATATTTACCCACTCGCCATACGATAAGCCTGCGTGAGTGATAAGCCTGCCGTCAGCTTCAACAGCTACATAGTATCGGTGTGCCGCCGGACTGCGCTTCTCATCTGTAAGCCAGCCTTCACGAACAAAATTAACACCATCCGTTGTATCTCGTAGGTACTTGTCTGCCTGGTCTTTCGGGAGGTTGAGATACACCATCTCGTTAGCACCCATAAGATTCACAAACGGTAAGAAGGAGTTAATAGCACGGGTCGATAAAGCATCTAGTAGCAAAGCATTTTGCGGTACAGGTGAAATATTACGAGGCTCATCATCAGCATTAACACCTAACTCAAGGAACGGAGCTAACCGGAGCATATTACCAAGAGTGATAGTTCCGTCCACTGTGTTAATCAAGTCAAGGTACCTGTTCTTATAAACATTATATTGACCGTGCAGACCAGGAATAAAAAGCTTATGGTCAAAAGAGGACGTATCCCAGGGAAGCATCTCCTCAGCCGTGCGCTCCTCGGGCTCGACATAGTAAACATCTTCAGGGGTAGACGGCTTAACACCCTGAGACGATTCTGACGGGGAAACGGTAGGTAACGGGAAGCCAGCCACAGCGTGCTTACGTCGCGCCCCTGACGGGTAGAAGAAACGGGACTTAGCCCACTCCGGGATTCTGTCTTCCTGAACAATATCCCAGTTAATCAGCGGCGGCTTACCCGACGGGGATGTAACGAAGCAGTCCACCTCGTCTTCGGTGTACAGCCCCTTAGTGTAGGTAGACCGAACAATCTTATACATCCTGTCAGTCAGAACGTCTATGCCTAGTTCTGCGCCGCGCAGGAAGATAGGGTGGTCTTTGGGGAGCGGGTAAGCACGCTTAGGTGGTGCGTCATAGAAGAACGGGTCTAAAACATCCGGGGACTTTTGTGTCTTAGCGGCACGCATCTCTCGGCTTAACGCAAGCTTATCGCTATAAGAAGCTCTAATGTGTGTGTAAAGGTTCGCAACATCTTTCGGGTTGTTAATGTCACCAATAGAGGGTGAAGGGGCGCGCTTCACCTCGGGTAAGCTGTTCTCTTCTTTAGACACCAAAGAGCACTCCTAACATCTTAATCGTCGTTCAGGGAAATAATCTCGTAAGCTTTCTTAGCCAAGTCATCTAGAGTGCCGCTGTTCTCCACAATGAACTGGAAATCTTGCGGCTTGAGCGTGTTCTCAGACGGGTGTGTGTCAGGAACGTCGTCACCGAAACCAGGGCGGGTAATCCAGACCGTAGTGCCACCCAGCTCTTTAATAGCTTCCAGCTCATTCTGAAAACGAACACCCGTAACAACAACATTATGCCCAAGCGCTAGAAGAGTAGATACGCGGGCACGCATGATAGAAACCCAAGCGTCCTCGTCTATCATCTCGCGCACAACATCCGTACCAAGACGCTGTAGCAGGCGGCGCACGTCAGGGTTACGTTTCGCAACAACCCAATCCCCCGCACATACATCACACAGGAAGTCAGACAAAAGCACCGGGGAGCCCTCATGATACACGAGCGGCTCTAACGCAAGAAGCGCATCATACAACGGGTCAGACATACCGATAGTAACCCACTCAACCTTCAAAGAATGAGCAAAAGCATCCTTGCCGTGCCCCTTCAACCCGCCTACACCAATAAGCTTCCCGTTCACGGCGGGGGCTTCATTAGGCTCGGGTGCGGGCGTGGAAGAAGCTAGAAAAAGAATCTCATCGCGATACGCGCGGTACACGTCACGCACTGCATCGGCTACAGACTCCCAACTAGCAGGCGGCGTTACTGAATACGGCGCGCCACCCTGAGTAGTGCTCAAAGCACGAGTGACATCATGCAAATCAATAGTTTTACCATTAAACAGGGCGTGTAACTTTGGGAGGGCAGGTTTAATAGCGCTCAGAATTTCGCGGGCACCCCAACCTACCAGCACAAAATCAGCGCCTTCATAGCCAGCCTCACGCAACCCATCAAACACCACTAAAGCACTAGGGGCATCCGAGGGGATAGAGGCTCCTGTAATAACGGAATGGGTAATAGGTTCGCTCAGTTCGTCAAGCGAGCCGCCCGTGATAGGCATAAAACCCACACGTTGCCGCTCAGAATCAAGATGTGCAACGACCAGAATAACAGGGTTAATTGTGTTCAAAAAATATTCCTTAAACTAAAAATTGAAGTCGCATATATATTCTACCGCACAGGTGCCCCGCCTGCCAGGTCTTCACGCAAAGCAAGCGGGGCACCCCACTATATTAGCAACGAATAAATAAACTAGCTGGAACGGTCACCTTTACCGAAGAAGAAATGACCAGTGAACCAAGCCAAAACAGATGCAGCAAACGCCGTAATAGCAATCAAGAAACCATTCTTACCAGCAACCTCATCGTGACCTGTAGCCGCTACAAGCTTGGGTTTTTCAGTAGGCTGTAGTGGCTTAGAAGAATCATCGGTGGGGCTTGAAGACACCGGAGACTCTACAGCTGAGGCGGGCGCGTTACTCTCAGGCGTTACAGCGCCCTCAGGGGAAGGTGTAGGCGCGGCTGTAGGTTCTTTATCGCCTGGGGTTTCTGTAGGTTCTGAGGGGGCTTTAGAAGGCTCCTGGGGGGAAGAGGGGGCTACCGTGGGCGTAACCGTTGCTTCCTTGCTTTCTGTGGGTACTGCAGTAGCTGTAGGGTTGCTATCACTCGTAGGGGTCACCACAGGAGATGTGGGCGCGGGAGCCGCTGTTGTTTCCACAGGCTTAGGAGCCTCAGTGAGCTTAGGGGAAGCCGCTTCCGATGGGATTGGGGAAACAGAGGGCGTGACTACAGGGGCGGGCTCCTCAGTTGCTTTAGGAGTCTCCGGCGTGGGTGTTGCATCCACCTTAGGTGTTTCGGCAGGTGTGGGCGCAATAGTAGGAGCCGGGGCAGGAGTCTCAGCAGGGGGTGGGGTTGTTGCTTCCGGTGTGGGGGCAACCGTCTCAGTCGGTTTAGGAACCTCTACAGGCGCGGGTGTAGCTGTAGGCTTAGGAGTCGCTGTTGTTTCCACAGGCTTAGGAGTTTCCGAAGGTTTAGCTTCGGTAGGCTCCGGGGTTGGTATTACGGTAACTAGCGGGTAGTGGCGCACGTAATCAAAGGAAATTCCGCCCGTGGGGTTGGACTGCAAACCCCAGTAAACGTTAGATACGCGCGCGGTCAAAGTCGTGTTCAGTGGCTGACCAGCCGGGAAAGACTTCGCGTAGTTAGGGTCGGAAGACTTCATCTCCTCAACCAGCACACCATCACGGAAAATCTTAATCCCATCGTCTGTTTTCAGGATGCCAACAACTACAGGCTCCCCGGCAGGCTTGTTAGTATGCCAGCCGCCCTTACTGTGGGTGACTTTCTTCCCAGTCTGGGCATCAATAGCGTCCTGACTGTAGTGGATTACCGTCTGATTTTTATTACTCTGGTCAAACTTCTCTTTCTTGCCCGATGCGTTACGAGTATTGAAGTCGGTAGCACCAAACGCCTCGAAACCGTCTACTTCACCTTTTTGGGAACCGGCGACGTTGCCGTTCCCATATAGGTAAGCACCCGAGTGGCTATAGCCCGTGTATGAGGAGATTTTGAACTCCCAGTAACCGTTTTCAAAAGCGGCTTTATTATTGGTGGTAACCTCCGCGGATTCACCTTTTTGCCCGTTAGCACCCACTTTAGTGGCGAGATGTAACTGACCATCCCTAACGGACACGGCGTTCTTCGTGTAACGCCCGTATGGGTCTTGCTTAGCTTCCGAGTACCCGTCATACACGTTCCAGAAATCCTTATTAAGCTCTGTCCCGTTAAACTCGTCCGCCCAGTCGGGGCAACCAAAATCAGGCTGATAAGCGCTCTTTAAGCAAGAACCAGCGGGGGTAGGGGTCTTAGGGATAATGTCGGCGGCGTTAGCGCCCACCGCGCCAGTCAGCATTGACAGAGCTAAAGCGGTAGCACCGACCTTCTTTTTAGAAAAACTACTCATATATAAAATTCCTACAGATAGGAGCCGCTCACCTTGAACGGCGTTGTACCGATGATTACCTAAACCGTATAGCAGTGTGAAATCTGTCACATGAAAAATTGGGAGTAAAAAGGGCGGGTGCCCTGCAATATAACGCAGGACACCCGCCCAAATTAGGAAATCTCTACAAAATTAGAGAAGAACCGACTTAGCTTTCATCAGAGCGCTTACGTGAGCGCAAAGCCAAAGCACCACCAGCGGCTACTACAGCAAACATGCCACCAAGAGCAACAGGGCTAGTAGAAACACCACCGTCGTGACCAGTCTTAGCCTCAACCTTCTTTACAGGCTCGGCTGGCTTCTCAACAACAGGCTCAGCTGGCTTAGGAGCTTCAGGGACTTCCTTAAACACGTTAGTCAAAGAAATCTCAGCCTGAGCAGACAAACCAGAAACGGTGTTTACCGTGTACTTAACGCTAGGCAGGTCACCCTTAAAACCAGCGGTGCGGGTGAAGGTTACAACACCATTCTCATCCACACGGTACGTACCCTCGGGGAAGGTGCGCTCAGTAACCGGCTTACCGTTCTCATCCAAGAATCGGAGAGTCTTCACGTCCAGCGGGTCATCTTCGCCGTTAATCTTGCCGCCCACATCGTTCTTAACAATATCCTCAAGAACGGTCGGGTTGTCGCTATCAATGGTGAAGCTGTCGTTATTAGCCTTCGGCTCTACGAAAGTAGCCTCCGGCAGGTTCTCAACTACAGGCGGGTTACCCGGAATCTCAGAAACAACGTTAGCGGTTGCCTTAGCCGGGTCACTCACAGCCTGCGCGGAACCAACAGTGCCTGCAACCTTAGAGCCGTCCCACTTCTTAAAGACATTAGCGGTCTGAGTAGCACTGTAAGTAACCTCTACAGATTCGCCTGACTTCACAGAAACAGCATCCACAGTAAGGGTCTTAGTCTCACCCGGTGCAAGAGTGAAACCGGCAGGCAAAGTAACCTTAGAACCAGACTTACTAGAAACAGTCAGGTTAGACTCATTCAGGGTAACCGCAGAATCCGACTTATTCGTAAGCTCCACGGTAACCTTGCCGGTAGCCTTACCATCATCCCCAATCTTCAACTGGACGGGGGTGGTGTTCGCATCGTCACCGTTAATCTTAGTGACAATACCGATAGAGGTATTCACAGGTGTGACATGCAACGTTACAGTGGACTGAGCCTGAACGCCGTCCTTAGTAGTAACCGTGTAAGGAACCGTGAAATCACCCACGACGTTCTGCGGATGCGTGAACTGAACCTTACCGTTTACGACCTGAGCCGTAACACCAGAGTCACCGAAGGTATAAGAGGAAGAACCGCCAACCTTCAAGGTAGAAGCGTCAATCTCACTGCCATCAGCCTTAGCCGTAGCGAGCGGGTCAAGAGTAACACTCTTATCGCTATTCACAGCCACAGTCTTCTCAGCTGGTACAACAACCAAAGTGGACTGCTTAGACCAGGAGAACGTCACCTTAGACGGCATCTTCGTTGTAGCGTCTCCGTTATCGTAAACGTTGTAGTCCAACGTCAAGTCGCCGGAGAAGCCCTTCTCTGGAGTTGCGGTAGCTACGCCGTTAGCGTCGATAGTGATAACAGCCTTACCGGGGACAGTAATCTTCTTACCGTTCTCCGAAATGGTAGCACCAGGAGTATCCACAAACACGGTGCGGTCATTCTTAATGGTGTACGGGTTAGGCGTAGAAGCGTTCTCTACAAGGTTAGCCTTGAGAACCTCGCCATACTTGCCGCTCTTAGACTCGTTACCGTCCTTGGGGAGTGCGTTAGCCTCGGCGGAACTATCACTGTAACTGTAGCCACCCCACCCCTGAGTTTGACCTGTCTGAGGACGACCCGCCACGTCAGTCCTGTATGTGTGAGCCTGGAACGTGAATATACCCTTCTTAGCGCGCACAGCCTCAGTAGTTAGAACAACATCACCACAGCGCGGCTTGTCATCCGCAAGACCCGCTCCCCAAGCTGACTTGTCGTTCGCAGGAGCGGAAGTAGTAGAGAACCAGAAACTTTCGCCATCGTACTGGGCGGTGTACTTCAACACAAGCTTATCTGACGTGGACTTAGCCCAGTCAATCGTAGCAAGCGGAGTGGTGATACCGCGCTTCTCAAGCTCACCGGAAGTTGCGTTAGTGTACGAACCTGTAGCGGCACGCACCCAGAACTTATCAGAAACAGTGTTCACATCATAGGTGCCGTTAAGCCACTCTTCCTGAGTCATACCACCATTGACAGTGAACAGCTTACGCGCGTCAGGGTTATCCTTACCCCACTGAGCGAGCTCCTTCCCGTCCAGGTAGTAGTAACGTCCCCCAATTTCCTTAGTGGGGACAGAATGATTAACCACAAAGTTCGGGTTATCCTTCAGGTAGCTATCAGCACCATCTAGACCGATACGGAACTTCTGGTCTGCCTTGTCAATGGTAAGCTCAATCTCATAAGTGCCGCCCTTGACAACGCCGTTCGGGACAGTCTGTCCCTTCAAGAAAGCGTCATTAACGCCACACTTAGCGGCACCGCCACCGCCGTACCAGACGCCGCCAGGCGGAATGAAATTAGGCGCTTTAGAAGCTGGTGCAAGGTTAATCTTTCCACCATCAATAGTGGGGACACCCGTCGCCTTATACTGTAGGTCATACGTTTTAAGTACCTGCTCATCATTCAGCGGGTCGATGGTAGCAGTAAAGTTTGCGGAAATATCACGCGGGTAGTTAGTAATTGCATCAGTCCAGGTGATACGAACCGCACGCGGATTCGTCGGGCTATTGGAAAGAACACCAATCTTCACACCGTTAGCATCCACGACCTCAGTCATCTTAGTGCTGAATAGCAAGTTAGAGGGGTTCTGCTTACCCTGAGAACCAGCCGAAAGGGTGGGAACGAGTTCAATCTCGGTGGTCTGCCCTGCCTTGAGAGCACCATCCTTGTTAGGGATAGTCAAAGTAACCTGGCGATTAACGCCGGTACGACCATTAGTGAGAGTCTGAACCTCACCCTCACCGCCTGTAACGGTAAGCTTAGACCCCGCCAGGGACGGGTTTAAAGTAACAGCGGACGTAGAGCCGCCGGTGCCTCAGCCGCGAAAGCCTGAGTAGCGCCCGCAAGCGGCGCGATAAGTGATAAACCTGTCAATGTGAGTGCAGTAAATGCGTTACGAGGCGTAGTTTTTGCCAAAGTAATCTCCAATGTTGAGTTTTCTTAGAAATATGAACAATAAGGGGTATCCGCCACTTATCGTTTCAACCTCACCCTGTGCGGGTAAAATTGAGTCAATAAGAACTATAGCAGACACCCCCTACTTATGGTTAGAGGGCACTAAGCTTACCCTTGAGATACTGTGCCGCACAATCGTACTTCACAAGCTCCCAAGCATCTTCATCTGTAACCTCATGGAGGCGTGTTTCATCCCTGTTATCCGCTACCTCAGCATTCTTCACAATAGTCGCTAGAGGATTCTTTGATACGCGAGACAAATAGATGCGGTAGGAGTCCTCGTCGGGGCGGCGCGTCAAGAAACTCAGAGCCTCCGTAATCTCAGGTGAGAAAATCTTCTCCAGCTCACGAACGGGCACGCCAGCACGCTCCACAATGTCATGAAGATAAGCCACCGTAACAGCTGTAATATCGCCGTTTGTGTCTTCATCTACACGGCGCGCAACATCGGTAATATGCCCAGCATAGTAATCGTTGCCACCACGGTCTGTAGTACCAAAATGAGCCGCACGCGAAATGAACTTAGCAACCTCAAGAAGCCAATTCTCATAATCTAGCGTCACCAGGTTCTCGTGTGAAAACTTAGTGTTCGCTTGCAACTCTAGCTCCAAGGAACGGGCGCGTGCCGACAGTAGCCATAGATTACGGTTGTGGGTGAATACACCAGGCACAACAGCGCCACCATTAGTACGGCACAGAACAAGCTTGTAAGTATCGGAAGCGGTAACAGGGTAAGGGAAGCTCATTAAGAACCAGCCTTCCAAAATAGGAAATGAATGTTACATAACTAACATAGCACAACACAGGACACAGTAATGCCTCCCAGGTTTTCACGCCGGGAGGCATTACTAGTATCTATACAAAGGACATTACAATTCCATCAATATCTACCAGCTGAGGCATATAGTCGTATCGAGTCTATGACAGGTAGTAGGTACATTAGGAAACCACAATTTGTGGCTGTAACCATTCTATCACATTAAAGAGCGGTGTAGTAACCATCCACAGGCATGATAGAAGTGCTGTGAATAAGAGTGCCCTCAGAGGGGTTTAGAGCGGAAATCATCTTACCGTCCCCCAGGTAAACACCTACGTGGCTGTAACCATTCTGGAACACAATATCACCAGGCTGAGGGTTAGAAGTCGGCTTCAACTCCCCCACCATGCTGTAAGTGTAAGCAGTGAGCTTGATGCCATGCTGAGCGAAAACCCAGGAAACGAAACCAGAGCAGTCCCAAGCCTTGAAAGTCTTGCCGCCCCAGATATAAGCACCACCCAGACCAGTCTTAGCCGTGTTCACAATGTTTGCACGCTGAGCACTCAGGTTATCGGTAGACGGAGCCGTCGTGTTTGCCGCTGTGGGGGTTACACGAACTGTGAAGTTAGAAGCCGCCACAGCGGTAGGGGAAGTAGAAACAGAACTAGCGTTACTAGAAGCCGTAGAGGGAGAAGCGGCAGTATTCGGTGCGTAAACCACCTGCGCGCTGGACTGTGGGGAAACAGAACTATCCGAGCTTACAGTGGGAGTAGAGGTAGGCGTGTCGGAGCTTGAGGTAGCCGCACTAGCCGCAACCTTTTCAGCTTCCGCCTTAGCTTTAGCTTCCTCATCTGCCTTCTTCTTTGCCGCCTCAGCATCCGCCTTAGCCTTAGCGTCAGCGTCCACCTTAGCCGCCAATTCGTTACGGGTGTTATCAATACCCGTAAGCACCTCATCGAAAGCCTTAGCGCGAGCCTGAGCCTTACGAGCATACTCATTCTGGAGAGCGTTCTGAGCGACAAAAGAAATAGTTTCATCGCCCGCATCAAGAATCACGTTCTTAAACTCGCGACGCTCAGCAGGAGTAAGCTCAACAACCTGAGTGTTATTGAAATCAACCTGGCTGGTAGGTGTGACAGGAGCCTGAGCAGTGAAAGTTGCAGGTACCGGCGCATCAGGCACCTTAGTATCCGCGTATGCTACAGACGGCGCAATCAGAGCCGCAATAACAGGGGTCGCAATGGTCAGCTTAGTGTAAAACTTATTACCCATAGGGTTGTAGTCTTCTTTCGGTTAGATTATTTCTGGCAGAGGTTTGTGAGATTAGCTGTCAGGCTCGACATGTCAGATTCTTGCCGCCACCATGAGTGGTTAGCCTCAGAACTCCCATAAAAGGAAGTTCGCAATGTGGGTTTCCCACCCCTCCACTAATGTAAGGCTTCGTTGTAAGTAGCGCCCGTGGAGGGTTCAACCATGACGCTCAACAAAAATTAAAGCCGACCTTGCAGATAGTGATTATCTAGGCAAAGTTGGCTCTAACTTTTAACCCTACCGGATAAGTATATCACCTAATCAGGCGGGTAAACAACCTGGTTCGTTAATGCGGCAGAACACCAAGAATAAAGGTGTTAGCACCATAAAGCAGGGCAAGGTTGTAGGTTGCGTGAGCAATCCAAGAAGCGTAAATGTTCTGAGTCTTCAATGTCAAAACGCAGAGCGCAACACCAGACAAGAAGTATAGCGCCAGCATCGGCACAGAACTCACAACCGTAGCGGTAAAGATACCGAAGTCACCTACGGAAGAGGCAGTCTGAAAAGCGGTCAAGAAAGAGCCCGCAATATGGTACGCCATAAACCCAAAGGATGAGAGCGCAACCATTAGAGCTTTAACGGTGAAGCTACTGTTACGCACTAGAGAAAGCAGGAAACCACGGAACAGAATCTCCTCCGCGATAGGCGCTAGAGCAACCGTGAAACCCAAAGAAGCCAGTAGCGTGGGGAGGTTCATCACCAAATACGGTGCTACAGAAGAGCCTGACGAAGCTGACGGGACACCCAGCCGGTAGGTAGCAACGTTAATTACAAGAAGAGCTACAGCACCAATAATGCCGCCCACAAAATAGCGGTAAGTGTTTGCCGGGTTAAACACACCAAACAGCAACTCTTTAAGGGGCATGTTCAGGCGGCTCGCAACGAACAAGCCAGCCACAGCCGTCAGGGTTGCAGTCACAACACTGTACATCATAGAAAGCACATGTGTATCCCCAATAGGGAGGTTCCAAGAAGACACACTGCCGCTTACAAGGTTAATAATTGCGTTAGCAACAACAAAAACACCCACAATGAACGCCAAACCCACCAATAGCGAGAAACTAGCGGACAGACCAGACGCATGCGAGGCGGAGTTAGTCTCAGCAGGCGGCTGTTCTACGGGGCTTACAGGGGGCGCTGTGACGGGTGCTTCACCCTCAGCGGGGGTTGTTTCAGTAGGGGACATAAAAACCACCTCTCGGTTAGAAAAATAAGGGAATAATTTCATTATATAAGGAAAAACCTGGTGGGCTGAAACCAATATTGAAGCTTCAGCCCACCAGGAAGTTAATATCGTAGATTAGTCAGCGATTCGCTTAAAGTAGCCACGTGCTCGCAGACCCTGTGCAAGACCAGCACGGCGTGCTTCCTTCAAGTCAGCCGCCTCGTTAGCGCGGTAATCCTTCAGGCTCATACCGTACTTATAGGTTTCGTACTCATACTCGTCACCAAAACGGGTGCTAGTACCGGGGCGGCGGCGCATATCCTTAGCGGCAGTATAGGGCAACAGACCCTCAATGTAGAGCAGGAAACCGTCGGTAGTACCAAACACAAACTTCGGGTTGCCAGAGTTGCCGGTAGAAAGAACACCGAAGCTATCACCGCTCACCTTGAGCAGTTCGTTACGCAGAGGCTCCTTAGTGTCTGCCGACTTGTAGCGCTTAAAATCGCCCTTATTTACGTGCCAAACCAGACCGCTCATGGTGTTAATGATGGTCAGGTCGCCAAACTGGGAACGGATAGCGTGCCACACCGGAGAGTTAGAGCTCATGTAGGTGTGCATGATACCCATATCCTTCTCGGGGTGCTCCTCATTCGGGATAGCCAGGTTGAAACGGCGGGAAGCGTCACGGTGGCGAATGTAACCCTGAATACCAGACACGTTACGGTCTGCCTTCATGTTGCCCGGCTCGAAACGCCACCCATCCGCAAACTCAAAAGTATCAGCAGGCAGGACAGCGGAAGCTCGAACATCGGAAGAAACTACAGCCCAGTCGTGCTTGTACTGATGCTCGGTGGATACAACGAGCGGGTTCTTACGCCAGTGACGGCGGAACTCGTCATCCATAATTGCATAAGCCGGAGTTACAGAGGTAGCACCCAGGTAGAGGGTAATGTCCTGCTTGCCGCCCCCCTTAATGTTGCGGGTTGCTCGAACAGACGGGGTATCCTTACCGGAATCTACCTGCTGTTCAGTGGGAAGCAGATAGACGCTCTGGTTCGGGGCGCTCGAAATGTAGATAGGAACGAAGCCACCCTCAAAATCGCCCGCCAGGATTACACCATCTTCATAACCCAAGCCGTGCGCGTCGTCGCGGTGGGAACTAATAGCAATGAAAAGGGTACCGTCAGTATTCGGGGTGGAACAGATAGAGGTAATATGCTCAGCCTTATAAGGCTTACCCTCCGGGTCTGCAATATTTCGCAGAGTCCAGTTACGGTTCGCAATATCGCTTTCCCATACAGCGGTGCGGTTATGCAGGTGATTGAAACCGGCAGGCTGAGACGGGTCAAGCAGAGGAATGTAGATACGACCCTCAGCATAGAAACCCTTAATAGCTTCCGAACCGGCAGGCTGTACGTTAGTGATGCTGTTACCGTTACTATCGAAGGCGGAGATGCTTACTCGGCTAGTACCCCAAGAATCGCCGTTGAGGTTGAGGTTACCGTAACCGGGAATAATGTTGTTGTCCGGAGAGACGGTAATGGAGTTGATAGCCGCCAAAGATTCATAAGTGTTGCCTCGCTTAATAGCGTGACCAACAGCGGGGGTGGGAATCTTTGCGACAGTGGGGCTGATAGCGGGTTCAATGAAGCGCTCGCGGGCGTTAGCGGCGGGAGTACCCATAGCTACAGCGGCGGCACCAGCAATAGAGCCAGCAATCAGGGAACGGCGGTTAATACGCATAGTTAATTTTTCCTTCCAATAATGGAACAAGTTGAAGTGAATAATGTGTACAACTTCGGAACCGAAACCGTACATATGAAATAGTAACACATGTTTTTAATGGTTTGCAAATCGGGTTGTGAGGTGCCCCATAACCACCCGTCTTACCTACAGTAAACCTGCCTGTGCTATACTTTGGACAAGCCGCGCGCACCCCGCACGTGGCAATAATAGAAAGAGGTAAGCTCTTATGGCTAAGGAAACAATCTTCACCCGCATCACCCGCCTCGCAAAGGCAAACATTAACGCCCTGATTGACAAGGCGGAAGACCCGGAGAAGATGCTCGACCAGATGATTCGTGACTACACGAACGCCATCATTGACGCAGAAGCCGCAACCGCGCAGACAATCGGCAACCTACGCCTTGCGGAAAAGGAACACGAAGAGCATGTTGCCAAAGCCGCCGAAAACGGCACTAAGGCTCTAGCGGCATCCAACAAGGCAGACGAATACCGCGCCGCAGGCAACATTGCCGAAGCAGACAAGTTCGACGGTCTTGCAAAGCTCGCCCTGAATAAGCAGTTGCATGAGGAGAAGCAGGCGCAGAATCTTGAGCCCTCTATCGCCTCCCAGACTCAGGTGGTGAACCAGCTCAAAGATGGGCTGGAGAAGATGCGTGCCAACCTGGAAGAGGTCAAGTATAAGCGTGATGAGCTTGCCGCCCGCCACAAGACCGCACAGGCTCAGTCGCAGGTAAACGACGCGCTCAAGGCATTTAACGTACTCGACCCCACCTCCGAGTTCTCACGCTACGAGGATAAGGTTCGCCGTGAAGAGGCTAAGGTTATCGGTCAGCAGGAAGTAGCCGCATCATCCCTTAGCAGTCAGCTTTCCGCTCTAGAAGACCTGGAACGCGAGAGTGCGGTAGCAGACCGATTCGCGGCTCTCAAGGCAAAGAACAACCCCACCGCTACCGCATAAACCACCATGTCGCCTGCTACACCCAACGATGCAATTTATGATTAACAAACCAAGCGCTGTAACCCGTTAATCACAAAAAGCAGGCGGCAAAATACCCCCAAACCTGAAATTAAAAGGTTTGGGGGTATTTTTTATCTATATGAGAGGCGGCGACGGGAATCGCACCCGCGTATCTAGTTTTGCAGACTAGCACCTAAACTGCTCGGTCACACCGCCAGAAACGAACAGTCCCTATCAGCTAAGTTTCTAGGAATAGCTGATAGGGGCTGTCAGTAAAAGTGACAAATGCGTAAGTGTGCTTATGGGAACCACCAGCATGTTTGCCGGTAGCATCCGGGCTCCACAGCAGATGTCTGGTCTACTGCTCTTGCCCTTTGCTTGCATACTTATAAACGTAATCAAGAAACCTTAATTACATGAATAGTCTACCACATGTCTAAAACGTTTTGCAACTCCGGTTTAGAACGCCGTGTAGTAACCATCCACAGCCATCCAGTTCACCGGGTGAATAAGAGTGCCGTTCGTAGGGTTGAGAGCGGAAATCATCTTACCGTCCCCGAGGTAGATACCGACGTGGCTGTACCCGTTCTGGAATACAACATCACCAGGTTTAGGAGTTGAGGTGGGCTTCAGCTCATTCTTCATACTGTAAGTGTACGGAGTGAGCTTAACGCCATGCTGAGCGTAAACCCACGAGACAAATCCGGAGCAGTCCCAGCTCTTAAAGGTCTTGCCACCCCAAATATAGGTGCCACCTAAACCACTCTTTGCACTGTTCACAATATCAGTGCGCTTATCGTGGCTCTGCTGAACAGTTACAGGTTCAGCGGCGAGTGCCGAACGGAAGCTGACGGTGCCGGTAGCTACAGTGGAGATACGACCTGTCTTAGAGAACGTCTGTGTAGTGGCGTTACGGTTGCCTACAACATCGGTTTGAGGGAAACCATGCTTATCCCAGTGCCCCTCCTGAGCCCACTTCTTACCTACAGCGGAGTTGAACTGAATAACGTGCGTGCGGTTAGTGGAAGCGTCCCAACCAATAATGTAGTAGTCGTCACCATTTTTGAAGTCCTGCGCGCGACCACCATTCACGTAGTACTCTTCACTTACGGGGACACCTAGCTTATTCTTACCAATTTCGCCGTAACTCAGCCACTTGCGTGCAATAGCGCTGTTAATATCGATATTGTGCGCACCAGTCTGCTCAGTCCACACTATTTTATTATTCTGACCGTTATTAGTGATAAAGTCCTGAGTGACAACACCATTACCACGGTACATCTCGTTAGTGGCAGGCGCACCATAGAACGCCGGGTTAGCCATCCACTTGCCACCAATAGCGCCACGCATCCAAATCTCATGCGTACCTGTGCGTTCCGTCCACGCTAAACGGTGACCTGACGCGAAATCCTGATAGTAGATACCATCACGGAGCTTCTCTTCATCTGTTGGGTAACGGTATGTACCTGCTGAACCGCCAGACTGAACCCACTTGCCGCCAATTGCGCCGCGAGTCCAGACGCTCTTACCCTGCGCACCATACGAGTAGACTACGCGGTGACCGCTCTTAAAGTCCTGCTCCCACACGCCACGCTGAGCATCAATAGTGCGTTCGTTACCTGCGGCACCACCATAATCGGTACCTATCCTGTTAAGGTACTCGCGGATGCCGTTCTTAATGACGAAACCGTTAGAACTTACCTCATTAGCGTTAGTCACGGTAACAGCGTTAGTGCGGGTATTCCAGCTGATACGGGTAATCTTAGAGCCGTCATTGGTACGGAAGTCCTGATAAATAACGTCACCATTGGTAATCTCATCTGTAATCGGGGTGCCAACAGTGCGAACGTCGCCAATACTAATCCATTTCTGGGTAATAGGCTTGAAATTCGTCATGACGTGAACGCCATTCTTCTCAGACCAGATAAGCTTCTTACCGCTATCGAAGTCCTGCTGAACAGATTCACGGAAGCTGTACTCATCCGTTAGAGGGTAGCCGTACTTGCCGTATTCGTTACCGTTCTTCACCCACAGGTCGCCAATCGCGCCTCGCAGATAAATCGCGCCACCCTTACCATCCTTACGGTGCAAGATACGGTAGCCCTTATCAAAATCCTGAGCCCAACCATTAGGCAAAGCAAGCTCACGACCAATAGGCTTACCAAACATCTCCCGGTTCTTATTCCAATAAGAACCAATACCCGAGTGAATGTTCAGGAAGCCACCATTATCAAAGTGCCTATCCCCATTATCAACAGCAGGAGCAGGCTTCGGAGCGGGAGCGGCAGAACGGTCTGTTACAGGCTCAGGGGACTTCGCGCCGTCACTACCCCACTTCGGGGCATAGTTAGCGTTACGTACAAAGTTGTTCAACTCACCCAGCGTGCCATTAAAAACGTTAGAGTCGCCTGCGAACGGTGCGACGGAGGAGAACTGCCAAATATCGAAGCTCTTACTTCCGCCCGGCATGAACCCAGGGCTAGTTGAATAGTTAGCAATATGGAGCGGCGCTTTATCCTTAAATTCACCAGTACCACCAAGGCAGGTGTTCCACCAGTCTGTAGTGCTGTAAATGGTCGGGTACCTGCCGGTCAGCTCCTTGTAACGGTTCATAAAATCCCATGTCCAGTTCTTCAGCTGACTCTGAGACATACCGAAACATGTGTTACCCAGCGACGGGTACGGGTTGTATTCAAGGTCGAGCATGCCAGGCAGGGTCTTACCGTCCGCTGACCAGCCGCCGCCGTTCTTCACGAAAATCTCTGCCTGGGTACGACCAGAAGACTGGGGCGGGAGAGCGAAGTGGTAGCCGCCGGTCACTAAGCCAGCATTACGGGCGTTAGTGTAGTGGTTAGAGAAAGTCGGGTCGACGTAGGTTGTGCCTTCACTGGTCTTCATCCAAGAGAAACGGGAGCCAGCGGCATACTGAGCGCCCCAGTTGATGTTAGGCTGATGGTTAGAAACATCCTGACCGAGAACACCCCAGCTGGGTTTCCAACCCGATTTAGTAGTTAGCGGGGTTACAGCAAGATTAGGGACACTGTTCGCGACAGAGGCAACGGTAGAATCTTGTGCGCCGGTCAGGTTCTGCTTAACCTCTGCCTGAGCTTTAGCACCCCAGCCGACAGTAGCACCTCCTAGTTTAGCGCCCTCTTCAGGGGTTTGTGCGAGCGCCTGCTTAATAGTGTCTACCTTAACGGCACCCTGTAACACTGGTGCCGCCTCCGTGGTTGCGGTGTCGCCGGTAATGTGTGCTTCAGCATCATTCTTGATAACTTCGTTCTCGGCAACGGTAATAGTGGAACCAGCGGTAATTGTTTTCTTCTTGTCGTCCGTTTCACCTGTTGCCACAGCGGGGGCGACGGTTCCTGCGATGGTTGCCGTGAGGAGAGTCGAGGCTAGTAGAACCTTCTTAGTGTTCGTTTTTGTCTGCTTGCTCAAATGCGTTAATTCCTTACGTTCTCTGACAGGTTCCCAGTAACACCCTTTGTGATGGGGTTTTGGAACCTCGCCTTTTTAGGCATACTCGAGTAACATATCAGAGTAAGTGAAGTGCATAACTATGCATATATTTGCAGTTTTGTGTAATATAGGGCACTGTTTTTAGGTATATTTAAAGGGGCTCACGTATATTCGTTGATTCGTGAGCCCCTTTAAATATGAGTGGGAAACGCACTTTAGATTACCAAGCGCGCCAGCCCTCATACGTAATATCCCCCGCTCCCCCATCAGGGTAAGCCGTGAAACCAGCGGGTGTCTCGCAACGCTCAGCACCCGCCCTATAAAGAGCTAACGCACGGTCAGCATCCACAAGAACCGGCGAATTATCTGATGTGTATTTACTCACGGTCTGGTAGAGCACACCATCCCTAGACGCATCCAGAACAACAGCGTACTCGCTAGAACCATCCCGTGTACGCCTGCGAATAATATCGCCCGCTGATACAGAACGAAGATGCTCCCGCCCACCTAAATTATGGTACGCAGGGTTTTCGTAGTGCGCATAGTCTGTCTCAGCGAACTTACAGCGACGCATCTGCTCTTTTATCGTGCCGTAACTCCTAGCCACAGCGTCATTCCATTTGAGAGCCTTCAAATCTTCCTTTACAGCCGCCTTATCGTGCGGCTTACGGGAAAGAAGCACCTCTGTAGGGGTAAGCTCAGGTGTGCGCGCCTGTGTAGGGGTTACAACCTCCGAGAAATCAATCTCTCCCTTGCCTACATTGGAAAGATAAGGGGTCATAATCAGGTCGTAACCCTCGGGGTCTGATTCATTGGAGCACATGTCGATAAGCTCACGCATCTGCTCTGGGGAGGATGGAACTTTAAGCTCACCAATCTCTAAAGCGTCTTCCGCCTGCTGAGCCCACACAGCATACTGCGGGTGCTCACTAAGCGTGTAAGCGGTAGCGTGATATACGTCTTGCTTCTCCGCGTCAGAAAGGTGGTACTTCTCATAGTCTTCGCCAGTCAGTTCAGACGATGTGACGAGACGCTCCAGAATAAGACCCGTATGCTTCGCTAAAGAGCGGTTACGCGCCACTAAATAATGCTCATAGGCGCACATTGCGTAAGCCGCGTAAGTTTCTTCCCCCATAGAAGCAATACGCTTAATGTAAGCGTCCCTATTTTTACGCAACGTCTCATACGACGGGTGAGCTTCATCGGCGGCAATAACCTCAGCCGCCGTCTGTGCGCCCGCACGGTACGAACGGTTAGCCTTCATTAACTCTAACGCCTTCGCCTTATTTGCGGGGCTTACAGAGCCATATGCGGGCTTGCTAACTTTTGCAATGTTGGTGAAAGACGCATCAACAGAACGCCACTCGGAAATAGGTACGACAGGTTCCTCAGCTTGGATATTGAAAGCCGCCCTAATCTCTGGCGTAAAAAGGGAACCCGCGTATTCCCCGGTCACTGCGGCGGCTTCCGTCCGGTTCTTAAAATCAGCAATATACAGCGCCTTATCACGCACCGGAATAAGGGAAGCCTGCTCCTGGGTAACCTCGGCACGCGCGGGGATGCCTTCATCAACAAGGCGCTTCACCGCTGTATCCCTCTCACTATCAAGCAACGCTTCAGCCAAACTATCATAATGCTTCAGCTTAATACCTTGCTTACGGTAGGCGCACCTATCCTCACCTTTACACTTACCAGGTTTCCCGTTAGGGGAGATATGCCAACACTTCATTTTTAAACGTAATTTCCTTGAACTTCAAAAGCTTTAAATAAACATATAATATTCGCAGGATGCCTCCCACCACCCGGCTATCCACCAGGTACTAGGAGGCATCCTATATCAGAGGGTTTCAGCCCACAAAACAAACATACAAATTCTTCAACTAGAACCCATATATCACACGAAGCGACTACTTCTTCTTGGTAGTAGCTGAAACCGAAGGCGTAGGCTTAGGGGTTACGAGAGGAACATTTTCGCCATCCGTGGTGTAGTTAGAGCAACGCGGTGTAATCTTAACCTTAACCTCTACATTATCAATATGCAGACCTTCAGGGCGCTGTTCCTCAGTGAAAATAAGAGCACATTCACGGTAAACCTGCTTAGACGGGTTACTGAAATCCTTAAACACAGGAACACCAGAGCTTGACATATGCGAATAAACATACGGCATGCCTGCATCATCGCCACGCCACTGACGAAGCTGTTCCTCATCTACAGTGAGGCGGCTAAGAGTGTAATCAGCGACGGTTACCTTACGCTCCTCATGGTCTTTCCACCCAATATAGGCGGCGGCAGAGCAAATAACTACAGCGAGCACACCAAAGACAGCAAGGGACTTCTGCTGGGTACGGAGAACCGAGTAGAAAATACGCATGCTCTTACGAACAGAGAACTCAGATTTATCCACCTTAGTGAAAGTGATGAGGAAAATGTCCCCAATAATAAAGATGAGAGGGAAAACAGCTAGGACAACAAGGGCAATAATCCAAAGGATAGGTTTAGTTGATTCGTATGCAGTAATGAACATGGGCTAAAAATAATAATCGATAGTTAAACGTGAATAATATTAAGGGAGGAGAGGGTAACTAGAGCACCAGCGCCCCAGAATAGGGCGCAAGCAGGCGCGGCAATCAGGAAGCCACGCGTAAAGTCACGCCCGTAAGACTTCTCAGGATTGACGATAGGTTCGGAAGTGGAAATATGGTTAGCGGTCATTGTAATTCTCCCAAGGGTAGTTATCGGTGTGATTGTTAGCGCGGACATAAACAGGCTTAGGAGCATTGAGCTTACCTGCATTACGTGCAAGAGCGCGAGTGACGTTAGGGTAGCCGTCTGCGGAAGTGTTCGGGTAATAATCAGATGTAGTAGCCGGACGCATAGCGAAAGCACGCGACCAAGCACTCTTTACTGCGTTAAGAAAATTCAAGAGAGTAACCTTTCAACAAAAACAATAATAGGTGTACTTTAGCACATGTTTCTAACATATAGCAAATTGCATCACATAGCGAGCCGTATCCTGAATGAAAGATGCGGTGCTATACCGAATTATAGAGGGTAACCAGCCCTCCCCTTCAATCGACAGTAAGGCTAAAACCTATGGCTATTAAGTTCAACACTCTCCACTACGCAGGCACCTCCGGCAACCCCGCCGACAAAGCAGGCGTAAACGGAAACATCATCTGGGTTCTAGACGTAGCAACACCCCTCTGGGAATCAGCATTTACCGATAATGATGCAACGTTCGCAATTGAAAAGCTACACGAAGCCCTCTCAAATGTTGCTGTGACCTCCAACACCTCACTCCGCGACTTCTTGACTACCGGCATCCGCGCGGCACGTGAAGAGATTGAGCGCCAGTACCCTGACTTCTTCCGTGTAAGCCCGCAGTATCGAGTCACTTTCTCTGTTGCTGTAGCGCGCGTAAACGAAACGGAAGTTGAATACCTCCTGCTAGGTGATAACATCCTCGAGTACGAGCTGGAAATCGGTGAGCATGTAGCACGCTCCTTTATTAAAGACCACCGTATCGACCCGTTTAAGGCGGCAAACAAGGCGCTTATTGCCAACGTTGCAAAGGATGGCAAGCGTGAGGAAGCATACGATGAGGAAGTATTAGAGATTTACCGCGAGGCACGCCTTATGGCTAACACGCCCGGCGGCTACCCCATCGCAAGCTTCGAGGTTTCCGACCTTGACGAAGCTCTAGAGGGCGTTTTCTTCACCACCTCGCAGGATATTCCGTTCACTCTTGCAGTGTACACAAACGGTTTCGAGCGTCGTCTACCCGGAGGCTACCCCGCACGTGATTACAGCGCTTTCATTGAAGCTATCAAGTATGACGAAGCGAAGCATGAAGGAGCTGTAGCTTTCGCATCCCGTGACTAAAAAAAATAATTATATAAAGAAATAAGGTAGCGCCCCTCAGATTATTTTCTCTGAGGGGCGCTACCTTATTTGTGCATAAAGTTAAATTCTACGCAGAGCCTCTAACGGTCATCACGTGAGAAACGGCGACGAACACCCATAAAGAGCGCGGCAACAAAAGCGCCGAAACCCAACCCAACAATCTGAGCCTGAGAACTTGAGCCAACAGCGTGCCCCGTCTTAGCCTCTATCGGCGCATCAGGCTTACCAGATTCATCAGATACAGGCTGTTCAGGCTTAGGAGAAACCGTAGCTGTATCAGAGGTAACATTCTTACTAGAGTCCTCGTTAGCGGGTTTCTCGGCGGCAGGCGCGACAGCTTCACTCTTCGGGTCAGCCGTAGCTGGCTCACCATTAGCGCCACCCTTATACTCAGGGTCATTCTCACGGACAGCAGGCTCAGTACCATTTACGCCGCCGGTAAAGTCGCCCTTCGTATTAGAATCAGCCTCTACAGCGTTAGCGCCGCCCGTGTACTCGGGTACGTCATTCACGGCAGGCTCAACACCATTCACACCGCCGGTAAACTCAGGATTCTCGGCAACAACCTCGGGCTCGCCCTTCTCAGTGACAACCTGGTCGGGGTTTTCAGGTTGTACAGCAGGTTCGCCCTTCTCGCTAGAAGTATTCGCTAGAGCCATTGCCTTGCCGGTGGTGGAGCCAATCAGCAGGGTCACGGCACCCTTAGACGAGACGGTGCCGTCCGAGCGCACAGCCGAATAGTCTACGGTCGGAGCGAAACCTTCCTTGTTCTTGGTGGTAATTTCGATACCCTTGCGGTTCTTTCCAGGTACGTCCACGACACGGTAGGTAGCCATACCATCATCGTACTGGCTGACTTCCTCACCGGCGGCATTATACAGCTTAACACCCGTGAGCGTCATACCGTTATTATTACCGAAATTCGTAGAATCATTAGCGAGCACATCTACAATCTGAGTGGTGCCGGTCTTGAGGCGCGGATAGTCAGAAGCCGCGAGAGGGTTAGCATCCTGAACGCCGCCCACAGTGTAAGAGATAGCCCTAGACTTGTAGTTGGGGTCGTTCGCGTATGCCTGGAAATGCCACTTTTTAGTCTTCGCGTTAAGCACGGGCACGTCTTCCTGCCCAGCCTGACGAATAACAGACTTAGTGTGGTCAAGCTCAGGTACCGCTACACCAGTCCACTGAGACTTATCCTCCAACTTTTCGTATGCCAGGTAATCCTTAGATTTACGCAGATTCTCAGTCACCAGGTGTACAGGAGTGGACACGCCTTCACGGGTTGGGGTGATAGTCAAGCCAAGCTCTTCTGCCTGTACAGTACCATTATCCGTCGGGGTGGTTCCTGTGAAACCAGGGGTTTCCTCAAAGTCATACGAGAGGTTCATCGTCCAGAACGGGTCAGTTACCGAATAGGTTTGTGAGGTGCGACCAGTGTGGGTAGTGTG
>ERZ773197.45-NODE-45-length-92516-cov-6.870691_pt1 | contig 92516 bp, 80 predicted proteins | sample MGYA00580999_ERZ773197 | MGnify/ENA primary metagenome ERZ773197 (study PRJEB29015, sample SAMEA2738166) | human oral metagenome | biome: human oral; feature: human-associated habitat; material: saliva | place: China | collected 2185 ...
CAGCATAGCTCAAGAGGTTAATTCTCGTCCTTTGGCACCGGAATGTAGACCATCTTCAGCGGAATCATCTTCCTGTACTTCTCGCTCAATGTAATTTTATCGGTAATGTCAAAGTCATTACCGTTTCAATATAAGTATCATACTAAAACATATCCCCACAAAATGGTGAAAAAATGGACAACATTTATACAATACTAACACTGCTCGTGTATCCCTTGTCTGCCCTTTCCTCTATTTTATCAAGCAGCACCTCGTCTTTTCCCTCGCCAAACTCCACTTTTACGTGGATATGACTGCCTGGAGTCTTGTAGGAAAGCAGCACTAATGTCTCTACCTAAATGCCGCAAATTTTCTCTGAGATAAGTTCCGCACGAGGATTATTTGATGGCGCATGATTGAAAAACTCCGCATATTTCACGTCAAGATCGGCAGCCTTCATATCATATCCGGTCGGTGATTCAGTGATTTCATCAACCTCTGCCATGGCACAGCCTTTTTTAACCACCTTATATATCAGCAGCGGGTAGACCTTGGAAACCTTCATGTTGTATATGCTCTGTGTGGGTATTACTTTGCACACCTCATTGTCACCAGAATACTCGAAGAGACCGGTGCAGATAACAATATTGCCTTTAGGCGTCAGACGCTTCTGCGATTCCATAATCGCATCCTTGAATCGGGTGTTGTCAAATAGAGTTATGCCCTTATAATTTCCTTGCATATCAATACGTTCTTACTTTGTGTTAATTAAAGCTTGTAGATTTCTATGAAACAATTCATTCATGTCATCAACCCCAATGCTATTCTCTTTTGCAAAATATGAAGTAACTGTAGTATCCCATGGCATGTATGGCATCCCATTCTTCCTTTGTGCAAATGGAGCATCCGTTTCCGGGAGCACCCTATCAAGTGGCATACAGCTGATTATCCTTTTCCCAGTAGCAGTAAAACACATATTGGGATTAACACTGAACCAACAACCAATCCTGATTGCTTTTTCTGTCTCTTTAACGCTCCCAGTAAACCAATGAAGAACCGGGATAGTTTTTCTTTCATATTTTCCTAGGATTTGTAATACTTCTTTTACGGCACCTCTGGAATGTATACTTAAAACCTTTCCACCACAAACAGCAGCGGTATGAACCACTTCATCGAAGAACTCTATCTGTTCAACAATTGATCGTTTCGCTCTCTGTGATCCATCTATACCAATTTCTCCTACAAATCGAACAGAGCTCATCTGCTCAAAAAACAATCCTTTTTCTAGGGGACGCTGTTTAACCAGTTCTGGATGAAATCCAAGCGCAACTCTTACATTATTTGCCCCCCTGAAGTACTGCGAAGTTTTAACAAACGCTCTGGGGCTGGTAGTAACTGCAAGAACTTCCGTTTTCCTTCTCTTAACTTCATCAAATATTTTCATAGGATCTGCGTACAGATCCAAATGGCAGTGGAAATCGATCATAATACATCATGCTCCATCAAAAGCTTTCTGATTTCTCCTAACCCGCGGCTCACAACACCCAGATACCTGTTTCTTTCAGTAGAATTACAAAATGACAAAGCCGACTTAACGAATCTCTCAATTCCATGATTTTGAACTTCTATACAAGCCATTGCCGCTGCTGCAACATCTGGGGAATCAGAGCCTTTTAGTGACTCAACACAATAGCCGTTCTCAGTATTATCCTCTAATCCAGCCTTTAGAAATGCGGCTCTTCTGACCAAACATGGAACGCACTCACCGCAATGCCGCAATCCATGCCTCTGATACTTGCCGCAACTAGTCGAATCGAATATAAGACTTCTCATCATTTCCTGATTCTTGCATTCGATAAGGACTTCGCCTTTTGTTTTATATTTGTAGGGCAGAACAAGATCAACCTTTAAATCCAGATCGTCCCATATGTTCTGAAGCATTCGCATATAGACTGGATGTGTTGTCTTTGTACTTAAGCTCCCAATCCGCATATGATCAAGCGGAATGTTAAGGCTTATATAACCGTTTTCCGGAACAAATATTTCTTTGCGACCGTCTTCGTTATAATCAATGCCACATGATGCCAGAAGAGCATAAGCAAAAAAGATTATTGATCGCGCCCGTGTGGAGTTTTCTGTCCTTCCATGCTTTTTTACATTATTACTCCATTGACATAGATTATCTTCTCCAACAGCCGCTGCATAAGCGCGCTGATGCTCTGCGTCACCTCTAACGATCTGTGAAAGGAATAGCGGATTCCGTCCTTCCTCATGAAGATCAATGGCACCTACAAGGCTATCCATCCCTCCTGAGAGCAGGCAAATGCAATCATTACTTCTCAATGGATAATCCTTTTCGGGGTATATTGGCGTATCAAGCTTTTCAAAATGTATAGTCCAGAAATCTCCCGTTAAAAATCGAAGCATTTCTTCGATTTTGGTTTTCTCTTGTTGCCACTTATCATACTCATGAACAAATACTGTCAGTTCAATTTGCCGAGTCCATCCATCAGCACATTCGCTTCTTAATACGGCCTTGTCCGCAGAAACAACACCCAAAGCTATCATTAGAAAATCAAACGAAGGCACTGACGGATGTATTTGGGATCTGCGCATCTCTTTAAGGATTTGCACCCCAACATGCCCTACGTTCGTAAGATTATCTTCGGGCGTAGAAAACACTTCAAAATATAATGCGCCCTCATCGTAAGCTGAGGGTTTGCAACAGCGCGGATAACAAATGACTTTACTCATACTTCAACCTCAAATACTTCAAATGTATTTTTTATCGTATCTTGAAAGAGCTGATTCATGTCCACATTTTGATCCGCTGTTTTTCTCAATGCATCCATTTGTATTGCAATTTCCGATTGAATATACTCTCGCATATCATTCAGTCTGGTCACACGTTCAACATATGGAACATCCTGCTTTTCAAAGGCTTGACCTATATCCATCTGTATCCTGTTAAAAGCCTCATTACCAAGATATATTGCCGTTAGTGACCAAATCTGATCGTCGCTCAAATTGCCAAAATCAGCATCTGGATTTTGATCCATAAATTCACTTAATGCGGATGTTCCTGAATCACGGCAGGACACCTCATCTATGCTTCCGCCGTTTGGACATATATGACTCACTATGGCATCAATTATTTCAGATGCGTCTGCTCCGCGATTTTTGAGCTCCGATATCTCTTTTCCTAAAGAAAAAGTAGTATCGTCTCTGAGAGAGCGGAAGGTATTGAAGAAGTTTGATGCGGTTTTTGTTGACGTGCGCATCCTACGTGCAACATTTTGTGCACCGCCCATTCCGGTTTTTGAATAATGTCCCAATGATCTCCGCACAGAGTCTTTGCTACCGGAACGGACATATTCTCCCATACTTCTTCGTGCATTTCCAAATCGCGCTTTCGGAGCAATTCCTATAGCAGGATTCACGTTGTTGTTCTGGTTCTCCTGACCAGGAACATCAATATCATCAAGCCATGGCGGATCAAAAGACACGCCTGCTCCTGGTCCTTTACTTGAAGCGGAAGTTCCCATGCTTATTTCCTCGATTTCTTAGGCGTTATAGAATTCTTAACCGATTCTGGTGTTTCTGAATCGTTAACCCATTTTTCAAGCAATCCTTTTGCCCAATCCTTATCTTTGATTCGTCCCACGATCGCAGGTTTAACAGATTTCGATGGAATTTCACCTAATGCTAACGCCAACCTATCTCCTATAGAAGGATAAGCCTCCGTAATATGGATTGCCGCACACACTGTGTCCACTTTCCACTGATTACCCCTGCCGATTCGCGCAATTTGATTCAGTAGCAGTGTGGATTCCATCTCTCCGATTCCCTTGATCTTATCTATTAGCCCCTGGTTTAGCGGTCCATTCTTCACCACCTTTAAAGCTTCTAAGATTTTCTTTCCTTCAGGAGACAACTCATCATATGCAGCAAAAGGCATTGATCTGTCTTTGCTCAAATAAATCAATGGACGCAAATCCATTTCGCCTAAAGCAGGTGACAACAATAACCATTTCTTGATGAAATCCGTCTCCCAATTAGTGTCAGGAGCATTGTATTCATTGCCGGTTACCAAACTATCTTCCAATTCTTTTATGAAGTTCGGTTTTCCATCCTCATCTTGTAAGACTTGCTGAGACAAGTAATCAAAAGCCCCGGCTGAAGCACATCTTTCAAAGAGTAGCATCTTGATAAGAAGCCCTGGATCAACTGTAATACCGTTAAATGTTGCTACTTTCTTGCGGATTTCCAGTGAGTTCATGAACCTCTTTATTAACCTTGGATTTCCCTTAATGTTGTCTGCCGTCGCAAGAATACCAGCTAACTGATCTGCCAAAGAAACATAACCTGAAAGCCCCTCTAAAGTGATTTTTTCCAAAGCTTTTTCGATAGCCTCCTTAGTTACGGGAGTTTGCCATGCGCCAGAAAGCAAGTCATTCAACTTCTTCTGGGCGTCAGTAAGCATCTTTTCATCCAGATTGTGCTTTCTGATATCTGCCTCGATATACAGAAGGACAATGTATACTTTGATTTCAGCAACACCCAAACGCGGCACAGTAATCGGCACCTGTATCAGCTTATCGAAATAGCTTGTGATTAAGCCTTCGGATAATTCAACGTCTCCAAAATGCGCTCGGACGCCGTTCCGTATCATCTGTTCATCTGCTGCAATGATAAAAGCAGTTCTATCGACAAACAGCAAAAGTCTCATAGCCTCAAGTGTTGAAACAGCAGTTTCCGGCAGACATCTGTCAAGATCATCAACCAGCACTACTAATTTTACATTGAGCTGTTCTAAGAGCTCTTGGAATTCCTTGCGGAGTCCTTCAATCTGCTCAGTTGCTGGCTTTGCCGTTTCATCTTTTAAAAGTTCCTTCACTTCAGGAGCAAATTTCTCAAACGCACTGCTGACAGCCTCGCTGTTTGCCGAAGCTTTCTCTGGATTACCTATACTATTGGAAATGGCGGAGACAAGGTCTCCGATTGCACCTACCGCATTAACTCCGGGAATAAAACCGGCGATAAGAGGAAGCGCTAATTTAGAAACCTGAAACCAGCTTATTCTTTTGGTGAACTTTTTCAGCTTATCCCAAGCACCATTTCCTTCAGGGATCTTTCTCTTTTTCATTTCTGAGGACAGCTTTTTGGAAACTGATTGTAACAGAGCTACTCTGGCATCATCATATCCTTGGTAAAGCCAAGCATTGAACTCTAAAAAGATATAGTTTTCGTCTTTCTCATCGCGGTTCTTCAAATCCTGGCCGATCATTTTTACCATCGATGATTTTCCTGAGCCCCAACTTCCTGAAACTCCTATAGATATTGGGCTCTTTCCCGATTCAACAATCATGTCCGCGACTGCCTGCGAAACAACAGAAAAATGCAGATAATCTGTTGACGTTTCTATATCATTCCACATGTATATTCTCCTTACTCCACTCCCAGTGCTTTATATACCGCATCTTCAGCGCTGTTATTGAAAATCAAGTTAAATCTTCCAACCAGATCATTCGGGACAGTACCAAGAGCCCCGATGGAGGTTATCGGCAACAATACTCTCTTCGCTCCAGAATCCAAGTACACCTGCAAATTGTTCGCCAGTTCATCTACCTTGATGATAGTGCCGCCTATCCGATTACCATTCGTCTTCAGGAAGCTGAACGCAGTATGAGGAGCTTCTCTGTATTCACGGTCAGAGCCGAAACCAGTACGATCGAATTTGCCGTTTCCGGGGAACATCTGGCTCTATAAGAGGAACTCGCCGATCATCCCTGATTTCCACGGACTGTCGCATATACCAGCCTAAAATTGCACACGCCCTCTGGAATCAACTTTCCACCTCCCTGCTCAAGCACTGAAATGTAGCGTCCTTCAAAGGTCGTGTTATCAATGTATGAGAAGTTCACATGAAAGAACTCCATGCCACCCAGCTTCTTCAGCTGTTCCTTTACACGACGGCGCATCTCCAGTGCAAAAATCAGGCTCTTTTCATCTTTATTATATAAGTGCTATGCGCCTTGAATCCGTATTTTTCTTCTATGTACTCCTATATCTTCTTATATGTAACCTTTTTTTGGTTTGTACTTTTCTGCTCTCTCCGCTATTTTATCCAGAGGCACTTTACCCTTTCCTTCGCCGAACTCCACTTTTACGTTGATATGACTGTCCGGAGCCTTGTGGGAAAGCAGTACTACCGTCTCCACATGCTTCGTATGTGGAAACATATCCACCGGTACAATGCGTTCTGGCTTATAGTCGCTGGCGAGAAGAACTTCCAGGTCGCGAGCCTGCGTTACGACATTGCACGACACGTACACCACCCGCTTCGGCGCCAGCTGCTCAACCGCCTTGAGGAAGGTTGGTGTAGAACCTGCACGCGGTGGATCAAGAACGACAACGTCATAGGAAGCTCCGCGCTTGGCCTCTTGTGCAATAAAACGCGTGGCATCGTCACAGACAAACCGTGCGGAAACGGCATTGGCGCGGGCGTTTCTCTTGGCCATAGCGATGTTGTTTTCAACCTGGTCCACACCGATAAGCTCAACGGGAATTCCACGAGAGCTGGCTTCTTTTGCCGCACAGATACCGATGGTTCCGGTGCCGCAATACGCATCAAGAATCCTGAGGGGGCTGTCGCTAAGGAAATCCGCGCGGTCGCGGCTTGTCTGGCAGTTGGAACTCCCGCCGCTAAGGAAATCTGCATCGTCATGACTTGTATGGCAACCAGAGCCCCCGTCGTGCGTGCGCTCACCGTTGCTTTTCTCGCATACGCCAAAAATACCTTCAAGCGCCAGTTGATACAAGACTTCGGTCTGCTCAGGGTTGGTTTGGTAGAAGCTCGTGGGCCCAATCTCAAACGTGCAGTTTAAAAGCTTATCGTGCATGGTCGCTGCCCCTGCGAGCACGCGGGTTTCTCGCCCCAAAATGGCGTTCGTACGTCTCTGATTGACATTGAGGACAATGCCGGTAATTTCGGGATGTAGTCTCTGAAGTGCGGATATGAATTCCCGTTCATGCGGAAGACGCTGGCCGTTGGCAACAAGTGTCAGGAGCATCTCGTCTGTGGCATATCCCGTACGGATAACGGCATGGCGAAGTGTTCCTCGGCCGCGATCCTCGTCGTAGGCATGTACGTTAAAGCGAGAAGCAAGTCGCGCCACGTCGTTTAAGATATCGCGTGAACACGGATCTTCTACGAGACACGCCTCACACGCCACAATACGATGAGTTCCTGCGGCATAAAAGCCTGACCTCACGCGGCCGCGTGTTCCCGGTGCAAAAGGAGTTGCAGCCTTATGCCTGAAGGCACGTGGTTCCCTCATGCCACGGATGTCCTCTACAGAAACGCCGAACTTCTCGCCAAGAGGTCCTAATAGCTCAACTACCTGCTGCTGTTTACGCTTGAGTTGAATGGGATAGGGGACCGATAACCACTCGCAGCCTCCGCAGGAGCGGGCAATAGGGCATGTGGGTGTGCGATATCCCATAAAATCCCCTCAATCTCCCCAAATGTATCCAGTTGATTGCAACATTTCAAATCTTGCAAAATTTCCTGCAGAACATTGTAGGCTATTACGCAACAACGCGCTGCAACGTCCAACGATGCGCTGCAGCGCGCGAAACTCTCGGCACATTGGCGCCGTTGATACGAGGGGATGGGAAGACTATGGCACTGGTAAGCAAAATTGGCATCATCGGTACAGGTCACGTGGGAGCACATGTTGCAAATGCGCTGCTGTTTAAGGGGTTTGCAACGGAGCTTTATCTGAGCGATCTCGATGAGGTTCTTTGTAAGGCCCAGGTAAACGATTTGCTTGACGCCATGCCCTTTTATCCGCATCCTGCTTGCGTATTTGAGGTTGACACCCGCTACGAAGAACTCGCCGACTGTGACATCATTGTGAATGCGGCGGGGCATATTGAAGCTGCGGCAGCAAGTCGCGACGGTGAGCTTTTTGTCACTACCGATGAGGCTCGTACCTTCGCAAAGCGCATTTCCGACGCCGGTTTCAAGGGCATTTGGGTAAACATTGCAAATCCATGCGACGTTGTTTCAACCGAGATCCAGTACCTTACCGGCTGCGATCCCACACGAGTCATCGGTTCCGGCACCACACTTGACTCCGCGCGCTTCCGCCATGCGCTTTCCGTGGCAACGGGCTATCCTGCAAGCTGCATTAATGCGTGGATGCTTGGCGAGCATGGCAACGGTCAGTTTGCCCTGTGGTCGCACGTAACGTTTGGCTGCCTCACGGATAAAGAGGTTGAGGCTCAAACCGGTCTGAAGTTTGACCGCGCCCAGCTTGAGCAGGACGCTCGTATGGGCGGTTATGTTACCTACAAGGGCAAGCACTGCACCGAGTACTCCATTGCAAACGGCGCCGTTGAGGTTATTGGGGCCATCGTCAACGATACGAAGCTCGTAACCCCGGTATCCACGCTACTTGACAACGTGTATGGAGCATCCGGGTTCTACTCTTCACTCCCGGCCGTCATTGGTAAAGACGGTGTCGAGAAGGTCCTTGTGCCCGAGCTTTCCGATGACGAGATTGCGGCTTGGAAGAAGTCATGCGAGCACGTCAAGGGCAATATCGACCAGCTTGATTGGCTTAAGGTGGATGCTCGCGTGGAGTAGCAGGGCCTCTCCTTTGAAACGATGATTTTGCTTTAACCGTGTGTAAAACGGCGCCGTGATTTTGGTTGCGGCGCCGTTGGCGCGTCTTGCCACCACATCTTAAAACCTTGTTGTAAACTGTTTCTTCTTGATAGACATTCGTTTTTAGGAGATGGCGTGAGCACCGAGAAAATCATTCATTCCAAGAGTGGCTGGCTTATGTGTGGTATTTGCATAGTATTGTTCGCTCTTGCGGCATACCTTTTTGTCACTCTTATGACAACATTGGGAGGCGGTCATTCTTCAAGAGCAACGGTGTACCTGTTGGGAATCGTTTCCATTCGCTTAAGTATGCTTCCCGTTGTGCTTGCCGTTTGCTTGGTGGTGGGGATTTTCTGCATGAGCGGACTCTTCTCGCTTCAGCCCGGTCAAGCTCGTGTGTGCGTGCTTTTTGGTAAGTATGTGGGAACCATTCGTGATGAGGGTCTTCGGTGGGCCAATCCGTTTTATGCAAAGTCGCTTGGCAATTCCAGCGGCGCAGGGGATCTTGCCGGAAGCTTTATCACTTCCGTTCGAAACCGAACTTCGGTAATCTCGACGCGTGCACGTACGCTGAACGGAGAGGTCCTTAAAGTTAATGATCGCATGGGCAATCCCATTGAAATTGCCGAGGTTGTTGTGTGGCGCGTGGATGATACCGCCAAGGCCGTTTTTGATGTTGATGATTACGAAAGCTATGTAAATATGACTGCCGAGACGGCCCTTCGCCATGTGGCAAGTATCTACAGCTACGATCACATGGAAGACGAATCTGAGTCGAGCAGTGCCATTACGCTGAGATCCAATATCGAAGAAATCTCCGAGGCGCTGAAGGCTGAGCTTTCTCGAAACCTTTCGGTAGCGGGGATTTCCGTCGATGACGCACGTCTGACGCACCTGTCCTATTCACCGGAGATTGCTCAGGCAATGCTGCGCCGCCAGCAAGCCGAAGCCATTATCGCTGCGCGTAAAAAGATTGTCGAAGGTGCCGTTTCAATGGTCGAGATGGCCCTTAAACAGCTTTCGAAAAACGGTGTCGTTGATTTTGACGATGATCGTAAAGCGGTTATGGCGTCAAATCTGATGGTGGTTTTGTGTGGTGAGTCGGAGGCACAACCGGTGCTTAATACCGGCTCTCTTCAGTAGTAATACTCAATAAAAAGCCAGTAAAACTGAGCAGTATTTAAAAAAGTTTTTTTGACAGCTGTCGTACAAAACAGTACTGTTTTGTACGACAGATATGATGTTGCCTATTGAGAGGTTAATTATGACCGATGTTATTTCCGGATCAGCAGAATCTGCAGCTCCTGTCTTAAACGTTCAGCACTTTACAAAGAAATACGGAAGCAAAGTGGCAGTCAATGATTTGACGCTTGATGTGTTTCCTGGGGATATCTATGGCTTTATCGGCCATAACGGCGCAGGAAAAACAACGCTCATCAAATGTATCGTTGGAGCACAGCCGTTTGAGGGCGGAGAGATTTACGTTGACGGCAAAAACGTCGTGAACGATCCAATCGCAACCAAGCAGCTTATTGCCTACGTGCCCGATAACCCGGATATCTATGAGTTTATGTCCGGCATCAAATATCTTAACTATGTTGCAGATATCTTTGGCGTCCCCGCGCAGGATCGCGTGGAGCGCATTACGGTGCTGGCAAATCGCTTGGGAATTACCGATTCTTTGGCCAATCCAATCTCCAGTTTCTCACATGGTATGAAGCAGAAACTTGTGCTTGTGAGCGCACTTCTCCATGAGCCCAAGCTTCTTGTTTTGGACGAGCCGTTTGTGGGGCTTGATCCCGCCGCTAGCTTTGAGCTGAAAAAGATGCTGCACGAACTGGCTTCTCGCGGATCTGCAGTGTTTTTCTCCAGCCACGTGCTTGAAGTTGTCGAGAAGCTCTGCAACAAGATTGCCATTATTCGTGAGGGCAAGCTTTTGGCCGCCGGAAAAACCGAGGAGATTCGCGGCAATTCTTCGCTTGAGGAAGTCTTCCTGGGCATGGAAGTCGGTGCACCTGGCGTGACCGATGAGTTGGCCGCGGATATGGCAGCTGCCGAGAAGACCACTGCGTCGGAAGCGCCTGCCGCACCGACGAACCCATCCGCGCCGGAAGCTCCTTCTCCCAAAGCTCCCGTCAATCAAGAAGGTGATCGGTAATGGCCGACTCAAGACCTCCCGTACCGGGCGAGGAATTTGATGAGCTTCCGAAAGATGACTTTACTCCTGCAGAAGTAACGACGGCAGATGTAGCTCCGGCAAATCGGGAGAGTTTCAAGCTTCCCTCCAATCTCAAAGCTTTATGGCTCCTGTTGAAGGTACAAGTTCTTTCAGTATGGACCAGTCAGAGATTGGGTCGTCGTCGCAACGGTAAGCATGGTGCCAACGGACTGACGATAGCCGTTCTTGTTTTTGCCATCATCGGTATTCTTGTGATGGCGGGCTATTTGTATGTTTTGGGCTTGGGACTTGCCACGCTCGGCTTTGCCAAACTTGTGCCGCTTGTTGCGGTGCTTATCGCCTCGCTTGCAGGTGTTGCGTTTACGTTTGCAAAGGCAAACGGCGTGTTGTTTGGTTACAAAGATTACGACTTCATTATGTCGTTGCCGGTTAAGAAAACGGTTATCATTGCCTCGCGCGTCGGCGCCATGTATTCGGTTGAGATGTTTTGGGCGCTTATCACCATGGTACCTTTGTATGTGGGCTACTTCTCGGTGATGGCCATAACACCGTTGCGTGTATTGGCGGCACTTTTGTCCGTTTTGCTTGCTCCCAACCTGGCAACGTCCGTGGCCATTTTGCTCTCATGGGCTCTGACGGCTCTCGGTGCAAAGTTGCACCTTAAAAACTTCAATACCATCATCGGTGGTATTTTTGGCATGGCGATTGCCGTTCTCTATATCGTGGGAGTGACATCGTTTTCCGGCATGATGGGTCGAGACGGCGGCGTTTCATACGCCATCATTAACTATAGAGAAGTTATATTTAATGCAGCAAATACCGTTGGTGGCATTTACGTACCTTCGCTTCTGGTGTCCAATGTCTTCGCTACCGGAAACGTGTTGAGCCTGCTTATCTTTATCGTGTTTTCGGTGGGCTCTCCGGCGCTTGTTATTGCACTTCTTGCCAAATTCAACGACCGCGTCAACGCGTTGGTGGTAACTCAGGCTGCCAATAAGAAGTTTACCTCCACTCAGATTTCAACAAAAGAAAGCGGAGCGTTCCGAGCGATGGTAATCAAAGAGTTTCGCACGCTTTTTGGATACCCCGCATACTTTTTCAATACGAGTTTTGGCATGGTTATCTGTGTGATTCTTGCTCTTGTGGTGGCATTTTTTGGGGTCGACGGATTTGTTGCATCAATCGTTGAAGATGATGTGGATGTTGCCCGGCTGGTTGCACCGATTGTGCACACAATCTTTGGGTTTATGTCTACGTATTTTATATGTCTGTTCACGGCGGCAAGCTCTACGGCAGCGGCAGTATCCTACTCCATGGAAGGTCATTCCAACTGGCTTATGGCAACCATGCCGGTAACGGCACGACAGGTCTTTGGCTCAAAAATTGCGGCCAATATGCTCTATATTGTGGCAGGACTCCTGCTTTCAAATGGTATTTTGCTCATTTCCGGCAATATTGCTTTTGGTACGGCGGTGAGGAATTTTATTGTGCCGCTCTGCTTCTGCTTCTTCTCGGCAAATCTGGGCATGGCCATTGATGTGCGCCGTCCCAATTTTGACTGGACGAGTGTTACCGAGGTAACAAAGCGTGGTATGTCGGTCATGGTGTCTTCGCTTGTGAGTGTTTTCGGCTCCATGATCGTTTTGGGAGTAAATTTTGTGCTCTTTGCGCTTCCGTCGTTTGTCAGCATGATGAACGGTGGTCCTTTGATGAGTGAAACACCTCTTAATGTGGGCATGATATGCACGTCGTTTATCTTTGCCGGCATAGGTGCCATCCTCTTTTCAGATACCGTTCGCCGAGGAGTCGTAATTTAACTTTTTATTCCAAAACCCTCTTGATTTTTTAGGACGGACTTTCTACCAGCAGTTATATGGCGAGAAGACCCCCTGGTCCAAAATTATAAGAACACCTGCACATCGCGTTCGGCGATACGCAGGTGTTTCTTTTATGGCAATGCATTAGGGTAGGGGGTGTGAGAGGTTTTTACCCGGCAGCCGGGTGCACGTTTTGTGGAGGCACCTTTCAGTCTGCCATGAGAAGAGGAGGTTTATGGAGTAGGGGCGATAATACGCGCGGACGTTATGCGCACCATGCACGTAGAGTTACGTATAAATCTGCAATAAATGGAGGAAAACCATGAAAGGAATTAGTGTGCGGAGTGAAGTCGCACCGCTTAAAAAGGTGTTGCTTCACCGCCCTGGTAGGGAACTTCTTAATCTCACCCCGGCGTCAATGGAAAGGCTGCTCTTTGATGATATTCCATTCCTGAAAGTTGCACAGGAAGAGCATGACGCGTTTGCTCAGCTTCTTCGCGACAATGGTGTCGAAGTTGTGTACCTCGAAGACCTCATGACGGATGTCCTCAGGCTTCATCCTGAGCTTAAAGAGCAGTTCCTGATGCAATGGCTCGAAGAGGGCGGCATTCACACGGAAAAGTGGCAGCAGAAGCTACTCTCGTATTTGACTGAGAATTTTGAAGGCAAAGAACTCATCCTTAAGACGATGGAAGGAATCAATCTTAAGGAGTGCTACGACGTTGAGCGCAACCACTCACTGGTTGACATGGCTTCCTTTGAGCAGAAGCTGATTGTCGATCCGATGCCCAACCTGTACTTTACTCGCGATCCATTTGGTTCCATTGGATCGGGCATCTCGCTGAATAAGATGCGCTTCCCAACCCGTAACCGCGAGACGATTTATGCGGATTACATCTTCAAGTATCATCCTGATTACACAGGCACTCCGCTTTACACAAAGCGTACTGCGTTCTTTAACATTGAGGGCGGCGATATCCTTAACCTCAATGACAAGGTCTTGGCCGTTGGCGTTTCACAGCGCACAAGCCCCGAGGCTCTTGAAGCTCTTTCGATTAATCTTTTTGCGGATCCGGATTGTACGATTCGCACAGTTCTTGCATTTGCTATTCCTTCTTCCAGGGCATTCATGCACTTGGATACCGTCTTCACGGCAATTGACTACAACAAGTACACCGTTCACCCAGAGATCGTGGGACCGCTTCAGGTCTTCGAGATTACTCCGGGCACCAATGGTCACCGTCTGAACGTCCGTGAAGTCGATGCTACGCTGCATGATGTTCTCTGCAAATACACTGAAGTGGATGACGTGGATCTCATTACCTGCGGCGGAGACGATATGATCGCAGCCCAGCGTGAGCAGTGGAACGACGGTTCCAACACTTTGGCTATTGCGCCTGGTACCGTAGTGGTATACGAGCGCAATGACGTGACGAACCGCATCCTCCAGGAGCATGACGTTCATGTTCTGAGCATTCCAAGCGCCGAGCTTTCCCGTGGTCGTGGTGGCCCCCGCTGCATGTCAATGCCACTGGTTCGCGCCGAGTAAACTGCACGTATATTCATTAAAAGGGAGAATGTTATGGGAGTTAATGTTCGTGGCAGGAGTTTTCTGACACTACTTGACTATACGCCCGACGAGATTCGTTATCTCTTGGACTTATCGGTTGAGTTTAAGAACATGAAGCGTAACGGCGTAGATCACAGCTGGCTCAAGGGTCGCCAAGTTGTCCTTCTGTTCGAAAAGACTTCAACTCGTACGCGCTGCGCTTTTGAAGTGGGTGCAAGGGATTTGGGCATGGGAGTCACCTTCCTTGACTCCGGCTCTTCTCAGATGGGCAAGAAGGAGTCTTTGGAAGATACCGCAAAGGTATTGGGCCGCATGTTTGACGGCATTGAGTATCGTGGTTTTGACCAGGAAGTTGTTAAGGATCTGGCAAAGTATTCCGGCGTTCCCGTCTGGAATGGCCTCACCGACGATTTCCATCCCACACAGATGCTCGCAGATATCATGACGGTTCAGGAAGAGTTCGGCGATGTTCGCGGACGTAAGCTGACGTTCTTCGGTGACGCTCGCAATAACGTAGCCAACTCACTGATGGTTGTCTGCGCCAAGCTGGGTATGCATTTCTGCGCTTGTGGTCCAAAAGAGCTTATGCCTAAGCAGGAGCTTATCGACAAGTGCGAGGCAATCGCCAAAGAGACGCATGCCGTCCTTGAGTTTACCGATGACGTTAAGGTTGGCGCCAAGGATGCGGATGTTTTGTACACCGACATCTGGCTGTCCATGGGTGAGCCTGAAGAGCTTTGGGCTCAGCGCATTGAGCTGCTTCGTCCGTATCAGGTCAACAAGGAGGTTATGGCAGCCGCTAAGCCAACGGCCATCTTCCTCCACTGCCTGCCAAGCTTCCACGATCGTCACACAACCATTGGCGAGAACATCTATCAGAAGTATGGTCTTGAGGCTATGGAAGTTACTGACGACGTGTTCCTGGGTCATCAGGCTCGTGAGTTTGAAGAGGCTGAAAATCGTATGCACACCATCAAGGCTGTGATGTACGCAACCTTGAAGTAACAACAGAACTACTGTGGTCGTGCTTGGGAGAATTGCTTTTGTAAGTCTCCCAAGCAACGACTCGAGGGAGATATGTGATTCATATGTCTGTACAACAAAAAACGAAGAAGCGCCTTGGCACATACGGCATACTTCTTCTTGTACTGCTCTTTGTTGCAATCTGCACGTGGCTTACCAACGGTCAGCCGTATATAACGGATGAGGGTGAGCAGGCTGCAGTTGCGGGAGCCACTTTCCAGCAAATTCTTATGGCTCCGATTGCTGGCTTCCATAATGCAGGCGAAGTCATTGGCTTCGTATTCTGCTTGGGTGCCTTCCTGGCCTTGGTTAATGCAACCGGCGCTCTGGAAACAGGAATCCATGTTCTTGTTAAGAAGCTCAAGGGCAAGGAGCTCGTCCTTGTGTGGGTTCTGATGTTCTTGTTCTCGGTAGGCGGAACAACCTACGGCATGGGTGAGGAAACCGTTGGTTTCTACATTCTGCTTGCGGCTACGATGACGGCCGCCGGAATGGATCCCGTGGTTGGTGCAGCTACCGTATTGCTCGGCGCCGGTTCAGGCGTTCTTGGCTCAACTATCAACCCCTTTGCTACCGGTGCTGCCGTTGACGCAGCACGTTCAGCGGGCGTTGAGGTTAACATGGGCATCCTTTATCTTGAGGGCGTCATTTTATGGCTTGGCACCTATCTGATTTCCGTAGTTGGTGTTACAAAATACGCAAGGCATGTTATTGAAACAAAGGGTTCAATCCTGACGGCCGATCAGCTTTCCGAATGCCAGAAAGCGTACGGCAATATGGAAATTAGCGATGAAGAGAAGCTTACCGGCAGGCAGAAAGTCTGCATGATTATTTTTGCGCTTACCTTTGTCGTCATGATCCTTGGCTTTATCCCTTGGGGCGACCTCAACGAGTCCATCGCAGACGGACTTGCGTGGACGTCTATCCTTACCGGCAATGCGCTTGGTTCTTGGTGGTTTGATGATGCGGCAACATGGTTTATGCTCATGGGCATCATCATTGGTATAGTCGGTATGACCGATCGCTCAAAGATGGCAACAACCATCATCTCCGGCATTGGCGACATGGTTTCCGTTAACGTTGTTATCGCACTTGCTCGTGCAACGGCGGTACTGATGTCACAGACAGGACTCGGCAGCTGGATGGTTCAGGCTTCGGTTACTGCTCTGACACAGTCCGGTATGCCTGCGGCACTCTTTGGGTTCTTGGATTACATCCTTCATATTGGCCTCAGCTTCCTGGTGCCGTCTTCTTCCGGTCTGGCCGCGCTTTCCGCACCGATTGTTTCACCAATCGTTTCCGGCCTCAACTGGTCGGTGGAGACCTCCATTATGTGCAACGTTGCAGCCAATGGTCTTGTAAACCTGTTTACACCAACCTGCGGCTTCATTATGGGCGGTCTTGCACTTGCCCGCATTCCATACGAGACATGGCTCAAGTGGGCAGCAAAACTTCTGGTTATCATCGGAGTCTTTGTCGCTGTCGTACTGACGGTCTTCATGCTGGTACTGAGCTAATAAAAGCTGCGTTTATATAAAACGCCGTTCATACGGTCGGTCGGGTTTCTCGGCCGGCCGTATTTGCATGCTCGGTGTACGTGCGCTCTGTTTGGGGCGAGAAGCCCTACCGAGGTGGCATGCCGGTGATACAATAAGCAAACCTGCGGCATACGAGTAAAGGAAACAAGATGCAGAAGTTTGTAACGGATAAAGATTTTTGGGATTTGTTTCCGGAAGCGGCGATTGCGGTTCTTTCCGTGCGTGGCCTCAAAGAGGACAATCTGACAGAGACTCAGAAAAACGAAATTAAAGACATACTTGCCGATGCAAATAAGCAGGCTGCAAAGTACGTTCCAAATGAGCCCATCTCCGCAAATGACGTGGTAAAAGTGTGGCGTCAGGCATATCAGAAGTTTCCCACCAAAAAAGGTGCTCGCTGTTCCATAGAGGCGCTGTTAAAGCGCGTACTGCATGAAACTCCTGTGAGGTCTATCGTCCCATCGGTAGACATTACAAATGCAATCTCGCTCAGGTATGCGTTTCCCATTGGTGTCGAGAATATCGATGCATTTGTGGGAGATCTGCACGTGGGTATTATGAAGGGCGATGAACCTTTCCGACCCATCGGATCTGATTGTGATGAGCCTCCGCTTCCAGGAGAGCTTGCATATTATGACGGCGAAGGCGTTGTGTGCAGGTGTTGGAACTGGCGCGATGGTCAGCGAACGCAGATGCAGGACAACACGCCAAATGCATTTATCGCCATGGAATGCATAGAGCAGGGGCGCAGAGAAGATCTTCGGAAGGCTTTGGACGATCTTGCAGAACTTCTGACAACATACTTGCATGCGGAAATTGTAGCCTCCGCGATTGTTACCAAAGACAATCCCGAGGTTACTCTGAGGTAAGAATCCGCAACAGGACGCTCTTGATACGGCGCGTACCCCGCGCCGTATTTTTTATCGCACATACCGTTCGCCGAGGAGTCGTGTTGCGGCTTGCAGCAAGAGGTTCTTGTCGCTCTTTCAAATACCATCTTCTACCAGCTAAGACACAGCGAGAAGAGCAAATTTTGGCAAAACTTTTTGACGAGGTGATTGTCACTCGTCGATATGTGGGTGCTTCCGGCGCGGCAATGCTTTACGGTAGAAAAGCTAGAGGTTTTCTTGTTCGGTGGTGTGCCGGCAGGTTTGCGCGTTGATATGGTACGCGCCCTTCTCGGCTGCTACCGCAGTTAGAGGAGGCATCATGGCCGAAAAAGGTGTTGAGCGCGTTAAGAATGTGGTTTTGGTGGGCCAAGGTGGCGTGGGCAAGACCATGCTTGCGGAGGCAATGTTGCACCTGACGGGTGCTACGACCCGTTTGGGCGGCCACGCAGGTACCAAGCCCACGCTTGATTACGATACCGAGGAATCCGAACGAGGATTTTCTATTTCCACCACCATTGCGCCCGTAGCTTGGAAAAATACGCGCATCAACGTATTGGACGCACCGTGCTATCCGGATTTTGTCGGTGACGCATATGCTGCAATGAGTGCCGGTGAGACCGCCGTCTTTGTCGTTGACGCGGCAAGTGGTCCCGGTACCATTACTACGCGGCTCTGGTATGCCGCCGAGAATCTTTCCCTTGCGCGCGCCATTTTTATCAACCGTCTTGATCGCCCGGATGCGGATCACAATACGGCTATGGAACTCTTGCGTGAGCGCTTTGGCAACAAGTTGGGTTCCGTAACAATCCCCATGGGTTCCGGCGAGGCGTTTGGTGGCGTGATTGACGTCGTGCACCAGAAGGCTCGCCATCTGGTAGACGGGAAACCGGTAGTGGAAGATATACCCGAGGAATACGCTGCTGCCGCAGCCGATGCGCGCGCCGCTCTGACCGAGCTGGTGGTTGAAGCTGACGATGAGCTCATGATGCGCTATCTTGACGGTGGCGAGATCACTCAGGAAGAGCTTGAGGGTTTGCTCAATAAAGCGCTGGTTGACCGCGTATTTGTACCGGTATTTGCCGGCTCGTGTGTACGTGAGGAAGGTGTTATCGCCTTTATGGACGCCGTTGAGGGCTGGTTCCCGCAGATGGCTGATTTTGGCCGCATTCCGTTGGTGAATGGCGAGCAACTCGATATTTCTCCGGATGACGAGCGTCCCGTTGCGTTTGCCTTCAAATCGCTGCAGGATCCTCAGAACGGTCGTCTGACATTCCTGAAAGTATTGGCGGGAACGCTCCAGCCGGGTGTTGAGCTCACCGATGCACGCACACGTAAGGCCGAGCGTCTTTCGCATCTGTACCGCATGTGCGGTCGTGAGACCACCGACGTTACCCGCGCCGCTGCGGGAGACATCGTGGTGGTTCCCAAGCTTGAGGCGCTGACGGGAGATACGCTTTCTGCGACGGGTAAGGTTGAAGCTGCGGCGTTCCGCTTCCCCAACTCGCTCTATCGCATTGCCATTGAGCCCGATGAGCGCGGTGCGGAGGGTAAACTCTTTGCGTTTTTGGAGAAGGCCGCTGCCGCAGACCCCACGCTTCGCATTGAGCGCGATGAGGATACCGGACAGACGGTCGTCTCCGCCATTGGTGAAGCGCAGGTAGCCGTGCTGCTTGATCGTCTGGAATCCCGTGCCGGTGTGGGCGCCCATAAAGTGGCGCTCCGTATCCCATATCGTGAGACCATCCGCCGCGTGGCAAGCGCGCAAGGTCGTCATAAGAAGCAGACCGGTGGTGCCGGACAGTATGGTGACTGCTGGCTTCGCGTTGAGCCCAATCCCGATGCAGGATATGAGTTTGTGGATGAAGTGGTAGGAGGCCACATTCCACGCGGCTTCATTCCTGCCATCGACAAGGGCGTGCAAGAAACCATGCGTGAGGGCGTGCTGGCGGGATATCCCATGATCGACATCAAAGTTGCGGTATACGAAGGCAGCTATCACCCCGTGGACTCCAACGAGATGGCATTTAAGACGGCCGCCCGCATTGGTTTCCAAAAGGCTATTGACCAGGCAGAACCCGTACTTCTCGAGCCAATGGCTCATCTTAAGATCACCGTTCCCGACAGCTATGCCGGATCCGTGATGGGTGACGTTTCTGCGTCTCGAGGCCGCGTGGAAGGCATGAATGCCGGTACGGGTACGGCGCTTGGACAAACTACCATTGAGGCAACCGTCCCGTATGCCGAGGTAACCGATTACGCCACGCGCCTGCGCTCTCTTTCGCGTGGTACCGGTGAGTACGAGGTGGAACTTTCGGGGTATGAGCAGGTTCCTCACGACATCCAAGCCAAGTTGGCTGCCGAGTATGCAGAGCGCCGCGCGGCGGGAGAGCGATAAGAGCAGGTTACGGATTGTTAAGTGCCAATCGCTTGCGCCGGTGTCCAACACTCGCACCGGCGCCCAGCGCCTACGCTAAGCCCGCGGCAAAGTAAAATGGCTGGTATCTGCGCTGAGCCTGCATCAATACATGAACGACTCGATGGAGCATCCGACAAACGGGTGCTCCATTCTTATGAAAACGTCACCTTTTTGTAAGTTAGTTCGATGGAACGTACGACAATCGTGGTACATGATGGAAACGCTTAATACTCTCAGATGGCGAGAAGTGAAAGAACGAGAAAAGAGCGTGATGGCATGAGTCTGCTTTCAAAAATTGCAATCGGTAACGTGAGGCGTAATCTAAACGACTTTGGCGTGTATTTTGCCGCCCTTGCAGCAGGCGCTTGCCTTATGTACTCCTATGCCGCATCCGGAGACTACCTTTTCAAACTGGTTACGGATGAGTCGGTTCGGGGACTCTTCGTGGAGGAAGCGAATTACAGCTTGGCCTTTGGCATATTGCCGCTTTTGGTGTTTTTGAATGTCGCTTCGTATGCCAATAAGTTTCTCATTCGTCGTCGGCTGCCGGAGTTTGCCCTTTATGAGCTGGCCGGTCTTGAGAAGCGCAACGTTACAAGCGTGCTGCGGCTTGAGACCGCTATCGTTGCGGGCAGCGCACTTGCAGCAGGACTCATATTGGGTGTTCTCATTTCACCTTTCGTTGAGATGATTGTTGCATGGGCATATCGGTTGCCGGTGCGTTTTGTTATGGTCTTCTCGCCGCTTGGCACGGCAGTAACTGTCGTCGTATTTGTATTGACGATTCTGGTATTATCTCGGGGAAGTCGGCGCGTACTACGCAAATCAACGCTCCTCCGGATGATGAGCGCAAAAAAGGAGAGCGATTCCTCCAAACCCATTTCGGTTGGTCGGGCGATTGTGGATCTGATTTTTGGCGTGGCTTTGGTAAGCGTTGTGTATGTGGTTTGCGCAAACGTTCCCGTGGCCTTTTTGGGACTCATGATTCCGCTGGGTGCGTGCGCCATTTTTGGGTCGTTTTTTATATTTCGAGCAACACTGGTACTGCTGCCGCGTCTTATTAAGCATATTCCCGTCGTGTGGTATCGAGGCCTGACGGCGTTTACGGTGCGGCAGACCGAAGGTGTAGCACGTAATGCTTCAAAGGCGATGACCTGTTCGGCAGCTCTTTCTTCAGTTGGTATGTGCATGTTTGTGTTTGCAGTGGTTCTGCACGATCAGATTGGAGCTATGGCATTTGAAGGCGGTGTGCAAACGGATGATATTCCGGGTATTTTTGGCGCGCTTATCTTCACGTGCGCGTTTTATGCGGTCGTACTTTTGGTCTTTGCTTCGGTCATTTTGGCAATACAACAGCTGTCGCTGGCTGCCGATAACCGCGAGAGGTACCACAAGCTTGTTGAGTTGGGCGCCTCACCACAAATGCTTTCAAAGAGTCTGCTTATGGGTGTGCTGTTTAACTTTATCTTGCCGGGAATCTTTACGGTTATTCACGCCATCTTTGGACTAAACGTTATCCGCTTTATGGGACAGGCGATGTTTCAAGCTGATATTGAGCCTGCCATCTGGCCTGTTGCAGCGCTCACGCTTGCGGGTTTTGTCGTTTATTTCCTTATCACATACGCAGGAGCCAAAAGAAACGCACTGGCATAAAGACGCGCATAAAATGCAAGACGGTGGTTTGGCGCAAGAGCGTACGTACGAAAACGGTGATATGGTATGCGTATGAGGTAATGGAACCAAACAAACCGCGGAGAACGGACATGCGTATGCCGGGTATATTCAACTTTGGTCAAAACAAAGACGGGGATATGAGCTCTCGGAGCAGCAAGGACAGGAAGCCTGACGGTCAGAAGCTCGTACCGGGAACACGCAGGTTGGCTTTGCGCTTTTGCGGAGAGGTCCAAGGCGTCGGTTTTCGTTGGACATCGCAGATAGTGGCAGACCGCGTGGGTTGTACCGGCTGGGTAAAAAACGAGTTCGACGGCAGTGTTTCCATGGAGCTGCAGGGAACGGACGAACAAATAGGCCTCTGGTTCAAAGGGTTTGCAAAGTCCTATGCGCATCGACCGCTTAGGTATCATATTGACGAGAAACACGAGCTTGCTCCCATAGCTGATGAGCGTCGTTTTGAAGTTCGATTTTGATTGTGCTTCAGGACCTTTCGTATAACGTAGCCGTATGTGGGGTACTAACCTTTAGCATCCCAGCATACAGAAAGGTCTCGCATGTATCTCGAGAAGATCAATAATCCTGAAGATGTTAAAAAACTTGACGCAACAGGCCGCCAAGGTCTTGTTGATGAAATCCGCGCAGCACTTTTGAGCCGTGCGTCCAAACATGGCGGTCACTTTGGCCCTAACTTTGGTATGGTAGAGGCTACCGTTGCGCTGCACACGGTATTTGATTCTCCGCATGACCACATTGTTTACGATGTATCCCATCAAACGTATCCACATAAGATGCTGACCGGCCGCAAAGAAGCGTTTACGGATCCCGAGCACTACGACGATGTCTCGCCTTATACGGACCCTGATGAGACCCCGCACGATCTTTTTAAGATAGGGCACACGTCTACTTCCGTCAGCCTTGCGCTTGGACTTGCAAAAGCCCGTGATTTGCGCGGCGGGCACGAGAATATCGTTGCCGTAATTGGCGACGGCTCAATGTCTGGTGGAGAAGCGCTTGAAGGCTTGAATGTGGCCGGCGAGCTTGATTCAAACTTTATCATCGTCTTCAATGATAACCAGCGCTCCATTGCCGAAAACCACGGCGGCATGTATGACCGGTTCAAAGAGTTGCGAGAATCCAACGGAGCCGCGCCTGACAACCTTTTCAAAGCTATGGGTCTCGATTATGTTTATGTCAATGACGGAAACAACACCGAGGCTCTTATCGCCGCGTTTAAACAGGTAAAAGACATTGATCATCCTGTGGTGGTGCACATCAACACGCTCAAAGGCAAGGGATACGAGCCTGCACTGAAAGACGAGGAGGCGTGGCATTGGCATGGTCCTTTTGACATCGCTACCGGTCAGAGCCTAAGCGACGGCCCCACCCCTGAGTCATACGCCAATCTTGCCGGTGAGTATCTGCTCAAGCGCGCTGAGACGGACGAGAATCTCCTGGTTGTTGCATCTGCCGTTCCGTTTGCGTTGGGCATGTCGCCTGAGCGCAGGGAGCGCATGGGCAAGCATTATCTTGATGCGGGTATTGCGGAAGAGACGGCCGTAGCGATTGCTTCCGGTGCAGCCCATGCGGGTGCGCACGTGGTATGGGGTTCCTCAACCACCTTTCAACAGCGCGTATACGATCAACTGAGCCAAGATCTTGCGCTTAACGGCAATCCTGCGGTAATCGTGGGCAATTCTGGTTCGGTGTGGGGCATGAGTGACGTGACGCATGCGTCGTTCTGGACGATTCCGATGATTGCCAACATTCCCAACATCACCTACCTTGCGCCAACGAATGCCGAAGAGTATCTTGCGATGCTTCATTGGGGTCTTGACCAAGAGAAGCACCCGGTCTTTATTCAGGTTCCCGGTGGCCCTGTCCGCCACGCCAAAGGTCCCGTGCGCAAGTCCTATGATGATCTGCGCTCTGAGGTAGTGCGTCGTGGCTCTAAGATAGCAATCTTTGGTTTGGGAAGCCTCTTTGACATGGGCGAGAAGACCGCTGATATCCTTCGTGAATCCCTTGGCTTTGAGGTAACCCTGGTGAACCCGCTTTTTGCCTCCGGCCTCGACAGCGAGCTGCTTGATAATCTGGCGGTGAACCATGATATTTTTGTGACGCTTGAAGACGGACAGCTGGAAGGTGGCTGGGGCCAGACTCTTGCCTCCTACTTTGGCAATTCGGACAAACACGTGCTCAATTACGGTATCAAGAAGGACTTCTATGATCGTTTTGAGGCAGATAAGCTTCTGCATGAAAATCGCCTTGAGCCGGGACTTATTGTGGCTGATATCCGAGCGGCACTCCGGCGCTGCGCCAACTAGCGTATCGTTGGTGTCGCTTTTCGAGCGCGCTTAGACTTTGCTTTATATAGCGCCTGACTGCATGTGTGTAGTTAGGCGTTTTTTCTGATGAAATACTATGAATTCCAAAAGCATAGAAACTGTATTTTAACCTACGATATTTTAGTGATACGCACAGTAAAGTAATACGTACACTCGGAGTACTAGTGGGGAGGCGTGATTTTTTCAACGCATTTTCCTATGTTTATTCATCTAAAATGTAATACAATATTGGTATTACATTTAAAGCTGGGAAAGTGGGTGTTATGGATGTAATTGTTCACAAAAGAATCATGGAGCGTCATCCAGAGCTCACGGAACAGGATGTATTGGACGCATGGGAGAATGCTTTTACGTATGCATCAAGGACACATTGTGCGCATCCTTTTGAAACGATGGCGTTGGGGTATGACAGTAAATCACGATTAATAGAGATGATTGCTCTTCCTAAAAACGCCTGTTGGATGATTTACCACGCTATGACACCCCCTTCTAGAAAATTTTTAACCGAAATTCAAGGGAAGAGATAGGAGATTTCTATGAAACACACGTTATATGATGGCAGTGAAATTACAGACGAGGAACTTGAACGACTTGCCGACGAGTGGGAAAACGATACGTGGGAGGGCCAGCTCATCAACATTTCTCCCGGCCGTCCTCCTCATCCAAATCAAGAATTGAAGCCGGTGACGGTTAAACTCCCTGTGGCTATGCTTCAGGCGATTGCGGCAAAAGGAGTCAACCGCTCGGATTTTATCCGTCGTGCTATTGCGGCTGCGCTATAAGCAAGTACACCGGCGCCAACTCAAGCAAACTGGCTGCGATAAAGCTCAGCGTATGTACCGTCGGCATCAAGAAGCTCGCCGTGCGTGCCCTGCTCGATAATGTCTCCGTGATCCATTACAAGGATGAGGTCGGCATCTACAATCGTGGAGAGGCGATGAGCAATAACAAAGCTCGTTCGGTTCTCCATGATGGCTTCCATCGCTCGAACAATCGCCTGTTCGGTGCGGGTATCGACCGATGAAGTTGCCTCGTCAAGAATGAGGATTGCCGGATCGGTGAGCATGGCGCGTGCAATGGTAAGAAGCTGTCTTTGACCTTGGCTTATGGCCTCCGCATCATTGGAGAGCTGCGTGTCGTAGCCATGAGGAAGCGTGCGTACAAAGAAATCTACGTGGGCGGCACGGGCGGCTGCCTCTATTTCTTCTCGAGTTGCATCGGGTTTTCCGTACGCGATATTCTCGGCAATGGTGCCGTCAAAGAGCCACGTATCTTGCAGGACCATGCCAAACTGGCGTCGAAGATCGGCGCGTGCCAGATTGCGCGTGTCTATTCCGTCAAGCGTGATGCGCCCGCCGTTTATCTCGTAGAAGCGCATCAGCAAATTGATGAGGGTGGTCTTACCGGCACCCGTTGCGCCAACGATGGCTATCTTCTGCCCCGGATGAGCTACGAGATTAACATCATGCATCAGGGGATTGTTCTTGTCGTATCCAAAACGGACGTGCTCAAAGGTAATGCGTCCGCGTAAGGGATCAGGTAAGGCGGCGGGAAGTTGCGAGTCGGCTACAATCTCGGAAGTATCAAGAAGGTTGAAGACACGTTCGGCCGCGGCAAGAGCTCCCTGCAGCATATTGACCGTGAAAGAAAGCTGCGTAAGAGGTTCGGTTGCTTGGGTGAGATATTGGAAGATAGCTTGGAATACGCCTACGCTCAGCCGGCCTGAGATGAGCATACCGCCGGCAAAGAGTCCGATGACAACCTGCGCAAGGCGGGTTAGGAAGCGAATGGCCGGACTGATTGCGTTGGTAATAAAGTCCGCACGTTCGCTGGCGCGAGCAAGCGTTTCCGCAGCCAATGCGATATCTTCGTAACTTGACCTCTCATGTCCAAACGCTTTGATAACAAATCGCCCCGAATAGGCTTCCTCAACGCGACCGGTAAGCTCGCCGGTGGCCGCTTGCCTCTTGGCGGCTGCGTGAAGCGTCCGGTTGCTGACAATCTTGGTGAGAAAAAAGCTCATTGCGGCAAAAATACAGAAAATACCGGCCACAAAGGGGCTGTAGAGGGTAAGCATGACGGTCGCTCCGATGAGAGTGGTCGTGGAAATAATAATCTGGAGAAGACCGCGTTGGAGCACTTCGGAGACTTTATCCAGATCATTTGTGGCACGCGAGATGGTGTCGCCGGGGCGGTGTGCATCAAAGTATGAGAGTGGCAAACGCCCGATCTTCTCGGCAATTTGCTTACGAAGCACAAGATTGAGCCGTTCGGCAAAGCTTGCCATGACAAGGGACTGCACCGTATAAAATGCCCACGCAAGGGTCCAGATGCTTAAGAATATGAGAATCTCTCGACCACCGGTTTCAAAGGTAACCTGATACGTTGTGCCTAAATCCCATGCAGCCTGGATATTCTTCCAGAGGATATCCACGAGTTTTGCGGAGTAAGCGGGGGCTGCCAACGTAAAGAAGACGTACGCCAACGCGGAGACGGCGGCGGTTATGAGGCGCCAGCGATTTCCGGCGGCAGCCGCCCAAAGGCGACGAGCTGTTTTGGCGGCGTCGGCGGGGATTTCAAGTTCTTCGTCGGGCACGCCGGTGGCTGCATCTAACGTATCCGCAGCTGTATAGGTAGCTTCGGTCTCATCGTGCTTCTCGTCAGACATTCTGTTCACCACCTCTGGTTTGAGAATCGGATATGTCTTTGTAGGTTTGGCACGTCCGCATAAGCTCATCATGGGTTCCCAAACCGACGATGCAACCGTCAGAAAGAACGATGATCTGGTCGGCATTGCGGATGGTGCTCACTCGTTGTGCAACGATAAGCACCGCTGCATGAGCAAGCTCATCTTTGAGCGCATGTCGCAGAGCGGCGTCGGTTTTATAGTCCAGCGCGGAAAATGAGTCGTCGAATATATAGAGGTCGGCATGGCGCGTCAAGGCTCGGGCAATGGCCAGGCGCTGGCGCTGACCGCCGGAGAAGTTTGTGCCGCCTTGCGCAACCGGTGTGTCAAGGCCGTCTTTAAGCTCACGGACAAGAGCTCCCTGAGCCACGTCAATGGCATGCCACAGGTGGGCATCGTCTGCATGCTCATCACCAAAGCGTAGATTTTCGGCAATGGTTCCCGAGAAGAGCCAGGCTTTTTGCGGAACGTACGCAATGTGAGAGCGGAGTTCCGCCTGTGGAAGATCGCGTATATCGGCATCTCCAAAGGTAAGGTGTCCTCCTGTTACGTCGCTAAAGCGAAGCAACATCTTTGCGATGGTGGATTTGCCGGAGCCGGTGTTGCCAATGATTGCGGTAGTTTGACCGCGTCTCAGAGAAAAGCACAGGTTTTGCAGGGTATCTTCGTCGGCATCGTCGAATCGGAGGCTTGCGTGATCAAAGCGAGCAACCTCGTCCGTTTGGCCAAAAGATACCGTTTTAGATAATCCGTCCGCAATGGTGGGCTTTTGATCCAGCACCGCGGCCGAGCGCTCAAGGCAGGCGAGGGCGCGTGGAATCTCAAGCATGGCAAACTGAGCCATCATCATAAAGAACATAATCAACATAGCGTATTCAATGAGAGCCGAAATAGAGCCGATCTGCATGGCGTGAATACCCACGCGATTTGCACCGGCCCACATAACAAGAGATTCAACGGCGTTCATCAAGAAGAACGTCGTGCAATCCGTTACGGCAAAGATCAAATTGACACGAATGGCACGGCTTGCGTAGTCCTCAAACGTTTTTGTCATACGGGCTCGCTCGTATGTTTCTTTACCGAAAGCACGAATTACGCGCACGCCGGTAATTGATTCTCTCAGACGAGCGTTTATCCTGTCGATAAAGTTCTGCATCACAACAAAGATGGGCGCCGATATCTTTACCGCAATGGCACTTACGATTAAGGACACCGCGATAACGGCGAGAAGGATCCATCCCATCGCGGTATCGGTTGAGAAGGCAAGAACGACAGATACGATGCAGGTAACCGGTACCGGGAACATCATGGTAAAACACATAAGAAAGGTTTGCTGAACCACGTTAGCATCGGAGAGGGTTCGAGTAATCATTGAACCTGTACCAAAGCGGTTGAAATCCGAACCTGAAAATTCAAGAGAATGCTTGTATACGGCCGTGCGCAGGTCGCGACCAATGCGTGCAGCAAGCCGTGATGCCAACCAGTAAGAGACGATACAACCGCCGGATCCTAAAAGCGCCGCCATAAACATACGGATACCGTGAGAGGTCAGCGCTACCATATCGTGATTGGTGACCGCGGCGTTTATGAGTGCCGACAACTCAGTCGGGATATAGAGCATTCCCACGATATCGCAAAGAAGGGTCAGCAAGGTAAGGACGGCCAAACCCTTATATGGAGCAATCAGGGTGCCAAGAAGTTTCCAAGGAGATGTTCCGGTGACAGCACTCGTCTTTGCGGTCGTGTTGAAATGAGTAGATTTGGTAGACATCAGAAGCAACTCCTATAAAATTATCAGGTTTGCACAGGTTAGACTGAATTTGTATAAAAGTCAAAACATATGGCCGCTTCTCAAATGCTATGCTCAAAATAACAGAAATACGTAGCATAAAGCTATCCGCTACAATAACAACAGCCACCCAAATCCTACGGAGGAGATTATATGCTGAGTGCGGTGCAAATTAAGCCTGATGTGTATGCCGTTGGTGCCATTGATTGGAATGCCCGGGAGTTCCATGGGTATACCACTGAGCAGGGCATTACCTATAACGCGTATCTTATTTTGGACGAGAAGATCACGCTTATCGATACGGTTAAGTACACCATGACAGATGAGCTTATCGAGCGCATCCAAAGCATTGTTGATCCGGCAAAGATTGACGTTGTGGTATGCAACCATATTGAGATGGATCACTCCAGCTCACTGCCAGCTATTCTCAAGGTGGCACCAAATGCTGCCGTGTATGCCTCGGCTCCGCAGGGCGTTAAAGAGCTTAAAGCGTTTTATGGAGAAGATCTTGAGGTAAACGGTGTAAAAACGGGAGACACCCTGAGCATTGGCAAGCGTACCCTCCACTTTGTGCAAACGCCGATGGTGCATTGGCCCGACAATATGGTTACCTACTCCGATGTCGATAAGATTCTCTTCTCCAACGATGCGTTTGGACAGCACTATGCTTCTTCCACACGCTTCGACGATGAAAGCGATTACTGCGAGGTTATGAAACAGGCGCGCAAGTACTACGCCAACATTGTGCTGCCGTACAGCCGTCAGGCAGACTCGGCGGTGACGGCGGTCAAAAAGCTTGGTTTGGAGAACATAGATATTATCGCCCCCGCTCACGGCGTTGTGTGGCGCTCACACGTGAAAGACATTATCGATGCGTATGAGGGATGGACATCCGGTGCACTGAAAGAAAAGGCACTGGTTGTCTATGATTCCATGTGGGGCTCAACCGATAAGATGGCTCATGCGCTGGTGGATGGCTTTTTGGCACAGGGTATTCCCGTACAGCTTTGCGACCTTAAAGAGACGCACGTCTCCAATGTGATGTATCACTTCCTTGATTCCAAGTATGTTTGCGTTGGATCTCCTACACTTAACTCCAAGTTCTTGCCCACGGTGAGTGCATTTTTGACATATATGACAGGCCTTTCTCCCAAGAATGACCATCGTATTGGCTTTGCGTTCGGCTCATACGGCTGGGCGCCGCTTGGCCCTAAGATGGTTGAAGAAGAGCTTGAGAAGGCCGAGTTTACCCTTCCATATGGCAAGGCATATACCATCGGTTGGCTGCCGTCTGAGGAAGATTTGAAGGACGTTTGCGCCCAGGTGGAAAAGCTCGTGCAGTAAAAGCCTGGAGCAAACGGCAAAGTGGAAAAGTCCGTGAATTAGTTACGCTTTTATAAAGAATTGATCAGGAAATAGCCACGTAGAGTACAATACCTACGTGGCTTTTTAACTTCGATTAGGCAGGTGCCCATACCACATATGGACGTAGCGTTAAGTATTTTAGTGACACTGCTTCTGACCTTGGCAAACGGCTACTTCTCGGCTTCCGAGATGGCTGTGGTCAGTGCAAGGAGGACGTCGCTTGAGCCGGAGGCCGAGGAGGGCGATGAGCGCGCTCGCGCGGTTCTCGACCTCACCAATGACTCCGGGCCGTTTTTGGCAACGATTCAGGTAGCCATTACGCTGGTGGGTTTTGCGTCGTCTGCTTTTGCCGCAACGAGCCTTTCTACTCCGCTTGGCAGCTGGCTTACGAGCATGGGCGTACCTTCGGATTTTTCGCATCCTACTGCCGTGGTAGTTATTACGCTGATACTCTCGTATGTTTCAACGGTTATCGGAGAGTTGGTGCCAAAGCAGATTGCCCTTGCCAATGCGGAAAATGTTTCCAAGGCAGTTGTCGGGCCCATCCGTTTCTTTATGACGCTGGCAAAACCCATTGTTATTTTGAACTCAGCTTCCGCAAACGGTATCGCAAAGCTCTTAGGCATTGACGTGCATGAAGATCACCAAGATTTTTCTGAGGAAGAGCTCCGCTATATCGTCAAAGATTCCGACGAGCTCTCCGAAGAAGAAAAGTCGATGATCCACGAGGTTATCGACATGGGCGATACGGTTGCGCGTGAGGTTATGGTGCCGCGTGTTGACCTTACTACCATGGAAGACACCTCCACGTTGTCTGAGGTCCTTACGGTTATGCGTAAGACCGGCTATTCCCGCATTCCCATCTACCACGACAACGTTGACCGTATTGTGGGCATTGCACACATCAAAGATATTATTGAGCCCATTCTTGAAGAACATGCGGGCGAGAAGCACATCGCACAGTATGTCCGCGCGGCAAATTACATTCCCGATACGAAAGACATCATTCCGCTTCTCTCCGAGATGCAATCTTCTCGCGATCAAATGGTGATTGTCGTTGACGAATATGGTGGCACTGCGGGTGCCATTACGGTTGAAGACATTGTCGAGGAGATTGTCGGTGAAATTGCCGATGAATTTGATCCCGACAACAAGTATCTTACGCAGTTAAGCGATAGAGAATGGCTGGTTGACGGCCGCTTCTCGCTTGATGATGCCGTAGAGCTTGGATGGCCGGTTGAGGACTCGGAAGAGTATGAGACCATTGCGGGGTTCGTGCTTGAGCTTGCCGACAGGCTTCCGCGGCCGGGCGACACGTTTGAGAAGGACGGTTGGCAGTTCCGCGTGCAGATGATGCGCAGGCGCAGGCTTTCGCTCTTGCGGGTGATTGCGCCGGAGCCGCAGCAAACTTTGGAGGAAAAGACCGGCACACATGAAGACACTGCGGAAAAAACGACCGCTAACGGATGAGCTATATATAAATTGCAGTTTTTGACTAAAATATGATGAGTAATTCTCTCATTTGAGCAGGAAGAGGACGAGACATGGCAGAGCTGATTCACATCAAAAAGGTTGTCGTAGGACCAAGAAACCTTGACGCTACGATTCAGCTTTCAGATGATGCACCACGTATGACCTCTGATGATGCTATTGGCACGCGGCGCGTTGTGGACCTTCTTCCGGGGGTCGAGAAGCACGCGTGTCTTGGTGATACGGCACCTCAGTTTGGCGATGTCGTTTCCGATACGGAAGTGGCGCACCTCCTTGAGCATGTGGCGGTGGAGCTTCTCGCCCTTACAAACAGGGCAGGAGACATTACGTCCGGTCGTACGACAACGCTTGACGAGAAACTCGGTCTGTTTGAGGTAAGCCTTGCATGCCCCGATGACGTGCTGGTGGCCGGAGCCCTTTCAAGCGCGGCGTGGATTTTGAACTGGGCCTATGCAGACGGGGAAGATCCCAAACCAAACATTGAGGCAATTACGCAAGGCCTTGTGGCGCTTGTTAAAAGCGTTGACGGTGAGGATGAGAATGCGTCCGAGGAAGACCTTTCGGAAGAAGGACAACCTTCCGGTGTTTTGGCCGGCGAGGAAGACGGATCTTTTGGGGGTTCTGAGAGAGACGAAGTTGCCGAGGAGTTTGCCGAGGGCGAACTTGTAGATGAAGCGGCTTACGAGGCGTCCGGTGAGCATGATTATGACGTGGAAGACGTTGAGGATGCTTCCTACAATGAAGCGAATCCCAATGAGTCAACGCGCGCAACATTTTACGACGATCAATATAGAGAGGTTTCGTCTGATGCGGAAGACGGTGTCGTTGACGATGATTGGTACGATGACGAGCAGTCGGATTCCCCTGCGGAAGATGTTGAAGACCGGAGTTTCGATGAAACGTACGATCATCCATACGTGGAGGAAGATGAAGATGCAGGAACTGCGGACGCCACCGATGCCGCCGCATCCGATGCTGAGGATGATTCTGCGTCTGCAGAGCATGCGGATGCTGCAGATTTGCACAAAGGTACGCCGTTTGACGACGACCTGCCCGATGACTGGAGTATGATTAACGTACCGAGGCCACGGCCTGTGAGATAGGCACGTGAGCGGTACGTTTCGGAAGAGCAGTACACACTGCTCTGATAGGAGGTTCCCATGAGCAAGAAGTCTGCCGGATTTTTAGCCGGGGCTATTTTTGGTGCAGCAGCCGGTGCAGCTGCAGGTTTGTTTTTAGCACCGCGACCAGGTGAGGAAACCCGCGCAATGGCGGCTGACGCAGTAAATGACGCATGGGATTCCGCACTTGATTCCTATGAGCGCACTTCTCGTGTGGTAAGCGATAAGATCGACGAGGTGCGTCCAACGGTTGATGCCAAGACCGATGAGCTCCGTGCAAAGGTTGATCTGGCTCGCGAGCGCATGGATCAGCTCCGCGAATCGCTTTCCGACGCGGTCGCTTCCGCTTCCGAACAGGTGCAGAACGGCGCTGAGGCTGTGGCGGATTCCGTTTCGGCTCAGGTTGCCCCAAGCCCCTCCGAGGCCGAAGGGGTAACCATTGAAAACGTTGCCGGCGAAGAGCACGAAGCCGAGCATACTGAGTTTTAGGGCTTAACCGGCTCAAGGAGTATGTACTGGAACGGGACGTCCATGGGCGCCCCGTTTTTGTCGAAAGGGTTTGCGTGAAAACAAACGAGCTTGTAGGTATTAAGGTATATCTTCCCAAAAAGCAGAATAAAAAGGATAAGGAAGCCGGACAGCAGCGTTCGTCAAAACTCGGACGCATCCATGTGATTGTGTTTGACTCTGACCTTCCGCAGGTGATGGGCGTAATGGTTAAACGCCCCGATATTGCAGGCATGGTAAAGCGTAACGACGTGTTCGTTGCTTTTGATGCACTCACCACATTTGACAAGGGATTTCTGGTGGCTCAGCCTGAAGGATCGCTGGATAAAAAGGCGATAGCGCGTCTTGGGCTTGACTGGGATCGCTGTATCATGTGGCACGGTATGCAAGCCATGACCGAATCAGGTAAAACGCTCGGTTTTGTCAGCGGTGCAGACTTCAATCCGGCTACCGGCCACGTCAATAACTTCCTGGTGGATAGCGGATCTTCTGCCGCGGCTCTTATCGGCTCGTTTGAAATTAAGCCCGAATGGGTGTTGGGTTATCGTGACGACGCCATGATCCTTACGGCCGACGCGGAGAGCGCAGCGCTTTCGGGAGGTCTTGCCGGTAAGGCGGGCGAAGGGTACGCCGCAGCCGTTGCCAAAGGTTCCGAGCTTGCCGGAAAAGCAGGTAAGGCGGTGTCTGAGGCAAGCGTCAAAGGCGGGCGCTCGCTTGGACGCATGATTGGTAAAGCAAAGCGAGCTCTTGAAGACGCTGCCGAGCCAGAGGATGCTGCCGAGCCGCGACCGGATCCGGTACCCGCCGAGGCCGTTGCGCTAGAAGAACCGAGTGCCGAGAAGAGCCTTGGCGGCACGGTGTCTCAGGAACCCGTTAAGACGTATGCACCGACATCACAGAAGAGCTCATCGACGAAGAAGAAAGCCTCTTCCCGAGTAACATCCGATGGCGCGGCAAAGAGCTTTGGCAAGCAGCTGGGGCGCATGGGCAAGATGTTCTCGTCCTTTAAGGATGAGTTTGATGAGGCAAGTAAGTAGCTGCAATGTTTTTTGACAACGAGGTCATAGAGCTCATCCTTTTCTTCATAGTCTTTGCTGCATTTAGTCTCTGTGTCATGGCTTTTGTGTTGCAGATCTCTTCCGTGCGGAAGAGATACAAGGAGCTCAGGGGGCAGGATTGCATTAAGAAAGCCGTTGAGGAAGTCTTTTCTCAGAGGTCAATGCTTCCGCGCCTGATTAAAAATATCGCAGCCTGCTTTTTTATAGCAGCACAACTCTTTGTTTTTAAAATGATCCTCAGGCGAATGCCACTTGTATGGGTTATGGGTTTGGCTTCGGTATATTTTGTTGTGTTTTTTGCCTACGTGATAATTTCCTCTAACGATAAACGTCGTAAGCGTTTTATCCGGTGCATTAGGCGTCTCTTTAAGCCGGTGCAAAAAGAGAAAAAGCCAGACAAAAGGAAGCGGCCAGCCAAGGAGAAACAGGCTCAAAAGAAACCTGTCCGGAAGAAACCCTCTAAAGGTAGCCCATCTGCGAAAAAGTAATCCCTAGAGTCCCATGGCCTGCAAAACAAACATGACAATGGTCAAAATGATAACGGTGACGATAGTGAACCACGTGAGTAAGTTCCACGCACGTCCGTTAGCAAATGTTCCCATGATGTGCCTATCGGCTGCAATAACTACCATAAAGATGAGCAGGACGGGTAGCAGGATGCCGTTTATGACCTGGGCAACAAGCATGATCCCAAAGAGGCTTACACCCGGTATCAAAATGACTATGGCCGAGATAACCAAGACTAATGTGATAATGCCATGATAGAGTGGGGCTTCGGACCAGGTCCGATCTGCACCGCGTTCCCAGCCAAATGCTTCGCAGATGGCGCTTGCCGTAATACCGGGCAAAACGCATGCAGCGAGAAACGATGCACCTACCATGCCCAAGGCAAAGAGTGTAGAGGCATATTGACCTGCAAGTGGCACTAAAGCAGACGCAGCTTCGGCGGCGGAATCTACGCGAATTCCCGCAGGAAAGAGAACCGTTCCCGTGGTGAGCATGATAAACCAGGTGATAATCTCCGCCAGGACAGCTCCGGCAACATTGTCGGCACGTTGCGCGGGAATGTCGCTGGTATCGAGGTTCTTCTCGACAACGTTTGATGCAACAAGAAACATCATGTATGGGCTGATGGTGGTACCGATATTCGCAACCAAAAGCGAGATATACGAAGGGTCGGTGGACATCTGCGGGATGGCGGTGACGCGAAGGGCTTCAAGCCAGTCGGGTTTTGCGAGGATACCCGCCACTACATACGTAACAAAAATGCAGCTGATGGCTAAAAGGATCTTTTCGATACGGCGATACGATCCTCCTACGGTAAGGATCCAGACGAGAAGAGCGCTGATAGGTACCGAAACATAGGTTGGGATACCAAAAAGATCCATACTTGAGGCGATACCTGCGAACTCAGAGAATGTTACTGCAATATTTGATATCAAAAGTGCAAACATTGCGAGGGTTGAGAGACGGATGCCAAAGCGCTCGCGTATGAGGGAAGCGAGGCCTTTGCCGGTGACGCAGCCCATGCGCGCCGAGGTTTCCTGTACGACGATGAGCAAAAAGCACATGATAGGCACGGTCCAGAGCTGCGTATAACCAAACGACGCACCGGCACTGGAATACGTTGCAATACCGCCGGCGTCGTTGCCCGCAAATGCCGCGAGCAGTCCCGGTCCCATGGCCATGAGGATATACTTCCAGCTGTTCTTTTTGACCTTTTTGGCTTCGGTTGAGGTGGGAGAGAGGTCTTGGGTCAGCGTTTTATGTTCGGCAGAGGCAGACGGAGTATTGTTTCTCTTGTTGTTCTCGTCATACATTAGAAGACCAGCCCGACAGAGGTTTGCAGAACAAAAAGACCGCCGGCGGCTGCCAGGTAAGTTACCACGGCAATGGCCATTGAGATGAGGGAGAGGGCGAAACCTGAGGTTTCCTGGTTCTTCTCGTCACGGTGTCGGAGAATGGCAAGGTATGCCGGGGTAAGGATGAATGAAATCAAGGCCGAGAGAGCGGCGGCGCCGAATGCCGAGACCACGATGTGATGAATGATCGATCCCGCAGGCACCTCCATCAGCCAATTCATAATAACCGCGTCGAGACCGGCTCCAAGTGCGGCGGTCACGCCCGAAACCAGAAGGCCCAAGAGCAGTGAGCGGAAACCAAAGCCCAGAATGGAGGGAGAGTCTTCGCTTCCGGGATCGTCCTCAAGGAAGAAGTTGGTGACGTAGCTGATGGTGTCGTCGGCGAGGATAAGCGCCACCGGCATGGCAAGGCAGGCGAGAAACACCAGCGTTGGAGCAATGTTTGTATTGAAGACGAGCGAGCTTGCAGCCGATGCGGCGCCCGTTGCAATAATCCAGAAGAAGATCCAGATGTTGCGATGGAAAAACCAAATGACGTCGCGGCTCCGCTCGCCCCCCTCGCCATCGGAGCTGCCGCCGGCAATCTGCAGGTCTTCGGCGTGTTCTTCTTCAAGGACGTCTAGTGCATCATCGACCGTGACGATGCCAAGCAGGCGCTGGTCATCCGAGACAACCGGCATGGCAAGCAGGTTGTATTTGGCGATGTTACGCGCAACGTCTTCCTGGTCGTCTTCGGGTGACGCGGTAACGAGGTTCTTATTGGCAATCTCTTCGAGTTTTTGGGTTTGGTCGGAGACGATAAGCTGGTTTAAGGTAACGATGCCTGAAAGACGGCCGTCGGAATCCGTGAGGTAAAGATAACGAACCGTCTCAAAGTCCTCGTCAAGAGCGCGTAGTCGCTCAAACGCATACGCAACCGTTTGGTCTTCCGGCAGCGAGAGTGCCTCCGAGGTCATGATACGGCCGGCGGTGTCCTCACGATATCCCAGCAACTGACGGATGGCGCGCTGTTCTTTAACGCCCATCAAGCGCAGAAGCTTCTCGGCACGGTCGTAACTCAACTCGGAAACCAGCTCGGCTGCGTCATCCGGGTCCATTTCTGACAGGATGCGCGACGCCTCTTTTTCGTTCATGCCGCCGATGAGTTCAACGGCCATGGCGTCGTCGTTGAATTCCGCCATTGCTCCGGCGCGCTGTTCGTCATCGAGCTGGGCAAAGACTTGGCTCCGCAGACGGGAGTCCAGGCGCTCGATGATGTCTGCAACATCGGCGGGGTGTAACTCATCGAGGGTTTTGTGTGAGACAGACAGCTTGACATTGGAAAGATCGCGTTCCACCAAGTCCATGTAGCTCCACGCAATGATGCGCTCCGGTATGGGACGACCCATGGCGCGGGCAGCGCGAGTTACGATGGTTTCGAGCTTTGGCGACAAGCTGCGTAAAAGTCCCCGTACGCCCACCTCGGCGCCCAGCAGGCGAAGCTGCGTTGAGCTGGTGTCGGAGAGTTTGAGGTCATTAACGCGGACAACGCGGATACCGCGTGTATCAACGATTTGCTTATTGAGGATGTCGCGGGCGAGAAGGACCTCATTAGGTTGCAGGTACGAGAAGCGAATCTCAGTGGAAGGTACCTTCAGCGTAATGGTGTCTTCATCGTAGGATTCCACGTATTTGCGCCAGGATATCATGAGGGGTGTGCGACCGGGCCCCATAAAAGCAAGAGACGTGATGCGAGGAAAAACCTCGCCGGTGGCAATGCCAAGATCGGAAACAACGCCGATCTTCTCGCCCTGTGAATCCATTACGGGATTTCCAAGAAGTTGGGATAGGTAAATCATGTGTGCTCCTTTGTGCAGCTTGCACGCACGCAAGCAGCGAGTTTGCAATTACACCCCTGACGGTGTAATTGAGCACACCGCGAGGGGTCAGCGACTGTGAGGTCGGGGTTTCATGCTGACCTTTCTCCTTGTCTCTTTGGGTAGCGAAAGCCACTCATACCAAGAGCATTGTAGCAGCTAGAGGTTTCGTGAGAAGCGAGAAACTTCTGTGACTCTGAATTTTTGGCAGGTTTTTTAATGGCTTTCCGCCTGTAGCCTTGGATAAATAAAACTGCACCCGGTCAGTAACCGGGTGCAGCAGGCGGACAGATGTAATAAAGCAAAGCGTTTAGAACTGTACCTTTGGAGCCTGACGAACTGCATCGTTTTCAACGGTGAAGCCCTGGCGAGGCTTAAAGCGTGAACCAGCGATGAGGGAGTTGGGGAAGACAGCAATGACATTGTTGTAATCCATGACCACGTCGTTGTAACTCATGCGTGCATAGCTAATGCGATTCTCAGTATCGGTGAGCTCGGACTGAAGCTGCTGAAAATTCTCGTTTGCCTTAAGGTCAGGATAGCTTTCAGCAACCGCAAAAAGCGAGGTCAGCGCATTGGAAAGGGTGCCCGAAGCCTCCATCTTTTCCTGAGGCGTGCGAGCGGATGCAACGGCTCCACGAGCTGCGATTACCGCCTCAAGTGTGCCGGACTCGTGCTTTGCATAGCCTTTGACGGTCTCAACAAGGTTTGGAATGAGGTCATTTCGACGCTGGAGCTGCGTATCGATGGTCTGCCATGCGTTATCGACCTTATTGTTGGCTCGAATAATTTTGTTGTAGACCGAGATACCCCAGAGTACCAGCAAGACCACAAGAACGACGACAACAATTATTGCGATTTCCATATCCAGTCCTTTCACGTGCAGCGGTGTACTAGGTCAATCGCAGTACTAATTGATGTAAGTGTACCCAAAACGTATGGATGATACAAATATGAGCTAAAATTGAGACGGAAATGGCGGAGAGGGAGGGATTCGAACCCTCGGAACGGTGTTCCCGCTCAACGGTTTTCAAGACCGCCGCATTCAACCACTCTGCCACCTCTCCAAAGCGGTATTATCCTACCTCATAACGCAACTTTTTACGAGGAGACTGATGGATTATTTTACAAATACAGAGAGTTCTCAAGATTTTGGTGCCGATAGCGAGAAAAACGGCGAGAATACTATCGTAAAGAGCGAGCAAAACAGTGCTGCACGTGACGAGAAGTACATGCGGCTTGCGCTTTCAGAGGCGACCGCTGCCGCAGCCGAGGGAGAAGTACCCATCGGAGCCGTTGTGGTGTGCGATGGAGAGGTGATTGCAAGCGCTCATAATCGACGCGAGGTTGATAATAGCCCATCGGCACACGCAGAGTTTCTCGCCATGGAAGAAGCATCGCGCGTGCTGAAACGCTGGCGACTCACAGGCTGCACGGTGTACGTGACACTTGAGCCGTGCCTTATGTGCGCAGGTCTGATGGTCAATTCACGCATAGACCGGTGTGTATTTGGGGCCTGCGATCCTAAAGGGGGAGCTCTTGGCACGCTTTATGATATAAGCTGCGATTCAAGATTGAATCACGAGTTTCAGGTGACATCGGGCGTGCTTGCCGATGAGGCAGCAGCGCAGCTCAAAGCTTTTTTTCGGGAACGTCGCCAGCGGTCAAGTAGTATTGGGCACAACTGAGAGTTGTAGACTGCCAAATAAGTTACAGCATTAAAGTGTAGATAAGGCAGATAAGCGCCAGTAATGGAAACGTTCCCTGCTTGGCGGCCGCACTACGTTTGTCGGGTGAGGTAATGAAAAGGAGAAGTGCTGCAGCGAACATAGAACCGGTGCCAAAAAGTACCAATGCGATTCCAGTTATGTTCCCCATGAGCTGGAGTACGCAACCGCAAAGGACTTCGATTGCCAAAAACAGATTATAAAATCCTTGGTTAAATGCCATCTCGCGAGTATTTTCTGCCTCGTCCTGTGTGAGACCAAAAACAGTGCGGCTCTTCTCTCCTGTCCATGCAAAGGATTCCATATAGAAGATAAAGATATGTAAAAGCGCTGACAAAATACTAAAAATCAAACCTGCAACAAACATGGAACTCCTTTATATCTTGACTATGTTACGTGTGTGCCGTATGCGATACGATACCGACAAGCTAAAAGTGCCTGCCGTAGCGACCGCCAAAGCCGCGTCCGCGTGCCTTCGAGCCTGAAAACATGGGACGTATGGGTTTTGTGGCAGGTCGGTTTTGTGGCAATACGATACGACCGTCCTGATACCCAAAATTGGGGAGATCCCACGTCGCAATAAGCGATTTCGTAAAGTACTCAATCTCGCGGAGCGGAGCAATTTCATCCGGAGCCATAAACGTAAACGCCTGACCTGCACTTCCCGCGCGCCCGGTACGTCCAATGCGATGGACGTAGTCTTCGGGATCCAGCGGTACGTCAAAATTGACCACGGCATCTATGCCTTGTACGTCAATGCCTCGGCTCATGACATCGGTTGCAACCAGAACTTGAATGCTGCCGGTACGAAACTTAGTCAGCGCTCGGGTGCGAGCACCTTGAGGCCGGTCGGCATGCATGACGTCAACCTTGAAACCGGCGTTGTTGAGCGCCGCATAAACACTGTCCACGCGGAGCTTCGTGCGACAAAAGACCAGGATTCGCTCGGGTGCAGGACGAAAAGAACGTATCAAAGATTCAAGTAATTCTACCTTTTGCCCCTGCACGACGGGACACAGATGCTCCTCAACGGTGTCGGCAGTTTGCCCGGTTCGCGCAATTTCAATTATCGTGGGGTCGTGGAGCATATTGTCGATGGTTGAGGTGATTGACGGCGGTAGTGTTGCCGAGAAGAGCAACGTTTGACGCTTAGGTGGCAGTGTGCCCATGATGCGGCGCACGCTGGGCCAAAATCCCATATCAAGCATGCGGTCTGCCTCATCTAAGATAAAAACTTTGATGTTTTTCAGGTCGACCTGATGATGTTCAATCAGGTCCAGAAGACGCCCGGGAGTAGCAACTAAAAGGTCGCAACCTGCCTGCACGGCGGAAATCTGTCGTTTAAGCTTTGCGCCGCCGGTAATAATAACCGCACGTTGATCGGTGCTTTTGCATATTGTGGTGGCAACGCGTTCAATTTGCGTGGCAAGTTCTCGGGTAGGCGTGACGATAAGCGCCTGCGAATCGCGAGTTCTGTTGCGCCTACGTTTGTCCCCACGTTGACGTCGGCGTTGGCTCTCCTGCTGCTGCGAGCTTTGCTGCTGCCCATCCTGCGGCTGGCATTGGACCTCGGGGCGATCGGTCTTCTCGCCCTCAGGGTCCGTATCGATAACCTGTAGCGCCGGCAGAACGAAAGCAGCGGTCTTGCCCGTGCCGGTTTGTGCGGAGGCAACCACGTCTTTCCCCGCTAAAACGGCGGGAATTGCCGCAGCTTGTATGGGGGTTGGCGTGTCGAAGCCAAGCGTCTCCACGCCCGTAAGAATGCGCTCGTTTAGCCCGAGCTCGGCAAAAGTAGTATCCATGCATATAAGTATACTGTCTATACGTATACTGTCTGTTAAATTTTTGTAGCGCGAGACGCACAATCAACCGGCTGGTCTATGATTATGCGGAATCATTATGGATTTGACTGTTAAACTGCTCGTGGCAGATGTTTTTAGGCGAGAAGTTCACTGGGCAAGGAGTCTTGCAGCTGATCTTGCTGTTAGGAAGAAAGTAGGGTAGGCGTGCCGATTAATATTCCGGATGGTTTGCCGGCTAAACACACACTTCATCAGGAGCGGATTTTTGCGCTGGAAGAAGAGGTTGCTGAACATCAGCAGATTCGCCCGCTTAAGATTGCCATTCTCAACCTTATGCCTACAAAGATTCAGACGGAAACGCAGATTTTGCGACTCATCTCGAAATCTCCTATACAGGTGAGCTGCGATTTTATGCGCATCTCAAGTCATGTTTCTAAACACACGCCCGAAGATCATCTGGTAACGTTCTACGATACGTTTGAGTCGTTTGAGCATAAAAACTACGACGGGCTGATTGTCACGGGAGCACCCCTCGAAGACATGCGCTATGAGGATGTTGACTATTGGGACGAGCTTTGTCGGATTATCGATTGGTCGCAGGAGCACTGTTTTTCAACGATGTACCTCTGCTGGGGTGCGCTTGCGGGGCTTTATTATCTTTACGGTATCCCCAAGAAACAGCTGGGCTCTAAGCTCTTTGGCATCTTTCCGCAGCGTCTCTGCGATGAATACTCGTTTTTGACAAATGGCTTCGATGAAGTGCACAGCATGCCACATTCTAGGCACGCTGCCATTGATACGGGAGAGCTTTCCAAGCACCCTGAGCTCGCCGTGCTTTCCGAGGGATTTGACTCTGGTCCGGCACTTCTCGCCACACGAGACTTCCACGAGATTTACGTTACCGGGCACTTTGAGTACGGTCGCGACACTCTTGCAGAGGAATACTGGCGGGACTTTCACAAGGGACTGCCCATTCGGATTCCCGAGAACTATTTCCCCGAGGATGATCCTGAGCGTCAGCCGCTTTTTACGTGGCGCGCGCATGCCAATTTGCTGTATCGCAACTGGATTAACTGGGTGTATCAGATGACACCGTATGAGATGGAAAAAATCCCGGAAGCCATCGCCGAACTGCGCAAACGCATTGCCACAGCGGATCCTGAGTCGAGAATGACCGGTCGGTTCTAAGGCGTTTTGTCGTATACGCTACTGTTTGTCCAGGTAGTCGGTATTCCATGAGGGGCTGTCTGAACTTACGGCAATATGCTTGCCTCCGTTTGAAGAGGTAATGGTAAACGGCTCGCTGGCAGAACTGACCTGACCGCCAAATGAAATTTGGGCGCTATTCTCATCACCCGTCCAGCTTCCGTTTGTAACCTTTGTTCCACCTTCGCGGTACACTACACTGCCGTCACTGCCGAGTACAATTTCCAACGAAAGCCCATCGGTACCCATTCCAGAATACGTACCAACCCACTTGTCCTGCGCTTTCTTACTTGGCTGCCCGTTCTTCTCGGCATTGTGGGCAGAGGCTTGGTTCTTCTTCTGCAACTCCTTTGAGAGTTTGTTGCCGTGAGCAATCTGTTCGGTAATGCGATTAACGTAGCTGGAGTAATCGGAGCCCTTGCCGGTGTTTCCTCCCCAGATAACTCGTTCATTTTCAATGTCAGTCTGAAGGTTTTTGAGCGCACTGATTCTGGAGTCGATGGTTGTCTGGTCAAGCGTATCGGCGGAATCGGCTTCGTCAAAACTGCTGGCGGTGAGCCGCTTTTTATAGTCCGAAGAAAACCAGTCAACAATCTTTTTTTGCTTGTCAGAAATCGAACTGGTTACAGCCACAAGATCGGGATCGTCGCTACCATCGGAGAGTTTGAATTTTCCGGCCGCTTGGTCGCCGTCAATTTTGCTTTGAATGTCAGCAAGATCTTGATACGTGGCGAGAAGGTCCGTGCGACTGCTGTCCTCCGTTGGCGACACATCGATACCATCTACCTGGGATCGATAGGACTCTTCGAGTTTTTGCACCTCGGACTTTGTTGCGCTGCTCTGCTGAGAGGTCACTAAAAACCAAATGCCGCCTGCGAGCGCAACGCAAAGCGCAACGGCCAATACCGCAATGCCGACAACCTTAATTGCCTTGCTTGATCGCGGTTTTTTGAGAGTCGTTGGGATGTCTGCGCCGTCTGCTACAACACCGTCCGTTACTACGTTGAACTGCGAATAGTCGATGTCCGACAAAAGACTCGGCTGGAAGATGGAGCCATCGGCGTCATCTCCAATAAACGGCGACATGGTCGGTGGCGAGAAGACCTGTGGGCCATCAGGCACAGCCGTTGAGGAGTCGGTTTGCTCGTTGGGTTTGTCGCTATTGCCGGGTTCAACTTCACTGCCGGAGTCTTTATCTTCGTCGCGCTTCGTCTCACTGTCAGGGCTGTCAGTGCCATCTGTACTATCGATGCCGTTAGCGCCATCGGTGCTATCAGGGCTGTCTGAACTATCAGACAGAGACTTACTACAGTTTGAGCATATCGTTGATGTGTCAGGATTTTCTGTTCCGCAGTGAGGACAGAGCATAAGGACTTCTCCTTAATTCATGCGTAGGACTATTCGTTCGAGGGAGCTCCCGGAATCGGTGGCTGAGGACTGACGTGCAAGTCAGGACTTGGGGCTGGCATTGGAGCCCCTATTTGCGGTTGTGTAGGAGTCGAGACCGGCATTGGAGCTCCCGTTTGCACCGTTTGCGGTTGTGCGGTGGTTATGGTTGGAGCCATAGGGACTACGGGTGTTGCTGGCGTTGTCACGGGAGCCGTGGCCTGCATCGGTGCCCCCGGAACAGCTACAGGAACGCTTCCGACAACCCTTCCGGTTGTTGGGTCAACAAGAACCTGTACTGCTACGGGCTTCTCGCGCTTTATAAAGAGGACAATGCTGACTACGACGGAAGCAAGGCACAAAAGAACATAGAGATATCCGTACGGAGCCATACTGAACATGTAAGAGTAGCCGCTGCGTTGGTATGAATTCATCGAGTAAAATCCGCTCATCTGGGCGTTGAAGGCCGAGATATTTGAGTCAATCTGGTAATAGAACACGGAAAAACATACTAAGCATATAAGGGCTACTACTCCCGTAAGCCAAGAAACTTTTATAGTGCGGGGGAGTAAAGAAAGAAGAATACCCACAAGCGGCAGAATAAGGAAGAGGATAAGCATATAGAGTTCTTTAGCCGCATTCGCAAAAAGAATAAGCGACTGGTCATTTAGTGACTGGGTGGCGTTGTAGGACTTCATAAAATCCTCTATAAGCTGTGCAAATCCAAAGAATTGTCCGATTGAGAAATGGATCAGATACTCACCATTGGGCTGTACGATATCAAGCTTCATAACAGGAAGGATGAAAAGAATCGCTAAAAGACAGCATAAACCTACGTTAATGTAGCGAAGAATAGTGTTTGTTTTGGTGTTCATACTGTCTCCTAACGTGATACTGCGTACTGTTGAAACAATGCGTGCAGATGCTGCGTATTGCAGTGGCGTAGCGGATAGAAACACAGCGAGTTAAAGAATTCTGTGCTTATCGCTTGGTCAGATAGTCGGTTTGCCATGTACCACTGTCAGAGCTGACTGCGATGGTGCGGCCACCGTCTTTTGAAGTAATGGTAAACGGTTCGCTTCGTGTGCTTATCTTGCCGCCGAAGCTGATCTTGATGGTATTCTCGTCACCGCTCCACGTTCCTTCGGTTACCTTAGTGTCGCCTTCTCGATACGTAACGCTGCCGTCACTCTTCAGAACGATTTCAAGTTTTTTGTTATCGGTGCCCATACCGGAATACGTACCGACCCATTTTTGCGTAGCAGTTTCGCTTGACCTTTTCTCTTTCTCGGCGTCTTGCTTGTCTTTATCGGCCTTCTTTTTCAGATCCTTTTTGAGCGAGTTGCCCTTTGTAAGCTGCTCTTTAACCTTGTTTACGTATGAGTCATAATCCGAGTCTTTGCTGGGGTTATTCGTCCAGATAATCTTCTCGTCATCAAGATCGCTCTTGAGTTTGTTGAGCGCGTCAAGTTGGTTGTTGAGGGTTGTTTCGTCGATAGAATCCGCAGAAGCACTCTCGTCAAAGCTGTTTGCCTTCAGTCGAGTCTTGTAATCGTTGTTGAACCAATCAAAAATTTTCTTCTGCTTGTCGGAAATCGAGCTGGTTACGGCTTCAAGACCGCTGTCATCGGAGCCGTCGGCAAGTTTGAACTTTCCGCTCTCCTGGTCTTTGGTGATCTTGTCTTGAAGATCGGCAAGCTGTTTGTATGAGTCGAGAAGCGCGGAACGGTCGCTTTCGCTGGTGGGATTGACTTCGATGGCATCAACCTGCGATTTGTAGGAATCTTCAAGTTTGACAACTTCGTCTTTGCGAGCGTTGTTCTTTTGGTTGGCGTTCCACGCCCACGCACCTATTCCGATACCTGCTCCAAGGACGATTGTGAGAAGGATAATTGCCACAATCTTAAATGCCTTGTGTGAAGAGCGTTTTTTATGCGGTGTAGGGGAGGCTGCACCTTCTGATACTACTTGGAATTGTGTAGGATCGGCGTAAGTTTGTCGTGATTGCGGAGCCGTATCGTCGATGGGAACGGTGGCAGTACTTGTTGGGGCAGGTATGACGGGCGGCATATACATGGTAGGTTCAGCGGGCTGCTGAGGTTCCGGTTCAGGAGCGGGCTGGTTCATGGTTTGTTCAGGTGCTGTAGTATGCTCAAGGTTTGAAGTTTGTTCGGGTGCATTGAGAACCGAATTCAGAGAATCAGAGTTTTCTACTTCGGATGCCTCAGAAAGTTTTACTCCGCAGCTTGTGCAGAATTTTGAATGAGCAAGATTATCTGCACCACAGTTAGGACAATGCATAAGAGTCTCCCAATTTGATATATGACACGCAAGGCTAGAACTTTTATTCTTAGACATTTTAGCATTTATTCAGTTGTATCAGCTTTTACTATTGTCTTCCAATCGTATATACGTGCTTTTTTCTCTTTTACGAGCTCACTTATGCGTTGCTCAATGAGCTTCTTTCTGATTTCTTTTCCAGCTACCTATAAGGATGAGGGATTGTTACGAAATACTGCAATGTTTTTTGAAGTTTCTACAAAGTCTTTAAAATAAAAAATCTCCCGACCGAAAACGACCGGGAGATTTCGATAGACTTACAAGTAGCTATGTAATTTAGTTGATGCTCGCTCCGCAGTTACCACAGAACTTGGTCCCAGGCTCAACTTTATTTCCACAGTTTGGACAAAACTGAGGTTGTGGCCCAACTTGAGGTTGATTTTCTGCTGTCTGTGACTGGTTTGAGGTGGTGGCGTTAGGTATGGGATTTACAGCTGAGTGTTGTGGAGCGTTTGTCGACTGCGCAGAAACTTGATATGCATTCATACCTGCATCCATACCTGCATCCATACCTGCACTGGCCTTCTGTGCTTCATTGTCACGGTACAGAATAAGAGCACTAACGAGAATTGCGGCAATTTGTACGGCGATGTAGATATAACCGAAGAAGTTAATTGTAATATGAGCCGCACCGCTTCCCAGAGGGTTTGAGGAGCCTGAACTGGCAGAATTACTGAGTGCAGAGAAAGCATTATTTACCATAAAGAAAATAATGCAATTTACAAGTGCGGGGATGCATGTAAATCCAGAGTGCTTCTCGGTTTGTTTTAGAAGAGGGAGCAAAATCATGGCAAGTGAGAGAAGCAAAGAGAAGCTGGCAAATCCAACTGTAGAAAGCGCGGCCCCCATATTTGCGTTTGAGTTTGAGCTTGACTGTAACATTGCTTGAGCAAGTGAACCAACTGAAGCAATGAAGGCAAGCGAAAATTTTGCCGCCGGTATAGCCATAACATTTAAATCAAAGAGTGGAACTATATAAAAGACGCATGAGACAACGCCAAGTACAACGAGGATTGATTTCAGCAGCTCGTTGCTGTACTTATCAAACTTTGAAAGAGTTTGTTTGACATCAAAGCTTTGCTGCGGCTGCATTTGACCTTGGGGTTGCACCTGAACCTGCGATTGTGTCTGGCTTTGATTTTCCACGACGTTCCTTTCCAATCAATAACCTAGGCTATATAGTTTAACACCCTAGAGATCCCCGTGTATGAAGTTGATTAGATTTTATTAATTTGATACATAGCGGCAATCGTTCTCGCTGGCGGAGGTGGCAAGGCTCATCTTTGTGGGATTTTTATCGTCGCGCGATTTAAAATAATAGAGACACAAATAAAAACAGCGGAGAGTCATTTTACAAGATATGTGCCAGATGAGCGCTCTTTGAGAGAGGTTGCATATGAAACTTGTTATTGCTTCTGATATACACGGCGCTGCCGGTTGGGCGCGCAAACTTATAGACCGCATTGAGGCAGAACAGCCTGATCGCGTGCTTCTTCTCGGCGACCTTCTCTACCACGGGCCGCGCAACAATCTCCCTGAGGACTATGCTCCAAAACAGGTTATCGAGATGCTCAGTAGCATTGCCGAGCAGGTGATTGCCGTGCGCGGCAACTGCGAGGCTGAGGTGGATCAAATGGTCCTTGATTTTCCGTGTATGGCTGACTACAACATTTTGGTTGACCCTTCCTGCCCGTCTGGCGAGAAGACCCTCTTTTTAACCCATGGACATATATATGGCCCGGGTCTGCATAACAGCGTTGACAGATGGCCAAAGCTTCCCGAAAACTCAGCTTTCCTTTACGGACACACGCACAAGAAAGTCTACGAGGTGCTTGCTGACCATCCTGGCGTAGTCGTATTTAATCCGGGATCTGTCGGGATTCCAAAGGATGATACCCACAGCTTTGGTATTTACGAGAACGGTGAGTTTAGGCACGTGCTTCTCTAACTGGGTTGCACAGCCAACAGCTTAAACAGTCTCAAACAGCCCAGACAGCTCAAACAACCCAGACAGCTCAAACAGCCCAGACAGTTCAAACAACTAAAACAGACCTTGTTCTGTCGATATGTACAAAATTCGACCGAAAAATGTGATTAGAGTGTACAAAATTCGGTCGAAAAAGGGACAATATTCTCCGAGCGGTTTGAGGATCTGCTTCGCACGTATTACTTTGTAGGGGGTATGCCTGAGGCTGTTTCTCTTTTTTCGCAAAATTCCGATTTTGTGCAAGTTTGCCGAGTCCAAGAGGATATTCTGTCTGCTTATCGGAGAGATTTTGCTAAACATGCAGGCAACGTAGTAGGAAAGCGCTGTAGGATGGTGTTTGAATCCCTACCGCGCCATCTTGCCAAAGAGAATAAAAAGTTTGTATACGGAGTGGCCAAGAAGGGTTTTCGTGGACGCGAGCTCGACGACGCGCTGCAATTTCTGCAAGACGCTGGGTTGGTAATAAAAGTACCACGCATAAGCGCCCCAGGTATTCCCCTTTCTGCTTATGCGGATGAGGGGTCGTTCAAACTATTCTGTCTGAACGTAGGGCTTTTGGGGGCGTTGGCAGGCGTAGAGAGTCAAACCATCCTTGAAGGAAACAGCCTGTTTACCCATTTTAAAGGTGCCATGGCCGAGCAATATGTCTGTCAGCAATTGGTAAGCGATTGTGGCTTTGCTCCATACTACTGGTCTGCCGAGAAGAGCTCGGGCGAGATTGATTTTGTGGTACAGATCAACGGCTCTGTGGTTCCTATAGAAGTTAAAGCTGAGGAAAACCTAAAGGCAAAGAGCCTTGCAAGCTTCTGCAAGACACACGGTCTTACAAATGCCGTGCGCTTCTCGCTTTCAGGATATCGCGAGGAGTCGTGGATGACAAATGTACCCTTGTATGCAGCTCATTGCCTTGCTGCTTTGCGCTCATAGGTTTTACTTGGAAGGAGCATTACTATCTGAGCCGAGCAACCCCTCACCTGTGATGTACTTTAATGTGTCGAGAAGAGCGGTTTTCTCGCCAAATGTGCATCACAGCCCGGGATTTTGGAGCAGAAATGTACATCACAGCTTTCAGAATCTACATCACAGGTTTCAGAATCTACCTCACAGGTTACACCGCTTGGATAGGAGCCTTCTCGTACACGCGCGATTCTCACTGTTCATGTAGGAATCAAAGCATGAAAGTGTGCGTGCTATCATAGACAACATATCATTCCGCACCATTTGGAGGAATCTCATGCAAGAAAGCGTAAAGAGAAACGTTTTGCTTAATCCCGGTCCATCTACGACGACCGATTCGGTCAAGTATGCACAGGTTGTTCCCGATATCTGCCCGCGCGAGAAGGAATTTGCGTCCATTATGGCACCGATGCGCGATGATCTGGTGCGGATTGTGCACGGAGACCCCAAAGAATATACGGCAGTGCTGTTCTGCGGTTCAGGAACCATTTGTATTGACGTTGTCTTGAATTCGCTGCTTGCAGAGGGTAAGCGAGCGCTTGTTGTGAACAACGGTTCTTATAGCCAGCGTGCCTGCGATGTACTCACGGCGTATCACATGCCGTTTGTTGAGGTGAAGCAGCCGGTTGATACTACGCCTGACCTCGACGTTATTGAAACGGCGCTTAAAGATAATCCTGATGTGGGATATGTGTATATGACCTTCCACGAGACGGGCTCGGGTCTTTTGAATCCTGTCCGCGAGGTAGGCGCGCTTGCGCACAAGTACGGTGCGTTCTTCATTACGGATTCTACCTCGGCGTATGCGATGATTCCCATTAACGTGTACGAGGACAACATCGACTTTTGCATGGCATCGGCGCAAAAGGGAATCCAGGCAATGACGGGCTTGTCGTATGTTATTGGCCGTCGCGACATCGTTGAAGCTTCTAAAGATTTCCCTGTGCGGTCGTATTATTGCAATTTGTATCTGCAGTACGAGTACTTTGAGACTACCGGTGAGATGCACTTTACACCTCCCGTTCAGACCATTTATGCGGCACGTCAGGGCATCAAAGAGTACTTTGAGGAAGGCGAGGCCGCAAAGTGGGCTCGTCATCAGCGTGTGATGGCCGCCATCAGGCAGGGTATTGACCGTTTGGGTCTGAAAGAGGCTTTAAAGCGAGAAGTGCAGTCAGGTTTGGTGGCTGCGGTGCGCTATCCCGACAATCCGGCATGGGATTTTGAAAAGGTTCACGATTATTGCTATGAGCGAGGGTTTACCATCTATCCCGGTAAGATGCAAGGAGCCGGCACGTTTAGGCTCTGTGCCCTTGGTGCTCTCGACGAAGAAGACATCGTTGCATTTTGGGAAGTCTTTGAGCAGGCGCTTGCCGCAATCGGCGTTTCTACGCCGGTAACCTATGCAGAATAAAGCATGTTCTAAAGGAGTTGTTATGCCAGTTGTCTATACCGCCCTTGGCACCGACGTTATTCATGAGGGACATCTGAACATTCTCAAGCATGCGCAGGAATACGGAACCGTGATCGTTGGAGCTCTGAGTGACAAAGCTCTCATTCGATACAGTCGGTTTCCGACGGTTTCCCAAGAAGAGCGCGTTAAGCTCTACGAGTCTCTTGAAGGTGTGAGTCGCGTCGTTATCCAGGATGACTATCTTTACGACGACGTGATTGCAACGCTTAAACCCGATTACGTGGTACATGGTGACAACTGGCAAAACGGTCCCGAACGCGCCATCCGTAACAACATTGAGGGGCTTCTTGCCACATACGGCGGAACGCTCATAGAGGTGCCATATACCAGAAGCGAGCAGGCACGCAAAGTTGACCAGCAGCTCCGCGAGAAACTGGCCATGCCGGAATACCGCCGCCGTCGCTTGAGGCAGCTTTTGGCCATTTCACCGACGGTTAAGGTCATTGAGGCTCATGACGGGCTTACCGGCCTTATTGCCGAGAAGACCGTTGTGGATCACAATGGCCGCCTTGATCAGTTTGATGGTATGTGGGTCAGCTCGCTTTGCGACAGCACTGAGCGCGGCAAGCCCGACATTGAGCTTGTGGACATGTCCGCCCGCCTGCGCACCGTTGATGACATTATGGAAGTCACCACCAAACCCATCATTCTTGACGGGGATACCGGCGGCTTGACGGAACACTTTGTCTACAACGTGCGTACGCTGGAGCGCATGGGCGTTTCCGCTGTCATTATTGAGGACAAAACCGGCCTTAAAAAGAATTCTTTATTCGGTACCGAGGTCAAACAGACGCAGGCACCCATTGAGGATTTTTGCGCAAAGATTTCCGCAGGTAAAAAGGTTCAACTGACCGACGACTTCATGATTATCGCGCGCATTGAGAGCCTCATTCTTGAGCGCGGTATGGAGGACGCCCTCACCAGAGCATTTGCCTTTAGAGATGCCGGTGCCGACGGCATTATGATTCACAGTCGCAAAAAAGATCCTGCCGAGATCTATGAGTTCTGCGACCGTTTCCGCGAGAAGGACACCACAACGCCGATTGTTGTTGTACCCACATCGTTTAACGGCGCAACGGAGGAAGAACTTGCGTCTCATGGCATCAACATCGTTATCTACGCCAACCAGCTGATTCGCGCGGCGTTTCCTGCCATGCAAGAGACGGCTCGCGGTATCCTGAGGGCGCACCGCGCACTTGAGGTTGACGAGCAGCTCCTTCCGTTTAAGGACATCATTCGCCTCATTGACGAGCTGTAGGTGACGGGGATGGCTTGTGCAAAAAGTTCAAATGCCGAGAAGACCAATGCGATTGTAATGGCGGCGGGATTGGGAACGCGCATGGCACCTCTCACCAAAACCACACCCAAACCGTTGATTTCGGTCAACGGAACGCCAATGATTGAAACGGTCATCAATGCGCTGGTGACGGCCGGCGTTGAGAGAATCTCTGTGGTTGTTGGGTATCTCAAAGAGCAGTTTTGCTATCTTGAGGAGCGCTATCCGGCCGTAGTGCTCGTTGAGAACACGGAGTATTTGGAGAAGAATAACATCTCATCAATATATGCCGCCGTTGACGTTCTTGAGCAGGGGGCTACGTTTATCTGTGAGGCTGACCTGGTTATTTCAGATGAGCATATTTTCCAACCATGGCCTTCTCGGTCATGCTATTTTGGCCGTAAGTTTTCCGGTTATACGGACGACTGGGTGTTTGATCTTGACGATTCGGGAAAGATTGTCCGGGTTGGCAAAGGCGGCAGCGATACGTATGCCATGGTGGGGCTGTCGTACTTCTCGGCACCGGATGCAAAGCGTTTGGCACGGTTTATGCATGATGCCTACAAAGAGACCGGCCATGAGCAGCTCTTTTGGGATGACGTGGTAAACAACCATATTGCCGAATTAGATCTTTCAATTCGCCCCGTTGAGGCGCGGCAAATTGCGGAGCTTGATAGCGTTGCGGAATTGGCGGCGTTTGACCATGGCTACGAATATCTTTTGAGGAGTTAGATTTAGAGGAGTTAGATTTATGCAGGTAAAAACATTTGTCGATACGCTTGGTGCTGATTTTTATACCGGTGTACCGGACTCCCAGCTTAAAGCGCTGTGCAATTACCTTATGAGCGTGTATGGCATTGATTCCGCGCATCACATTATTGCCGCCAATGAGGGAAACTGTACGGCTCTTGCCGCCGGATATCACCTGGCAACCGGTAAGGTTCCAGTGGTTTACCTGCAGAATAGCGGAGAGGGTAATATTATCAACCCTGTGGCTTCTCTTCTGAACGAGAAGGTCTATGCCATTCCGATGATATTTGTTGTTGGCTGGCGTGGAGAGCCGGGCGTTCATGACGAGCCCCAGCATATCTATCAGGGAGAAGTAACGCTGCGCTTGCTTGAGGACATGGGGATTCGCTCCTTTGTGGTAGGTTCGGAGACAACGGCAAACGAGTTGACGGCTGCTATGGGGGAGTTCCGCGAGCTGCTCAACGAAGGACGCGACGTCGCGTTTGTCATCAGAAAGGGCGCACTGACCTTTGACGGTACGGTTGCGTATAAAAACGACAACGCAATGGTGCGAGAAGATATCGTTTGTCATATTGCGCGTGCTGCCGGAGATGACCCCATCGTGTCAACGACCGGCAAGGCAAGCCGCGAGCTCTTTGAGATTCGCGAAACTGCCGGTCAGAGTCATGAGCGTGATTTTTTGACCGTGGGATCCATGGGGCATGCGTCCTCCATTGCTCTGGGAGTGGCGCTGAACAAGCCGGGGCAAAAAGTGTGGTGTATTGACGGTGACGGTGCCGCTCTCATGCACATGGGAGCCATGGCAGTCATTGGCGCACAAAAGCCCGCCAACCTTGTGCACATTGTCATCAATAATGCCGCTCACGAGACGGTTGGCGGCATGCCGACGGTTGCCGGTACGGCTGATTTGGTCGGTGTTGCCAAGGCCTGCGGATATCCCCATACGGTACGGGTGAATACCTTTGAAGATTTAGATGCCGAGCTCACAAAGGCACGTGGACGAGAAGAGCTTTCGTTTATTGAAGTGCCTTGCTCTATTGGATCTCGCGATGATCTGGGGCGTCCCACAACGACCGCTCTTGAGAACAAGCAGAACTTCATGAGGTATTTGAAGACGTTGTAGGGCAGTGCTCGGCGGAAGGGTAATAGATTAATATTTGGGATTCTCCACCTCTACCTTGTCAGATTCCTGGAAGGGTGCAAGGGTGGAGATCATGACCATGGTCTCGTCATAGGGATTATTGACATAGTGAACTTCTCCGGGCTCAATGTGAATGAAGTCGCCTGCCGAGAGGGTATGTACCTCGCCGTCAACAATGATATCGACTTTTCCTTTAAGAACGTGGAAGTTCTCCTCCATGACATGGTGATAGTGTGCCTGGAAATTTTGCCCCGGCTGAAACTGTACAACGGCATAGTTCATGCGAGGGCCCTTCATAAGGTATTTGGGGCCGGAATCTCCAAATCGATAGGAAAAATCATTTTCATTTACTACAAACATAGAAATATCCTTTCGTGTACAAATCATAAGTAAAGTAGGTACGCTGCAGATATGTTGATGCTTATGTGGACGGTCATATGTATGCCAAGACATATCGGATGGTGGAGTTTATACACCGGGCGCTCTCCACAACCCCTTAGTCTTTCCCGTCTCAGCAAGAGCCAGCTGAGCGTCGTATATTTCCCTCCACGTTGCATAGAGTTTGTCGTATACGTCAAAAACCTCAGAATTCGGCTCAAAAGTTTGCTCCCATTTGACAACACGATGAGCACCCTCGGCGATGCTGGGATAGAGGCCAACTCCATATCCGGCAAGGATTGCGGCTCCTAATGCGGTAGCTTCTTTAACTTGAGGCACGCGAACACGTTTATGACAGACATCCGCAAGAATCTGTGCCCAAAGAGGGCTTTTTGAAGCTCCTCCCGCAAATACCAATTCATCGGGTTCATTTCCGGTTGCATCTTTAACAAGCTCGATATGTCCGCGGACGAGAAGTGCGGTGTTCTCCAGGATTGCGCGGTAGAAGGTATATTTGTTGAAGCGCTCGGAATCAAGCTCAAAGTTTGTAAAGGTTGGGCTCGCATGAGTCCAGTGAATGTAGTTCATGACGTCGCTAAAGCAGCATATCGTGCCATAACTTCCGGCGGGGACTTGGGCTGCTTTCTCGTTCAGGAGGTTGTAGACATCTACACCGCGCTTCTCGGCTTCCGCCTTTTCTGCCTGACAGAAACCGTCGCGGTACCAGCGCATGACAAGACCGGGCTTAAACGCGAGAGCCTCGTATTGCCAAACGTCAGGAATGGCGTGGCAGTTAACCCGAACGCGGCAGTCGGGGTCGGTGGCTCCGCTGGCAGTATTGAATTCGTATTGCCAGAAACTGCCCCCAAACACACCGGCTTGGTTTGGCTCACATGCATCAACGCCAACCATTCCAAGTTGACAGTCTCCGCCACCTACGACAACGGGCGTTCCTTCGGCAAGGCCGGTTGCACGAGATCCTTCTGCCGAAACAGTACCTAGAATCTGTCCACACTCGCGTACTTCACCAAAAAGGTTGTCGCGAAGGCCACAACGCTGTGCTATTTCGGGCTTCCAGGAGCGGCTCTTGAGATCCATGATGCCCGTAGTACTTCCGTTGCTGGGTTCAACTGCTAAAATGCCTGTGAGTTTATATGCCAGCCAATCGTTGAACATACCTATATGAGCTGCGCGCTCGTATACCTCAGGCATCTTATTTTTAACCCAAAGAAGGCGCGGCAGCGCTCCGAGTGCAAATGTCTGACCGCTTATACGGTAGAGTTCGCGTTCCAAATCAGCATCTAAGGCAATGAGTTGTGATACTTCGTCAACGCTTCGCGCATCAACGTTTGCACAGGCCCAAATTTCTTGACCTTGAGCATCGTAGAGAAGGATACCTTCGCGCATGCATGTGGTAGAAATGCCTGCGATGGAGTGCGGGTCAATGCCGGTTTTGCTTAGAACTTCTTGGATGCAAGAGACGGTAAGCTCCCAGTTGTAGCTCCAGTTAAAATCCATACTTCCTGGCCAGCGCGGGTCTTCTCGATGTTGCCATTCACGCTGAGCAACGCCGATTTGCTCTCCTTCGACGGAAAAAAGAACGGCGCGTATGCTTCCGGTGCCCGCATCAAGTGCAAGAAGATAGGTATCCATTGGAGCCTCCTGACTTATAGGTCTGATGAGTGAGATGAAGACGCTGATGAAAGAAGAAGTTCCTCTGCTGTCTTTGAATCTGTAACCAAGACATTAAGGTAGCCACCGCGAAGGACTGCCTTTATTGCAGCGACTTTTTCCGGTCCGCCCGCAACGCCAACGACGTTTTTCATGGTGCGAAGTTTCTCAATATCAGTGCTGATGGTGCGGTTTTCTATCTCAGTAGTAATAGGGTTGCCTTCGGAATCGTAGAAATGATTGAGCACATCTCCTACAGACCCCTGCATTTTCAGGATGGCAAGCTCTGATTCACGAATGATGCCGTTTCTCAGAACCGTTGCTCCTTCAACTGCGGCGCCGATTCCCACAACGCTCATATCTGCGTGTTCAGTCATGGCGTAGATTTCTTGAATGCTCTTCTCGCCGAGAAGAGCGTCTCGAACTTCAGAAGAAGACACGATAAGAGGTGATGGTATAAGAAAGAGATGCATGGCATAGGCGGTAGAGCTTACGGAAGGAAGGTAATAGCTGACTCCGCCTGTCATACTTACAACATTGATGGGGTCTTCATGCTCTTTAGCAAGATATCCGAGCATGGAACTTACGGTGTCTCCGTAGCCGATATTGAGGTATCCGCCGGGCCGCAGGTGGTCGCTGACATAGAGTGCAGCGGCTCGAGAGATGGTGTGAGTGAGCGTGGCTTCATTGAGAGGAGTGGGAACTACAAAGGCATCGTTAAGGCCGTATGCGGCGATAAGATTCTTTTCCAGACTGACACGGGTGGAATCGTCTTTTCTGAAATTAAATTGGATAATGCCGTCAGTTTTAGCATCTTCAAGAAGACGAATTACTTTTGCTCGAGAGAGGCCCATGGCTTCTGCAATTTGATGCTGAGTATAGTTTTCCATGTAGTAGTACCATGCTGCTTTTGTAGCTAAGGTATAAGTTTTCTCGTCCAACATATCCTCCTTAGTTGTTACTTTTGTTTATTATAGTTACAAAAGTAACAATTCACTATGGAAAAGATGTAATCCTTTGTCTGTAGTAACTACAGTTAGATATACCATAATTCACTTTCGGGACGCATATTACAGTAAAACAATAGTTCAACACTGTTACAAAATACCGTTTACCGGCAACTTACGACCGCTCGGCCCGCAAAAGCTATGACATATAAAAAATTGCCTATATCGTCAAAAGAGTAGTTACGTGCAACTGCCGGTTGTATAGGTGGGAGAATCAATGGATGAACTTTCAAACATCCAGCGTTCCAATGTTAGTGCGGATGTAGGTTACCCGGCTACGGTGAGAGCGTATAAAGCGGATGAAAAGGGCAAGGAGCTTGATGCATCCGATACGCTTCTTTCTGTGCGGGGAATCCATAAGTCATTTGGCTCCAATGAAGTGCTTAAAGGGATTGACCTTGATCTGAGGCCTGGAGAGGTACTTGCACTTATCGGTGGCAACGGTTCTGGAAAATCAACGCTCATGAAAATTATCATGGGTATCTACTCGGCAGATGCCGGAGAGATATCCATCGATCGCGTGAAGGTTGATATTTCAAATCCAAAATCTGCCTTGGCACATAGCATTTATATGGTTCCGCAAGAGCCCATGCTCTTTCCAAATATGAGTGTGCGCGAGAACATCACCATTGGTTTTGAAGCTTCCCAATCTGAGCTTAGAGCACTTCTCGACGAGACAATGAGAGATATTGGATGGAAGCTTGATTTGGAACGTAAGGCATCAACTCTTTCCATCGCTGAGCAGGGAATGGTTGAAATTCTAAGAGGCCTTATGCGCCGCTCTGAAATATTGATTTTGGATGAGCCTACGTCTGCATTAACGTTTGATGAAGTTAAAAGCCTCTTTTCAGTCATTCATGAGCTAAAGCAAAAGAACATCGGCATTATTTACATTACGCATCGTCTTGCAGAGGTATTTGACATTGCCACCAGTGTTGGTATTTTGCGTGATGGTGTAATGGCCATGCGTGGGGATGTGAAAGATTTTACGCGAGAAGATCTTGTGCGTGGATTGCTTCCGCCGGATGCCGCAGAGATTCGACGCGAAACGGCTCGGGAAAGTGCGCAAATTGACTATACGGCAGAGCCTGTTTTTGAGTTGTCAGGATTTTCTGGATATGGGTTTGCCGATATCAACCTCTCCATTTATCCCGGTGAGATTGTGGGTCTTGCTGGCATTGTTGGAGCAGGTCGTTCTGAGATGGCAACAACAATTTATGGTATGGATAAAGCTCTGGGAGGTACCTGTTCGGTAGGTGGTAGAGACATTACCGGCAGGCCAACAAAGGAAGTCATTGCCGCCGGACTGAGTTATGTTCCGGAAGATCGCTTCAATGACGGTCTGTTTAGGATACGAGATGTTGCTGAGAATACAACAAGTTCCCTGTTGGGGAGTACTGTTTTAGGAAGAATGCTTCTTAATAAAAAGAAAGAGCAGACAATCTCTCAGACATATGTTGAGAATTTCCGCACAAAAATTACCGGTCTTACTCAAGAAGTTGGCGGTTTGTCGGGTGGCAATCAGCAAAAGATTGTTATCGGTCGAGCTTTTTCCATTAAACCCAAGGTAGTCATTTTGGACGAACCAACACGAGGGATAGACGCAGCTGCTCGAGCCGATGTGTATCTGGTAATTCAGGAGCTTCGTAGACAGGGTGTTTCGATTCTTTTGATTTCTTCTGATATGGAAGAAATCATCGAACTTGCAGATCGTGCGTTCACCATGTATCGCGGCCGCATTAATCATGAATTTAAAAAATCAGCTATTACTCAGGACAATTTGATGTCCGCTGCATTTGGCCTGTGAGGAGGTGCCCGATGAATATTGTAAAACGCCTCATGAAAGCTCGCGGACTCAGTAGCTTGATCTTTTTGATTGCCCTCTTTTTTGTAGTGGGTTCCATCAATCCGGCTTTTTTGACACCGGCTACCATTGCTGCCTGCTTCAACACTTCGGTTGTTTATACGCTGGTAGCGGTAGGAGTAGCTTTTACGCTTTTTATCGGTGAGATTGATGTGTCCGTTGGATCAAACCTTGGACTTGTTGCTGCTGTGGTTGGAACGATGCTTCGTGACGGACAGCCTCTTATCGCTGCGGTTGTTGTTGGCATTGCCATTGGAGCGGCTATCGGTCTTATTAATGCATGGGGTGTCGCTGTCATGAAAGCTCCGTCACTTATTTTTACACTGGGAGTGAACGGAATCCTTCGCGGCATCATATATGTGTATACCAACGGCGCATGGGTCGAAAACTTGCCCAAAAGTTTCAAGGATTTCTCTGCGGTAACGGGTATTGGCGACCTTACGGTCTATTACTGTGCGGTTATTGCACTTGTTGTTATTATCCATATGGTGCTCACCAAGACTCGTCGAGGCCGTTGGTTTGCGGCGGTTGGAGACAATGCAAACGGCGCCACACTCGTGGGCATTCCGACGCTTCGTACCAAGATTTTGGCATATGTGCTGTGCGGCGTGTTTGCCGCAGTGGGAGGAATCCTTTTCTGCAGTCGTATTGGTTTTGTGACACCGATGTCCGGCAATGGTTACGAGATGAAAGCCATTGCAGCATGCGTTCTTGGCGGAGTGAGCCTCCTGGGAGGTGTCGGTTCCGTACTCGGTGCCGCTGTTGGGTCTGTTATCATGGCGTCTATCAGCTATCTATTGGTCTTTATGGGCTTCTCGTCAAATTATGACAATGCCATTACCGGTGTTATTTTGATCGTCATCGTTGTCGTGGACGCACTGCTTCAGCACCGTTCAATCGTTAAAAATCGACATGCTCGCTTGAATGCTCGCGTTGTCGAGAAGCCGGTTTCGGAGCAACTTGCCGAGCAGATTGCTGAATTTGGAGCAGAAGTCTTGGACTCCTCGGACACAAGGGGAGGTGAGCGCTGATGGGCAAGAAGATAAAACGACTCCTAACTCACGGCCAAACCAGTTGGAATCTCATCCTCGTAGCCCTTTTGGTGATTGAATTTGCTGTTTTCGGCTCTACCAACGCGAAGTTTTTGCGTCCGGCATTGCTGTTTACGAGCATTAACGACAATTTGCCCGTTTTTATGATTTCACTTTTTGTCACGTTGGTTATGGTAACGGGTGGTATTGATATCCAGGTGGCATCTCTTGTGGGACTTACATCAATCACCATTGGTGTAAGTTGGCAGGATTTTGGTCTTCCCATTTGGGGTGCAGTGGCAGTTGCCGTTGTTTTAGCCGTTGCCTGCGGTGCGCTGTCCGGCTTCTTTATTGCCTACTGTCGCGTTCAGGCTATGGTGGTTACATTGGGCGGAAGCTTCTTGTATTCGGGCCTGGCGCTTCTGATTTCTGCGCTTTCAAAAACCGAAAGTTATCAGGGCATCGGTGGCTTTCCGCCCGAGTTTAAATTTGTAGCTAACTTTCAGCTTTTTGGCATCATTCCGTTCCAGCTGCTGATATATGTACTTATGCTTTGCATTGCCTTTATATTGCTGCATAAGACGAAGTATGGACGGCGTATCACGCTTGTGGGTGTTAACCAAAGCGCTGCAGAGTTTTCGGGTATCAACAGTCGTCGCGTTATTATGTCCACCTATATGTTAAGTGCATTGTCGGCAGCCATTGCGGGTATCGTGCTAACGGCATATCTGGGAACCGCAAAATCAGATCTCGGTGCCGATTTGACAATGGATATCATTACGGCCGTTGTTTTGGGCGGCACGCTTTCCACCGGTGGTAAGGGATCCATCGTGGGTACTGCCCTTGCATCTTTTGTAATCGCATTTTTACGCTTTGGCTTACCTCTGTGTTTCAAAGTAAGTCCGCAGTACCTCAATATTCCTGTTGGCATTTTGCTTGTTGTTGTTATCGTGTTCCGCTCGGCGGCAAGCGGTATGCATATCGGTACGTTTTTACAATCGCTGCTCATAAGGAGTGGCAAATCAGCCGAGGCCTAACGCTTCGGGAAGCTCGTGTCCGGTGTGTGCCGGACACATGAAAGGGAGGTTCGACTATGCAAGATATGACTCGTCGCGGTTTTATTGGTGCAGCTGGTTTTACGGCGGTAACTGCCGGCCTCGCTCTTACGGGCTGTAACGGCGGTGGCGGTGAAACGAAGAAGGACGACGGCGATAAAAAGCAGTCCGGCGGCGGAGATGTCAAGGGCAAGACCGTGGCGTTCATTCCGAAGGTCACCGGCAACGCATTCTTTGAGTCTGCCAACAAAGGCGCTCAGGAGAAGTCGAAGGAATGGGGATTTACCGTCGATTACATCGGCGATGCGACCGCATCCGTTTCCGCTCAGGTATCCGTTATTAATCAGGCGGTTGCCAATGGTGTGGACGCAATCAGCATTTCTACCGTAGACGCAAACGGTGTTTCCGACGCGCTCAAAAAAGCAACGGCTGCGGGCATTGTCGTAACCACATGGGACTCTGACTCCAATCCCGAGGATCGTACGTTGATGGTTTCCCAAGGTACCCCGGAGATCCTTGGACAGATGCTTGTTGACATGGGTGTTGCTGGTCTCAAAGAGCGCGGTAAAGACCCCGAAAAGGATGAGATTACCTATGTCTGGCACTACTCTCAGGCGACGGTGACCGATCAGAATTCTTGGCAGGTAGCCGCACAGAAGATCATCAAAGAGAAGTATCCAAAGTGGAAGAACGTTCACGAGAACTACTATTCCAATCAGGATGCAGAGCAGGCAATTACCATTGGTGAGGGAATTCTCGACGCCTATCCGGAGATTGATCTCATTATCTGCAATGACTCCACTGCTCTTCCCGGTCAGCTCCAGGCAGCAGAAAACAAGGGTTACGATGCTAAAAAGGTGACCATTACCGGCTTTGCTTCTCCGCAGTCTATCAAGTCTTATTGCGAGCATGGAACCATTTACAACTGGGGTCTTTGGGATTGTGCCGTTCAGGGTGCCATGGGCTGCTATGTGGCGGCTTACCTTGCTGCCGGTAACGAAGTCAAGGTCGGCGATACTATCTCCATCCCAAGCATCGGCGATGTCAAGGTGGAGGCCAATGACTCCATTGCTGAGGGTGCTAAGACTGCCGAGAAGAACAATGGCGTGGTACTTCTCCCTGAGCGCCTTGTGTTCACGAAAGAGAATATGAACAACTACGCATTCTAGAATCCAAAGATACTTTAAGAGGACGGCAAACCGTTCTCGTGCGTATTGGATGCAAGCTTTGCTTTAGTTAGTCTCGTTGTAATTCCCTGTGCCGCGTCGATTACTGCCTCTATCGGCGCAGCACAGGTTCGTTTCAAAGAAAGGACGTATATGGCTGATCTTGATGGCCTTAAAGTTGCTAAGGATTATCACGTTGATACTCCCTTTGCCAATGACCAGGGATTTTATGTAAAAGGTGCCAACAACCTTGATTGGGGTATGCAAAAGCATCTCTCTAACATCTTTGATCCCAAAAGCGGTAATACGGTTATGTTTGCGTTTGACCATGGGTATTTCATGGGTTCGACCGCCGGTCTTGAGCGTCTTGACCTGTTGCTTCCAAAGCTTGCCCCCTATGTGGACTGCTTTATGGGTACGCGAGGCGCAATTCGCAGTTGTGTTCCTCCTCAGATTTCAAAAGGAATTGCGCTTCGCGTAACTTCGGGCTCCTCGATGCTTCAGGCAGATCTTTCTCATGAGGTTGTTGCCGTGGATATCGAAGATGCTATCCGCATGAACGCCGATTGCATGGCCGTTCAGACATTCATCGGCGGCGATGGACAGCTTTCCAGTATCGACAATTTGAGTCAGGTAGTGAACGCCGGTTTTCATTACAGTATTCCAACGCTGGGTGTCTGTGCGGTTGGAAAGGATATGGAACGCACTGGACGTTTCTTCAAATTGGCAACTCGTATTATTGCCGAGATGGGTGTACAGATTGTTAAGACCTACGACTGCGAGGACTTTGAAGAGGTTGTGGCAGCCTGTCCGGTACCGATTGTAGTTGCCGGAGGCAAGAAATTGCCCGAGCGTGATGCGCTGCACCTTGCGTATGACGTTATCCGCAAGGGTGCTCGCGGCGTTGATATGGGACGCAATATCTTCCAGAGTACACACCCACTGCAGATGGCCGAGGCAGTTCGAAAGATTGTACATGAAGGGGTAACCGACACTGAAGCGTGGGAGTTCTTTGAGGATGTAACGCACTAACGGTGCCATTACGCTTTGATGCGGTTATTTTATAGAGCGAGAAGCACTTGGATTCCAGGTACTTCTCGCTCTTGCTTTTGGAAATTTGTTACCTTTGTAGATTCTTAAACTTCAATTGTGTATAAGATGATTATGAAACCCACAGTGTAAGGATAGACAAATCAAATCGGAGTTGGTGCAATTATGCAAACAGATACATTAATTTTGATCGTAGCTGCCGGAGCTGCTCTTGTCGCTGCTATTTTTGCAGGTATGTCGTGGAGCCGCACAAAAGACACTTCAGGTTCAGAGGCGGCTATCAATCAAAAAATCGACTCTGAAATGAGGCACACACGAGAGCAATCGCAAGTGGCGGTTGACGGGCTTGACCGGCGTCTTGTTACTATGACTAACAAGGTAGATAGTCTGGAGCGCGCAATGGTCGACTTTCAGGCTAAGACATCAAAGGAGCTCGGAGACGTTCGCGTGGCACAGGAAAAAGGTCGTGCCGATATGCAGGCCGGCATTAGTACTACGCTGAAGGGTGTTCAGGACAGCGTTTCTCAGCAGCTTATCGCCATTCGACAGGACAACGGCAAGAGTCTTGAGCAAATTCGTGCCACGGTTGACGATAAGCTCCAAAAAACTTTAAACGACCGTATCAGCCAGTCGTTTAAGGTGGTGAACGATCAGCTCGAAGCCGTTTCCAAAGGCCTGGGAGAGATGCGCGGGATGGCGGAAAGTGTTGGCGACCTGCGTAAAGTTCTTTCCAACGTTAAGACCAGAGGTATTGTGGGTGAAGTCCAGCTTGGAGCAATTCTTGAGGAAGTGCTTTCTCCCGAGCAGTATGACACCAACGTTGCCACCGTTCCTGACAGCTCAAATAGGGTTGAGTTTGCCGTCAAGATCCCCGGTAAAGACGATGAGTTCGTGTATCTGCCCATTGATGCAAAGTTTCCCGGTGAAACCTATGGGCGCTTGGAAGATGCAAAGGACACGGGAGATGCTGCGGCTGTTGAGTCTGCTTGGAAAGAGCTTGAGACCCGCCTAAAGAGTGAGGCAAAAGATATTCACGAGAAGTACGTTGCTCCGCCGGCCACTACCTCGTTTGCCATTCTGTTCCTTCCGTTTGAAGGTCTGTATGCCGAGGTGGTCAATCGCACGGGGCTGGTTGAGCAGATCCAGCGCGAATGGCACGTTAACGTCGCAGGACCGTCTACCATGGCAGCGCTGCTCAACGCCGTGCAAATGGGCTTTCAGACCGTGGCAATCCAAAAGCGGGCAGACGAGATACAGAAGGTACTTTCCGCAGTTAAAGCAGAACTTCCCAAATATCGCAAGGAGCTGGAGAGGGCACAAAAGCAGCTCAATACGGCTTCAAAGACCATCGACGGACTTGTTGGTACGCGTACGCGAGCAATGGAGCGCACCCTCAAGGGTGTGACGGCGATAGGCTCATTGAGTGAAGCCGACGAACTTCTTGGCATTGACGATGATGGCGATGAAGTTGAGGCCAAAGACGAATAAAACCCGAGATGCACAGCAGGTGAGTGAGCCAAGCAAATAGTGAAGGTCTGATACAAGATTAAGGGTGAATAAAAACAAAGCCGTCGGGCGTGTGACCGGCGGCTTTTCTCGTCATATGGTGCCCCCAGCGAGAATCGAACTCGCATTGCCGCCTTGAAAGGGCGATGTCCTAACCTTTAGACGATGGGGACGCAAAGAAAGAGTATAGCAAACGTAAGCCTCAATCGGGAGCAATTTTATTTATTCATCCAAATCAAATCCATTTGCCGCGGCGTATGCATCGGATGCGGCAGCAAATTCCGGGATGTTACCTGCCCATTCAACAAAATCCGGAACGTCAACAATGACAGGCTCCGCTTCATGAATGGCAAGAAGCGCTTCGTTAAAACTGCCGGTTTTTACTTCCGGCCTATCGGGGATGTATATGTCAACAAAAGTGGGGTGAAGAAGGGCAAATGCTCCGCCCTCGGTGTTCATCTGGTAGCTCTTGAGCGCTCTTCTCGCGGAACTGATACGTGAGAGCTTAAAGAGCAGGATGGCGCGGGCAAGCTCAATCCACGCATTGCTGTGGTGATTGAATCTGTCGTCAAGCCTGTTGAGCGCCGCCTCATCTTCGAGGCGCGCATACGTGAGAGTCAGTGTAAAGCGGGCTCCGACTGCATCAGAGGGAGATTCTTCCAAAAGCTGCTCGCAGGTTGTGGCGGCAAGCTTGAATCGAGCGGTGTCCACATACGCTCGGCCAATTGCTGCCTGTAGTCGTAATCGAGGCCGCGCAAAGATATCGGTCCACATGTCGCGGAGGACTGTTTCGGGGGTCTTTGAGTCTTCAAGATTAGGAGTACGTTTTGCCTCTTTTTCCGCCTGGTTTTGGATTGCGAGCAGTGCCTGGAGCAGGCTTTCGGGGTCTGATGCATGAACGAGTGCATTCATACGTAAGAGGTCGGTGTTTTCACCGTACTTTTCGCGAATGTTTTCGAGTGCATGCAAAAACGTCTGGAGCCGCGTAATGCGAGCCTGCACGAACTCCTCATCGGTATAGGAATCGTCATTGAACTGGGAGTCTTGGTATCGCTTAACCGCTTGTGCAAGGTGGTACATGGGAAGCTCATCGGTTTCGGAAGCATAGGACTTGAGGTCGGATTGAACCGCCAAAAGAAGCTCTTCATAGGCAGCGTCGGACATTGAGCCGATAGCAGCGCGTCGTTTGAGAGCGCATCTCTGAACCAGTTCCTCGGTGAGATTCATGAAAAATCCTCTCCACCCTCTCCGAAGGTAAGATTGTCTCCAAAATCAAAACCGTCTCCAAAATCGAGACCGTTTCCGAAGTCCGTTATGTCGCGCAAATCGTCTATGGTATGCAAAAAATCTGCTTGAAAGTCTTTAATGCGCGCGGGATAGCGCCGCTCAATCTCACTGCCAAGCCAGTGTCCAAAAATGCCGCGACCCGTGAAATCATTGCCTTCCTGCAAGAGAACGGCTGCCTCAGAGACCGCAAGGATCAACTCATCCTCCGAATAGGGCTCGACATTCAGTCGGGCGTACTCACCCTCCGGGAGATCCCGTTGTATAAAGAGTGTAAGTGTACCGGTTTTATAGCGTGCAAGAAGTTTGTCTAGCAGGTCATTTGCACACTCACGGTTGTTTGTTTTAAACGCAAGCGCCAGTCGTGCCAGCATCATCCATGCATCATCCGGAGGTCGGGGAGGAAAAACGGTTGCATACTGTTTTTCCAACTTTGCCAAACCTTCGGCATCCTCAAGTTTTGCATACGCAAGCGCAAGCGTAAAACGAATGTCGCCGAAGTCGATTGGATCAAGTGAGAAGAGCTTCTGACCATAGGAAATGGCGGCCTTATTGCGGCCTGAAATAAGCGCCCTGGTTGCAAGAGCCGCAAGCCAGCGATAATAGGGGCGCATTGCGAGCTCAACGACAGCCTCTGCGAAATCTTTGGAGACACCCTTTGCGGCGGAAGCGCCCTTTTCGATACAAATTTGATGAACTTCCTCCTCTTGTTCAACGAGGTATTGGAAGTGGTCCTCAAGCGCAGTACAAGCCATTGCTTGATGCATGCGGAGCGCGTCAAAGCAATGAGGGTCGAGCTCACAGGCACGCTCAAGGAGCTTTTGGCCGTCGAGTACAAGGGGCTTGCCTTCCGATTCATTTACAGTTGGCAGAAGATAGTCGATCTTCTCGACAGCTTGTGCCATAAGGTGAAATGCCCGGTCTTCATCCGAGGCTATCAGTGTGTCAGGATTGTCTGAGAAGCGCGCAACATAGGAGTTGAACTGCTGAGGATTGGGCGGTTCGGTAGCGCCCGTCTCTATCAAATGATGGATAAACAGGCGATCAAAGTCTTCCTTTTTTGGATCGAACGCCAAAGGCTCTCCTGTCGGTTGCAACTGTTTCGGATTAAGCGTCAGGCCATTTCTGTTTAAGATCGTGTTGGCAAGACCATACCGGCGGCATTGTTTGCATACCGTTGGCGTATTAACGTTATCAGTTTTTGCATATTTGTGATAGATTACGGAATGGTGTCTTGTATACATAAACGAGAAATCGTGTACAAAAAACGAGGAACCAAGTCCTCGTTTGTCCGCTATATATGGGATATGGTGGAAAAATAGAGAGAGGAAATGATATGGGACGTTTTACGAACCCGCGCGACCTGTACTTTGGTGAGGGCGCACGCCACGAGGTCAAGAACCTTACAGGCAAGAGGGCAATTATCGTCTCCGGTGGCAGCTCGATGCGTCGTGGCGGCTTCCTGGATGACGTCGAGAACGACCTGAAGTCCGCAGGCTTTGAGGTTGCTCACATTGAGGGCGTCGAGTCTGACCCGTCCGTTGAGACGGTTATGAAGGGCGCTGCTCAGATGTCTGAGTTCCAGCCTGACTGGATTGTTGCCATCGGCGGTGGCTCGCCAATCGACGCCGCGAAGGCAATGTGGATTAAGTATGAGTATCCTGAGACAACCTTTGAGGATATGTGCAAGGTCTTTGGCCTTCCTGAGCTCCGCACCAAGGCTCACTTCTGCGCAATTTCCTCTACTTCCGGCACCGCAACCGAGGTTACGGCCTTCTCGATTATTACCGACTATCAGAAGGGCGTTAAGTACCCAATTGCTGACTTCCAGATTACCCCTGACGTCGCTATTGTTGACCCCGAGCTCACCTATGGCATGCCCGTGAAGCTCGTTGCTCATACCGGTATGGACGCACTGACCCACGCCATTGAGGCCTACGTCTCCACCGCAGCTTCCATGTTTACTGATGCAGACGCTCTGCACGCAATTCGCGAGATTGTCGAGTGGCTTCCAAAGTCCTACAAGGGCGACAAAGAGGCACGTCAGCACATGCATGAAGCACAGTGCATCGCCGGTATTGCATTCTCCTCAGGCCTTTTGGGCATCGTTCACTCCATGGCTCACAAGACCGGTGCCGCATTCTCCGGCGGACATATCATCCATGGTTGCGCCAATGCCATGTATCTTGGCAAGGTTATCCAGTTCAACGCTCGTGATGCCCGCGCTAAGACTCGTTATGCTTACATTGCCAAGGAGATTTTGCATCTTGAGGGCGAGACCGAGGACGAGCTCGTAGCTGCATTGGTCCAGAAGATTCGCGACATCAACGATTCTTTGGACGTTCCACAGGGCATCAAGAATTACGGTGAGGGCGGCACTAAGTCCGAGACCTCTATCATTGATGAGAAGGAGTTCTTCGAGAAGGCTCCCGAGGTTGCACGCCTTGCTATCGAGGATGCTTGCACCCTTTCCAACCCGCGTAAGCCTACGCAGGAAGAGATGGAGCAGCTGCTCAAGTGCGTCTACTATGACCTGCCTGTTGAGTTCTAAGATTCATTCGTCTGAATGATGTAGATGCCGGCCTGGGTCGCGTTGTGCGGCCCGGGCTTTTTGATATAAAACGTTTCCCGTAAACGGCCAAAAAGATTCGTTCGCCGAAGAGTTGGCTGCTTTTTGCCTGCGAGACGTACAATATATGTTTGTGTTTGTAATGCACAGTGTTTATGCATTATGTTGGATACGCCGAGAAAACGAGGATACGACTTCGTGATGTCACTGAGTGCGTTGAGGTGTGGCGTAGCTAGACACAACGCAACGAGACTCGATCAAGATGTGGCTAAGGTGTACATCAAAGTCGTACGTACAGGAGGAAACATGGAGCTCAATGGTCTTATCGATCACACAAATCTCAAGCAAAATGCAACGGCTGAGGACATTAAGAAGCTTTGCGCAGAGGCCCGCGAGTACCACTTTAAGACGGTGGCAATAAATAGCTGCTGGACGACGCTTGCCCACAAGGAACTTGAAGGATCCGGCGTCGGCATCACAACGTGCATCGGCTTTCCTTTGGGAGCCTGCTCAACGGCGGCAAAGGTGGCGGAAGCCAGGCAGGCCGTTGCAGACAAGACAACCGAGATTGATATGGTCATTAACGGCGGTCACCTCGTTGCCGGCGACGACGACTACGTTATAGCTGATATAAAAGCCGTTGTTGAAGCTGCGGGTACCATTCCCGTTAAGGTCATTCTTGAGTGCTGCCTTTTGAATGACGAGCAGATCGTGCGCGCCTGTAAGGATTGCCTTGCAGCTGGCGCTGCATTCGTAAAGACAAGTACGGGATTTAGCACAGGCGGCGCAACCGTCCACGACGTTCAACTTATGCGCGAGACCGTAGGCAACGCGTGTCAGGTGAAGGCTGCCGGCGGTATTCACACCAAAGACGAGGCGCTTGCAATGGTTGAGGCCGGAGCCGATCGCCTTGGTGTTTCAAGTGGCATTGCAATCGTTTCTGAGTAGTATCTAAGTAAGATTTCGCCAAAACCACCATTTCACTTGAGGTTTAAGACAAGATAAAAAACACCGCCACCCTTATGAGTGGCGGTGTTTTGTCCTATATGTAGATATTTTGCAGGACGCTATGCAGAACTATATCTCAGGTCTTCTCGCCATATAGGTTCCTGCCTGCATCGATCTTTACCGTTATTACGCCTGCTTAAGCTTGCAAAGCTCAGCTGCGGTTTTTGCACCAAGAGCAACATTGTTAAAGACGAGCTGGATGTTTGCTTCAAGCGAATCGTTACCGGTGATCTCGGCAACTTTTGCCAAGAGGAACGGGGTTGTTTCTTTGCCGTGGATGCCCTGTGCGGCTGCGTCCGTAAGTGCTTGCTCTATAGCGGTATCAATGACGGCTTTGTCCATCGAATATTCTTCAGGAATGGGATTTCCTACCAACATTCCGCCGGTAAGTCCCAGCTCACGCTTGACGTGGAAAATCTCAGCCAGTTCATGCGGCGAGTCAACCCTGCGATCAACGCTAAAGCCACTCTTTCGCGTATAGAATGCGGGGAGTTCATCGGTCTGGTATCCAAGAACGGGAACGCCCTTGGTCTCAAGATATTCAAGCGTTAATCCAAGATCAAGAATGGATTTTGCACCGGCGCAGATAACCATAACGGGAGTCTGTGCAAGCTCTTCCAGGTCTGCGGAGATGTCCATCGTTGTTTCCGCTCCACGGTGAACGCCTCCGACACCGCCGGTGGCAAAAACATCGATGCCTGCCATATGGGCAATAATCATGGTAGTGGTAACGGTAGTTGCTCCGTCGCCCTTCTCGGCGACAATAACCGGCAAGTCGCGACGGCTTACCTTGGCAACCTCGCGACCCTTCTTGCCTAGATAATCAATCTCATCCGCAGAAAGTCCGGCGCGCAGACGCCCATTGATGATTGCGATTGTTGCGGGCACGGCGCCGTTGTCGCGAATAATCTGCTCAACCTTGAGTGCGGTTTCCACGTTTTGTGGGTACGGCATTCCGTGAGAAATAATGGTTGACTCAAGTGCGACGACTGGCTTATGGGCAGCAAGCGCCTCGGCTACCTCAGGAGAAATCTCGAGAAATTCATTCATGGTTTCATTCATTTTTGGCATATCCATCCCATCGGCTTAATTCTTGATGCGGTGCAGTACGGCAGAACCGGTGATTGCCGAATTGATGGTAGAGGCGCTCTCCGTTGCGATTTCAGCTGCGGCCAGGCCAATGCAACCCGTGCGCTTAAGCGAGGCTTTTTTGGTGAATGCCCATGCAATTCCGGCAACCATGGCATCTCCGGCTCCGGTCATGTTGACAACCTTTGTCTCGTGAAGCGGGAGCTTAAAGGCTTCGTTTTCGTCGGCGCAGTAAAGTCCGTCAGAGCCGAGAGAAATAAAGACGCGCTTAAGGCCTGTTTCGAGAAGCTCTTTGGCCGCACGCTCAAGGGATGCGTCATCATGAATGGTAACTCCGGAAAGCAGCTCAGCCTCAAGACGGTTGGGCTTCAGCGTATGGAAACGACCAATCAGGTGACGGATTTTCTTAGCCTTTGTAGTGGAGACAGGATCGCAAATGATGGGAGCACTGACGTGATCAGCAAGATAGCGGAGCGTTTCTTGAGGCAGGTTTGTATCGATTACAACCGCGGCGGCATGGTCGATAAGATCCATGCGCTCCTCCATGCGCTCAGGCGTGAGGTACCTGTAGATGTCCATATCTGCGATGGCAAGCTGCATCTCACCATGCTCGTTCATGATAAAGAGGTACGTAGATGTGGGCTCACCGGGAATGGTCATTGAAGGATCAATGTCAACATGAACGGCACAGCAGCCGTCTTTAAGTTCCTGAGCGTTTGCGTCTTGTCCGAATGCGGTAAGAAGACGTACCTTACTGCCGAGAAGGGCAAGGTTGTGAGCAATGTTTCTACCAACGCCACCGGCAGACATACGTACCGCACCGGGGTTTGAGTCGGAAGCGATGAGTTTTCCATCGGGACTTCCGGCAATATCCATATTGGCGGCACCGATTACCATGACATAGGGAGCGTCGCACAAGATATAGCGACGTCCAAGGACGGCTCCCTTACTGGTGAGATTGCTGATGTGTACGGATACTGATGAGCGAGAAATACCTGCTCGTTCGGCAATTTCTTTCTGGGTAATAGAAGGCTGCTCTTTGATCCAGTTGAAGATCTGCTGTTCTCTTTCTGTAAGCATACTATGATATCGCTTTCTTCTAGCCTGAACAAAATCTACATGATTAGTGTACTGCAAGAGTTTTAGTTTTTATATAGAAAAATTAAGACAAATAGCGATTCTCCCTTCTTTTATCTTGAGAATCTTCGGTGCGAGCGTGTTGTTGATTTCTATTTCGGTAGTAAGCAATTGCTTACTACCGTTTGCAGAATTAATTAAACGGTGACCGGTAAACCAAGCATGTCTGAGCCTGAGAGAAAAAAGAGTGTAATAAAATATAGTCTTGTACATTTGTGCGGTTGCTTTTTGATTTGTCCAAGAAGGAACCTGCAGAACAGGAGGTATCTATGGCAAAACGTGTGTTTGTCGTTGTACTTGATAGTTTTGGTATTGGAGAAGAGCCCGACGCTTCTGCATATGGAGATGAAGGCAGCAATACGCTGTGCGCCTGCGGTACAAGTCCGTGCTTGCATATCCCTCATATGACAGAGCTTGGTCTTCTGAATATTGATGGCGCGCTTGATTCGGTGTATAAGACAAATTTAGCTCCTATCGAGCATCCCACCGGTGCGTTTGCGCGTATGCAAGAGCGCTCGGCAGGAAAAGACACAACGGTAGGCCACTGGGAGATGGCAGGTGTTATATCACCTGAGCGTTTTCCAACATACCCAGAGGGTTTTCCAAAAGAAATCATCGAGGAGTTTGAGCGGCAGACCGGCCGTAAGGTTCTTTGCAATAAGCCCTATTCAGGAACTGAAGTCATAAAAGACTATGGTAAAGAGATGGTCGATACCGGAGCTCTTATCGTCTATACCTCGGCCGATTCCGTATTTCAAATTGCCGCTCATGAGGATGTTGTTCCCGTTGAGACGCTCTATGAGTATTGTCGCATTGCGCGCAAGATTCTTCAGGGCAAGCATGGCGTTGCTCGTGTGATTGCCCGTCCGTTTGAGGGTGAGTGGCCCTATGCACGCACGTCTCGCCGCCATGATTTCTCGCTTGAACCAACAGGCACCACCATGTTGGATCAGCTGAAGGACCATGGTTTTGACGTGCTTTCCATCGGTAAGATTTATGACATCTTTGCGCATCGCGGAACCACCGATCACGTATTTACCTCAGGTAACCCCGAGGGTATTGAAAAAACCATTGAGGCAACGCATAAAGATTTCCACGGTCTGTGTTTCACCAATCTGGTGGATACGGACATGATTTATGGTCACCGCAATGATGTGGACGGATATGCCAAGGCGCTTTCGTATTTTGACGAGAAGCTCCCTGAGATTATGGCAGGTCTTGGCGAGGATGATTTGCTTATGATTACCGCCGACCACGGCTGTGATCCCGTGACGCCTTCGACCGACCATTCGCGTGAGTATGTGCCATGGCTGATATGTGGTCCGCGTGTGAAAGCCGGGGCAAACCTGCATACGCTCCCCACATTTGCCGATCTAGCGGAGACGGTCCTTGCGTATCTTGGTGCTCCTCAGCTGGGTGTGGGCACGTCGCATGTTTCTGAAATCTTGAAGGAGGATTAAATGTCTGCAACTCCCACCCCGCATAACGCGGCCGTTGAAGGACAAATTGCAAAGACCGTGCTTATGCCAGGAGACCCACTCCGCGCAAAGCTGCTTGCCGAGAAGTACCTCGAGAATATTGAGCAGTTCAACACCGTGCGCAACATGTTTGGTTATACCGGAACATATCAGGGTCATCCTATTTCCGTTATGGGCTCGGGTATGGGCATGCCTTCCATCGGTATCTACTCATATGAGCTCTTCAATTTCTACGATGTCGACAACATCATTCGCATTGGTTCTGCCGGCGGCTTAGCCGATGGCGTTAAGTTGCGCGACATCGTGGTAGGCATGGGCGCCTGCACCGATTCAAACTATGCGGCTCAATTCAACCTGCCGGGAACGTATGCGCCAATCGCTGATTACGATTTGCTTCGCCGGGCGGTGAGCGGTGCGGAGAAACTCGGATATCCGGTGCGTGTGGGTAATGTGCTTTCCAGTGATACGTTCTACGGTGCGGATGAAACGGCTCTTTCCCGCTGGGCATCCATGGGTGTGCTTGCGGTTGAGATGGAATCCGCAGCGCTCTATCTCAATGCCGTGCATGCAAAAAAGCATGCGCTGTGTCTTTTGACCATATCAGATCTTCCGCTGGCAGGGGAATCCCTTTCGGCTGAAGAGCGTCAGACAAGCTTTACGCAGATGATGGAAGTAGCGCTTTCGCTTGCCCTTCCTGAATCGCAGTAAGTTTTCAACGAGAAGCACCGTATGTCCTAAGGTATTTGAACAAAAGGTGCTTCTCGCCGTGTAGTTTAAACCATGTGAAGGATGCTTTTAAAGCAACTTCTCAGGTGATAGTAAGGGGAAATGGTCCCCTTTAAGAGATCCCAGCGCATGCGGGGATGGACAAAAGTAAGGAGAGTCCGATGAGCAATTCTGTTTCACGTCGTGGCTTTGTCGCTGGTGCTGCCGGTGCCGGTGCAATGGCTGTTCTTGCAGGTCTTACGGCTTGCGGCGGCTCAAAGAAAGACGACACCAAGAAGGGCGCAGGCGACGACAGCAAGGCCACGACCAAGGCAAAGCTTGAGATGGTTACCGATACCGGTGGTGTCAACGACCAGTCATTCAACCAGCTTGCGTGGGAAGGTATGCAGCAGCTTCAGAAAGAAGAGGGCTGGGACGTCAGCTATCTTGAGTCAAAGCAGGAGTCTGACTACGCTACCAACCTTGACAAGGCTGTTGACGATAAGTCCCAGCTTGTTTGGGGTGTAGGTTTTGCCATGGCAGACGCTATTGTTGAGGCTGCAAAGAAGAACTCCGACGTTCAGTTTGCCATTATCGACAACGGTAATGACAACAGCTCAATTTCCAACCTTACGGGCGTTACCTTCCGCGCTCAGGAGCCTTCGTTCCTCGTTGGTTACATTGCAGCTCGTACTACCAAAACAGGTAAGGTCGGCTTCGTTGGCGGTATCACTTCTGCCATCATCGACCAGTTTGAGTATGGCTACAGGGCCGGTGTTCTCTTTGCAAACAAAGAGCAGAGTCTGAACGTTGAGATTCAGTCCCAGTATGCCGACTCCTTCACCGATGCGGCAAAGGGTAAGTCCATCGCCGCAAAGATGTTCTCCGACGGCTGCGATGTTGTCTTCCACGCTGCCGGCGGTGTTGGTACCGGCGTTATCGAGGCCGCTAAGGATGCAGGCAAGTTTGCCATTGGCGTTGACAAGGATCAGGCGTACCTGGCACCCGAGAACGTTCTTACCTCTGCACTTAAGAAGGTTAACGTGGCCGTTGTTGACGTCTCCAAGAAGATTCTGAAAGACGGAGACAAGGGCGGCAAGACCGTTGAGCTGGGCTTTACTGATGACGCTGTCGGTATTCCTGAGGATCACAAGCTCATGGGCGACGAGGTCTACAAGGGTGCCATGGAAGCAGCCGACAAGATCAAGGCCGGCTCAATTGTGCCTCCTGCCAATAAGGACGATCTTGCAAAGTACGAGAAGAGCCTCGCATAAGGCGAGTAAGTATGTGTGAGAGGCACTTAAGGCTTACGGCTTCTCACTTCGTGTAGTGAATGGTTTTACAGCCAAGGGGCCCTTTTGGGTCCCTTGGTGGTAAAGCGTGAGGGAAAAGGAGGTGGCTCGTGGAAGCTAACTCGGAATATGCCGTCCAAATGCATGGCATTACGAAAGTGTTTGGCACGTTCAAAGCGCTTGATGGCGTTGACTTGGATGTACGCAAACAATCCGTCCATGCCATCCTGGGTGAAAACGGCGCAGGTAAGAGTACCTTGATGAACGTGCTCTACGGCCTCTATTCTGCGGACGAGGGAGAAGTCTTCCTCAATGGCAAGCATGTAGACATCTCAAATCCAAATGATGCCATTGCACAGGGTATTGGCATGGTTCACCAGCACTTTATGCTGGTTGATAACTTTACGGTAACCGAGAATATCGTACTCGGCGATGAGGTCACGTCATTTGCGGGAGTTCTCGATCCAAAGAAGGCGCGCGAGAAGGTCCTCGAGATCGTTAACGAGTACGGTTTTGACGTTGATCCGGATGCAAAGATTGAAGACATCACGGTTGGTATGCAGCAGCGTGTTGAGATTCTAAAAGCGCTCTACCGTGGTGCCGATACGCTGATTCTTGATGAGCCAACCGCGGTGCTGACTCCGCAAGAGATTGAGAAGCTCATTCAGATCATGCGAGATTTGGTGAGCAAAGGCAAAACCATCATTATTATTACGCACAAGCTGAAAGAGATTATGTCTTCGGCGGACGAGTGCACCATTATTCGTCGCGGTAAATACATGGGCACCGTTGACGTTTCAAAGACCAATGAAACGGAACTGGCGAATAAGATGGTTGGCCGCAATGTTAATTTGCACGTTGACAAGAAGCCCGCAAAGCCGGGGGAGGTACTGCTTTCCATCCGTGATCTTCACGTAAAGGATGAACGTGGTATCGAGCAGGTCAACGGCCTTAATTTGGAAGTTCGCGCCGGTGAGATTGTGGGTCTTGCCGGTATTGACGGCAACGGTCAGCGTGAGCTTGCCGATGCTATAAACGCTCTGGTAAAACCCGAGTCGGGCACCATTGCCATTCGTGGTGAAGAAATACAGGCCACAACGCCGCGTAATGTTATTAACCATTCGGTAGCAACAATCCCTTCGGATCGTCAACGCTGGGGCTTGGTGTTGCCCTTCTCGGTAGCCGAAAATACGGTGCTTGAGCGCCATGGCGAAGAGCGGTTTGGCAAAGGAATTTCTTTGGATTACTCCAAGGTGAATGAGTTTGCCAAAGAGCTTGTTGAAGAGTTTGACATTAGGCCGGCAGGTTGTTTTGATCATGCTGCGGGAGGTCTTTCCGGAGGCAATCAGCAGAAAGTTATTATTGCGCGTGAGGTGTCCGGTGAACCTGATGTACTCATTGCCATTCAGCCAACACGAGGCCTTGACGTGGGCGCCATTGAGTTCGTTCACAAAGCGCTTATTCGCGAGCGTGACCGCGGTGCAGCCATTTTGCTCATCTCGCTTGAGCTTGATGAGGTTATGGACGTGTCGGACCGCATCGCCGTTATTTATGCGGGTCAGATTGTCGGAGAGTTTGAGCAAGGTGCTATCACTGAGGAGCAGGCAGGCCTCCTCATGGCGGGAGGTGGTGCAGAGTGACTACTCTCACCAAAATAATGAGGAAGCCTATTACCTCAGCAATTGTGGCTATTTTATTTGGCTTCTTTGTGGCGACCATTGTTCTTGCGTCTGCAGGCTATGATCCGGTTGAAGCTTTTGGTGCGCTTATCGACGGAATGATTGGTAAGCCAAAGTACATCGCAAACGTTATCATCAAGGCAACTCCGCTGCTCTTTACCGGCGTAGCCGTCGCTTTTGCATTTCGTGTGGGTCTGTTTAACATCGGTGCCGAGGGTCAATATGTTTTTGGTACCGTTTTTGCCACAATCGTAGGCGTTCTTCTCGACCTTCCACCGGTATTACAGATTCCTGTAGTACTTTTGGTTGGTATGCTTGCAGGAGCTGCCGCAGGTGCACTTGTGGGCTGGTTGAAAGCTAAATTTGGTATTCATGAGGTCATTACCAGCATCATGCTTAACTGGATCAGCCTTTACTTCAACAACTTTGTGGTGAATTCAGAGGCATTCCATAAGGCCAATTCCACCAAATCACTTCCCATTAACCCATCCGGTTACACGATGCTCTTTACGGACATGAAATCGAGCTCGGACGGTCTTGCGGCGCTTAAAGACATTCCGGTAGTGGGAGATGCCATTGCGCGAACCGACGCCAACGTTGGCATTATCGTCGCCATAATCGCAGCTATTTTTATCGGATGGCTGCTTATGCGAACAAAAGTCGGTTATGAGATGCGCGCCGTTGGCTTTAACCGCGATGCCGCCCAGTTTACCGGTATCAACGTTAAGCGCAATTTGGTACTTTGTATGGCTATCTCCGGAGCGCTGTGCGGTGTTGCGGGTGCTCTGAATATCACGGGCCTGAACCCGCATAGCATTTCAGTGCTTGCGGCATTTGAAAATTACGGCTTTAACGGCTTGTCCGTTGCGTTTATCGCAGGCTGCTCGCCGGTTGGCTGCATCCCTGCATCGCTTCTCTTTGCGGGTCTTTTGTACGGAGGACAGTCGGTACAGCAGGTTGTGGGTGCTCCGTCCGAAATCATCAGTATCATCATCGGCACCATCGTCTTCTTTATGGCGCTTGGCGGTGTCATTCCGATGCTTGCCGAGTATCTTGACCGTCGCCGTGCTAAACAGGCAAAACTTGCCGAAGGAACCGTTGGAGCCAATGCGGCAACCAATGATTCGGCTCAGGGGAAGGAGGCGAAGTAGAGATGGATATGACTGCTTTAATTAAGATCCTTGTGCTGCTGGTTGGCGGTACGCTTATGTACTCTACTCCGCTGGTATTCGGTGCGTTAGGTGGAGTTCTTTCCGAGCGTTCGGGCGTCGTGAACATTGGTATCGAAGGCATGATGAACGTTGGTGCCTTTGCCGGTGTTGCCGGCAGCTACCTTACGGGAAGCCCATGGGTAGGCCTCCTCTGCGCGGGTATTGCCGGTGGTTTGGTTGCCCTTTTGCATGCGATTGCTTCCATTACCTTTAATGCGGACCAGACGGTTTCCGGCGTTGCCATCAACCTGTTGGCTCCCGGTATTGCACTGTTTGCCTGCGGCCATCTGTTTGAAGGCGCAAAGCAAACGCCGGCCGTAAATACGCTTCCCAAGTTGTTTGGTAACGGTGCCTTTAATGACACGCTCTTCTCGGCTTTGAATGTGGACATTACGGTGCTTCTCGCGCTTATTACCTCGGCTGTCGTATGGTTTGTGCTGTACCGCACCAAATGGGGCCTGCGCATTCGTTCCGTTGGCGAGCATCCTCATGCGTCCGAGACGCTTGGCATTGGCGTTCGCCGCACACGCTATGTCTGCGTAATTATCTCCGGTATTCTTGCCGGTTTTGGTGGCGCATCCGTAACGCTGGCAATTATTTCCCAGTACACACAGACGGCCATTTCCGGCCAGGGCTTTATCGCGCTTGCCGCAGTTATCTTTGGTAAATGGAAGCCGCAGGGAGCTTACGGCGCATGCCTGCTCTTTGGCTTTACGCAGGAGCTGGCTATTCTTCTGGGAGGAGGAGCTACGCCCATTCCGTCCGAGATCATCTCGATGCTTCCATACATCATTACGATCATCACGCTCATACTCTTTGTGGGCAGGTCAGTAGCTCCAAAGGCCGACGGCGTTCCGTATGTTAAGGGAAGCCGATAAGATGGCTGCTGATTTTACATTTAACGAGATGCCGGAGGCTCAGGTTCTTGTAGAGCTTGCAGTGAAAGCTCGCGAGAAGGCCTATGTGCCGTATTCTCATTTTGCAGTGGGAGCCGCTCTGCTCTGTGCCGACGGCTCCGTCTACGGTGGTGCAAACCTTGAAAATGCCGCATACACACCGACAAACTGTGCCGAAAGAACCGCGTTTTTCCGCGCCGTTTTTGAGGGCCAGAGGAATTTCTCTGCGATTGCCGTGGTCGGCGGACCCGAAGGACGGCCGGTGAGTGAGTGGTGCACACCGTGCGGCGTGTGCCGTCAGGTAATTCGTGAGTGGTGTGACCCCGATACGTTTCGGGTGATTTTGGGTCGTGTTGGTTCAAAGCCACGCGAGTTTTTGCTTCGTGAGATTTTGCCCATGGGATTTGGTCCTGAAGATTTAGGAGAAAGCGGCCCTTCGGGTAAGGCTGGCGGCGACTTTGTTGAGCGTGGAGACATACCAAGTTGTAAGTGCAGCCATTAGCACATGTAGGTACGAGTGAACGCACCCACTGGTGGACGCAACCACCGGTGGGTGCCGTTAGTAGGAAAGGACATATCTTATGCGCATGTACGATGTAATTGAGAAGAAGCGTGACGGCGGCGAGCTTACCGATGAAGAGATTGATTTTTTCATCTCCGGATATGTCTCCGGTGAGATTCCCGACTATCAGGCATCCGCGCTGGCAATGGCCATCTTTTATGAGGGTATGACGCCGCGTGAGACCGCCAAGCTTACCATGGCCATGGCCGAGTCGGGCGATATGATGGATCTCTCGGCCATTCCCGGCATCAAAGTCGACAAGCACTCAACCGGCGGCGTTGGCGATAAGACCACGCTGGTCGTTGCTCCGATCGTGGCATCGCTTGGCGTAAAAGTTGCCAAGATGAGCGGCCGCGGTTTGGGTCATACGGGCGGCACGCTGGACAAGCTTGAATCCATTCCCGGGCTTTCCGTTGAGATTTCCGAATCTGATTTCTTCAAACAGGTCAGTGAGATTGGCGTTGCGGTAGCCGGACAGACGGGCAATCTGGTACCTGCGGACAAAAAGCTGTACGCACTGCGTGACGTAACCGCCACGGTTGACAGTGTGCCTCTCATTGCATCATCCATCATGTCGAAGAAAATTGCCTCAGGTTCAAATTGCATTCTTTTGGATGTTAAATGCGGTTCCGGCGCCTTTATGAAGACGGTGGACTCGGCTGTCGAGCTTGCTCAGGCCATGGTTTCCATCGGCGAGCATGTAGGCCGTACAACTGCTGCTTTGATTACCGGCATGGATCGACCGCTGGGAAAAAATATCGGCAATGCGTTGGAGGTTGCTGAGGCTGTAGCCACCCTTCGCGGTGAAGGTCCCGAGGATCTGACCGCCGTCTGTGTTGAGCTTGCTGCCAATATGCTGAACCTTGCGGGTAAGGGAAGCGTTGAGGAATGCCGAGACCTAGCTCGTGGCCAGATTGCCAACGGTGAGGGTTTGGCAAAACTTGCAGACATGGTCGCTGCCCAAGGTGGAGACGCCGCGGTTATCCGGGATACTTCAAAGTTTGATGCGGCTCCGTTCCGTCGTGAGGTTTTGGCGGAAGAGTCCGGATACATGAGTGCCATGAATGCCGAGCGCGTGGGCATCGCATCCGTAGCACTTGGTGCCGGCCGTGAGAAAAAGGGCGATCCCATTGATATGGCAGCCGGTATTATCCTTGAGCGCAAGACCGGGGATTATGTCGAGAAGGGAGAAGTACTTGCAACGCTTCTGACTTCTGACGAGAAGCGCTTGGATGACGGTGAGCGTATTTTCCGCGAAGCGCTTTCGTTTGGACCAGAGCAGCCTTCACTTGAGCCTCTCTTCTTTGCTCGTGTTTCTCGCGACGGTGTGGAGAAGCTGGGATAATTTATATATGCATGATTTCATGCTGTGAAATTTACATCGATATGAACGGCATCTCTTACCGGAGGGGTGCCGTTTTTGATGAAAACCCGTTACGTTAAGCGGTCAAATTACTTTGGTACGCTCAAAGTAGTTATCGAAGTAAGCCTGTGCCGGCGGCATCTCCTGAGGAAGGAGGTGAAGTCCATGGAAATACTCTTCTTGCTTTTTGAGCTGGCAGCAAAGCTGGCAACTATAGATGATATGACGCAGCTTGGAAAGCAAGCCTTTTCTTCATGAGATTTCGACACATTATAAAAACTGACAGATAGATGCTATATAAAGTATGCGGCAAATGAGACATACCTTCCGTCGTGAGCAAAACTTTGGAATCAAGCAAGAATTCTTGAGAAAACCAAAATTCTCAAAATGATAAAACGTTTTACCACTTACACTGGGAGAAGAACATAAAAGAGGAGCGTTTGTGTTGCGTCATGCAGCACTACGTAAAGGAGGAATAATGGCTCAGCCTGTTATCGGGACACCTTGGCAAAGGCTCAATCAGCCTGTTTCTGAGGAAGAACTTTCCGGTGTCGACAAGTACTGGCGCACGGCAAACTATCTTTCCATTGGCCAGATTTATCTGCGAAGCAACCCTCTCATGAAGGAAGGATTTAACCGGGAAGATGTCAAGCATCGACTGGTGGGACACTGGGGAACGACACCTGGCTTGAATTTCCTGTTTGGCCACGTTAACCGCTTTATCCACGATCATAATCAAAACACCATTTTTCTTATGGGACCCGGTCATGGCGGACCGGCCGGCACGGCTCAGTCGCTGCTTGATGGCACGTATCGCGAAACCTATCCGTTCATCACCAACGATGAGGCGGGTCTCCAGAAGTTCTTCCGCCGTTTCTCCTATCCTGGCGGCATTCCTTCTCACTACGCCCCCGAAACTCCCGGATCCATCCATGAGGGCGGCGAGCTCGGCTATACGCTGTCTCATGCCTATGGTGCGGTTCTTGACAATCCGTCACTTTTGGCCGTTGCCGTAGTGGGCGACGGCGAGTCTGAGACCGGGCCTCTTGCAACCAGCTGGCAGACGAACAAGTTCATGGATCCGCTTACCGATGGCATTGTGTTGCCGATTCTTCACCTGAACGGTTATAAGATTGCCAATCCAACCATTCTTTCGCGCATTTCCGACGGAGAACGTGACGAGTTCTTCCGCGGTATGGGATATCATCCCTATACCTTTGTTGCCGGGTTCGATAACGAGGATCATGCGTCCATTCATCGCCGCTTTGCCGCACTTTTCGAGGCGGTCTTTGACGAGATTTGCTCCATCAAAAGTCGCGCCGCTGCAGGCGATGCGTCCCGCCCGTACTATCCGATGATCATTTTCCGTACGCCCAAGGGTTGGACGTGTCCGCCTTATATCGATGGCAAGAAGACCGAGGGCTCATGGCGTGCGCACCAGGTGCCTCTGGCGTCTGCCCGTGATACCGAGGCTCACTTCCAGATTTTGCGCGATTGGCTTGAGTCATACAGGCCTGAACAGCTCTTTGATGAGAATGGCGCCATTCGTCCTGAGGTTACGTCCTTTATGCCTGCCGGTGAGCTTCGCCTGGGAGCCAATCCCAACGCCAATGGCGGTCTTCTTCGCCAGCCGCTTGACCTGCCCGATGCCCGCGAGTATGAGATTCCCGTGGGCGAGAAGGGTCACGGCTTTGGAGCTACCGAGGCAACCCGCGTACTTGGTGAGTACACGGCCGATCTTATCAACAAGAACCGCTCTGACTTCCGCATTTTTGGTCCGGACGAGACGGCATCAAACCGCCTGCAGCCCTCTTTCCAAGTGACGGACAAGCAGTGGTTTGGCGGCTTTAACGATGACTTTGAAAATGACGAGCACATTTCGCCCGTAGGCAACGTCATCGAACAGCTTTCCGAGCATCAATGCGAAGGTCTGCTCGAAGGCTACGTGCTGACCGGTCGTTATGGCATCTGGTCCAGCTATGAGTCGTTCGTGCACATTGTGGACTCCATGATTAACCAACATGCAAAGTGGCTTGAGGCAACGGTCCGCCATATCCCTTGGCGCAAGCCCATCTCAGCCGTCAACGTATTGCTTTCCAGCCACGTGTGGCGACAGGATCACAACGGCTTCTCTCACCAGGATCCGGGCTTTGTCGATGTTTTGCTCAACAAGTGCTACAACAATGACCACGTGGTAAACATCTATTACCCGGCCGATGCCAATCTTCTGTTGGCCGTGGGTGAGAAAGCTTACACCTCCACTAACTGCATCAACGCTATTTTCGCAGGCAAGCAGCCCGCGCCAACATGGGTTACCCTTGATGAGGCGCGAGAAGAACTCAAGCGCGGAGCCGTTGAGTGGAAATGGGCTTCCAATGTATCTGAAGGCGAGGACTACGATATCGTCCTTGCATCCTGCGGTGACGTGCCCACCATGGAGCTCCTTGCAGCTCTTGATATGCTGAGCAAGCTGGGCATTAAGGCTCGCTTTGTCAATGTGCTTGAGCTTCTCAAGATCCAGAATGCGGAGGAGAACGACCAAGCGCTTTCCGATGAGGAGTTCACCAAGCTCTTCTCGGCAGATAAGCCTGTGCTCTTTGCGTTCCATGCGTATGCGGGTACCATTCACCGTCTGATTTGGAACCGTCCGAACCACGATAACTTCAAGGTTCACGGATATGAAGAGCAGGGTTCTACGACTACGCCGTATGACATGCTCCGCCTGAACCATATGGATCGCTGGGCGCTGGCAGCCGATGCGCTGCGCATGATTGATGCGGACAAGTGGTCCGAGCAGATTGTTGAGTGGGAGCAGTTCCGTACCGATGCGTTTAACTTTGCTGTCGAGAAGGGCTACGATCACCCGGCGTTTACCGATTGGGTGTGGCCGGATGCGTCGGATGCCGGCGAATCGCTTTCGGCAACCAAGGCAACGGGTGGCGATAACGAGTAGTGACGGATAGGTAAGTAAAACAAAGAATTGCTATAGAAAAATAGCATGCTCCTAAGATGGAACATGCTATTTTTTGATTTTTGTGTGAGATACCTGAGGCTCTTTGATTACTTTAGTGCTGGTAAGAGGGTGCTGCTGGAACAGTGCTGCCGAAAAAACGCCAAGTTAGTGCTGCCGGAACAGCGCTGCCAAACTTGCAGCAAGTTGGGCACGATTAACCATACTTGCAGCAAGTATGGTTAATATATACCAAACTTGCAGTAAGTATGGCAGTCCAAGCCATACTTGGCGCATTTTTGGCAGCCGCTAAGCAGTATGATCATGCCCGTAAGACCTTCTCGCTTTACTTTGTCGTAACCTTGCTGTGGCTGTTGAAATTACGGATCAACGCTGTCTGCAAATCCGCAGGTAGTTGTTTTGCTCCAAGGCTTTAGCCTGTTAAGCGCGAGCAACACGCGAAACATAAAAACTACCTGTTATGCAAGTAGTGTCGGTCTCCGCATGCAATATTTCTCAGAGTGTGCAATAATGCTCACCGTGTGAAATAACGAGTGAAAGGCACGTATGACACAGTCCAGTATGACGCAGTCCATGGAATTGGAAGTCGTTCGTCCGGCGGCGCTCCTGCAACTTGATCGCCGCTCTCTGCGAACACGACTTGCACTCAGGCGCGCGCTTGCGGAAGAGATTGACGCAGTCGGCGATCTTTCTCAAGTAACCGTTACGGCCGTTACCGACCGTGCGGGAGTGACGCGCCGTACGTTCTACTCCCATTTTAAAGATATCCCCAATCTGGTTGACCGGGTTGAACAAGATGCGCTTCAAGAGCTTATGCCCTATCTATCAGCGCTTTCCGAGGTCAATCTTGAGCAACTGAAAGATGCACTTGACTCATATAAGCCCTGTCCCGGCTCTGCCGAGCTTCTCGGCGCCATCCGTAAACGCGGCTTCTACCTGCGGCCGCTTCTTGGTAAAGGTGGTGACCCTGCGTTTGCTGAGCGTCTTAAGCGGACGGCTCATGAAGCCATCGCAAAGCGCGCCCTTCACGATTTGAATCCGCGCGCCGTTGGGCCGTTCTTCGACTACTACCTGACTTTTGCCATTTCCGCCGAAGTCGGCGTTTTGGTGCGCTGGCTTGTCGGCGGTATGCGGGAAAGCGATGAACAGATGGCCGGCCTTATGACCGCGCTCATGTTTGTGGCGCCGGGCGATCTTTACGGCAAACCAATCAAGTTGGATATCCCCCGTTTTGCTTTGGCAACGTTGGTTCTTGGAGAGAGTAATAATGAATAACGAGAAGATCGAGCTCATACACAATGGAGCGGAGCTTGCTCCTGCGCAACCTGTTGACCTGACTGATGCCCACCTTATGCTTGGCATTGACGTTGGTTCCACCACCGTCAAACTTTCCATCATTGATGAAAACGGCACGTTGCTCTATGCCAACTACGAGCGCCATCACACTGACGTCCGGGCTACGGCTCGAGAGCTTTTTGAAAAGGCTCAACGTGTTATCGGGGATGCCCCTCTATATGCGGCCATTACCGGATCGGGCGGTATGTTGCTTGCCCAATGGCTTGATTTGGAGTTTGTTCAGGAAGTCATCGCGTCAAAGCGTGCGGTTGAGGCTCTTATCCCCAAGACCGACGTGGCCATTGAGCTTGGCGGTGAGGACGCAAAGATCATCTATTTTGACAACGGCATCGAGCAGCGCATGAATGGTACGTGCGCCGGCGGTACCGGTGCGTTTATCGATCAGATGGCATCTTTGCTCAAAACCGATGCTACCGGTCTGAACGACCTTGCCAAGGATGCAAAGCAGATTTATCCGATAGCGTCTCGCTGCGGTGTGTTTGCAAAATCCGATGTCCAGCCCCTGTTGAACGAGGGTGCGGCGCCCGCCGACGTTGCGGCTTCCATTTTCCAGGCCGTTGCAAACCAGACGGTCTCAGGTCTTGCCTGCGGCCATCCCATCCGCGGATATGTTGCCTTCCTTGGCGGTCCTCTGCAATACCTCTCTGAGCTGCGTCGCCGTTTCTATATTACGCTCAACTTGGACGACGAACATATCATCGTGCCCGAGAACGCCCACCTCTTTGTTGCCACGGGAGCAGCCCTTGCCGGAGAGACTGAGCGTTCAACCACACTTACCGAGCTCATTGAAGCTCTCGATAACCTTAAGGGAGCCCAGGGATCGGAGGTTGCCCGTCTTGATTCTCTGTTTGCAACGGAGGCCGATTACCGGGACTTTAAGGAGCGGCACAACAAAGAAGTCGTTCCCAAAGGAGATCTCTCCGGCTACCATGGCCGCGTGTTTATCGGCATAGACGCCGGCTCAACCACCATGAAAGCTGCAGTTGTGGGCGAGAAGGGCGAGCTGCTCTATACCTGGTACGACAATAACAACGGCGACATCCTCGGCACTGCCCGCAAGATCATGGACTCCATCTACGACGCCATGCCCAAGGATTGCATCATCGGCCACGTGACCACGACGGGATACGGTGAAGGCATCCTGATTGAAGCACTCCGCGCGGATTCCGGTGAGATTGAGACAGTCGCCCACCTGCGCGGTGCCAAAGCGTTCGTGCCCGACGTTGACTTCATTCTTGACATCGGCGGCCAGGACATGAAGTGCTTGCAGGTAAAAGACGGTGTCATTGAGCACATCATGCTGAATGAAGCCTGCTCGGCGGGATGCGGCTCGTTCATCGCGTCCTTTGCGGATTCCATGAAGATGGACGTTCGAGAATTTGCGCAGGTGGCAACCAAGGCGCACATGCCGGTTGACCTTGGATCGCGCTGCACCGTCTTCATGAACTCCCGCGTCAAGCAGGCGCAAAAAGAAGGAGCAACCATCGGCGACGTGGCTGCCGGTCTTTCTTACTCCGTCATCAAAAACGCCCTGTTCAAAGTCATCAAACTCCGCGATTTCAACGAAATAGGCGATCATTGTATCGTACAGGGCGGCACCTTTATGTCAGATGCAACGCTGCGTGCGTTTGAGCTGCTTACCGGTCGTGACGTCATCTGTCCGGACATTGCCGGCACGATGGGTGCGTACGGCGCGGCACTTCTCGCCCGCGATCGTGCGGGAGCCACGGGAGTCTCAACGCTTCTGGACAAAGAGGCAATCGACAACCTTGAGGTTAAGCTCACCAATACGCACTGCCGCATCTGCCCCAATAGCTGCCTTCTGACGATCAATGATTTTGGCGGCGGACATCGCTTTATTACCGGCAACCGCTGCGAGAAGGGCGCGGGCAGGAAACGCGGCAAGAAAAACGAAGCTCCCAACCTCTTTGCGTTCAAGAACAAGCTGCTCTTTGACCGTGAATCGCTGCCAAAGGAGACGGCTCCACGCGGTACCGTCGGTATTCCGCGTGCGCTCAACATGTACGAGAATTATCCGTTCTGGCATACGTTCTTCACTCGGCTGGGCTTCTCGGTCATTTTGTCGGACCAGACCACCGCAAAGACGTACGACAAGGGTATTGAGTCCATGCCGTCGGAATCGGCGTGCTATCCGGCCAAGCTTTCCCACGGGCATATCATGAACCTGCTGGAGAAAGACCCCGACTTCATCTGGATGCCTTGTATTCGCTGGGAGCGCAAGGAAGACGAGTCCGCGACCAACCATTACAACTGCCCGATTGTCATGAGTTATCCGCAGGCACTCGGCCTCAATGTGGATGAGCTGTCCGCACCGAACGTCGAATACCTGGCACCCTTTATTCCCTACGACAAGAAGTCAGAGCTCAAGCGCCGTTTGTACGAGCTTATTTCCGAACAGCGCGAGAAGGACGCGGCGGCCGGCAAGGGACGTTTCCGCGGAAATCACATTACGCGCTCCGAAATTGACGCGGCGGTTGATGCGGCATGGCAGGCCGACATCGAATTCAAGGACGCCATGCACCGCGCCGGCGACGAGGCTCTTGCGTGGATTGAAGCGCATGATGCGCATGGCATCGTACTTGCGGGCCGTCCGTACCACAACGATCCCGAGATAAACCATGCCATTCCCGAGCTCGTGCACTCGTTTGGGTTTGCCGTTCTTACCGAGGATTCGGTGGCGCACAAAATGTTGCCGGAGCGCCCAATTCGCGTGGTTGACCAGTGGATGTTCCACTCACGTCTGTACCGTGCGGCTCGCTTTGTGGCATCTCGCAACGATCTTGACCTCATCCAGCTCTTCTCCTTTGGTTGCGGTCTTGACGCATTGACCACCGACCAGGTCCAGGAGATTCTGGAAGCTTCCGGTAAGATTTACACTATGCTCAAGGTTGATCAGGTCTCCAATCTTGGCGCGGCGCGTATCCGCATCCGTTCGCTCATGGCTGCCCTGAAAGAGCAGCGAGCAGAACTTGAACGCGCCACGGCGGCGGGGGAGATCGAAGAGGTTGCACCCGTCGGCGTGCGCATGGCTGACGGTTCGCTGGAAAAGCTGCGAGACTCGGGTTCTTCTCGTCAGAGTGCCTCAGAAGGTGTGAGCGGTGTTGCCGCCGCCTTTGACGGACGGAGCCGCAGGCGAGTACCGGTGTATCGCGACGCAAAGAGCGCTGCGTATGAGAAGGTGCGCTATACCAAAGAAATGCAGGAGGAAGGCTATACCATTCTGGCTCCGCAGATGGCGCCGATTCACTTTGAGCTGGTGGAGGAGCTGCTCAGGGGCGCGGGATACAACGTGGTACTGCTGCCCTCGGTTGACCAGGGTGCCGTTGACACGGGTCTGCGCTATGTCAACAACGACATCTGCTATCCGTCAATTTTGGTTACCGGTCAGATTATGGAAGCGGTACTTTCAGGCACATACGATTTGACGCGCACGGCCGTGTTGATTTCCCAAACGGGCGGTGGCTGCCGAGCAACAAACTACATCGCGCTCATCCGTAAGGCACTGAAGGACGCCGGCCATCCGGAGATTCCCGTCATTTCCGTCTCCGCGGCCTCAGGCCTTGACGAGGACAATCCCGGCTTCAGACTTTTCAAACCTGAACTTTTGATCCGTGCCGTGTACGGTCTTTTGTATGGCGATCTCATCATGCAGCTTTTGTACCGCGTGCGTCCGTATGAAGCCGTGGCAGGGTCGGCAAACGAGCTTTATGACCAGCTCATGGCCGATGCACGTTCACGTATTTGCACCATTAACCGCAAAGGTTTCTACAAGATGTGCCAGCACACCGTGGACGCCTTTGATGCGCTTCCGCTTACGCATGATCGAGAAAAGCCGCGCGTAGGCGTGGTAGGCGAGATTCTGGTCAAATTTCACCCGACCGCCAACAACGAGCTGGTCAAGGTCATTGAAGCAGAAGGATGCGAGGCCAATGTACCGGGGCTTGTGGACTTCTTCTTGTTTGGCATGACCAACGCCATTAACACGAACAAGGAACTCGGCACCAAGCTTAAGAGCCGCATCTCGCATATGGCCGGCATCAAGCTGGTCCAGGGGCTCCGCGGTCCCATCAATACGATGCTGGAAAAGAGCGACCGCTTTGAGCCGTATCCCGACATCTTTGAGCTGGCCAAGAAGGCCGAGCAGATTCTCTCCCTCTGCAATACCATGGGCGAGGGCTGGCTGCTCACAGCCGAGATGTGCGATCTTATCGATACCGGCACACCCAATATCGTATGCGCACAGCCCTTTGCGTGCCTGCCGAACCATGTGGTCGGTAAGGCCGTTATCAAGCGCCTGCGACAAATGCACCCCGAGAGCAACATCGTGGCCGTTGACTATGACCCCGGCGCATCCGAGGTCAACCAGCTTAACCGCATCAAACTTATGATTTCGGTTGCCAAGGAGAATTACAAAAACGGAATTTCCTCGGGCACCGCTTCCGGTCCTGCCGATTTCAGGCTTGAAAATGAGTTTGATCCGGTGACTCATGAGGCAACCATGCCGTATACGGGTCGCGACCGCTATGGCATGGATTCAATCGTGAATGAAGGCGCAGACCGCTCAAGTTGCGGAACCGGTCACGGCGCAGGAGCCATTCATCTTTCCGACGAGCAGCTTGCCGCCATTGAGCGTGCCAAAGAAAAGGCAGGGGTAAAGTAGGCGTATTACCCGCACGGATAAAGACATACGGATGGTTTTGAACTGCGTCCCAAAACTTGGACGAATTTAATAAAGAGCTAGGCCACCAAGGACTGATTCCGGAACTCCTCCGGGGTCAGTCCTTTTAGTTTAACCTGACGCCTTTGTGTGTTCCAGTATGTAACATATGCGTCCAAATCTACTTTGAAAGACTCAAAGTTAGGCCACGTTCTTCCTCGGAAAAACTCATCTCTCATTTCATCTTCATCGCTGAATTCAGCATTTCCAAAATTCCTTTTTCCTTGATCAAAGCAATGCCCTGTTTTTCGTCTCCCAGCACAATAATACTGTCCCCGGGATTAATATCAAATATCTGACGGGCTTTGACAGGGATCACAATCTGCCCCTTATCACCAACCTTGACCATTCCGAAAATGTGCTTTCCTTTTGGCGGAACGCCCAGTCCTAGATTATCTTCATTCTTTTTATCATAGGAAATCAGATCGTCTATGGTGACCCCGAAGACATTCGCAAGGCGTTTGCATTTTTCGATATCCGGAAGAGACTCTCCTGTCTCATATTTTGAGAGGGTCTGGCGGGAAACACCGATCATGTCCGCCAGTTCTTCCTGGGAAAAATCATGGTATTTTCTAAGTTCTACTAAATTCTCGGCAAAGCTCATTTCTTTCTCTCTCCTTGGATTCCCAGAACGCACCAGCGGAGTACCGGAATGCGGCTGATGATTTCATATAATACGATTGCACCTGCAAAACCAGCTGCGGCTGTGAGCAGATAGACTACCAGAGGTGCAAGGTTCGGGAGGTATTTTTTCAAGTAGAAGGCAGTCGCTGCGATCGGCAGGTAATGGAATATATAGAGTCCCCAGGACTTTGAGCTCATCCAGCAACTAAAACTGTTTACAAAATTACCCCATTTCTTCATAAAGGCCAGAACGCCCAAAGTACCCAACCATGCAAAAGCGTTACAGCAGAAGGTATCGAGCACTTCATGGTCCGGGTAGGATTTTCCCCAGTAAAGAGTGGTGAATACAAGCCCTGCAATCAGGCCTGCTGCCGTGAACAGGGTCCAGTGCTCTTCCATTCTCTCCATCACAGATTCGTGAGACATGACAAAATATCCGATGAAGAATCCTGTTCCATAAATGCCAAATCGGTATACGACGATGATTGGTGTATTGAGGACCTGGGCGGCTCCGTATATCAGGAAGGTAAAAAGGAAAAGAAGGATACAGTTTGCCTTCTCACCTAGGCGGTAGAGTCTGTCCTTCTCGGTCTTACGGACCCAAAGGAGGGCCAAAATCAGGCACCAGAGCAGCTGAACATACCAGAGTGGGCCAATTCCACTAGCCGCCATGATCAGAAAAAGCACCGGCTTCGGAAGGGCTCCCATCTGATCAAAGGCACCGGCAATCTGCATGTTGTAATATCCCAGGATCCACTGAAATACAACAAGTCCTATTGTGGAAGGTACCAGAAGTTTTCGCGTCCTTGCCTTAAAGAAACCCTTCGTATTCTTCCGCTCCAATTCGAATCGGGCTGCCATCCCTGAAACTACAAAAAGCAGCAGCATGAACCAGGGATATACCAAATACAGGAATGTATCCTGGGGCTGAAAATCCCAGAATGGTCCAATGACAGCGTAATCTGTGACACCGTTATACATGTAAATGACATGATAGATAACAACGAGAACTACTGTGATCCAGCGAACATTATCAAGGTATGTCTTTCTCATATTTGTACCACCTTTGCTAGAATAATTAACATTTCTAAGCCAAGTATAAGTTGGTACATTTCCCCAATCCACCAAGTAGCATTTACATTTTATGAGTACTTTGGTTAAATTTCGTGGCGTAAAATTCAACCATTTCACACTTAATCATTAGCATCAGCCTTTCCGGTCCTGATCCAATGTCCCCCATGTATCGCAGCAAAGGTTGCTACAACACATGCGAATGCTCCATTATACGTAGGTCGATTCGTGCAAATGTTAGTGGTAAGAGAAAAAGTATCACACCGGTAATCTTATTCATCACGCTGTGCACTGCGGGATATTTTTTGTTCACCATGAAACCTAAAATGATATTGATTATCTTGATTATCGTTACAACAACGATCCAGATGTAGATCCAAAGTGGAAATCTGATTTCAGGTAAGAATTTTATCAGGCAGACCACTACAAAGATTGTATCTGCCATCATATCTATTTTTGCTCCAAGCTGACTTGTGGTACGGGTTCTTCTTGCGATGAAACCATCTAGAAAATCCGTTATTCCTGTGAGTACGTATACGCAATAAAAAGATGCAGACAAGGTTGGACATAACAGCAGGATTAGACTCGAGACTATTCTGCTTATAGTGATTGCGTTTGCCATTCTGATTACCTAAGTGATTTCTTGTAGAATACGGTATCTTCTGACCGATTGTTCTCGACGTAGCCCAACTTTTTATAAAATGCATTTGTTCTGATATTAGCCAGAGGGGTATCCAATTTGAACTGCGTCCCAAAACTTGGACAAACTTAATAGAGAGCTAGGTCACCAAGGACTGATTTCAGAACTCCTCCAGGTCAGTCCTTTTAGTTTAACCTGACGCCTTTGTGTATTCCAGTACATAACATAT
>ERZ773197.50-NODE-50-length-89301-cov-18.039912_pt1 | contig 89301 bp, 66 predicted proteins | sample MGYA00580999_ERZ773197 | MGnify/ENA primary metagenome ERZ773197 (study PRJEB29015, sample SAMEA2738166) | human oral metagenome | biome: human oral; feature: human-associated habitat; material: saliva | place: China | collected 2185 ...
TTCCTCTGTGTCCTAAGACACTGAAGAAACACTATAAAAACACAATAGGTTTGTGTGTTATTCTGTTATTTGGTGGTCTGAAAGGCTTTGTACAATAGGAATAACACCTTTCTTCTCATCATCACGGAGATGGCTTTTTATGCTTCCAACTTCCACATCTTTGAATGTGGTGGCAAAAACCTGCTTAAGAAACTGCGAAATTTCATCTTGTTTGCCTACTCTAAAATGGTTCCATATATTCCAACCAAAATGAAACAGGTCTAAGGTAACTAAACCTTTGATATTAATTTGTTCAACGTGTGATAAGGGAAGCTTAGCGGAGTACAACTCTATATATTCACAAAGCTTGAGCAAATCTTTGTTAGAAATATAAGGTGCGAACTATAGTTGAGTATATTTAATAGCTATAGCTTTGTTTTGCTATTTATAAACTAATTATTTTCATAAGAATGAAACTATCGCTTAGTACCGAGAAGATATTTTGTTTTATACACGTTTGTAGGTGCGCATAAGTGTAGGGTATAGTTCTTCATAGCTGTCGAACTCAATTGCATAGCCGTCGTAACCCATGTCTGTGAAGATATCTCTTATCTCCTTTTGCTCACTTTCAGTCAGTACACGCTCTTTTCGTTTAATTCGATAATAGGCTGTGCGCCCAAAGGTGTAGATGAGATTTTGTCGGATATCACTTAAATCAGCCACCCGCACGTTATCATAGATTCGTGATATTCCCCATGCAAAACGTTCCTTGCTGTTAGGGTCGAAGAACGGACAAGGCTGCTTGTCTGCAATCACATTCGGGTTCACTATCATATACTGCTCCCGTCCACCCGTTTCGAGCATCGTGTAGGCAGTGTGGTGTAAGCATTGGCTGGCTTTCTCACAGTAAGTGCCAGCACAGTGTGCATAGTCATAGGGTAATTGGTTATATTGTTCAAGGGTCATAGGAATAATATTACAAGTACCTTGATGAATTAAAACATTATCGCCACAGAGACACTATTATAGTAAAAATGCCTCTCCCATAAATATTTTAATTAGGCCAAAGAAAAACAATGCAGATGCAAATACAAGTAACACAAATTTAGCAATAATAAACCAATGACTTCTTTTATTTATTTTATCCATCTCTGGCTCATGTTTACTTTCTAATTCTTGTTCTGTTTCATATTTATCCAAGCTACACAACTCTTTTTGATAACTTACAGAATCCACAAAATAATGAATAACATCAACAAGCAAAAATATAAGCCCAAGTAAAAGGCTAGCAAACAGATATCGGTTCGGTATTCTTAGTTTTCCATCAACATAAGTAAGAAACCAATTTGTACCTATTATACCTAACACAAGATTTCTTGACACAGATGAGAATTTACTGGATTGCTGATACATATAATCCTGTGTCTCATCTTGTAGCTTTTGTTTCTTTTCTTCAAATGTATTACCAGACTTTCCTTTTACTTGCTGGACTTCCTGATGGTCCTTTTGATTCACAGATTCGCTTGTGTGCATGCTCATGTGGCCTACTTCCTTCTTTTTTTTGTGCTTGTGGTCGTAACCCGTCTTTTCGTGTTTTATTTTTTTCATTTGTCATGGCCTTATCTTTTGATAATTAGTATCAATAATATGTTTATTCTAAAAATGTTTTCTCTTAGGATATAAAGGAACAAAAACAGTCAGAAGTAAACTTCTGACTGTTTTTATAATTACATTTACTTCACTTCCTCAAAGTCTGCATCTTGGATGGTGTCATCCTGCTTTGGCTGCTCCTGCTGACCAGCATCTGCGCCTGGCTGAGGACCTGCCTGTGGACCTGCTTGGCTGTACATCTGCTGTGATGCTGCCTGCATAACGGTGTTGAGGTTGTTGATAGCTGTGTCGATGGCTGCAACGTCGGCTGCCTTATGAGCGTCACGGAGCTGCTGGAGAGCAGACTCGATGCCTGACTTCTGGTCGGCTGGAATCTTATCACCGTTGTCCTTCAAGAAGTTTTCAGTGGTGAAAATCATTGAGTCAGCTTGATTCAGCTTGTCAATCTTCTCACGTTCTGCCTTGTCTGCTGCAGCATTCTGTTCTGCTTCAGCCTTCATTTTGTCGATTTCCTCTTGGCTAAGACCACTTGAAGCTTCGATTCTAATCTTTTGTTCCTTGCCCGTAGCCTTATCTTTTGCGCTTACATTTAGAATACCATTAGCGTCGATATCGAAGGTAACTTCAATCTGAGGAACGCCACGACGTGCTGGTGCTATACCCTCAAGGTTGAACTGTCCGATGCTCTTGTTCTGTGAAGCCATAGGGCGTTCGCCTTGCAATACATGGATTGTAACGGCTGTTTGGTTATCTGCTGCAGTAGAGAATGTTTCACTCTTCTTGCAAGGGATAGTTGTATTTGCCTCAATCAACTTGGTCATTACGCCACCCATTGTCTCAATACCCAAGGTCAATGGAGTTACATCGAGCAATACAATGTTTCCAACACCGCTCTCCTTATTAAGGATTGCACCCTGAATTGCAGCGCCAACAGCTACTACTTCATCAGGATTTACACCCTTAGAAGGCTCTTTTCCAAAGTAGTTTTTAACCAAAGTCTGCACTGCAGGAATACGGCTTGAACCACCAACGAGAATCACTTCGTCGATATCTGAGGTTTGTAAGTTAGCGTCACGAACGGCATTCTGGCATGGAACTAAACATGCTTGGATGAGGTCATGAGCTAATTTTTCAAACTGAGCACGAGTCAAAGTCTTTACCAAATGCTTTGGAACACCACCCTCAGCAGAGATATATGGCAAGTTGATTTCTGTTGAAGTAGAACTTGAAAGCTCAATCTTTGCTTTCTCAGCTGCCTCTTTCAAGCGCTGCATTGCCATTGGATCTTTCGTCAAGTCGATGCCTTCTTCTGCTTTGAAATCATCTGCAAGCCACTTGATAATAACTTGGTCGAAGTCGTCACCACCAAGGTGTGTGTCACCATTTGTAGACAAAACTTCAAACACTCCGCCACCAAACTCAAGAATAGAGATATCAAATGTACCACCACCAAGGTCGAAAACGGCAATCTTCATGTCTTTGTTTGCCTTGTCAACTCCATAAGCTAACGCTGCTGCGGTAGGCTCATTAACGATGCGTTGAACCTTTAAGCCTGCAATCTCTCCAGCCTCTTTAGTTGCCTGACGCTGTGAATCTGAGAAGTAAGCAGGTACAGTTATGACTGCTTCTGAAACCTCTTGTCCAAGGTAATCTTCTGCAGTTTTCTTCATCTTTTGAAGTATCATAGCAGATATTTCCTGTGGAGTATATTTGCGACCTTCTATTTCTACGCGTGGATATCCATTGTCGTTAACCACTGTATAAGGCATTGCTTCTGCCTCTTTACGGCTTTGTTCATAGGTCTCTCCCATGAAACGTTTGATTGAATAGACAGTGTTCTTCGGGTTAGTAATAGCCTGTCGTTTTGCAGGATCACCCACTTTACGCTCACCATCCTTTAGGAAACCAACAACAGAAGGAGTTGTTCTCTTACCTTCGCTGTTAGCAATTACAACTGGTTCGTTACCTTCAAATACAGCAACACAGCTGTTAGTAGTACCTAAGTCGATTCCAATAATCTTTCCCATAATTGTATATATATTATTATTTTTTATTCGTTTAATTGACTCTTCGGAACTTTTCCAAAGACAATCCATAACTAACAAACCACGTGCCAAGGTCGACACGTGGTTTGATTGTGACAAAATCGGGTGACAATATGTCATATTTTATCACCAAAAATCTATTGCATTTCGATGCTTATCTTGTCTTTTTGTTGTGTATTCTGTATTTTCTTATAACTCAAACACATGTCAAAAATGACACAAACTAATGTCACAACAGGAAGTAATATCCATAAAACTGAAAGCTCAAACGTCATTACTAACCAAGTGGAAAGGGCTGCTATAATTGCAAATTCGATAACACCCCACACCCAAGCTGCCGTGAAACTACTGCGTGCAATGACTTGTTTGGTGGTGAGAAAAACAATAAGCCAGAGCCCCATCCACAACTTCATGCCAATCTTTGGACCAATGATGACATCCCAATTGAGGTTCAGTTGAAGGGCATGAAAAAGCAAAAGCCAAAGCGAAGTCAATGCCGTGAGACTGAAAAATACGAGTAGGTTTTTTATAAAAAGATGTGTAGCCTGAGCCAACAATCTTTCCTTTGCCGTGAAAGGTGGCTGAGAAACTTCTGTGCTTAGCTTTGATTTTTCGGTAAATCTCGAATTATCTATGGTTAAAAAACAGATGGATAGGGTTAAGAGCTGCACAATAACAGGCTCTGAAAGCAAGGTCGAAAAGCCGAGAATGCAAAGCGAAAGCATGGTGACTGCTATGGCCAAACTTTTTAATTTGAGCTTGTTGCAGTCGTTTAATGCAATTAAATAGCGTTTGAAATCAAAGTTTTTCATCATTCTTTTTATGAATTATATTTGGGTTGAAAAAGTTAATCATGAGCACATCTGTATGCAATAGGTTTGTGTTTACTTCGTCTGTCGCATCTGTTTCTCACACATTCATTATGTAATCTGCATCAAATGGTGCTGTTGTTTGCGTCATTTCATCGTGTCATCTGCGTCATTTCATACCACAATCTGCGTCATTTTACTCAATAATTTCATTGCAATCTACTCTTCTTTTGAGGTGTCTGTCCCTAAGACCAGCAGCAATAATAGCGCAAAAAATGGAGTGGTGATAAAGGAAATTAAAATCCAAAGGACTGCACTTCGCTTTTTTCTCGTTGCCAAAAAGCCCACAAGGACGTAACAACCCAAAAAGAGCGCTGCGACGAGTACAGCCATACCTAAGGCTGCAATGGGCCCCCAGCGTTCAAAAAATCCGCTGTTTGAGTGATAGGGTGCAGTTGTTTTTGAACTTGCTTCAACGCTGTCTTCATTTTCAGTCAACTTGTATGTCGTGTTATAGTCTTTTAGTTCAAATTTGACAATGAAGGTCTTTGCTTGGTCATTCTTTGCCACTGACCTATAATAGGCATAGGATTCATCAGCTTTAAAGGCTGGAAGCGTAATCGTTTTTGTTTCTCCTGGTGAGAGATATACCTCTTTATAATAGTTATCATTGTCGATGGTTTGGCCCATCATATCAATGTAAGTAAGGTTGAAACAAATATCTTTTATTAACTCCTTAGTATTGTTTTTCAGTGAGATTCGGGCATTGTCGTCGTTCAACGCCTGTTCATAGTCGAGCATAGTCACGGCATTTGTGCTGTCAACGGAGGTTGCAAAAGAGAGTGACGAAAGCAACATTACCGTGAAAAACAAAAAGATTCTTTTCATAATAATATGTATTTTAGGATGTATTATGCGGTTTGTATGGTCGGCTTTTCTTTTATTCCTTTCAACCAATTGCCTCGGAATAGGCGATAAAGGAAGATTGATCCGCGGAAGGTTAGTTCGATTGCCATCGCTGTCCAGACACCTTTTAGCCCATAATCTCGGGCAAGCCATGCCGCAAGCGTTAGTCGAACACACCACATTGAAACAAGATTCATGATGGCAGGACGTAGGGTATCACCGGCGCCTACACATATACTATATACCACAATTGACGCTGCAAAGAAGGGTTCGGCAAAGGCTTCGATGCGTAAAATCGTTGTACCGAGTGTGCGGATAGATTCAACAGGGCTTAGGAGTCCAATCATTTCGGGAGCAAAAATATACATAATCAGTCCCATAAAAGCCATGACAAGCATCCCTAATCCTACGGTCATGTGAGCAAAACTCTTACAAAGGTCCTTGCGTCCAGCACCATAAGTCTGGCCCACTAAAGTCGTTGCAGCGTCGCCTATGCCATAACCTGGCATGTAACAAAGGCTTTCTGCAGTGATAGCAAAGGAGTTAGAAGCGATGGCAATGTTGCCTAATGGTGCCACAATTAGCGTGCTAACAATCTGTGCTCCGCTCATTAACACCGACTGAATTGCCATGGGAAGACTGATTCGAATAGCTTTAGTTACATAGTCCCAAACCCATTTAAATGGCACGTTGTCAAGCTGAAGTGCTAATATTTTGTTGCGTCTTGTGGCCATCCAAGCTATCGGAAGTGAAGTCGAAATATATGCCATTGAGGTGCCGATTGCCGCACCTACCACGCCCAAATGTAATATATAGATGAACAAGTAGTTGAAAATCACGTCAAGAACACACAACAAAACACTCATTAAACTCGGTAATTGCATGTTGCCAGAACACTTGATCATGGACGCCGAAAGATGGAAAAGTAGGATGAAAGGCATGGTTAATGAGAACACCAAATAGTATTGAGAGGCGTCGTGATTAATGTCATTTCCTCCCCCTAACCACAATGGAAGTACGGAGTGAATTGACGTGCCTATAGCGGCTATAATGAGGCTAAAGGCGAGACCACAAAGCAGTCCATGCCGAAAGACCTGACGTGCTTTGAAGAAGTCATTCGCACCAATGAAGTGGGAAACTTGTACCGAAAAACCCATCGATGCAGCGCTCATTACACTACCCATTAGCCATGTTGTAGACTCTACTAAGCCTATACTTGCTGAGGCTTCTGCCCCAAGATGTCCCACCATGGAGGCGTCAATGAAGAACATCATGACTGTAGTGATCTGGGCTAATATAGAGGGAATACTCAAACTTACAATCAGTTTGAGTTTCTCATTCTGTGACATGGGCAGGCCATTACGGATGTTTGCTAATAGCGCTTCACTCTTTTTGTTTCCTAACATACCTTATTTCAATGATGCAAAATTAATAGATTTTCGGGTAAATCACAAAAAAAACGATTCCATATTCCTATGAAACCGTCTGTCTCTCAAATCTATCAAGTATTCTTTTACTTTCTCTTTATGTGTTATCTATTCTGAAACAATCTTTTCATTTACCTTTCAAGACTAACCTATGTCCTTTTTGTAGTGACTCTCTAAATCCTGTTTCCCTGAATCTTTTACCTTATAATACCTTTGAAGATCTTTTATTTTACCTAAAACCAAATACCTATTCTAAACTTAATCTCTTTGTCTGTCTAACCTAAAACCTTTGTCGTTATCTCAATCTTTTACCTCTTTTAGACGATGCAAAGATAGGAACGATTTCTCTTTCTGCCATATTTTTGAACGCGAAATTATGGAAATAATGTCGTTTTTTGACTTAAATCAAGCGATTGTGTACGTACACACGTGCTTTGTTTTAATGCAAACATGCACATAAGTCAAGTTGACTCATGTGCATGTTGATTACACCTTATATTATATATCCTATCTTTATAGCGGTGTTTTATCGTCTATTTCTCTGCCTTTATGCCTGCAAGTGTAACATCATAGATGCGCATTGAATGGCTGGGGAGGTCATATTGACCTTCTGCATTGCTTTCACTTAGGGCGTAAGGTACATATACTCGCCATCTGTCTCCTACGTGCATGTGTTGCAAAGCGGTTGCAAAACCATCGCATTGTGCATTTACTGCAATCTCAATAGGGGCGCTAACATTGGGATTAAAGACTTCTGTTGTCCAGCTCTGACTAAAGATTTTGCCGTCAGGATAAGTTGCAGAAGGAATCAATCGCTTTTGAACATGCACATAAACACTATCATTGTAGACTGGTGTTTTTGTCCCTGTACCATTCTCTAACACCTTAACCACGATGTGATCTTCAGGCTTTTGGAGTTCATTTCCTAAGGACCAACTACGTAATATCTTGATATTTGAGTTTGTCGATGAAGCCGTTTGAGCTTCCTTATAGACTTTATTGAAGTACTCGTTATTACGAGATTGCCAATTAGAAAACTCGTTGTTTGAGTCGCCTTCTTCCTTACATGACGTTACCACACAGGTGGTAATCATGAGCAACAGGATATATAATAGGTTACGTTTCATTCTTTTACATTAAGTTTTTTCAGTAGACTTGAGATGCTAACACGCTCTTCCATGATGCCACGTAGGGCGTCGATGTCTACTCGTTCCTGCTTCATTGTGTCACGATAGCGCAGTGTTACCTTGTGATCTTTTGGCGTATCGTGGTCTACAGTGACACAGAATGGTGTACCAACTGCATCTTGTCGGCGATAACGTTTACCGATAGAATCCTTTGGATCGCCATAGTGTGTGTTGAAATGGAACTTCAAGTCGTCAACAATCTGTTGAGCAAGTTCTGGCAGTCCGTCTTTCTTATCGAGTGGGAACACGGCACATTTCACTGGTGCTAAAGCCTCTGGAAGCTTTAATACCACACGAGTCTCGCCATTCTCAAGCTGCTCTTCCGTGTAACTATGACAGAGAACAGAAAGGAACATGCGGTCAACACCGATAGAAGTCTCTACATCATACGGAGTATAATTCTCGTTCTTATCGGGATCAAAGTATTTAATTGAACGACCACTAAACTTCTCATGCTGACTAAGATCAAAGTCAGTACGCGAATGAATGCCTTCAACCTCCTTGAAACCAAACGGCATATGGAACTCTATATCAGTAGCCGCGTTGGCGTAATGTGCCAGCTTTTCATGGTCATGAAAGCGGTAGTTCTCGTCGCCCATACCAAGAGCTTCGTGCCAAGCTAAACGGTGTTTCTTCCAATATTCGAACCATTTCATCTCAGTACCAGGCTGACAAAAGAACTGCATTTCCATTTGTTCGAACTCGCGCATACGGAATACAAACTGTCTCGCTACTATCTCGTTACGGAATGCTTTGCCGATTTGACAGATGCCAAAAGGAAGCTTCATGCGACCTGTTTTCTGTACGTTTAGATAATTAACAAAGATGCCTTGCGCTGTCTCTGGACGCAAATAGATTTTGTTTGTCTGGTCACTTAGAGAACCAACTTCTGTAGAAAACATCAAGTTAAATTGGCGAACGTCCGTCCAATTCTTTGTACCACTGATGGGATCTACAATTCCTTCGTCAATAATGATTTGTTTTAGAGCTTCCAAATCGGGGCCTTGCATGGCCTGAGTATAGCGTTCATGCAATGCATCGCGCTTCTTTTGGTTTTCCAAAACACGTATGTTGGTCTCGCGGAACTTGCCTTCTTCGAAGCTGTCACCAAACTTTTTAGCAGCTTTAGCAACTTCTTTCTCAATCTTTTCATCATACTTTGCTATCTGATCTTCAATGAGAACATCTGCACGATAGCGTTTCTTTGAGTCGCGGTTGTCAATCAATGGGTCATTGAAAGCATCCACATGGCCACTCGCTTTCCATACCGTGGGGTGCATAAAGATGCTTGCATCGATACCAACGATATTGTTATGAAGCAGTACCATGCTTTTCCACCAGTACTCTTTAATATTGTTTTTCAGCTCAACACCATTCTGACCATAGTCATAAACGGCTGCAAGTCCGTCATAAATCTCACTGCTTGGGAAGACAAAACCATACTCTTTACAATGGCTTACTATCTTCTTGAAAACATCTTCTTGTGCCATAATAATCTTTTGTTCAATTTCTTTTCTGCAAAGATACAATAAATATCGTGAAACGGCTCGGCTTTTATTATTTTTTTATATTCGTCGAAGGGTAATGCTTTTCAGGCTAAACTGAATCGCTTTTCTGCTGGAACATTTTTATAATCACAAACAAAACGGGTGTACAACTTCTTTGAATCATGAAAAAAGGCAGCCTATAAAAGACTGCCGTTCTTGTTATTTCCCGTTGTCGATATCCTTATAGCGTATTATTTTCTGCCCTCTTTTGGTTTGCGCAGGCTATCTTCAGAACTTCTTTTTACCATCATTTTATGGCGCAGTTCGATTGCTACTGGCGGGTATAAACAAAGTTGTCAAACGTCAGTTTGTTGTCCTTGATATAGCCTTCTACAACCTTTTGTTTGTCTGTTCCCCGCACTTTATACGTCAAGGTCACTTTGGGTGCATTATATTTATAGGCACCATGCTCGACTCCCGACTTGTTGTTGTTGAACATTGTGCATGAAAAGTCTTTCTCTCTAAACGTTAAAATCTTCACGCCATCACTCTTTTGAGGGCTTGCCCAGGCTGTTCCGTCTAACGAAGATGGGGCATTATCATCGTTGGAAAAAGCCATACAAACATATATAATGCCCACAATTGCGAGCAATATCAGTACATGTTTTTTCATAACTCCTAATTTTTTATTCGTTCTGCAAATGTAGTTGATTTTTTCAAACAAAGCAAGTTTTTGTCTCATTCTTATCTCTTTTTTAGTTGAAAAAAGATTACTTGCGATGTTTTTACAATGGAGTTGAATGAAATGTTAATATTTATCAGTAATATTTACAAGTGTTGTGATTTTCTGAAGCTATTCAAAACAAAAGGCTTGGTGGCTTAAAATAGGGGGCATTTTTTAGCATTTTGCAAAATAATGAAAATCAGATGGTTATGATTTTTGAATGAAAAGACCTCCGTATTTGTGGCTGATAATCTTGTGCTTTTATTGTTTTTTCAATGCCGTTTGAGGCTAATTGCAATGTAATTTAACTCATTCTTCGTTGTAAATCGGCTTCAATCATGCTGTGAAGTGGGGCAGATTGCAACGCCAAACCATTCATTTCATGCACTCAAATCTATGTCTTTGTTCTTTAAACTCACTTTTTTACTGAAATCGGACGTTTCGATTTGCGCGTTTATCTCTATTTGAAAGTTTCTTAAAGTGTTAAAGATTAGAACTTAATTTTACAAAAATAAGACAATGAAGTATGCTGTTTCTTGTCGATATTAGTTCCAAAAACAAAAGTTTTTTCTCTTGAATCATCCCCAAATCAACAACAAAACATAAGTCAGAAAAGCATGGTTTTTATATGCTTCCACTATGCATTAAGATGGTAAAAGCGGCTTTTATTGCCACATATAAATTCATTTTAAGGCGCGGGTTGCTTTTTATTGCAAGCAGCCAAGCGTCAAACTTTCTGACATCGTGAAAGGTTTTTATTTGCGTAATTCAATATTTTTCCTTACCTTTGTAGCTATTGCAATAAATACCAAGCATTAAACAATCAATTCATGGACGACGAAATAAAAGATAACGAGGCTATAAACGAGGAAGAAAACCAAGCGGCCGACGCGCACTCTGACTATAAACCGGCAGACAGATTCGATGCTTCTGCGGTGCATCACCTTAGCGGAATGTACAAGAATTGGTTTCTTGACTATGCAAGCTATGTGATATTAGAGCGTGCTGTGCCTCATATTGAAGATGGTTTAAAGCCAGTTCAGCGCCGAATTCTACACTCAATGAAGCGCATGGACGATGGAAGATATAACAAAGTGGCTAATATTGTGGGCCATACCATGCAGTTTCATCCCCATGGCGATGCCTCTATAGGTGATGCTTTGGTTCAGATGGGGCAGAAAGACCTGCTTGTTGACTGCCAGGGTAACTGGGGAAATATACTCACCGGCGACCGAGCTGCAGCGCCACGATACATAGAAGCGCGCCTCTCTAAGTTTGCTTTAGACGTGGTTTTCAATCCAAAGACCACCGATTGGCAGTTGAGTTATGACGGAAGAAACAAGGAACCAATCACTCTTCCGGTGAAGTTTCCGTTACTTCTTGCCCAAGGTGCTGAAGGAATTGCGGTCGGCTTGAGCAGTAAACTCTTGCCACATAATCTCAATGAGATATGTGATTCGGCCATTAAATACTTGAAAGGAGAAGACTTTCAGCTTTATCCCGACTTCCCAACTGGTGGTGCTATCGACGTAAGTAAATACAATGATGGCCAAAGAGGCGGTGTGTTGAAGGTGCGGGCAAAGATAGAAAAGTTAGATAACAAGACTTTAGTTATCCGCGAAATCCCATTTAGTAAGACCACAACTACCCTCATAGATAGTATATTAAAGGCTATAGATAAGGGGAAGATTAAAGCCAAACGGGTGGATGACAACACGGCAGCTGAGGTTGAGATTCAAGTGCATTTAGCTCCTGGAGTGTCTTCGGATAAGACCATGGATGCCTTATATGCCTTCAGCGATTGCGAGATAAATCTGTCTCCTAACTGCTGTGTTATCGAAGACAATAAGCCGGTTTTCCTTACCGTTAGTGATGTGTTGCGTCATGGAGTCAATCGAACGATGGGACTCTTGCGCAAGGAATTGCAGATTAGAAGAGGCGAATTGTTGGAACAACTGTTCTTTGCGAGCCTTGAACGCATATTCATTGAGCAGCGTATTTATAAGGAAAAGAAGTTTGAACAGGCTGCAAACATGGACGATGCCATAGCATTTGTTGACCTGAAATTAACGCCTTTTAAGCCCGACTTCATTCGAGAGGTGACGCGAGATGATATTCTTCGGCTCATGGAAATCAAGATGCAACGCATCTTAAAGTTTAATAAAGATAAGGCAGATGAACTCATTGCACGCATCAAAGCAGAAGTAGCTGAGATTGAAAACGACTTGAACCACATGACGGATGTAACCATTAATTGGTTTACTTTCATTAAAAACAAGTATGGAAAAGACCATCCTCGTCGAACGGAAATACGCAGTTTTGATACCATTGACAGTGCAAAGGTCGTAGAAGCAAACCAAAAACTCTACATCAACCGACAGGAAGGATTCATCGGAACGGGCTTGAAGAAGGACGAATTTGTTTGCAACTGTTCTGATATTGATGACATTATACTCTTCTATAAGACTGGAAAGTATAAGATTATAAAGGTTGCTGATAAGATATTTGTAGGCAAAGGAATCATTTGGTTGCAAGTGTTTAAGCGGAATGATAAGCGTACTATCTACAACGTTGTATACAGAGATGGTCGTGATGGCTATTATTATATGAAGCGATTCAACGTGACCAGCATGACACGTGACCGCGAATATGACCTCACTTTGGGCACTCCGGGGTCGAAAGTGACTTATTTCACAGCCAATCCCAATGGAGAAGCCGAGACGATTAAAGTGGTCTTAGAACCTGATCCAAAGAAAAAACGACAGAATATCTTCTTGGAACGCGACTTCAGTAAGGTCAATATTAAGAGTCGTGGGGCTAAAGGTGTCATCCTAACCAAGCAAGTTGTGCATCGCATTGGACTGAAAAGCTTAGGCCATTCGACACTCGGCGGTAGGAAAGTGTGGTTTGATCCCGACGTGAAACGCATCAATTATGAAGAGCACGGACGTTATCTTGGGGAGTTCTTTGATGAAGATCGCATCTTGGTTATACTTGATAATAACGACTTCTTCATAACAAATTTCGATGCAAACAACCATTATCCAGACAACATAATGAGGTTAGAGAAGTGGCAAGCTGACAAGGTTTGGACAGCCGTTCTCTATGATGCAGATAACAAAGGCTATCCCTATATGAAGCGGTTTACGATGGATGCCATCTCAAAACCACAGAATTTTGTAGGTGAAAACTCTAATAGTAAGCTTATTCTTCTTACAGATGAGGCCTTCCCTCGTATCAAAGTAACTTATGGAGGGCATGATGCCGCACGACCGGATGAGGAGATCGATGCCGAGAAGTTTATCGGACAGAAGAGCTTTAAGGCTAAAGGTAAGCGTATATCTACGTGGCAAATCGCGACGATTGAAGAGCTTGAACCGACTCGTTTCCCTGAACCTGAAGAACAAATCGAAGAAGATGACACTGAGGATGAACCTGAAAATCTTGATCCAGACGCAGGAAAAAGCTCACAACAGGTGATAGATGAGATCAACGGACAATTGAGTTTATTCCCCGAAGACGATGAGAATAACACGAAATAACATGGTAATAATGGGGATGCTACTATGGTTTTCCCCATTAACCTCTGTCGCCCAATCTGATGATAGCAATCAAAATGAGCGCATCATTGCCAATAGTAAGATGATAGGATGGGGCAGAACGAACCTTCTTGACACGTATCTTAGCCCCGAAGAATACGTCGGATTAGACCTTCGTTACATAAGCCATACGCTGCGAAAACGTAGGAATAGCCGCGTGATTCATGAGTTAATACATCAAGGAAACATTGCTTATGTGGACAATAGAGCACGTAATGGCCGAGAGATTGCAGGCAATTATAACTTCCAATTTGGGTTGCATTATCTCTTCAAAACATGGAACTTGTCGCGCAACCAGTTACATTTCGAGGCGGGAGGGAATGCAGAAGTCAACCTCGGATTCCTTTATAATACGCGCAATAGCAATAATCCTGCACAGGCACGACTATTTATCAACGTTGTTCCTACAGCCGCATTGACTTATGATTTCCATCATCCCTTCCGACCAAGTGAATATCGTGATTTCAGGTTACGTTATGAATTGGGAGTTCCTTTGATAGGTTTGAGGTTCTCACCTAACTATGGTCAGTCTTATTATGAGATATTTTCGAAGGACAATTATGACCATAATCTTGTGCCAACTACAATCGGAAACGCTCCTTCTTTGCGTCAGATGCTGACCTTAGACTTCCCACTTTTCCATGCCGTTTTCCGCATAGGATATCAAGGAGAGTATCTACAAGCACACATAAATAAGTTGAAATTCCACGCCTATACAAACACTTTGCTGCTTGGAGTGACGAAAACTTTTAAGTTAACACGCGTAAGAAGATGAAACATTTGTATCATGATATAAGGCTTTTGCTGTTGTTTCTTAGCGTGATTCTGCTTTCGGGATGCGTCAAAGATGAGGAGTTTACCAATGATTCACGTGGTAACTTCGAGGCATTATGGCGTATTATGGATGAGCATTACTGCTTTTTTAGTGAGAAAGAAAAGCAATTTGGGCTTGACTGGAATGCTATTTATCAGCGTTATAGCAAGCAGATTAATCCACAAATGACCGAAGAACAGCTCTTCGAAGTACTTGGAAATATGCTTGGAGAGCTACGAGATGGGCATGTAAATCTAATCACCAGCTTCGATATTGCACGCAATTGGTCGTGGCATGAGGATTATCCCGCGAACTTGAATGACTCATTAATCAGTTCCTATTTAGGCAAAGAATATCGCATTTCGAATGGAATGAAGTATAGATTACTTGATGATAATATAGGTTATATACGTTGTTCTACGTTTGAAAATAGCTTTGGTAGTGGTAATCTTACAGACATTTTGTCGTATTTTCTCACGGCACGTGGCCTCATTATTGATATCAGAAATAATGGTGGAGGCATGATTTCGAGCGCCGAAGAACTGGCTGCTCGCTTCACAAATAAAGACATTTGCGTGGGTTATATCCAACATAAGACGGGACGAGGACACAATGATTTCTCCGAGATGAAGGCGCAATGGCTACGTCCAAGCCGTGGATTGAGGTGGCAAAAACCAGTTGTTGTGCTCACAAATCGAGGCGTTTATAGTGCCGCAAACGAGTTTGTTAAGTATATGAAAAGCTGCCCTAAGGTTACAATTGTAGGCGATAGAACCGGTGGAGGGGCTGGAATGCCTTTCAGTAGTGAACTCCCCAATGGCTGGAGTGTACGCTTTTCAGCTTGCCCTATCTATGATAAGGATAAACAAACAACAGAGTTTGGCATCGCACCTGATGTGCAAATAGGTCTTAATCAGTTTGATATTTTCATGGGATATGATTCAATTATCGAACAAGCACGTAAGATATTGAGATAGAGATGTTTATAAACATAAAAACTTTTCTTAAAACTTGACAGTGCTTTTGAGTTATAATATTTATCTTTGTGATGGAGCTTAGAAGATGAAGAGCTTCATAATTTAATTTATTCCCTATTTATGGACTACCGAGAGACTATCATTACCGGAAGTGACTTCACTAAGATGGGGGCTGCAGAAACCAAAGATTACATCGCGCATGTATTGTGTTTACAAGGCTTTTGCAGCTTTGTTTACAATGGTGAACGCTATGATTTATTGGCAAACAACTTATTAATTGTTCGGCAACATCACTTGATAAAGGACTTTTCTCCACACGAAAACTTCGATGTTGTGGTGCTTTTTATTCACGCTCCCTTTATGGATTCGGCCGCACCCGACGTCAATTTTGGCGTTAGAAGCACGTTATTATTGATGGAGAATCCAATCTTAAAGCTAACTAAGGAGGAAGCAATCAAGTGCAAAAAAGACTTAGATGCCATTGTTGAAAGAGCCAAAGATAGAGGTCATAGCTATTATCTTGACGCGTTAGCTGTTAGTTGTTTGCAGCTCTTTTTAGATGTATTCGACTTCGAAAATCGTATATATGGTCCCACACATGTACCGCTTCGGTCGGCTCGTTTGATTCGAGACTTCATCAAACTACTACAGAATGGCGAGTATAAGTCACATAGAGAAGTAGCGTATTATGCCGGTAAACTCTTCGTAACGGCTAAGTACTTGTCTGACGTTTGCCGTACAGTTACGGGGCATCCTGCTAACTATTGGATTCACCATTTCGTTAACATTGACATACGTTTGCACTTGCGTAACCGCCGATTATCAGTGTTAGAGATTAGTGAAAAGTTTAACTTCTCATCGCCGGCACACTTTACTCGTTACGTACAGGCACAATTAGGTGAGTCACCTTCTGCTATTCGTGAACGTTAGAAACCAAACATTTATAATCTTCTATCCATAACGAAAACAGGCTGATAACATTGTAAGAGCGTTTTGAAATAAATTTAGTTGAACAACGTATAAAGCGTAAAAAAATCATCAACCTTTTTTCGTTATCTCAAAATATTATTGTATCTTTGCACCAACAAAGCGCTTGTGGCGAAATTGGTAGACGCGCTAGACTTAGGATCTAGTGGTTTATGCCGTGTAGGTTCGAGTCCTATCAGGCGCACTTTTGTAAGAGCCAAGTAGTTGATATTCAGCTATTTGGCTTTTTCTTTATGGCATAATGTGAGTTTGTTTGCCTTGTTTTTTATCGTAAAATGCTTGTAACCACGGCTTGATTTTCATGCAGTTATGCGATGTTTCATTACAATCATTTGTTTTTTTTGATAGGAATGAAATGATGTTTATAGATGAAATATAGCGTGAACAAAGGAGTATGTATGCCTTTTTACGATGAAAAAACAAAAAAACTTGTTGTGCTTTATTTTGTTGATTGCATGAGAATGAAATATGATTGTCTATACTTCAGAAAATCTTTTGCATCATTTTATGCGGTAAAGTATGGCATTTCATCGTGTAATTTGTGTCATTTCGTCGTGTGATATGCGTCATTTTACTTCATCATTTATCACTATTGGATTGATGGTGTGTGTAAAGATGAAGTACCATCATATAGGAACTACGCGAAGAGAACGCGGTGTCAATGGCGTTGAAACGATGTTGTGAGGTTATAAAACGAAACATGCGAAGAATAAATCCTTCGCATGTCACCTTATATTTTGGTTTGATTTGTCTTGTTATCCAAACATCTGTAGCGAATAAAGATAGATGACTGATGCAGGGATAGCCATGAGAGAAGAGTCGAATCTGTCGAGCATTCCGCCATGACCAGGTAAGATTTTACCACTATCTTTAATGCCTAAGGTTCGTTTGAAAAGGCTTTCAACGAGGTCACCCCATGTGCCAAATACAACTACTATGAAGCCTAATCCGACCCAACCTGTTATAGATAGTTGTGACATTTGGCAGTTTGTGTTCGAAAAATAGCCTATGATTGCGGCAACAATCATAACAAGTATGGCTCCTCCTACACTTCCTTCCCAACTCTTTGCAGGGCTAATTCGCGGGAAAAGTTTATGCTTTCCGAAGAGAGATCCACTGCAATAAGCGCCTGTATCATTAAGCCAAAGGAAGACAAACACACACAAAGGGAGTTGCATATTGTATTGATAGGTGATGCCATTTGGGGCTTGTTCAAACGCAAGTACATTCAACATGGAGAACGGAAGGGCTATGTAGAGCTGAGAAAGCATGGCATAAGCCCAGTCGTTTATAGGGTCTTCTTGTTTCAAGTAGAGTTCACCGATGAAGAGATATACTATCGACAGCAGGTAGGGAACAAAGATAACAAAGTTTGAAGTGATGCCAGTTCGTATGGCCGCTACAGCCAAAAAGAAATACACTCCGGCTATCGTTGTGATAAAACGATTAACATTTATGTTCTCCCTTTGATTCACAAGTCCGGTAAATTCCCATATCGTCAGCCCCGTAATCACGGCAAACAAGGCCACCATTGTATGTGGATGCATGATGCCACCCACCATGATAATGACGAAGAGTGCACCGACTATGGCCCTCACAATCAGGTTTTTCATTTTATCACTCATTGCTCTTTTCCTTTTCTAATGATGCTTGATGTTCGGCTTCGGCTTGCTTAACAGCGTCTGGCATGTCTTCAAGTTTAGGCGCATTAGCCTCATTTTCATTGATGATTTCCTGTGCTCTGCTCACCCATGGGCGTTTACCGAAGATATTTTCTACGTCTTCTGCATAGATGACTTCACGTGAGATGAGTAGCTCAGCTAACGCTCTATGTCCTTCCTTATGATGTTCAAGTAGCTCCTTAGCACGTGCATATTGCTCGTTAATCATCTTCAAAACTTCGTCATCAATGACTTTAGCTGTGGTCTCAGAGTAGGGGCGTTGGAACTGATATTCTTGGTTATTGTAATAACAAATGTTAGGAAGTCGGTCGCTCATACCTGCATAAGCAATCATGCCATAAGCGCTTTTAGTGGCGCGTTCGAGGTCGTTCATCGCACCAGTAGAGATATGTCCCGTGCACAACTCCTCTGCTGCACGTCCTCCAAGCAATGCACACATCTCGTCAAGCATCTGTTCTTTTGTTGTAATCTGTCGCTCTTCGGGCAGATACCAAGCAGCTCCGAGTGCCTGACCACGTGGAACGATACTCACCTTTACAAGTGGATTGGCGTGCTCACAGAACCAACTTACCGTGGCATGTCCTGCTTCATGGAATGCAATCGAGCGCTTTTCAGCGGCTGTTATCACCTTAGTCTTCTTCTCTAATCCGCCAATGATGCGGTCAACGGCATCGAGAAAGTCTTGCTTGCAGACTGTTTTGCTGTTATGACGAGCTGCAATCAGTGCCGCCTCATTACATACATTGGCGATGTCTGCACCCGAAAAGCCCGGTGTTTGGCGTGCCAAGAAATCGATATCTAAGTCTTTATCCACCTTCAAAGGACGCAAATGAACTTTGAAAATGGCTATACGTTCAGCCAAATCTGGCAGATCTACGTTAATTTGTCGGTCGAAACGGCCTGCTCGAAGCAATGCTTTGTCAAGCATATCTGCGCGGTTTGTTGCTGCAAGTACAATGACTCCACTGTTTGTTCCGAATCCATCCATCTCGGTAAGTAAGGCATTCAACGTGTTCTCTCGTTCGTCATTACCTCCCATTGAGGGGTTCTTGCTGCGGGCACGACCTACTGCATCAATCTCATCTATAAAGATAATACACGGTGATTTCTCTTTAGCCTGCGCGAAAACATCACGTACTCGGCTGGCACCTACGCCTACAAACATCTCAACGAAGTCCGAACCACTCATTGAAAAGAAAGGAACACCTGCCTCACCTGCCACAGCTTTGGCCAACAAAGTCTTTCCTGTACCCGGTGGTCCGACTAATAATGCACCCTTAGGTATCTTTCCTCCCAGCTCAGTATACTTCTGGGGATTCTTTAAAAACTCTACAATCTCCTGCACTTCTTGCTTTGCTCCCTCTTGTCCGGCTACGTCTTTAAACGTTATTCCGAGGTCGTTTGCCTTCTCATACAGCTTTGCTTTGCTCTTTCCTACACTGAAAATGCCTCCTCCTCCGCCGACATTTCCACCGCCACTCATACGTCTTAGCAGCCAGAAACCAAATGCACAGAAGAGTAATATCTGTAGTGTGTTGACGAGAAGTCCATTAAAGAAGCTATTGCCGGAATCGTTATCATAACTATAATCGACAAGTTTCTTGGCCTTTTGTTCGGCATTTAAGAACCTTTCTACTTCGTCAACAGAGCCAAATTCCACGTTAACATAGGGGTTCTTTCCTACCTGTTTAGCATTCAAATGGAATACATCTTTGACGTGTTTTGGGGCAACATACATCTTTAGTTCACCCTTATCTTTGTTGATAACGACGTTTGTTGCGTAACCTTTTGCTACATATTCCTTAAACTTTCCATATGTGGTTTCTTTATTAGTCCCACTGATTGCCGCCAAGTTTCCACCTCCAGAGAGCAGAAACACGCCTGCAACGATAGCCACTAATATGTAAATCCAGTTCATATTAAAGCGTGGCATCTTCGGCTCTTTGCCGCTTTCCTTATTATTAAAGAAGTTCTTTTGTTCGTCCATATCGCTGTATTTGTTTCTGTTGTATATGGGAATTACTTCATCAAATGGTGTGCCAAACGTTTAATCTAAGTTCGGAATATTTGTTAATTTGGCATCTTCCCAGAGCGTTTCCAAGTTATAATATTCCCTCGTTTCAGGCATAAAGATATGTACAAGCACATCAGAATAGTCGATAGCTACCCATTGATTGTTGCCAAGTCCAGCCACATTGATGGGCTTTTCGCTTAATTCCTCGCGCACCATATCGCTGATTGAGCCTGCAATAGCCTCAATCTGAGTCGGTGAATTGCCTTGACAAATGATGAAATATTTGGCAATTGCGCCATCAATATGTTTCAAATCAATGATTGTAATGTCTTGACCTTTCTTCTCTTGTATACCTTTTGTAATTGTCTTCACTAACGTTTCAGTTATTCCCATCAATTGTTTCTTTATTTAATATATGTGATACTATTGTTTCATGGGCAAAGGTACACAATTTTAAGAGATATCATCTATAAAGCAAAGTCTATTTTTTGGTTTCGCCATTTTTTTGGAAAAAAAGTGCTTAAAAGTTTTGATTGTTTTGAGAAATGTACTAACTTTGCAGACGCAAATCGGGAGTTTACCTGATGAAGCAAATGAAATAGTGGGATATGGTGTAATGGTAACACTACAGATTCTGGTCCTGTCATTCTTGGTTCGAGTCCGAGTATCCCAACGTTTTGAAGCTAAACAGCACATGTGTTGTTTAGCTTTTTTCGTTTGTTAGAATGTAAACCCAAGATGGGTTGACCTCCATTCTTTCTGAATAAAGGTCAACCAATGCATTAATCTTCGTCCGTTTCGCCTATTGTTATTGTATATTCGCTCATGAAACTGGCTCCCGGAAGAAGCTTGTTCATCAGATATTTATCTTTAAACTCACCGTCATAGTCTGCCCAATCGGCAATACCATACCAGGGTTCAATGCATACAAATGGTGCATTCTTGCCGTAAGGGCTCCATATTCCAACTGCAGGCGCCTTGAATTCTACGCTTACTTCCGCCTTGTTCTCATGGTTAAGCAGACTCACTTTGTGCAGTTGTGAGTGGTCAAAGATAAGGGCATCGTCCTTAAAAAGCTCCTCGTCAAACGACAATATCCCTTCTTTCGTGACAACAGCACTATGTTCGGGGGTGACACATCCTTTCACATTACCAAAAATCCGACGTGGTTCCGTGTCGTCAAGTCTTAGTCGTCCGTGCATGGGTTCGCTCGGAAGAAGTCCTGGAATGAGGAAGGCGGGGTGGCCACCAATTTGAAAATACATCTCCTTTCGCCCTGTATTCTCCACATGCCAAACCACTTTTATCTTGTTTTTTGCCAGCCGATAACTCACTGCCAGATTGAAATGATAGGGATAAACCTTAAGCGTTTCTTCGTTTTCATGCATAGCATAGACCACCTTTTCCTTGCCTTGAGCCACCAAAGTGAAGTCGGTGTCGCGTGCAAATCCATGGCGTGACATGTTAAACTCCTTGCCATCAATGCGACAAGTGTCGTTCCATAGTCCGCAAACAATAGGGAAAAGAATAGGGGAGTGACGTCCCCAAATCGATGGATTGGCCTGCCAAAGATACTCTTTTCCGTCACTATCTTTGATGCTTTGCAGTTCAGCACCATGCGCCGAAATGCCAATTGTCAGGTGTTCGTTCTTGATTTGTTCCATGATGTTCGTTGTTTTGTTGACACAACAAAGATACAAAAATTGTTTGATGAAGGGGCGTGATGTGACGAATAAAATGTAGGAGTGATAGGGTTAAAGCATAAAAAACGGCTCTATCGTTCTCGTTGTCCAAGTCATTTCTGTATAAACCAAGGCCGATAAGCCGCTTGCTTCGTCATGAGTAAGAGGAAAATAGCCTTGCCATAGCCCTAAAAGATAGAATAAAACCATACAAAACTTGTCCGAAATTGCCCTCATGTGCCTATCCTTTTCTTACAAATCACATATTATTTTGCAGCATTTTTCGATTTATAGTCTATTTTATATTACCTTTGTATGGAGCAAAACAAAGAACACTATGGTAGATTTCTCTCGTTTTAATGCGTCGGGTGATGATCGACGCGATGAGCTTATACGGGCTATTGAGCATGCCGTTGAGCACTTAACTCAAGGTGAACTCGAAGCCTTATATTATGATATGCTGACAAAAGGACTGATTGCTGATTAAGTGTTCAGCCTTTTTGGCGTGGCCCAACAATCCTATTCGTGTGAGGCTTTGTGGCATATCACGAACCAATTGAAGTCAAATCGTGTTGTAAAATGACGCAAATCACGCGATGTTTTGCGTCAAACGACCGCACGATTTGACGCAAGTTGCAGGATGAAATTTATTGGAAAATAACATGTTACAAATGGCATTGTGTGGCGAAGGCATTTATAATTCTGGATATATTTATCGGAAATGGGGCATGAACCCGATGGCGTTGCATTGCAATCCTATTTACAATTCCCCCAAATGCCATTAATTTCAGCTTATGCTTTGCATGCCATTGTGTGGCGAATGGCATGCAAGGATAGGGTAAAATTTATGCAGAGATTTACCGATCTCTCCAGAAAGCGGGAGTGAAAATCACGAGAATAGTGAATATTTCGAGTCGACCAATCAGCATAAGTGCCGAGCATAGCCATTTAATCCATGCCGGAAGCATCGACCAACTCATGGTAGGACCAATCTCAAGACCTAAGGATGGGCCTACATTTCCCAACGAACTCAGTGTGATAGTGATGGCATTTGTGTTGTCAATTCCTGCAGAAATGATAGCAAATGAAGCGAAAAGGCATATCAAAAGATAGACCGAAAGGAATGAAAGTAACGTTACTCGTTTCTGATAAGGAATGTTACTACCATCTACATGAATAGGAAGTACGGCGTTAGGATGTAGGATTTGTTTGAACTCATTACGCATAATCTTCAACATCATCATGCTTCTGATGCCCTTAAATCCACCACTTGTGCTACCCGAACAAGCCCCAAGGAACATACAAGTGGCTAAAACAACCCAGGTAACATGGGGCCATTTGCCCGCATCATCATTGAAAAGACCCGTTGTTGTGATGAAAGAAACCACCTGGAAGATGCCACATCGGAATGCCTTTTCTAAGTCGTAACCATTGTGAATCATGAGTTCTGCCATGATAAACAATGAGAATGCCAACACAACAAACGTGTAAAAACGGAACTCTTCGCTCTTGAACATCATCTTGATAGAGCGGTGTTTGGCTGCCATATACATCAAAGTGAAGTTCACTCCGGAGAAGAAACAAAAGAAAGTTGCCACATATTCTACGGCCGGTGAACGGAAAAACTCCGCACTATCGGTGTGCGTTGAGAAACCACCTGTAGCAGTACTTCCCATGGCATAATTGATACTGTCAAACCATCCCATGCCGCAAGCCATGAAACTCAGCACACATCCGATGGTCAGTACAAGGTAAACTACCCATATCCACTTAGCACCTGTGCTCAGACGTGGGTGGAGGCGCGATGAAATTGGACCTGTTGATTCAGCTGCAAACACTTTAACAGAGCCGCCAACAAACGAGGGAAGCACTGCCGTTGTAAAGAAAACAATGCCCAATCCGCCTATCCACTGCGTCATACTACGCCAGAAAAGTAGGCCGTGGGGTAGCTTATCAATGTCATCAATGATAGTGGCGCCCGTGGTAGTAAAGCCAGACATTGTCTCAAAATAAGCGTCAGTGAAGCTTGGAATATATCCACTGATGATGAAAGGCAAGGTTCCGAAGAAACTAAAGATAATCCAAGAGAGCGTCACTACAAGGTAAGCATCGCGTCGACTCATGTTATTGTCTGCATTACGCCCAAGATAACGCAACACGATTCCCGTGAGTGTAGTCAGGATAATGGTAATAATAAAGGCAGGAACATCGTCTTCTTGGTAGCCGATGGCCATGAAAAGACAAGCCAACAAGAGTAGGGCTTCGATGAAAAGTAACGAGCCAATAATCTTAAATATGATGCTTTTGTCGATCATTTATTAAAGAGATTCTCTATTTTTTTCATATTCATGTCGTGGCAAAACACCATGACTGAGTCGCCAGCATTAATGCGAGTGTTACCTGAAACGAGGTAACCTTCGCCGTTTCTAACCAGTCCTCCTATTGTCACTCCATGGGGAAGACGTAGGTCTTTGACCGCTTTCTCGGTGATTTTCGAGCCCTCTTGGGGGATGAACTCAGCTACATCAGCATTTGCATTCATAAGAAAGCGCACGTTATGCACGTTGGCATCGAGCATCATCTGATAGATATGGCTGGCAGCAATAGCTTTCTTGTTGATGATAGTTCCTATATCTAAGCTCTCAGCCATATTGATATAGTCTTCATTTTCGACCATGGCTACAGTCTTTCTGACGCCCATTCGCTTAGCCGTTAAGCAGGCAAGGATGTTTGTTTCAGCATTTCCTGTGAGCGCAACAAAGGCTTGTGTGCTCATGATTCCCTCTTCTTGAAGCAACGAAACGTCTCGTCCATCGCCATGAATGATAAGTGCTCGGTCATCATCGAGAAGCTCATTGAGTCGTTCGCAGCGTTGTTCGTCGGCCTCGATAATCTTTACATTCATGTATTCGGGCATGGTTTTAACGGCTCTTACGGCTGTACGTCCGCCACCCATCATCATGACATTCTTCACATCTACATAGTGTTCTTTGCCTACAATCTTTCGAACGAACGGTATGTACTGGCGAGTTGTCATGAAATATGCCATGTCATAGAGCTTAAGTTCATCGTTTCCACCCGGTATAATCGTATCGCCATCGCGCTTGATTGCCACGACATGGTAAGGATCATCAGGCCCACTGATATCTTTTAACGGCCTATTGAGTACCTCACATGACTCACGTAGTTTGATGCCGAGCATCACTAAAGCGCCCCCATGCACATCCCAGCGTTGGCGAACCCAACTCATTTTTAGTCCGTTATTAATGTCTTCAGCAGCTAAAAGCTCAGGGTAGATGATAGAACTCACGCCTAAATGTTGAAAGAAATCATTCAAATTGGGCGCTACAAACTCATAATTGTCTACCTTGGTTACAGTTCTTTTGACTCCTAATGCCTTAGCAATGATGCAGGCATTCATATTCTTATTCTCATCAGGAGTGACTGCAATGAAGAGGTCAGCTGACGCTACTCCTGCCTCTTTTAGCATTTCGATGCTTGTACAAGAGGCGTGCATTGTCATCAAATCAAAGTCAGAATCTAACTTCTCTAACCTCTCTTGACTCTCATCCATGAGGATAATGTCTTGATTGTTACGGGATAAGAACTTTGCAAGATAAGTTCCTATGGCGTATGCGCCGGCTATAATAATTTTCATTTCTTAGTCTCTTTGATGGCAGCAATGATGCTGTTTTGGTCAATATGACATATCTTTTGTAACTCCTCAACAGTGCCGTGTTCGATGAATTCGTCAGGAAGTCCCATGCGATTGATAATGGATGAGTAGCCATGATCATTCATCCATTCGAGTACAGCAGACCCCATTCCGCCGTTACGGACTCCATCTTCAATCGTGATTATACGTGAGAACTTCTTGCCAACTTCATGTAACAACTGTTCATCGAGAGGCTTTAAGAAACGTAAATCATAATGAGCTACGTTCTCACCTGATGCATTAATGGCACTCTCTACAATGTTTCCAATAGGTCCAATGCTGATGATTGCAATATGTTCTCCGTCTCTAAGTTTGCGTCCTGTGCCCACTTCAATCTGTTCTAAAGGGCACTTCCAGTCTTTAAGTACGCCTCTTCCTCGTGGATAACGAATCACAAAAGGACCTTGATTGGGCAGTTGTGCCGTGTACATCAACCTTCTTAACTCGTGCTCATCCATGGGACTGGCAATTGTAAGATTAGGAATTGGGCGCAAAGCTGCCATATCAAATGCGCCGTGATGAGTCGGACCATCCTCTCCAACGAGTCCCGCGCGGTCGAGACAAAGTACAACTGGCAACTTCAGTAAAGCCACATCATGAATAATATTGTCGTAAGCTCGTTGGCTAAAAGCACTGTAAATATTGCAGTAAGGCAATAGTCCTTCCTTTGCCATTCCACCCGAAAAGGTTACTGAATGGCCTTCAGCGATGCCCACATCAAACATGCGATGAGGTAATGATTTCTGTAGAATTGTCATGGAACAACCCGTAGGCATGGCGGGTGTTACGCCTATAATACGATCGTTTTTCAAGGCTAATTCCAAAAGGGTTTGACCGAAAACGTCTTGGAATTTGGGGGGCATGTCACTGCAATCTTGCACTAAGCGCTCTCCCGTTTTAGGGTCAAACTTACCTGGAGCGTGCCATATTGTGGCACTTTTCTCGGCTGGTTCGTATCCTTTTCCTTTCGTTGTATGCAGATGAAGCAGCTTAGGACCTTTCATGTTCCTAAGTTGTTGCAAGACGCGTACTATCTCTTTGACGTCATGTCCATCAAAAGGTCCGAAGTAACGGATGTTCATTCCCTCAAAGATATTCTGCTGATGACTCAGTGCACTCTTTAAGGCGTTGTTGAAACGGAGTATCCCTTTCTTGCGTTCTTCATTCAAATAACCCTTCCGATGCAGCCAGTTGCTGGCCTTAAAGCGTAGTTTATTGTAGGTCTCATTAGTGTCAAGATTCAGTAAGTACTTCTCCATTCCACCCACAGCTCGGTCAATTGACATATCATTATCATTGAGAATAATAAGTAAATCATTGGGAGTACTTGACACATTATTAAGGCCTTCAAAGGCTAATCCGCCACTCATTGCGCCGTCACCAATAACAGCTATGACGTGACGTCCACTGCCATTAGCAGCCACAGACATACCCAATGCAGCCGAAATTGAGTTACTTGCATGACCACAGGCAAACGTATCGTATTCACTTTCCTTTGGACTTGGAAATGGACAGATACCATTTAACTTCCTGTTTGTATAGAATTTGTCTCGTCTTCCAGTAAGAATCTTATGACCATATGCCTGATGACCGACATCCCAAACGATGCGATCCTCGGGCGTATTAAAGACATAATGCAATGCAACGGTAATCTCTACAGTTCCTAAAGACGATGCAAAATGTCCGGGATTAACGGATACTTCGTGGATAATATCCTCGCGAAGTTCTTTACAAACCTCTGGTAATTGCTCGAGTTTAAGCTTCCGAAGGTCTGCAGGATATTTGATTTGATCTAATAATCCAAATTTATTCGTATTCATCAATACCTTGAGTATGATTCTATTTGCAAAGATACGTTAATATCATGTATTAGGCAAAGAAAACCGATAAATTCTTTTTTATCACCTGCTTTCAAGCAAAAAATACGACGCTGGAGAGCGAATCTTAGCGTCGTTTCTTTTATTCCTTTCCCTAAAATATTTCTTTTGTTGACGCAATTGCAGGCTCCCCTATATATTATAAGGTGGAGAAAGCAATCAAATCTCTAAAGTTTTCAATTGTGATAAGCCGTTCATGGTCGAATGTTTCAGCTAGTTCCATTTTCCAAGCAACGCTGAATGGTACATGAATGGCATATGCACCGATGCTCAAAGCGGGTGCAATATCCGACTTAAATGAATTGCCAATCATTAACAATTCTTTAGGATGAATGCCATTGTTCACGCATAAATGTCGGTACTCTTCTTCGGTTTTGTCTGACACAATGACGATATCGTCAAAGTAGTTTGCCAATCCCGACCGCTTGAGTTTATTCTCTTGGTCTTGCAATTCGCCTTTCGTGAACACCACAAGTCGATAGCCTTCGTCGGTCTTTCGCTCGTTAAGTGCTATCAAAGTGTCTTCAACGCCTGGTAAAGGTGTTGTTGGAAAGGTCAACAAAGCCTTGCCCAACTGCAATATTTCGGCTATAATCTTACCACTTATACGACCTTCTGATATCTTAACGGCATTCTCAATGAGTGATAATGTGAATGCTTTCGTGCCATATCCCAATGAATCCATGTTGGCTTTCTCGGTTTCAAAGAGTGCATCCGATACGTGTTTGGCTCCCGCATACGCTGCCAAGAGCTGACAATACACGGCTTCTGCATTGTCAAAATGTGACTGGCAGTCCCACAATGTGTCATCAGCATCGATGGCAATAACCTTGAATTGTTTAAGCTGTATAGGCATTAGTCTACAAGTCGAGCATCCAACAATCGTGTGATTTCTTCTTTATCAAGATGTTGACCAATAAAAACTAACTTCTGCATACGGTCTCCATAGGTTGCATCCCAATCCTGACGGAGTCGTTCTTCGCGTGCCATGAGCTCGTCAAGTTCCTTCTTTGGCATGGTCATATACCATTGACCTGCATTGCGAAGTCCCATTTGTTTGCCTGCTTGTTCAAACACATAACAAGTTTGTGGCTCATCTTTGAACCAGCAAATCCCCTTACATCGGATGATGGTCTTAGGCCATTGAGTTGCTATAAACTCGTCGAATCCCACGAGGTCGAAAGGCTTTCTACGATAATAAACGAATGTACCAATGCCGTATTCTTCAACTTCTCCCCCCTCATGATGATGGTGATGATGGTGGTGATGGCCTTCTTCGTGCTCGTGATCTTCGTGATGATGTTCGTCGTGTTCATCGTGATCGTGGTGATGTTCGTGTTCTTCCTCCTCGTCATCTATGTGTTCATCGCCATGATGATGCTCTATTTCATCAATCCATGCCGCTGATGTTGCCACCTCATCAAAGTCAAATCGTTTTGTATTAATAATCTTTTCAAGGTCTACATCTCCATAGTTACACTCGATGATTTCAGCCTTAGGTTGCAGTGCGCGAATAATCTTCTTTGTGCGTTCCAACTCTTGTGGCTCTACTTCTGAAGCCTTGTTAAGCAGTATAATGTTGCAGAACTCAATCTGTTGGATAACAAGATTCTCGATATCTTCTTCGCCGATATTCTGTTTTATGAGTTCATCTCCATTGCCAAATTCGTCTTTCATGCGCAGTGCATCAACCACTGTGACGATACAATCAAGTTTAACAATGCCGTTCTTAATATACTTTGGTCCCATCGTTGGTATTGAACAAATCGTCTGAGCGATAGGAGCTGGCTCGCAAACTCCACTGGCTTCAATGACAATATAATCGAATTTCTTCATGTTAACGATGTCATTCAATTGCTCAACAAGGTCCATTTTAAGCGTACAACAGATGCATCCATTCTGCAAAGCTACAAGGCTTTCGTCTTTCTGATTGACTATACCTCCCTTCTGAATCAAGTCTGCATCGATGTTCACTTCACCGATATCATTAACGATAACGGCGAACTTTATGCCGTGTTTGTTACTTAATATCTTGTTGACAAGCGTCGTCTTGCCACTTCCTAAATATCCTGTCAGCAGTAAAACTGGTATTTCTTTGTTATTCATTCCTATTTCCTTTCTTTAATATATATTAATGGATAAATCGCATACAAAGGTATAAAAAATAGTTGATAATGTGTAACTTTGCACTACTATGAATAAAAAAACAATCACTTTTGTCTTTTGTCTGGCTTCAGCCCCAGTGCTGATGGCACAGAATCAACCTGGAGGAATCTCTTCTGCCATGTTAAAGAAGATTGAAACCTCACAGAAGTCATCACCTGCAGAGCGTGCTTTGGCGAATGCTTTTGCCTCAAACAACATCGATGATTTGGCGAGAAACCATGCTCATCAGGGTGCATTCAACACGTATTTCAGCAATGAAACGCCCAAACAAAGCATCCAAAACCAAGAGAGTTCGGGGCGTTGTTGGATGTTTTCTGGCTTGAATGTGTTGCGTGCTAACTTCGCAAAAGCGCACAACGACACGCTCGCGGTGGAGTATTCTCATGCTTATCTCTTCTTCTATGACCAGTTAGAGAAGGCCAATCTCATGCTTCAGGCTGTCATAGACAATGCAAAACTTCCCATTGAGGATGCCAAAGTGCAATTCTTTTTCAAGAATCCTATCAACGACGGAGGTACATTTTGCGGTGTCGCAGACCTTGCAGAGAAGTATGGTTTGGTTCCAAAGAGCGTGCAACCTGAAACGTATTCGAGCGAAAACACAAGGACTATGGCTAAGTTAGTGTCGCGAAAACTACGCGAAGATGGACTCGAATTGCGAAAGATGGTGGCTGAAAAGAAGAGCTCAAAGGCTATCAACGACCGCAAGACTGAAATGCTTTCAACCATCTATCACTTGCTCACCTTGACCTTAGGTAAGCCTGTTGAGACCTTCACTTATGCCTTTACAGACAAGAATGGCAAGGTGGTTGGCGAACCAAAACAATATACTCCGCGCTCTTTCTATGACGAAACTGTCGGCAAACCGCTTAATGGCACCTTCCTCATGGTGATGAACGACCCCCGACATCCTTATTATAAGACGTATGAAGTGAAGTATGATCGCCACACTTATGACGGACATAACTGGACATATCTAAACCTTCCGATGGATGAAATCGCGCAGTTGGCCATTGCATCTATCAAGGATGGTCACAAGATGTATAGCAGTTATGACGTTGGAAAGCAACTCGATCGCAAACGAGGCTACTTAGATCTTGACAACTATGATTATGCTTCACTTACTGGAGTGACGTATAACATGGATAAAGCTGACCGCATTCGCACCTTCGATAGTGGCTCAACACACGCTATGACGCTTGCCGCTGTCGACTTAGATAAGCAGGGTAAGCCCGTGAAGTGGAAGGTTGAAAACAGTTGGGGGCCTTCTTATGGTTACCAAGGTTACTTGATTATGACCAATCGTTGGTTCAATGAATACCTTTTCCGCCTTGTCGTTGATAAGAAATATGCCTCAGAAAAAATCTTGAAGGCTGCCGAACAGAAGCCTATTATGCTGATGCAAGACGATCCGTTGTTTATGGAAGACGAATAACAATGGTTGAAATTGGCTCTTGACTAAGCGCGCTTTAACATGCCAATAGGGTGGAACGGGTGGCTGAAATGCCATGCACATTACCGCAGTCTCAATGCTTTGTTGTCGTTCTACGACTGGGGTTGTGCCATTATCGGCACGAAAGAAATAGCTAACTATCAAGTTTTCATTTGACCTCAGAGGTCAAAATTATGCAGGGTTGACCATTTGTGTCAACCCTGTTTGCATGGAATAGGGCGCGGATTGAAGGCCTTTCATCTCCTCAAATAGTAGTTGCGAGGAGATGATTTAGTAAATATTTATTGTCAAAAACACCTTGTCTATTGTAGCATCAAATAGAAAATAAAACAGCGAAAAATTCATTTCTCACGATATTTTTTTGTGTTTTGTTTCTTGATATAAGCCTTTGCTACGCGCAAAATGCCTTGAATTACGCGCTCAAATGCCTTGTTTTGTGGCGCAAACCATAGGATATCATAACACAATATGCGTCAAAACGCAGCATAATTTCATATGAAATCATGTAGTCTAAGCCATGTAAAAGCAAGGTGTTTACATTTGATTCGTTTAATGAACTGATAGTGAGAGAGTTAGAAACAAGGCATTTTCTGGCCGTATTTTCAATCAATCGAAAGTTTGTTCAGAATAACTTTGTTTTGCGAAGTGTTTTGTAAAATTAAATCACAACTATTTTTTTATTCTCTTTTTCGCCTGAATCTGTTTCCTAAAAAGCTTTTTATCAGTGCAACAGGGGATGTCTTTCACTGATGATATAATAGATTCTTATGAGAGAAAACACGGCAATATAGAGGCAAATGGTTTGCAAAATATTGATTTTTCCACTATCAATTGCAGCATAAGGCAGATGAGAAATGGTTGTGACGACAGTGTTCATCCAGCCTGCAATCATTGTCATGAGGTTGATAATCCATGTTTGTAAGGCAGGAATTAGCATTGACCCAAGAGCTAAAAGGGCAAGATAGAGGATGGCAGTTGCGGCAGGAATGACGATGAAATTCGTCAAAAGGAAGTATGTTGCGAAGCTTCCGAAGTAGTGAAGTAACAGTGGAAATGTGAGCATTTGAGCCGAAAGTGAGATGCAAATCATGCCCCATGCCCATCGAAGCAGACAGTTTGTGGGGTAAACAGCATAGAATAAGGGCTTATAGGCAATGAGAATACCAGCTACAGCCATAAAGGAGAGTTGGAAACTAATGTCCCACAACATCATGGGTTGAGGCAAAAGTACGACCAAAGCAGCCAAAGCAAGACTGTTGAGGCCTTGATTTTCTTCGTTCGATAGGGTGGAAAGTGCGTATATTGTGAGCATAACGGCACTGCGAATAGCCGAAGATGGGAGGCCAACGAAGAGGGCAAAAGCCCACGCTGCAATGATAGAGAGGAGGATTCCCAAGGCATTTCGTCTGAAAACGAGCAAGAAAAGGCTGAAGATAATGCCAATGTGCAGGCCCGAAAGTGCCAGTACGTGACTTGCACCTGAACGCGAATATGCTTCGCGAGTGGCTTTACTGATAGCCTCACGATGGCCTAACACCATGGCTTGTAGAATTGCTTTGTCTTGTTGTTCGATGTCAGTTGAGGTCGTGAAATGACGTAAGATGTGGTCGCGAAACTGCCTGATGTGCAGGGAGATTCGTTGCCAACGACTCAATGTAATGGGGAATTTTGCAGTGTGAAACTGGTTGTAGGAAATGAAGGTTTCAGCCTGATAGCCATGGCGTCTGAGCCAAAGCGCATAGTCGAAAGAAGCGTTTTTCCAATGGTTTTGTGGTTTATTGAGCACCGAAGTGGCGATGATTCCGTTGCAAACCTGTAGTTGCATGGGCCTGTTGGGGTCGTTAAGGAGCGTAGTTTTGACTCTCATGGTCTCATGAAGCGCCTGCCCATTCAGTCGTGTCAGCATCAAGTCGCAGCGCCATGTCTTGCCTTTCAGTGTGGGAGTGCTTGTGATGATTCCCTCGAAATGACTGATTCCATGGGGCAATGGGCGGTCGGCCTTTTGGTTACTCCTGCTGATGAGTGCTGCGCCGAGCGTCAGTGTGACGAAAAGAATACAGCAGTTTTGCCATTTAGGAGGCTTGAACAGAAAGGCTGCAACAAGGCCAATACTGGCACAAATGGCCCAAAAGCCTGTGCCAAGTGTGGGATAGCAGGCTTCACCGACAATGATTCCGATGGCTAAATAGAGTGCAATGCGGAGCAGAGGAAACCGTTGTAGAAAGCCGTTTACCTGCATTTCTACTTATAACCAGGATTTTGTTTGAGGTTGAGATTAAGCTTAAGCACATTCGTCGGAATAGGAAACAGCGTGGTAAATGCGCTGCTTTCTCCCTCAATGGGTTGCCGAAGGTCATACGCTTTGTGGAAAAGTCCGAAGCGAATGAGGTCATTGCGTCTCCAGCCTTCCCACATAAGTTCAAGCAAACGCTCGTCAAGCAGGGTGGAAAGTGTGGCATGTCGCGATGGCATTCCAGCTCGATGGCGCACGAGATTAAGCTCATTGTCTCCATTTCTGCCGCTTCTGACAAGTGCTTCTGACTTCATCAGCAACACATCGGCATAGCGAAAGAGCACTATATCGTTGTCTTGTAGGCGGCCATCATCAAAGGCTGCACGATCAATCTCATACTTTGCCATGCGTGCACCGGCTGTCTTTTCATACTTACTTGCAGTTAAACTCAACGCCACTTTAGTCGGATAATATACCAAAGGCTTTCCATCGGGCATATAAACAAACTTTCCATCCACGCGAACGGTATCGCTAAAGAAGTTTATTCTGTATCGTTTGTCCTCCTCAGGTGTGGCATATCCGTAGGTCTTTAAGGTTGAAAGTGTAGCACAAGTGCCGTTTTCAGAGTCCTGTTTATAGGCACCTCCGTGGCTGTAATGACGGCTTCGGAAGAGATAAAGATATTTATTGGTGTAGAGAGTCTTGTCCATTGGGATGGTGAAAAGATTCTCTTTGGAGTTCTCATTGTGTACAATGAAGTTGTCAGCATAGTTATTTTCAAGGGTATAACCGGCTTGAGTTATCTTGTCACAACACGCAATACACGCTTGGAAAGCAGGCAGTTGATGACCATTAATGTTGAAAGTCATCGTATCATCTCCTATATATACTTCGTGGTTTAGCAATATTTTAGCTAATAAGAAGTAGGCTATTGGCTGCGTAAATTTGCCATAATAGATGCCTTCATGATTGCTATGGACGTTTGGAAGATTAGGAATCGCCTCAAGAAGTTCGTTGATTAGCGTTATCGCTACTTGCTTTCTGGGTGACTGTTTTACCTCATTTAACGGCGTGTTTTCCTTCAAAACAAGAGGTACATTGCCCCACATGTCCATGATATAAAAGTAGAACAATGCCCTAAGTCCACGTGCTTCGGCAGTAAATTCCTTGTATTGTTGGTCGGTAAGTAAAGCCTTGTGTTGGTCTATTTCATAAAGGGCGTTGTTGCAAAGTGACACACTATTGTATAGATAAACCCATGTGTTGTAGAGCGGAATATCGGTAGATGACCACGTGTGATGATAGAGATTCTGCCAGAATCCGCCATCATACCAGTCGCCACCCCTAATGGGAAGCAACGCCTCTTCAGTCGAAAAGGTGTTATAATCGTATACACCTCGGTAGGTACCTTGTAGTCCTTGGCTCTCATTATAACCTCCAATTTGGTGATAAAGGTTACCAATCGTGTTGATATATAAGTTGTCTGCCGTTGTGTTTAGTTTGTCTTCACTGAGTTGATCCCTTGGATGTTCGTCAAGACAGGCATTGAATAGCAGTGTGATTCCTATGAAAAGGAAAGTCGATATGTGGGTAGATACGCTCTTCTTCATGTGGATTTGGACTAAAATTGAATGTTTATGCCGAGAGAATATGCACGGAACGGCGGATAGGTTCGCTTGTCGTCAATTCCTAAAGTGTTATTAACGATGGTGCTGTTTAACATTGGAGTTTGTCCACTATAGCCTGTAATTGTGGCCAAGTTATTTACAGAACACGACACACGTAGGGCGCTTATATAGTGTGACTTGATAGGAATGTTCCAACCAATCGTTAGATAATCGAAGTTAATATAGTCTCCGCGTTCGAGCCAATAGTCTGTAGCAATCTGGTCTTTGATATTCATCTTTGGTGCTTTGGCAAGCACATTATAGTCTGGAAAGCTTGACATGTTCATGTAAGTAAGACTGGTTGCATTATAGATCTTATGCCCAAAGGCTCCATTTATCTGTAGAGTGACATCGAAATCTTTATATCGGAAGCCGATGTTTGAACCCAAAGTCCATTTCGGAGTGGCTTGTCCCGCAATGTAACGGTCGCCTCCATCCTCCAAGTTTACAGCCCCATTATGGTCTAAATCGGCAATCGTGTAGCTGTAACTTCCATTGTCGTTAACGTGCAATCCCGTGCAATGCGGGAGATAAAATACTCCAAGTGGCTGCCCAACTACCTGATAAACGATGTTGTTATTACCGCCATGAAAGCCCGCACCATTAAGCTGTCCGATGCCTAAAACGTCTGCAGCGGTGAGGTGATTACCATTATATTCGCCCGAGAGAGATATCAGTTTGTTCTTCTGAATGGCAACATTCATGTTGATGTTTAGTTCCATATCTTTCCGCGATATGGGTGTAATGCCAAGACCAAACTCAACTCCGCTGTTACTCATCTTACCGAGATTGGCCAGGAATTTATTAAAGGTGAAGGGAGGAACTGGCACGTCATAGAGGTATAACATGTTGGTAATCATACTGTAATAGTACTCGGCTGTGAAGACGATTCGATTGTTAAGTAGAGATAAATCCGTACCAATGTTAAACGTACTACGCGTTTCCCACTTTAAGTTTGGATTCGTATTGCGGAATTCTCCGAATGTAGTTGTTGGCGAATCTCTAAAGCTTATCACTCCCGTTGGACGCAAAAGAGCCATTGAATAATAAGAGTCGATGCCACCTTGGTTACCACTTTGTCCATAGCCCACACGCACTTTCCAAAGATTAATGACATTGGTGAGTGGCTTGAAAAAGGGTTCTTGGCTCACAATCCAAGTCGTTGCAACTGATGGAAAGAAGCCCCATTTGTTGTTTTCCCCAAATAAACTACTGCCGTCTGCACGCAGATTGAGGTCTAAAAGATAACGATCCATCAGCGAATATCCCACACTTCCCATCACTGAAACAAGTGCGGGATCACTATATTCTGAGCCAGTTCCCCCATAAGGACGAAGCGAACCAGCGGCTAAATTGTTATATCCGATGTCATTAGTTGTAAAGCCTTTCACTGTTGTCCAAAAGCCTTTGCGCTGACTTTTCTGGTATTCCATCATACCACTTGCCTTGAGTTTGTGCACACCCCATTGGTGATTATAGTCTAAAGTGGCATTACCGAGCCACTCTTCACTCTTGTGTTCACCGCGGAAAGCCTGCCCCTGTGCCCATACCCAAGTAGGGAAATACGATGCATTTTCAAGCGAATTATAACTATAACTGCCAAATAAGAGCAGATGAAGTGACGGAGAAAGTTTGAAGTTTAGACCCAAATGAGTGTTGAAAATCATGTTTTGTTCGTGGTCTTTCTTCCTCATTTCAGCCAGTGGAGAGGCTATCTGACTCGCACTACCATTGCGATCCCAGCCGCCCTGTGCATTCATTCCTTCAGGGAAAGTGGGGTTTTGTGTGGCAGCACCATAAAAGAGTTTCTGTTCATCGGCAATGTATTTGTTGTGTTGTGTCGCACCAAACACGCCGAAATCAATTTCTAATAACTTGTCGAAAGCACGTTGAATGAGGTCAAATTTGGCTGTAAAGTTACGACTTTCTGTAATCTTTACCACCATCTCATGCTGCATTACACCCACCGAAGCACGATAGTTTCCGTCGTTTGTACCACCACTAAAGGCGATGTGATGATTCTGAACGAAGCCTGTTCTCGTAATAGCGTCTTGAAAATTAGAGTCATATCCGCCGTCAACCACACTGAAACCAAGTTGTTTTGCCGTACGAATATAGTCGCGAGCTGATAGCATTTTCAACTTGTTATACTTCGTTTCAAACCCTATATTGCCGTCATAACTGATGTGAAACAGGTTACCATAGCCCTTTTTCGTCGTCACTTGAATGACTCCCGCGGCTCCCTTTGCACCATATTTTGCCGTCTCTGTGGCATTCTTTAGAATCACAAAGCGTTCTATATCGGCTGGATATACCATGGAAAGTGTGGCTAAATCGCTATAAACTCCATCGATAATGACGAGTGGATCATTGCCTCCTGTGAGCGAAGTTGTACCTCTTACGCGCACACTATTGAGTTGAGCCATGCGATTTTCTCCTGAAGAAATGCTCACGCCTGCAGCCTGACCATTGAGTGCATTCAATACGTTTGTGACCAAACTTTTATTGATTTGTCGGGCAGTAATGATGTCTATGGGCCCTTTTGTGGTGTTAGGCACGAGGCGTTTTATGGCAATCGAGTCTGCCAGTTTTTTCTTCTTATAAGCCCATGTGGGTGAGGCTATTAGCAAGAACGATGCAATGAGCGGATACAGAAGTTTCATTTTAGGGCGTAATCTTATTCATGTTTATAATGCAAATATAATAAAAAAAGGAGAAGTTCCACACTTCTCCTTTTATCTTTTTTGAGCTTTTATGGCTCAATATCATTTATTCTTGTTGTAATAGGCTAAGCCAAGAGCCACATTTTTCTTTAAGGCTTTCGATGAATATGTAGCTCCACTAACGCCGTCTACATCCATTTTTGCAGCCTTTGAAACGCTTTTCCCAGTGAATTCTGACAATAAAGTCTTCGCCTTATCAAAGAATTTAGGCGTTTCATGATTAGGAAGTGTTTCGATTTTCACAATCTTATTCTTCACAATGAATATCTTAACAGGAGTTGTTCCCTTAAATCCTTTGACATTCTTACTTAGTAATTCTGTGTTGATTACCGTCGTATCGTTATCCGTTGTCATGATGTTTTCGCTTGGCATAGCACTCATCATGATGGCTACCATCGCACAAATGGTGATGGCTGTCAATAGCCCATTCATTCTCTTTTTCATTGTTTTTGTCCTTAAATAAACTAATAATAGGGCTGCAAAGTTAGCAAATTAAAATGAAAAGCGAATGACTTTGCGTGAAGAATTTGTGTTTTTGGCGCTACGCTAACGATGTAAACGGGGGCTGATTTGTACGAATTTATGCGACAAAAAGGTAGTTTCATGGTGACGAATTCCCCCTAACTTCCATGCAAATACAGGCATAGTGCAAAGTGTGTTAAAAGTTATCGCGATTATTTACAAATACTTTTGCATAGTCAACGAATTTAGAACGCTCGACACTTTCTGTCTGAAAACACGCCGTTTTTCATCATTTCATAACCCATTATATATTAGGTGGTTGTGAGAAATCAGTCGAAAGACGATGCCATGGCATGTGAGAAGATGATGCCGTTTCAGTCGTTTTATGCTGTCATCTCTATGGTTTTATCGACTCATCTCAGGCAAATTGGCGTGTGATTTGCGTCATTTTGCACAACAAAGAGGTTCATTTTTTATGAAAAAGTGAGGTGAATTGTGATTTTATCCCTGTTTTTTGTCGTTTTATTCTGTAGATGATGGGTTGGCGAAGTGTTAAATATTGGGATACAATCTTTACAGCATCAGCCTGCTGACGTTATGGATTTCCACCTCCTTTGAAGGCTGAAAACCATGGCATTTTATGCCGTTTTCAGCCCCATAATCTTTCATGCACCCAGCGCCTTGTTGCCCAATGCGACATGGTTTGCCCGTTTAGAAGAGCACATCTTTAAGCTTTTGATAGAGGAAAGAAAGCGTTAGCAACAGCAGACCGAGGCTGATGAAGACCACAATCTTGCCGAGTGCCGCCATTGACCACACGTCGATAAGGATTAATTTGCCTAAAACGATGCCGAATTCAGCCAAACTTACCATTCTCACCTCCTTGCTCTTGCTACGCATTCCGATAACCATGAGGATGAAAGCAGCCAGTCCCAGTGAGAGGGAGAAGCCTGTATCAAAGCTCGGATTGTAGAAAGTGAGCAGCAGAAGTCGGGCACCAGTGAGCCACACGAGGGTTGAAAGGGCGGCAAAGACAGGGCGAGTGAGGTGATTTTCCCATTGTAATGATGCCATTTTCTGAATGACATAAGCCATCAAAATCACGACCGTTAGCGTTGAAATCCATTGCAAAACCAAGACCGATGGCAGGCGGAATGCATCGCCACTCCATATATTTAGCATATAAATAAAGGTGATGGCGCAAAGCAGAATGACATAGGCCAGCTTATATTTTCTAACTTTGAATCGACGGCGCAGCAACAAAGTGCCGACCAAAAGCAAGGTGGTTGTCGTCAGCGCACTGGCTGCATCGGCTGTAAATTCATTCAAATTGGCTGTAAATTCATCAGCAATCGCGATAAAAACGAAGAGAAAACCTATCGCATAGGCAATGACATTGCATGGTGTAAAGCGTAACAGACGGCGGCCTTTGCTAAAGAGTCGTCGGTTGCGTTGCATGATGATAGCGGCCAAGAACGAGCAAACAGCAAACGTAAATAACGATAGGAAGTGGCTGTTCAGAAACATCTTAAAAGCAAAAATCCCATGATCTGAGTCTTGAAATACTCTCAATGTCAAGCAAAGAATAAAGGAAAGGGTGGCTAATATCGCTGCAGTGCATTCATAAATGACTGATTTCTCTTTCGTAAAGAGCCATAACAGCAACACGGATTCAGTGGACCAAGTGATGAGAATGGCTGAACCATTGAACAATAATGGCACACCTATCGATGCAAAAGCTATCGTAAGGGCGAGCATAAAGTTGCGCAATGTGTCGTGACCTGATATGCGAAAGCGCAAGAAGAGATAGAAAACAAGATATACAATCGCTATGAAGAACGACAAATATCCGGTTTCTTTACTTCCAAATGCAATCTCCTCGATGAGGTAACCACCATAAAGTAGGTAGGCAAAACCATTCAATGTGATGACTGACAAGAGCCCTTTTCTGATGCCTCTGCCGTAAGATGATTGCATGATGAGGCGCACAGGAATCAAGAAAATGAAGAAGAATAGGGTGGCAAAGCCAAATAAAATGGAGAAGAGATGTGGGGGAGTAGGGAATAAATCGCTTTCTATGACCGTCTGCAAGAGGATGAAATAGGTGAAGACTGAACCCACAATAGGCAGTAATCCCCATCTTTTATACAAGGCAAGTGCAAACATTCCGAGGTTAAGAATGCTGAGATAGGTTTGTAAAACAATGATGTTTCCTGTGTCAGAACTAATGATAAAGGGTGCAATAAAGCCTCCGATGAGGGCTGTAACGGCTAATTCGAGGCGGTCATAGCGTATGGAAACCGCCGCCATAAATATCGTTGTGAAGCACAAAATGACGAAGGCTGCGGTCTGAGAGAACAGCTGATAGTAGTGGAAAGCAATGGAAACAGTGAGATAGAACACCGCAAAGGCGCCACCGGCAAGCAGTGAACTCAGCGTGTAATAGCGTTTGTGAATCCATTGAGCCACGCCAAGCATGGCAATACCCACGCCAAATCCCAAGATGGTGCGAGTCACTTCATTGATCCAGTTCTGGTCAATGGCATACTTAACAAAGTAAGCTATGCCGAGAATAAAAACGAGAATACCAATCTTTCCGAATAGATTTTCGCCGATGAATCGTTCAATATTTGTCGTCATTATCTTTGATTCATCGGATGACGGAGTCTGCATCGTGGTGTGGGGGGATTGGGTTGGAGATGTTAGTGCAGCCTTGTCGGTGATTGCTTGGACAGCAATAGTGTCGGTTTGTGGCTTTTTTGAAGTGGTGATTGCAGTGGAAGAAGGCTTGATTTGCGTAGTAGCTGCCTCTTCGTTTGCAATGGTTTGTTTTTCTTCTATAGGCTTCTGATTTTCGGTTTCAGTAGTTTTCACGGCAACAGCGATGGTTGGTGGCTGTTCAATGCGTTGCTCAACAGTGGCTGTTTTGACAGCTTCGTGTGACTCGTTGCCCTTTTCTTCTGTCGCGATTACAGGCGAAACGGATTGTGCAGAAGGTGTATTTGCATCGGTTTCTACCACCTTTGCAGTCGTTTCTTCCGCCACTTTATCATCAGTTTCAACGGATTTGAAAGCAGCGTTCTTTAGTGTAGACAACTCCGATTGAATAGCATCGAGTGACTTGTTGATATCCGAGAGTCGCTGAAGGATAGTGAGTGTGAGTAGCGCAAAGCCGATTACAGCAAGCAACGGCAATACAATGATTATGTCAGAATCCATCTTTTTGTTTGTTGTTTCGCTGGTAAAGATAATGATTCTCCTATGGAATTCCCCCTCCTTCCATGTTAATGTTTATGAAATTAGCATGAAAATATCAAATGAAGCGATATAAAAAAGCCTCTCCAAACTTGTTTTTCGGAGAGACTATTCAATGAAAAGATTATGTTATTTCTTTTTAATCATGATTGTTATAGTTGTTATTAGGTGTGTTGTTAATATGTTATGTTATTTACGTATGACCTTTTGTGTACTTCCATCTGCGTATTTTATGATGTTCAATCCACGCTGCAGGGTAGGACGTTTAACCCCCTCGGTGCTATAGATTGTGGCAGTACCCATGCCTTTTTGTAAGGAATTGTATCTTATTTTATGTAGACCAAGGGTTTCTTTATCCCCAATTTGCTCTATCATTACATAGTCAAAGAAGAGGTAAGGATGCTTATCTGATGTTGTGTTTGCAGCCTTATAACCTAATGAAATCGTAATAGGAGTGGACTCGTTAATCGTGAATTCGGGGAGTAATCTCTCTGTCCATGTCCCCACGTTAAACCGATTTTGAGTGTCATAAACAAAGGGATTATCTTGTATTTTATAGCCACATCGGCTTGTAATTTCAGTCTCATCGTTAGCTGCATTGTATACAGAATAGCTGATGCGATAAGTCCCTTTAGGTAGTTGAATGCTCTGTTTGTAGCAGGCTTCTGCCCCCCATCCCTGAACAATTCCTAAGCAACCGCCTGATGTTTCGCCGTATGTGTTGTTGTCAGGAGATACTATTTTATTGAGCTTTTTAGGGTTTTTAAAGCTAAAAACAGCACTCGAACCATAATCAGCATGGTTATCTGTTGTCCAGTTTGTAGCCTTATGATGATTTGAAGCACCATTGCTGACGTCATGGTTTTGGAAATCTTGCTCAATATCGAAACCCGGATTATGCATGAATTTCTCTGTAACATCACTGTAAACTGCCTCATATCCTGCATCATCTACCTTGCTAAGATCAGCTTGTTCCACTTTAAAATAATCGTAGAAATAATAGGGATTGTTTGTTGAGGTGGTGTTTCCTGCAATGAAACCTAAGGATAAAGTCACGGTTGTTTCTTTCATTAGGGTAACTGGAATAAAGTTAATCACGTTCCATTTCCCTGCTTCTAACGAGGTGTAATCACTATAAACAAAGGAATGAGAACCTATTTTATAGCCACAAAGATTACTTGTTTCGGTCGCATTTCCAGCATTAAATACGGCATAAGAAAAGCGATATGTGCCTGCCGGAAGCTTGATTTTTTGCGTATAACAGGCTGGCGTGTTCCAACCTTGACTAATGCCTAAGGCCCCACCTACATTGGTGTTGTCGGCATTAGTCAATGGAACTTGCTTTTTATTTAACTCTTGTCCGCTTGCAATTCCAAACACTCCACTGCACCCAAGGTTACTATTGTTTGTGGTTTTCCAGCCATTTATGGCTTGATGTTTATCCGTTCCAGTTGGCAAACTGACTGAAAATTCCTGTTCATCATCAAAGTTTGCATTCACAACATAATTGGATGTAACATCTTTCCAAATGGCTTTCTTTGAAACAATAAGTATCGTTTGAGGCTCATTTAGACATGGTTCACTCTTCCCAATAGGGTAAATTGCAATGCGATATTTGTTTGTTCCGTTAGGCGCTTCATCTATATAAGAATACGAACTGCCATAAACTGAATTTGCATCACGCAGAGAAATATTAGCGATATGACGATATTCTTTTTCTCCCGGACGCTGACATAGCACGACAACTGAATCTATCATGTCGCCATTGGGGTCGTTCCAAGTCAGTTTTATCTCATTAGTTTCATTTAAAAGTGAGGCGTTAAAGTCTGTTGCAGGACGGTAAACCACCTTTGGGATGTATTCATTCTTGCGATTAAATGCCAGGGGTTCGTCCATGTTTGCATAGTATTTACCTAACATCGACAATGTATCGGCTTCATTTCTCGACCAAAGACTCGTGCGTTTCTCGCTATCCCAATAGTAGTATCGCTCCACAATAGGATTCGAATTCAGCTTTTCCAGGATGGGACGCGTACCATCATAGAGTGCCTTTTGAGCCCGCTGAGAGAAATCATTGGCATCTTTGACAAGGTTAAATATGCCTTGTCCGCTCCACCATGCACCCCAAACCCATTCCGAAATCCATATAGGTCGCTTGCCATATCGGTTGCTTATGTTCGTGAGATTATTGAACTGGCCTTGATTCCAATAACAATGCAGGTCAATAATATCGCATCTCCACCCTCTGGCATCAATCGAATCAAGGAAGGCTTGCAAATGATTCATCGAACCATCATGTGAAGATTCTGAGCAAAGGCGCAACCCAGTGCGCATCACTTCCTGCCAGTTTGCGAGTACAGTAGCTACATCTTGCGGATGATCATCAGACGGATTACCGGGTTCATTGTTGTTCTTGCTGTGGCAAGCCCAGCTCACTTTGCCAATCGTTGATACGCTGGGATAGCCTTCATAGATATGATTGGGAACACATTCCATGTCAGGAAGCAAGTTATGTCCCTCGTTCCAACCAAATCCTGAGGTAGCGTTTACTAAGTCAAGATATTTATATTCCGTGCTGGCTGCATTGGCTTTCTTCGCATCTTGCCACTTAAAGAGTCGATAAGAAGAAACCTTTGAGGCCATGTTTTCAGGCAGATTCATTTCCAAATCCTCTTTATCGGCAATGAAACAACGGCTATATCCCCAACCTTCTACACCCAAAGCGAACGTCACCATATAGCCTCTTTTCAGCTTGAATGACATGATTTTGTTGTTCAAAGTGCCTTCCGTTAGCGACTTCATAAAGCCTTCTCCGTTGTGTCCTTCAGTGTAATCATTGCATGATTTACCGTTGAAATTCCGACCCGAATAACACATTAGAGGACGTATTTCCTTGTCATAAGGCAAGATGATTGAGCCTCTTCCATACATCTTTACCTGGCAGTTTTGCCCATCAGATGCCGCACTTCCTTTTATGGTTATATGTGAAATCCAGTCCTTAAGTACGCGTGATGGCTTAATCTCTCGAATGATAACTGCGGCATGTTCAGTGTTTTCTATGTCAACAGAACCCCCATTTGTAAACGGGATTTTATCGGTAATAACATAGTCTTGCGCCTTGTTGATGGTTATTTTTCCTTTTACTTGTGGCGTTTCAACAATCTCGTTAGCCGCCAATCCGTGGTGAGCGAGCATGAGAAATGCCGCAACAGCCATCCATTTTCGATTTTTCTTGGTAAGTGTGTTCATGGAGTCTTCGCCGTTAATTATTTTTTTTTTATCATCTTGTTTGTTCCAATAGTTCTCTAAATTCAGGTATTCTTTCTTTGTAAGTGCAAGGAAAGAACCATGTTGAGGGTCTGCAACACCTTTGATATCTGTGGGAGAATGAAAATTCTGTAGCCTTTCATCGGCTTGACAAATGCGGTATTTCGTTGGCCAAGAAGAGTACTCAACATAACCTACTCTCCAGCCTTTCTCGCCCCAAATCCTAAAGGCCGACGCGCCTTCACATTGCTTGTTGCCTTCAAAACTCACATAGTCTGTCTCGTTGGGAGCAGGCCATGGTCCCGTCAGTTCTTTTGATTTGGTCGTAAAGATGCCTCGTTTTCCACCTTCTTTCTTTATCATCATGTGCCAACTTTTGTCTGCATCCACCCACACAATGTCGGCATCTATGGTTGCATATCCCCAGTCAAAGAGCACTCGTGGCTTAGTGATGTGGGTGAAAGTTCGGTCTGCATACGAGTAGAAAACACGGTCGTATTTGTCTTCTTTGCCATTAAGCAATGAGTAATAAATAAAATATCCGCCTTTGTTTCCATTGGGCCAACGATATGATTTGTCCCAAATCACCTGGGGAGCCCACACGCGATGAATGGCTGAATAGTCTTTATATACATCGGGAGATGCCTTATCTGAGAAGATGCTTTGACCCTTTCTGAAGTCAAAAGTGACGCCATCCCAGTGGATAAGATCATTCGAATGAAGGAGGTTTATGCCATAGTTCGACCATTGATGACTCTTTTGTTGGCACATGTCTGTAGTGACCATAACGAATCCTTTGCCGTCTGCTGCACGTGCAATATAGGCATCTCGCGCGCCACCTTCTATCTGAGAAAGTTGTTTTGTGTTATAAACCTCGTTGCCATTATTAAGGTCATGCCAGTTCAGTCCATCTCTACTGAGTGCAAAAGCCGTCCATTCTCCTTTACGACTCATGTGGCAATAGAGGTAACCATAAGGGTTTTTAACTTGTTCTACCTGTGCCATGGTGGGCAAAACAAATAGTGAAAGTAACGCAAACTTTAATTTCTTGCTTAGGTTAATCATATATATTTCTATTGGTTTAGATTGTTTTCTGGATATGCTATCATAGCATTTTGCTCATCATCTTTCAGACTTCGTGAATCGTGATCAGCGACTTTGCGTATGGCTTTGCCACAGGTTGAAGCCTGTGATGGAGAAAGTTTTGCGCTGTAAAGATAGAAAAAGTTTAGAAAGATGTTATTATTCGTAAAATCTTTTAGTGTAAATTAACAATAAAACAGCTTGAAATGAGTGCGTATTTTGATGAATAGCCCATGGTGAATCAAGTTTTTTCGTCTTATGCATTATTATTTTTAGTGTTCCGTTTTGAGAGATTTTCTACTTCATTTGTATTGTTGTTGACTGATAAGCCGAGGTTTATTCTTAGATAGAAAGAATCATCTTACGTTATTGTTTCAACCACAGCGTATGAAATGTTAATTTCAATCATTTATCTTTACGATAGAGATAAAATAATCATTCAGTTCAAAGCATGAGATGGTTGCATGTGAATTTCCTGTCATTTTCTGTTGTGTTGTATTCTCTTGACCTTCAAATCATTACAGAAAGTGCATCTAATAATGCGCAAAAATCATGTGAAAAAGTGCAGTGAAATGACTTGAATTATGACTCAATTTCATTCATTTTGTGGGCTAATTTGACTTGTTTGGGTGTGTGATTTCAGTCATTTTGTATCGCGATGAGCCTTAAATGCGGTTGACTTTCGTTGTTTTTTGTAGAAAAACGGAAATAATTTATCTTACTCACGCCTAATAGAAGTATTTATAAAGTGTTAAAAACAATCGTTTATATTTACATGGTTTACCACGAAAAGGAGAGCACTTTTTTAAGTTTGTGGGTAGAAACAATAGGCTGTTTTGAGGCTCAACGTGACCATATTCATAGCTTGTTAGCATGGTGAAACCTATAGTTGGTGTTTACTTCTCAGTCTGATGAGATTATGTTTTCAATACAATATAACGCGCGCGTACGCGTTTTTAGAATATAAATACAGGAAAATCAAACGCAATGATAGAATATATTAAGGGACAACTTGCCGAACTTACACCGGCGTTGGCAGTCGTTGAAGCGGCTGGAGTGGGCTATGCGCTCAACATTTCACTAACTACTTATAGTGGCATTCAAGGCAAAAAGGAGGTGAAACTCTACGTACATGAGGCGCTGACTACAGGCGGAAGAGATGATAGTTTCACGTTGTTTGGCTTTGTGAATAAGCAGGAACGAGAACTCTATCGCTTGCTGATTACGGTGTCAGGTGTGGGTGCTAATACCGCACGTATGATGCTTTCGTCGATGAATCCGACTGAACTTTGCAACGCAATTGCCAATGGTGATGAGCGAATGATAAAGACAGTGAAGGGCATTGGGCTTAAAACGGCGCAACGAATCATCGTTGATTTGCGCGATAAAATCATGGCAAGTGGCATTGCAAATGAACTGCATGTGAGCGGTGAAAAGGCTGAAAGCACGTTGAATAATGCCGTGAAAGAAGAGGCTGTTGCGGCTTTAACCATGCTTGGTTTCTCGCCTGCTCCCGTTGCAAAAGTGGTCGTTTCTATCTTGCAAAAGCAGGCAGATCTCCCCGTAGAACAAGTGGTTAAAGAGGCCCTTAAACTATTAAAGTAGCACAAATTTCTTTCGTTGAGTAACAAGAAAGCATATCTGTTATTAGGCTTGCTGATGGCTTTTGCTGTCAGTTATGGGTTTCGTGTGCCTTTCTTTCAACGCGAAAATCGTGGTCAACAGCAGGCAGTGGCGCCACAAAAAGAGCGCCGTGAGATGCAGAATGATACAACAAAGCGTGTGAAAAAGCCGCTTTGGCGCGTTCAACGCACGCAACCCATAACGTGGACCGACCTTGATAGCAGTGCGCTTGATTTGCAAACACCTCAGGATTTGCGTAATCAGGTTTCGTATAATGACTCGTTAAACGCCTATTTTATTGGGCGTCGACTGGGTGGAACCTATCTTTCGGCACCTGTAATGATGCTTCCTAATGAATATTTAGACTGGAGTGGGCGTCAACAACAACATGCTTTTTTCCGTAAAAAGAATGCAGAGATATTTCAACAGAAAGGGAAAGATAAGTTTGATTTCAGTGATATGCACTTCGATTTAGGCCCAGCGGAGAAGATTTTTGGGCCTGGTGGTGTGCGGATTCGCACGCAAGGAACAGCCGAATTGAAGTTTGGTGCAACGATGAAAAACATAGATAACCCCGCATTGACTATCAATCGGCGGCATACAACCACGATGAATTTCGATGAGAAACTTAATCTAAATGTCAATGGAAAGGTGGGAGACAAGGTCAATATGAACTTGAATTACAACACCGATGCAACCTTTGACTTCGATGCCCAGAATCTAAAGTTGAAGTATGAAGGCAAGGAAGATGAGATTGTTAAACTCGTTGAGGCAGGTAATATTTCGTTTCCTTCGAACTCATCACTTATCCGTGGTGCCACATCGCTGTTTGGTTTGCGCACCGATTTGCAGTTTGGCAGACTCAAAATGCAGTTGGTTGCTTCGCAGAAAAAAAGCGCATCAAAGAGCGTTTCAAGTCGGGGTGGGGTGCAGTTGACTCCATTTGAGTTCAGCGCGGCAGACTATGAAGAGAACCGCCACTATTTCCTTGCAAAGTATTTTCGTGAGCATTATGCCGAGGGTATGCAGTCTTTACCGAATGTAAAGACAGGAATTAACATTGGACGCGTGGAGGTTTGGGTGACGAATAAGTCGGGTTCAACAGCAAATACGCGTAACATTGTGGCACTGACAGACTTGGGTGAGAATGCCAATATAAGCAATACACACCATTGGTCGACGTTAGGAATGACGGTTCCGAGCAACAATGCGAACACCGAATACACTGCAATGACGGGGTCATTTAATGCGGCACGTGATATCAATCAAACCTCGTCGGTGCTTGATGGGGCTGGGTTGACGGGCGGAAATGACTATGAAAAGCTTGAGAGTGCACGCTTGTTGACTCCTTCTGAGTATACAGTGAACAAGGCTTTAGGCTTTATCAGTCTCAATACGGGTATCAGTACAGACCAAGTTGTGGCTGTAGCCTTCGAGTATACTTATGGTGGACAGACCTATCAAGTGGGTGAGTTTGCGGCCGATAGAACGAATGTTGACGAGGCGTTGTTCGTCAAATCATTGAAGAATACGAATAATGTTCCGTCGCAAGGCAACTGGAACTTGATGATGAAGAATGTCTATCGACTTGGAGATACGGTTGAGAAGGAGCGGTTTAGACTTGATATCAAGTACCAAAGTGATACCACAGGAGTCTACTTAAACTATATACCTGAGCCGCAAGTTAAACAGCAATCAATCGTTAAACTCCTTGGCGCTGACCGGTTAGATAATAATAATCGTCCTTATAGTAATGGCTATTTTGATTATGTAGAGGGGTATACGGTGAGCAATGGACGCGTATTTCTCCCCGAACCTGAACCCTTTGGAGAAGACCTTTATAGGCGACTTGTGAGCAAAGGTGTGCCCGTTGCCAAGGCAAAGAAATATGTGTTTAGCGAATTATATGATGATACTCGCACCGTAGCAAAGCAGATAGCAGAGAAAGATAAGTATGAACTTGTGGGACAATTTCGTGGTTCTTCGGCTAATGTTATTGCGCTTGGAGCTTATAATATCCCTCAAGGTTCGGTCGTAGTAACGGCTGGTGGCATGAGATTAACAGAGGGATCAGACTATAGTGTGGACTATAGTGCCGGCGAAGTTACTATCCTTAACCAGAGTATTCTCGATGCAGGCACGCCCGTAAATGTGTCACTTGAGAGTAACAATGATTATGGAATGCAACGCAAAACAATGTTTGGTGTGAACTGGGAATACGACATTTCACGTAGTCTTCAGCTAAGCGGTACGTTGCAACATCTGTCAGAACAGGCCATGACAAATAAGGTTTCGATGGGTAGTGAGCCTCTGAACAATACGTTGTGGGGCTTGAACATTAATTGGAAAAAGGAGAGTCAATGGCTTACTGACATGTTGAATAAGTTGCCGTTTCTACATCTTACACAACCTTCTCAGATTAATTTCACGGGCGAATTTGCACAACTTGTGGCAGGAAAGAATAGCGGAACACAAGACAATGCCTCGTATCTTGATGACTTTGAAAGCACGACAAATAAGATTGATATCGCCTCTCCAACGTCATGGAGTCTATCAAGTGTGCCCTCAATGTTCCCTGAAAGTGCAGATAAAACCACGTTGACAAGCGGCTTCAATCGCTCGCAATTAGCTTGGTATACGATAGATCCTTTGTTTACACGACGTAGTAGTTCGCTGACGCCCGCACATATAAAAGGGGACTTAGCACAGCTTTCTAATCACTATGTTCGTGAGGTTTCTACGCGTGAACTCTATCCAAAACGTGACATAAATAATTATAATGGTTCCTCATCTACATTGAATGTGTTTAATATATCCTATTATCCCAACGAGCGAGGTCCTTATAATTTTAATCCTAATTTGCGTCAAGATGGAACGCTTCCCAACCCAGAACGTCACTGGGGTGGACTCATGAGAAAACTTGATACGAATGATTTTGAACAGGCAAATATAGAGTATGTGGAGTTCTGGTTGCTTGATCCATTCATCTATTCTAACCGAAAACCCAACGCAAACGATTATGGAGGAGACTTCTATTTGAACTTAGGTGAAGTCTCAGAAGATGTGCTTCATGATGGAAGAAAGTTCTATGAAAGCGGTATGCCGGTAGATGGTTCGCATAGTTATGTTACTACCCAGTGGGGTAAAATCCCTACATCTAATGTGGTAACTTATGCCTTTGCTACGACCAAAGGGGCTCGAGCGATGCAGGATGTAGGCTTGAATGGTCTCAATAATGAAGAGGAACGGCATTATACTTCCTATCAAAACTTCCTCTCATCTATACAGGGACATGTGAGTGCTTCGGTGTGGGATTCAATCTATAATGACCCAGCTAATGACGACTATCATTATTTCCGAGGTTCTGATTACGACCGAATGAAGGCCGACATCCTGCGGCGTTACAAGTATATTAATAACCCACAAGGTAACTCTCCCGATAGTGAATCCAGCCAAGAACGATATGATACATCGTATAAGACGACACCGGATGTGGAGGATATCAATCAGGATTATACGCTAAATGAATATGAAAAGTATTACCAATATCATGTTTCTTTGCGTCCAAATGATATGGTAGTAGGGAATAATTTCATTGTAGATAAGCGCGATGCAAGCGTGAAATTGCGAAATGGACAGACTGAAACGGTTACGTGGTATCAATTCCGTATTCCTCTGAAAGAATATGAACGACGGGTTGGTTCGATTTCCGATTTTACGAGTATCCGCTTTATGCGTATGTTCCTTACAGGCTTTAAGCATCCCATTGTGTTACGTTTTGGGAGCTTAGATCTCGTGAGAGGAGATTGGAGAATCTATGAAAATGCGTTGGATAATCATACAGGCTCGGGGACACTTGCAGTCAGTTCGGTGAGTTTAGAGGAGAATGGTGATAAGTCACCTGTTAATTATATCCTCCCACCGAGCATCAATCGGGAACAAGATCCCACGCAACCTCAGTTGGTAGAAAGCAACGAACAGGCTCTTGATTTCATTGTAAATAACTTGTCACATGGTGAGAGTAAGGCTGTTTATAAGAATGCAACGGTCGACTTAAGGCAGTATAAACGTTTGCAAATGTACGTTCATGCGAATGCCTTTGAGCAAAATAACACACAGTTAAATGACAATCAATTGGCTGTGTTTATACGCTTGGGATCTGACTATAAGAATAACTTCTATGAGTATCAAGTACCATTAAAGCTTACTCCTGCAGGCAGATATAACCTTAATTCTCCGTCAGATCGTGCTGCGGTTTGGCCTCAAGAGAATATGATAGACATACCTTTGGCGTTATTGACCAATGTGAAATTGCAACGCAATAAGGCTAAGGCAGAGGGACATGCAAGCTTTGTTCAGGCCTTCACGGCATATGATAATGCCCACCCAGCAAACTTGGTTACCATCATGGGTAACCCTTCTTTGGGGGAAATAAAGACGATGATTATCGGAGTAAGAAACCTTTCTTCTGATGTAAAGAGTGGCGAAGTATGGGTTAATGAGCTGCGTCTGAAGGAGTATAATAATAAAGGTGGATGGGCTGCAAATGGCAATTTAAATGTTCAGTTGTCTGATTTGGGCACGCTAAATGTACAGGGACGATATGTCAGTGAAGGCTTTGGGGGCTTGGAAAGTAAGGTTGCTGACAGGACACAAGAAAGCATTTCAAGTTATAGTGTGACTACAAGCTTGGAATTAGGTAAGTTCTTTCCCGACAAGATTAAAGTCTCAGCACCTCTCTATTACTCAGTAAGTCATGAAACAAGTAAACCGAAATATAATCCTTTAGATACAGATTTGTCGTTGAAAGATGCTTTAGAATCAGCCTCAAAAGCAGAGCGAGACAGTATAGAATCGATAGCAGTTACGAAACGAATCAATACAAACCTTTCTTTGTCTAATGTGAGAATAGGAATTCAAACGAAGAATTCTCCCATGCCTTATGACCCTGCTAACTTCTCATTCTCCTACAGTCATTCACATAGTTTCACAAGTGGTGAGACAACCGTTTACGAGAAAGAAGATAATTGGAGGGGTGCAATGAACTATAATTGGAGCCCAAATTACAAGACTTGGGAGCCTTTTAAAGGTATTAAAAGTAGGTCAAAGTGGTGGGACATCTTAAAGAGATTTGGACTCAATTGGTTACCACAGAGTGTTGGATTTAACAGTGAATTAATGCGCAATTACTATGAGTTTCAGGAGCGAGATATGGAGAGTTTGGAGAACAATCGATTGCCGTTGACATTCAATGAGCAGTTTCTTTGGAACCGAGATTTCTCACTTCGTTGGGATTTGACACGCAATATACACATGAATTTCCAAAGCGCCACGCGGTCAAGAATAGAAGAACCCTACACGCCTATAAACAAATCACTCTATGCCGACCGTTATCATGCGTGGCGAGATAGCGTTTGGACAAGCATAAAACGACTTGGAACGCCGTTAGATTATCAGCAATCGTTTACTCTTTCCTATCAACTTCCATTGAATTTAATTCCAGTTTTTGATTGGATTAGTACCGATGCGCAATATAATGCCAGCTATACATGGGTGCGAGGAACGGAGAATGAGAACCATATAAGCCTTGGAAATATGGTTACAAGTAATCGAAACCTTAATGTGAATGGTTCATTTAACTTAGAGAGATTATACAATCACATTCCTTTTTTGAAGCAAACGAATGAGCGATTCAACCGAAGACCGATTTATAATCGACAGAGTTCTGGTGGTAAAAAGAAGCAATTACCGCATCAAACTCAACTTGATTTGCCGAAGAATAAAGGCAGTTTTGAACAAGAAATCACATTGAAACCTGATACGACAATTGTTATTTCACATGCTAAGCATAGCCGAAGAATTGTGGTGAATGCACGAACTGAGGATGGACATCCTTTCAAATTGAGGTTTAAGAAGGTTGATAACGATAGGTTACGCATAACAAATCATGTTGACTCTACGCTAAAAGTGAAGGTTACAGTGAATGTAAAACCACCTTTAGAAAGCCAGAACTGGTATCGAACGGCACAGAGTCTGGCTCGCGTATTGATGATGGTGAGAAACCTAAGTGTTAGCTATCGTAATCAATATGCTATGACCTTGCCTGGTTTTATGCCTAATATTGGGAAAGCTTTTGGGCAGACTCGTGGCAGTGGTTTACTTTCTCCAGGACTTGATTTCGCTTTTGGCGTCATCGGAGATGCGTATGTTGATAAAGCACTTAGTCGCAATTGGCTACTCATTAACGATTCTATCGCAACCCCAGCTAACACTACTTCTACTGAGGATTTACAGCTTCGGGCTACTATTGTGCCTTTCCGTGATTTCACAATCGACTTAAATGCGACGCGTGTTTCAACCAAAGCACGCAGCATTCAGTATATGTATGCAGGCCATCCCACGATGCAAAGTGGTACGTTTGCTATGACAACGATTTCTATAGGAGGTGCTTTTGAAGGCATAGGTAATGCAAATAGCGGTTATCATAGTAAGAGTTTTGATAAGTTCTGCAGTCTTCTTGATGACTTTCGTCAGCGTGTTGAGGCGCAATACTATGGCAGTCGATATCCTGCAGGAACTCCTTTTGCAGGACAAACTTTTAATCCTTCCAACGGAACGATATCCAAATATAACGCTGATGTGATGGTTCCTGCCTTCCTTTCTGCCTATACAAGCATGAAAGGTAAAGGTCTTTCTATCTTCCCTTCATTGTCAAAACTGCTTCCAAATTGGAATATACGTTATAGTGGATTGGTTCAATTGCCATGGTTCCGAGAAGTCTTTCGCAGTTTCAATATCAATCATTCTTATCGCAGTATCTATACTGTTGGCTCGTATTTCTCCTTTAGTAGCTATCAGGAATACATGAATGGACTCGGCTTTATCATTGATGCAACCTCGGGAAATCCAATTCCTAATTCAATGTTCAATGTCTCTACAGTCAGCGTTAACGAGGCCTTCTCTCCATTATTGGGCATAGATATGACCTTCAATAGTGGCATGACAGCTAAATTGGAATATCGAACAATTCGTAGTTTGAACCTTAGCATGACGAGCATTCAATTGAATGAAGCAGTCAGTAGAGATTGGGTTGTGGGCTTAGGATATCGTATCAATGACTTCAAACTATTCGGTTTACAAACCAAACGGAAAGCAAAAAATCATAAGAAGGGGGCAAATACTGACACCCAACAGCCCATTTCAACCCCTCAACGCAATGGAGTGAATCATGATTTGAATCTTAATCTCGATTTCAGTTTCCGCAGACAAGCTTCCCTTACGCGTGATATTGCTTCACAAACAAGCAACGCCAGCAGTGGAAACTCAGCACTTCGGCTGAGCTTTACAGCTGATTATACACTCTCACGCATGCTTACAATGAGTTTCTTTTATGACTTTCAGAATAATACTCCATTGTTAAGCAGTAATAGTTATCCTACTTCTACACGCGATTTTGGATTGAGTGTAAAGTTCTCTTTGACTCGTTAAACCTCTTTATAACAATGGAAAAAGAAAAAATAATCATAGCAAATGCACAGCCACATCAGGCTTCTGACATCGCAAGTTTAATTATGTTGGCCATGAATCATGATTGTTGTCGCTATTTTGCAGGCCCAAACCACACACTAAATGACTTTCATCAGCTGATGACACGACTTGTTCAGCGTAACGATTCGCAATATTCTTTTCTTCATACGCTTGTTGCTTTGGATGATAATCAAGTCATTGGGTGTTGTGTAAGCTACGAGGGTGGTCGGTTAAGGGCCTTGCGTCAAGCCTTCATAGATGAGGCTTTAAATAGCTTTGGCATTGATTATTCTGGTATGAATGATGAGACTCAAGCTGGAGAACTCTATGTAGATAGCCTCGCTGTTGACGTCCGTTACCAGGGAAAAGGCATTGCAACAGCATTGCTGAATGCTACATGTAAAAAGGCTGAGGCACTCGGATTGCCTGTTGGTTTGTTAGTTGACAAAGGTAATCCAGATGCAGAGCGGCTCTATCATCGTTTGGGTTTTCATTATGTTGACGATGGAGAGTGGGGCTCACATCCCATGAAACATCTGCAAAAGAAAATCCAGTGACCTATATATATAAGGTGAAGAAAAGAGTCATTTCTCTTTTAAAAAGTCCTTAGAACTTGCATATTTAATTAAAAAGTATTAAAGAATAGAAGATTATTGTAGTTTTATTTGGAATTAATGAAACTTACATATATCTTTGCAATGTGTTTTTCATGGTATTAGATTATTAAGGTTAAGAAGATTGGTTGTCGTGAGACAATCAATTTTTTTTGGCCTTATGTTTTCCCCTTTCGTTCTAATGGTATTGGCATCTCTTTGCATAAGTCTCATGGAGTTGCTGTTTAAGCGAATCAAAGTCTATATAAGTGTTATCCAATTATAATAGATTTAGGTTAGGAATAGACTAAAAAAGAGACACATCCATTTAGATGCATCTCTTTATGATGTGAAATCATTCTGTCTTATTTGTTTTCTGAGTCGATAGTTTTAATCTTTTGCTTGATTAATTCCATGTCATCTTTCAGTCTCTGTACCTTGCGATTCATCTCGTCTATGAGACTATTTCCCTTTTTACTACTTGCATTTAAGAAACCAAGATTATTCTCATAGGTGTTGATTTCCTGCTTTAATCCTTCGTAACGTCTCATCAAACGACCTCGTTCATTGTCAAGAGCATCCTCGCCACGCTTTACTACATTCTTTAAGTTGCTCTTGAAATTATCTAATTTTCTCTTTGCTGTTGTGACATGAAGGTCTTCATAAAGTTTGTCAAGAACCTCGTGATATTGTTTATAGAGCTTATCTTTCTCTTTGTAAGGAACGTGACCTATCTTTGCATATTCATCGACTAATCCTTTCACTTTCTCTTGTAAGTCATCGACACTACCCTCTACCAATTCTTTGAGTTGGCTGATAATGGCTTTCTTCTTGTCAAGGTTGGTGCGCTCTTCATTACGAGTTCCTGCGTTAGCAGCATTGCGTGCTTCGAAGAATTTGTTGCAAGCCTCAAGGAATTTACTCCATAGTTCGTCACCAACCTTCTTTGGAACAGCTCCTATAGTCTTCCATTCTTTCTGCAAAGCAATCATCTTATCGGTTGTCACTTTCCAGTCGGTACTCTCCATTAAGGCTTCAGCCTTCTCAATGAGTGACTGCTTTTTAGCAATGTTCTCATTGTAACGCTGTTTCATTTCCTTAAAGAATGCAGCCTTCTTTGAGAAGAAATCGTCGCATGCAGCACGGAAACGTTCGAATATTTTGACGTTCATCTTCTGCGGAGCGAAGCCAATCTTCTTCCATTCTGCTTGGATATCAATGATTTCTTTCGTCAGTTTCTCCCACTCGTTCGCACCCTTATGCTCATCTTTTACGATGTCTTCAACTTTCTCACAGAGTGCAGTCTTCTTCACAAGGTTATCTTCTTCCTTGGCGCGTAGCTCGTCAAAGTGTTGTTGATGACGTTTATTGATGATCGTAGAAGCCGCTTTAAATCGTGTCCATACTTCGTCTCTGAGTTCCTTTGCGACTGGACCTACCTCACGAAATTGCTGATGTAGTTCCTGCAATTGATGGAAAGCACTGATTACATCGGGTTCTTCGGCGAGCTTTTCTGCTGCCTCACACAGATGATTCTTTATGCCGAGATTCTTTTTAAAGTCGTATTCTCTTGCCTCACGATTAAGGTTTAGCTGATCATAATATTGCTCAACATAAAGTTGATAGTTACGCCATAGCTCGTTAGCCTTGTCTGCTGGTACGTTCTTTATATCCTTCCATTGCTGTTGAAGCTCTTTGAATTCATTATAATTCTTATTTGCTTCTTCGGGAGAGGAAGCCATATTCTTGATTCGTTCAATGATATTGAGCTTCTTTTCCAAGTTTTCTTGTTTCTCAGCTTCTTGCTGTAGGAAGAGTTTAGCACGTCGTTCCTTGATGACTCCCATTTCTGCTTTGAACACATCTTCTGCTTCATCAGGGACTAAAACATATTTATCGGGGTCGCCACCTGCCTCGAGATAAGCCTTCTGTTGAGCCTCTCGCTCTGCAATATGCAACTTATAGAACGATGTCTTTAGATGGTCGAGTTCTTCCTTTGTGGGGTTTTCGTCGTTACCAACTATTTCTTTCAGTCGTTCAATAATTTCTGCTTTGCTCTTATAATTCTTTGAATTTGTGAGCGTAGTTGCTGTGTTTTCAACAGGAACAGATGTTTCTTTAACTTGCTGTTCTTCACTTATTGTTCCCTCTTTTAGGGTGTTTTCTTGAGAGTCCATCATTTAACCGATTTAGTTTATGACTTGAGTTTTCCATTGCATGATGCAATAACTAACATCATGCAAACTTAAATAAAAAAACTGGAAAATCCTAATTAAATCATTGTTTTTTTCTTTTTACACGCTATAACAAACGTTTACGTCTCAAAATCCACCACGAAGCGCCTGATACAACGACTGAAAGAACGATAGCAATCGTAAATCCATATGTGCTCGTTTCCATGCCATTGACGAGGTTCATGCCGAAAAGACTTGAGATAAGTGTAGGGAACATCATGATGATACTTACCGAAGTCAGGGTTCGCATGACGGTATTCATGTTGTTGTTGATGATACTTGAATAGGTATCCATCGTCGATTTGAGAATGTCTGAGTAGATATTTGTTGTCTCACGTGCCTGAGTCATCTCAATGCCTACGTCCTCAATAAGGTCTGCATCGAGTTCATCCACCTGCAATTTGAACTTTAGTTTCTGCAACAAGTTCTCGTTTCCACGTATTGAAGTGATGAAATATGTCAGCGAATCTTGTAGTCGGCTCAGCCCAATTAGACTCTCATTGTTCACATCTTGATCGAGATTATGTTTCGCCTTTTCAATGAGGTTACTGATTTGTTTGAGTCGTTTCAAATACCAAACTGCACTTGAAAGGAACAATCTAAACGTCATATCTACGAAGTCAGTAAAGCCTTCATGTCGCTTCTGTTGATAGCTAACAAAGTCTATCATCATATTAGTTTCGTAGTAACATACCGTGATTGTAACGTCTCGTTTGTGGATAATACCGAGCGGAACTGTGGTATATGGTGTGCGCGAACGCACCTCTTTTACGTATGGAATACGTAGAATGATAAGCATCCAGCCGTCATCATATTCATAGCGGGCACGCTCATCGGTATCGCTAATGTCTGAAAGAAAGTAGTCGGGGATATGAAATGTGTCTTGAAGATATTCCTGATCTTCGTCTGTTGGGCATGTAACTTGTATCCAACAATTGGGTTGCCACTCTTTAATGGCATTTAGATTCTTCTCTATGTTCCAATAGTTTCTCATTCTTGCTAACCTCCATTGATTAATAAGGTGTGGGGATTAGCATCATGCTAAACCTCACGCCTTCAAACGAAATGTTTCCGCGTGATAATCGTCCATATTTAAATTATGTTTTGATTTAACGCTGCAAAGATAAGCAATTATGTTGAAACATTACATGCTTTCAGAAAGAAAGTTTGGCAACAAAAACGAAAAAATTACTTGTGTTCGCACAGAATAAGACATGATTCAAGTGGAGATAAGTGCAACAGATAATGTGGTTGCAAGTCGTTTTGTGCTACTATATAACACGCTTAGTGTAGATTCATCATGTGATATAGGCCATTTCACTCTGTAATATGACGCGAAACATGCGATGAAATGGCGCTAATTGTTACGTAAAATGACGCTGTTTAATGCATGAAAAGCGTCATTTCGCAGTGCCATTTAATGCTGTTTATCACGTAATTTGCACTATTCTACACCATATTTTATTAGTGGTTGATGAGGAAAAGTATAAAACCAATAGCATTATTCCCATGCAATAGATAAGAACTTGGTATTTATAGAAGTCGCAACGCTGTAAGCGTTGTACCTTTGATAGCCCAGGGTTGACAAGCGAAAGCGTAGTCTACCCTGGGTCGTTTGCCGTGAGTAGTAACAACGCTGTAGGCGTTGTACCTCTTATTCCTCTGCATTTTATCATGTCTTTCCACGCAGAAAAAGCACAACACCTACGGCGTTGACCTCCACACTACACGCATAACCCAGGGTAGGCTGATGCCAACCCTGGGCTATCAAAGGTACAACGCTTACAGCGTTGAACTGCAATCACTTTTCAATATGAGGCATGCTTGCACAGGAAGGAGTAGGAGGGGGAAGGACGAAGCATACAACACAAAAAGCGGACTAACATAGTTTGTCCGCTTTTTTAAGTATTTTCATCAATAAATGTTATGGTTTTTGCAACCATTTTTCATTGATTTTGCTTTATACAAGAGTAGCAACAATCTCCTCACGCGTGCCTGGAAGCATGTCGATAACTGGGATTTCAGGCATTGTGTAGCAACCGGGCTGAAGTCGCATTGATGCGCGTGCCACGTTGACTAATACCTGAGCGGTGAGTGCCGGATTGTTGATGCTCATATTAAACTCTAAGCGTTGGTTTTGTGTTTTGCCTGAAACGCCTTTGCGAACTAAGTTCACCCCATGTCCCATGTCACGCACATCGTCTACAGAAGCCACTGCAAACACGTGGGTTTCATCATGAGAAAAATAAGGATCGGCTTTGATTTCAGCGGTCACTTCTTCAAGTTTTGCGCCGTCTTCCAATTCTACATAGACCATGCGGCGATGGATTCCTTCTCCCAATGGAATAGTAACTGAGAGCGCATTCTTTACACCTTTCTTGCTACGCACACACACAGAGTGACCCATTGACATACCCGGTCCGAAGTTGGTATAGGTTAAACCCTTCGGCGCGAGACTCTCCATGAGTACTCGAACAATAGAGTCTGAGCCCGGATCCCAGCCTGCTGAGATGACACTTACAGTATTAGTTTTCTTGTTGTTTGCCATCTGTTGCGTCCTATAATCAAGGATAGAAGTGTGTATGTCGAAGCTATCCACGGTGTTAATGCCTAAAGAAGTAATCCTTTCGGCATACTCGGGACAACTACGAGTAGGTGTTGCTAAGATGGCAACATCAACGTTTTTGAGTTTTGAAATGTCGTCAACCACTTCATAGTTTGCCAGTGCTTGTGGTTTGTCTTGACTTCCTTGGCGGCGCACAACGCCTGCAATCTCGAAGTCGGGTGAGGCTTCAAGTGCCTCAATAGTGTAGTGACCGATGTTTCCATAGCCTACAACTGCTGCTCTGATCTTCTTCATTTTGGTTTTCTTTTTCGTTAGATTTCTCCTGATTTAATCAGTGTTCACAAATTTACATGATTTTAATGAATAATTCAATCTTTTCTTTTTGTTTTGTCATTTTTTAATAGTTGTGGCATGGTTCGGTGTGTTTGATGCGCTTGAAAGGACGCTATCCATGACTTGTTTTTAGTTTTTTATGAATAAATAGCAGGGACAAAAGCATGTATAACCATTTATTTTATTTATATTTGCATAGTAAACAAATGAATAAAAAGCGCAATGTCAACACCTGAAAACCAACAAGAGAACACGAAATATCGTAATGATTTCTTGATATTAGCATTGCTGGTAGGCCTTGTTATGCTTGCCGCGCACGTCTATGATCTGGCACCTCATACAATACCTACACACTATGAATGGAATCTTTCAACTCCAACAGCGTATGGACCGAAGTCAACTTTGATGGTGCTTGCAGTCATAGGAGTGTGTTTAGGCCTGCTCGGCATCTTGGCTGCACATGGTAAAATGTCTTTGATTCATATTGACCGACTCTCTTATAGCAAGATGAATGAGGCGCAAAAGGCTTTGACCCGCAAGTTCATGTATCGGTTAACGTTTCATTTTATCTTTTTAATGGCGTGCGTAATCATGTTGCTTGTACCCGTAGTTTTGCCTAAAATGGTGGTGTTGATAGCCTTTATCCTGTTACTTTGTTCACTCGTTTATGGGTCTGTAAGCATTTCGTTTAAGATTAGAAAGTTAGGATAATACGCTAACTTTTCAGTCGTTATGCGTGATGTTTGATTAAGATGTATACGGCTGTAATAATCATCATAAAGCCTGCAACGACATACCATGTCATGGGTTCCCCAAAGACTAATATGCCAATCAGCATGGCAGTGAGCGGTTCAAAGGCACCAAGTGTGGCAACACTCGTACTGTCTATGTGCTTCATTGCCATGACTAAGGTCACGTTGCTGATAGTTGTTGGGATGCAACCTAATAATAATAGGTAGAAAAACACATGCATATCGCCAATGGGTTGGATGTGTCCCATGGTGAAAAATGAATATAAAGCCAGGATCATCATAGCCATAAAGAACATGAAGAAGTTTGTCTTTAAGCTGCCCATTCGCTTTATTTTCATGTTCGGATAAGCCACCATATAGATTGCATAGAGTAATCCAGAGGAGAGTTCTAACAGCAAACCGATGGATGAATTGACGTCAAAGCCGTTCACAATAATGCCAGATAACATCGCAACGCCAGCCACAGCGAGTGCTATGGAGAATGCAACGGGAAACGTAAGTCGGTGGTGTGAAAAGATGATTTCAAGGATTGCGGTAAACACGGGATAGGAAAACAGCAAGGTTGTAGCCACTCCACTCGGCAGATAATGATAGCCATTGATTAAACAAATGGCCGAAACGGCATAGAGTAGTGACATGAAAGTGAGTCGCAATCCCTCTCCAAAGGTGATGCGAAGTGACTTTCCATTATAGATGAGTACAGCCATCATCATCAAACAAGCGAATCCAAACCTATAAACAAGTAATGAGGATATCTGCATGCCTGCAGCCAAAACGGGGATGCTGAAAAGGGGAATTGTGCCAAAAGTAGCCGAAGAAATAATGGCTTCTACATAGCCTTTCAGTCGTGATTTGTCTGTCATGGATGACTAAAATCGTTGATATCGTGAATTAATATAATAAAAGTAGGCCTGCAAAGGCTGAATAACCAATCATTCGTAAGGGGTTAATGCCAACGACTTTCACACCTACAAATGTCGCAATGAAAAGGCCAATGCTAATCCAAAACGCCCAAGGATTGGCGGGAGTAGAGAAGTTTTCGGGGGTCATTAATAGTAAAGTAGATGCCAATAACAAGCCAACAATCATAGGACGCAAGCCAAGTAATATGCTCTGTACAGTCATTGTGTTCATATATTTGATGAACATCTTGCAAACAAATAGCATTAACAGGAACGAAGGGAGTACCAAAGCAAGGGTTGCTATGATAGAACCAACCACGGCAAGCAAGTCAGAATAACCGGCTTGTTGTATGGCAGTATAACCACAATAGGTGGCCGTGTTGAGACTGATTGGGCCAGGTGTCATCTGACTTACAGCGATAACATTCGTGAATTCGCCTACACTGAGCCAGTGAAAGCGGTTGACAAGGATGTTCTGGAGTAACGAAACCATGGCATATTCGCCACCAAAGCCGAACAAACCAATTGCAAAAAACGCGATGAAAAGCTGTAGAAATACCATTTATCGATGTTGTTTATTCTGTTGGTTTGATATAGTTTCCATAGATATATCCACCAAAAGCCGCCGCAAGTATTACCCAAATAGGATTCATTCCGAGTAGCCAGATGGCCAAAGCTCCTGCAATTGGTATCCAACAATTTGTCAGATTGATGTGTGTTTCCTTAGCTAATGTGAACGTAGGAATGGCAATTAAGGCCACAATAGCAGGTCGAATACCCGCAAAGATTGACGCAATAATCGGATTGTTTTGAAGCTTATGGAAGAACGTTGCGATAAGAAGGATGATGAGAAATGACGGCAAAACAGCTCCTAAAGTGGTGCAAATAGCGCCGCGAGTCTTCTTTATCTTATAGCCAATAAACGTGCTCATATTGATAAAAAAGACACCAGGACAGGTCTGAACCAAGGCAAGTAGGTCGGTAAACTCTTGCTGACTCATCCATTGATGGCGTCGAACCACATCATCTTCTATCTTGGAAAGCATGGTATAGCCACCCCAAAAGGTGGCTATTCCCAGCTTAAAGAATGTCTTGAATAATGTTAGATACATTCTTTTTTGTTAGTTGTTATTCTTCTGTTCTTGTCTTCTCTTCTATCCATTTGCGTGCATTGACGAAGGCTTCTATCCATGGTGACACCTCATCTTGCTTGCGATTGAGTGGATAATAGGCATTCTGCCATGGGAAGATTGCACGTTCTGGGTGAGGCATCATAGCCAAATGGCGTCCGTCTTCCGAACAAATTGCAGCAACATTATAGTCAGAACCATTCGGATTTCCTGGGTATTCGGCATAATTATACTTAGCAACAACGTTATAATGGTCCTCAGATTCAGGCAGATAGAAACGGCCTTCACCATGTGCAACCCATATACCGAGCTTACTTCCACTAAGACTTTGCATCATGATACTATTGTTCTTAGGGATCGTTAAGCCAAGGAATGTGCTCTCAAACTTCTTTGAAGTGTTGTGACATAAGTGGCTTCTGTGCTCGTGATTTGGGTTGATTAAGTTCAACTCTACCATGAGTTGACACCCATTACAAACGCCAAGACTCATCGTGTTTTGACGCGAATAGAACTTCTCAAGGGCTTGTTTTGCTTTCTCGTTATATAGGAATGCGCCTGCCCATCCTTTCGCACTACCGAGTACATCGCTATTAGAGAAACCACCACAGAACACGATGAAGTTCACATCTTCAAGCGTTTCGCGTCCACTAATGAGGTCGGTCATCGTGACATCTTTAACATCAAAGCCTGCCAAATAAAGCGTATAAGCCATCTCTCGCTCTCCATTGGTTCCCTTTTCGCGTATGATTGCGGCCTTAATTGCTGATGGTTCGCGTCTGTCGGCAGTCAAACCATAGCTTTCTAAGGTACCTTTGAAGTTGCTGTTAAACTTTAACTCAATCGCTTGTTTCTTGTAGTTGGTGAATCGTTTCTTTGCCATTCCATTGAAACTTTGGTCGCGATCCAACAAATATGAAGTCTTAAACCAAGTATCTCTCAGTGCATCGATGTCGAAATCATGTACATATTCATCCTTCTTTACAGTGATTTTGCGTTCATTTGGCACTGGATAACCAATCTTTGCATAGCCAATTCCCGACTCATCAAGATACTCCATGAGTGCTTCTTTGTGTGTATCGCTCACCTGAATTACAACTCCTGGGTTCTCAGCGAATAGCATTTTAATGATGTCTTTGCCTGCAATCGCGTGTAGATTAATGTTCAATCCTCCCGTCTTATTAGCGAAAGTCATCTCCAATAACGTTGTAATCAAGCCACCAGCACTAATATCATGGCCCGCCATTACCCATCCACGATGAATCAATTCCTGTATAGCGTTGAAGCAATCTACAAAGTATTCGGGGTTCTTTACAGTCGGAACGTCGCTGCCTACTTTGCCAAGACTCTGTGCAAAGGCACTACCACCAAGATGTTGTTCGTCAAAACTGAAGTCAATATGATAGAGACTGGAGTTCTTATCGTTAACAATCACAGGACTAACTGTCTTCTTTACATCGCTAACTTCACCTCCGGCGCTGACAATTACAGTGCCTGGAGCAATGATTTTCTCTCCGTTTGGATACTGTTGTGATAGAGAAAGCGAGTCTTTTCCAGTCGGAACATTCACATGAATGGCGCAACAGAAGTCGCTTAATGCCTCAACTGCTTCATAAAGTCGGGCATCTTCGCCCTTCTGTGAACGGCAAGGCCACATCCAATTGGCGCTTAAGCTGACGCTATCTAAGCCTTCTGCCAACGGTGCCCAAACGAGATTGGTTAATGATTCGGCTACAGAGAGCACGCTACCTGCCTTTGGATCTGCCAAGCCGGCTTGCGGAGCATGGCCCATTGCGGTAGCAATTCCCTTCTCACCACGATAATCTAAGGCCACAACGCCACAGTCGGAGAGAGGTAATTGGATTTCACCTTGTCCCTGTTGACGGGCAATCTTTCCCGTAACAGAACGGTCAACCTTGTTTGTTAACCAGTCTTTGCAGGCCACAGCTTCAAGTTGTAACATGCGGTTTAGATAGTCATCAAGTTGTGTTTCGTTATAAGTGACGTCCTCATATCGGCGTTCTACGGTCTCATCTACCATGATTGTCTGCGGTGTATGACCAAACATCTGTGCCACATCTAAGTCGAATGGCTTCACACCATCAGCCTGTTTGAAACTGAAATGCGCATCACCTGTCGTCTCACCCACTACATACATCGGCGCACGTTCACGCTCGGCAATCTGTTGAACGTGGTCTAAATACTTCTCATCAATGAGTAATCCCATGCGCTCTTGACTCTCGTTAGCAATGATTTCCTTTGCAGAGAGCGTCTTGTCTCCTATTGGAAGTTTGCTCATGTCAATCTCTCCACCGCACTCTTCGACTAATTCTGAGAGACAATTCAAGTGCCCTGCGCTGCCATGATCATGTATACTTACAACGGGATTCTCATCTTCTTCCACCAAGGCACGAACGAGATTATAAGCTCGTTTCTGCATTTCGGGGTTGGCACGCTGTATGGCATTCAGCTCAATTCCATTGCTATAGCGACCTGTATCGACTGAAGATACACTGCCACCACCTAAGCCTATGCGATAGTTATCACCGCCAACAACAACCACTTTGTTGCCTTTTTGAGGCTCTTTCTTTAGACAATCGCGCTTCTTTCCATAGCCCACACCTCCTGCAAGCATAATAACCTTGTCATAAGCATACTTCTCTTGGTTCTCCTGATGCTCGAAAGTGAGCACTGAACCGCAAATTAATGGCTGACCAAACTTGTTTCCAAAGTCGCTCGCACCATTCGAAGCTTTGATCAATATCTGTTCAGGATTCTGATAAAGCCACTTGCGCACGGGGACAATATCTTCCCAATCGCGGTCTACATCGGCTTTACCATTGTCGTCTTTCAGGCGAGGATAGGCTGTCATATAGCAGGCTGTACCAGCGATTGGCCATGAACCAACACCGCCACCCATGCGATCTCGTATCTCACCTCCTGTGCCGGTAGCGGCTCCATTGAATGGTTCTACCGTCGTAGGAAAGTTATGTGTCTCTGCCTTTAGAGAGATAACACTCTCTATTTCCTTTACTTTGAAATAGTCACTTGTACTTTGATTCTCCGGCGCAAACTGCTCAATGACCGGTCCTTGGGCAAAAGCGACGTTATCTTTATAGGCAGAAAGTATCTTGTTTGGATTCTCTTGCGTTGTCTTTTTGATTAAGTTGAAGAGCGAAGATTCCTTTTCTTGCCCATCAATTACAAACTTTCCACCGAATATTTTGTGGCGACAATGCTCTGAGTTTATTTGCGCAAAGCCGAATATTTCAGAATCCGTTAGCGGACGACCATTGTCTTTTTCGAGCGTATGTAGATAGGAAATCTCGTCTTTACTCAATGCAAGTCCTTCTTCTTCATTATACTTTTCCAAGTCATCTACGTATTTAATGGGCTCGGGTTTATGGTCTACTTTGAAGACGTCTTGACCGATACCATGATACATACGCTGTAACATTGGGTCATGTTCTGCCTCTTCTGAGTCTACGGGGAAATACTCTTCAATACGCGAAATGCCGTTAAGACTCATGTTTTGAGTAATCTCAACGGCATTCGTACTCCATGGAGTAATCATTTCTTTACGTGGACCGACGAAGAAACCCGAAAGTTGTTGAGCCTCCTCTGGCTTTGCATCACCAAACAACCAGCTTAATTTGCTAATCTCATCAGCTTGGGGTTGATGGTCAATCTCTGTTGCAATCACGCTCTTTGAAGGCGTTCTGAAGAAAAGAATCATACTTTTATATAGTTATAAATAGGTGATATATTCTGTTGTGCAAAGTTAATGTAAATCACTCATAAATCAAAATAAATGGGTGGTTTTTATTTCGTTGAAGCCTCATGTGTTGCCATCACGGGTGTTGTTGGCGGTGAAACACAGCGCATATTTGAACATTTGATGTGGTCTTGGCATAGATAATCATAGCGCACAAGCGTCAGGTCGTTGCATGATTTGATGCAAATCATGCGATAAAATGACGCAAATTGTGGCGTAAAATGACGCTGTTTATCGTGTAAAATGCAGGAGATTGCAAAGCAATTGCAGTTCAACGTTGTAGGCATTGTAAGGCTTATAGCCCAAGGTTGGCATCAACCTACCATAGGTTATGCGTGTAGTGGAGTGGTCAACACCATAGATGTTGGTAAGGTTTTAGCCCATTTTATGCTTTGCAATGCACGCTATTTATCGCTGTTTTCAGCATTAATCTCTTTTAATACGCCTTTCAGCAGATAGGTTGCATTTTGATTTCGCGCCACACCCGGCGTGATTTTATAAGAATAGGTGACATCCGTTCCGAGTTCAATCTCAAAGCAATAGTTGCTGAATCGCTGTGGATTGGTGTCTTGAAGCTTTGAAAGTTCGAGGTCGTGTGTGGCGATGAGGCCAGTAACGGGTAGGCAACAGATGTTTTCTAAGAATAATCTTGAACCATTAAGTTTGTCGAGTGAGTTCGTGCCTTTTAGTATTTCATCGAGAATAATGAGTGTCGACGCACTCTCTGTTGGCTTTCCTTCGGTGTAGAAAGGGTGCTTACAAAAGCGTATTAGCTGTTGAAGTCGGCGGAGTTCTGCATTGAAATAAGAGATTCCTCTATCCAAATCATCCGTTGTTCGCATGCTACTGAAGAGGTTAAATGTTGAAGTTCGCATGCGTTTTGCAAACACAGGACCGCCATTTCTGGCTAAGATATAGTTGATACCAATGGTTCTTAGGAAGGTGCTTTTACCCGCCATGTTGGCTCCAGTCACGATAGTATAGCTTCCGTTTACTATCGAAAAGTTGTTCTTTATGGCTTTCGTTCCCAAGAAAGGATGGTAGATTTCCTCGGCCTCTACACTGACATTGGTGTCTGAAGTGACTTCGGCTGTGGTAGCTTCTGGGTGATTATAGGCGAAGCGTCCCCACGAAACGAGGGCATCAATGTGGCTTAATGCGACAACTTCTGCTTCGATTTGATTCTTGAAGTCAGCCTCCCAACGCAGGTATTCGCGGATAAGGAAGTAGTCGTTCAGTCCAAAAGTGTCGATAAGCATCAGTCCAAGGATGTTTCCTCTGCGGTCAAGTCGGTTGATAATACTATTTAATAATGTGGCCTGTTGTTGTGCATTGCGAAGCGTTTCGACTTCTTTTTGCAGTGAAGAAGGCAGCTGTTGCAGGGTAATCGCTTGTTTTATGAGCAACAAAAAGTTTTCGGCTGCATCGTGAATTACGGCCGTTTGTTTGGCAATCTGCCGTGCGGGGCTATTACAAAGCAGGTAAACGATGAAGAATTGCAACGTAGCATAGAACACCGGTACATTGCCGTCAACGAGTTTGAAGACGGAAAGAATGATGAGTAATGGCAGCAGGCAGAGGGTCAGTGAAGCCACAATGAGCGACCATCGGGTAGAAAACCATCGAGGAATTGATGCTGTTGTGAGGCTATCTCGAATCGAAAGTAATTGCAAAGTGTCAACTTTTGTTCCTTCTCCCAAGGCTTGAAAGCAATCCATGAAATTGACTTCATGACTCATATAGCGTATTTCTTCATGCTGAAACCGCACATCTTTGAATGAAAGATTACGTGATAGTTGCACTCGTCCCCCTGTGGTCACTGTGCGGTTAAGGCGTGCAAAGAGTGAGTTTTGCCCAAAAACATCGAGATCATAGGTAAAGGGATGTTGATAATCTATAAAGTCTTGTCCGTTGTCGAAAGCCGAATAGTCTCCGCTAATGGCTTCAAGTTCGTGGGTATATACGGCAATGAGTTGCTCGGTTTGCTTTATATTGTGTGTGTTTTTGTTGTCAAAGGAGCGTGTAAACACGTAGGCAATGAAGCTGATAACAGCCAAAATGCTTCCCAATAGTGTCCATGTGGTCATGAAAGCTATGGCCAATGAGCCTATGATGAGTGCGAAAAGTGCAATCTCTGCAATGATAAAGAGTCGGCTGAATCGTTTCAGTCGTGTTGCAATGGCAGTTGCTTTTGCCTTTTGTTCAAGGTAGTACGTTTGATTGTTCATTATCTTTTTGTTGTGGATTTGGGTCGGGTGTATAGTTCTTTACAGCCTCGTGAGCCTTTCGCATGACCTTTCCCGGCACCTTACTACCCCTTTCTAAGAACCAAAGAAAGTTGTAGCCAGTGGGTGAAGAAGGTTTCAAGAGCGGGTCCTTACTAATTACTGTTGATGCGTTTATAGGCGCACTCTTCATTATTGTGGGTGCTTTTGCGGTGATAACAACCGTGTTTATCGTGATGTCTTTAGGCAAAAGCAACACCGTATCCTTATAGTTTGTGAGGTTAAGTGTGCGCTTTACATAACTACTATGCGAGAAAGTGACACTCCGTGTGGCTCGATCTGTGATTGAAAAGTGGCCTTGTCGGTCAGTCATATACATCTTGTTGGTGTTTGTGTAGACTTTAACACCAGCCAAAGGTTGGCGAGTTTCCATGTCAAGAACAATGCCTTCGTGTTGTGCCCAGACGTGGGGCATCGTTCCGAAAAGCAATAACGTTGAAAAGATTAGCTTCTTTTTCATTTTTCGTTCCTGTTTAAGAATGGTCTGATATGACTTTTGTCGCAAAGTTAAACATAAAAAAGTAAAGTGCAATAAAGCTTCTTTGCGTTTATGTTTTCTTATCTTTTTTTGAATATTTCTTGTAAGTTAAAGAAATCTTCTGAATCGAACGACCTCCAAAAAACAATGTAAAGAGCGAGTAAAAGCTGCTTAGGAGGTTGACGTTCGTTAAATAACACAAAATCAAGTAAACTTTTTTCTTGTTTCAATTTTTAAGGCGTATATTTGTAATACCTAATGAATGAACTATAAATTAAAAAGAGAGTAATATGAAAAAACATGTATTGTTGCTCACGATGGCAGCTGGAATGTTGCTCGTTAGCAGTTGCGCAAGCAAGAAAGACTTAGAGAATTGTCAGTCAGAAAATAGAGAACTGACCGCAAACTATCAGAATACGAAAGAAGAACTGGCTGCAAGTAAGGCGCGAGTTGCCAGTCTTGAGGAGCAGTTGGCACAGCAAAAGAAGGACTTTGCAGCGTTACAAGGTTCGCTCGATAAAAGCCTTTTGAACGCCAATGCCAATAATATCAATATCTCAAAGCTGGTAGATCAGATTAACGAAAGTAATCAATATATCCGCCATTTGGTTGAAGTGAAGAGCAAGAGCGACTCACTCAACTTAGTGTTGACTAACAATCTGACACGTTCTTTGAGTCGCGAGGAGATGAAAGAAGTAGATGTTCGCGTGCTGAAAGGCGTCGTTTATATCTCTCTTGCAGATAATATGCTTTACAAAAGTGGTAGTTATGAAATCAATGATCGGGCTGAAGAGACGCTTGGAAAGATTGCAAAGATTATCATGGATTATAAAGATTATGACGTACTTATTGAGGGAAATACCGATAATGTGCCTGTAAACACAAAGTCGGCTGCAATGAAGAACATCCGAAACAACTGGGATCTTTCTGCACTTCGCGCTTCATCGGTGGTACAATATCTGCAAGATCATTTCGGTGTTTCACCAAAACGACTCACTGCAGGAGGCCGAGGCGAGTATAATCCTGTGGCTACTAACGACACGGAATTGGGCAAACAGCGCAATCGCCGTACACAGATTATCATTACACCGAAGTTAGATCAGTTTATGGATCTTATTGACAAAGCTCCCGAAGAGAAGAAATAGTCACCACCTTGTGACTTAAATCATAAAGAGGGTAGGGTTGATTCGTTGACCTTACCCTTTTCGTTTGTCTTAATGTTAGAGGAAAAGGGTGGGGTAATCTCTATTGAATTGTCGTGTGATTTGACGGACTTTACCGCGTGATTTGTAGCGAATTGCAGCCTGATTACTATGCTTTTAGTTTTAAGAAGAATAGGAGATACGGACTGTTTACTTTCTTTTCAGGAGCGTAGAGGATAGTGTTTGTTGCTTATAATAGCGGACTAAGCAGTCTGACAATACTCTCCCAAAGTCGTGTAGCGAATGATCTGTGCGTGTAATCGCGTATCTCTTCGATGTCGACACAATCCTTTTCATCATTCAAATAGATTTCTTTGATGCGCAAAGCTAAGTCTTTATCATAGAAGAATATATTGCATTCAAAGTTATTTTCGAAGCTTCTGAAGTCAATGTTTGTGCTTCCACACGTACAGAAATAATCATCACTGACCAAGAGTTTTGAGTGATTAAAGCCCGCCTTATAAAGCAAAACCTTGGCTCCTGCCTCTACAATCTCGCCAAGATATGACTTGCATGCCCACTCAACAAGCTTCGCATCACCATACATAGGAATCATTAATCGTACGTCAACTCCCGACAAAGCAGCCGTGCGAATGGCGAAAAGTATCGGCTCGGTAGGTAGGAAATAGGGCGTCTCCATATAGACATAACGCTTTGCTTCGACTAAGATTCGGACATAACCTTGCATGATATCAGGCCATGGTTGTATGGGACTACTCGTCACAATTTGAGCCAAACAACCGGATGTTTCCACGTGAGAAGTCTCGGGATAATAACGGTGATCAGACAATAATGTGCGTGAAACAAAGTACCAATCTATTAGGAAAGCACGTTGAAGGGAATAGACGATACCGCCTGTTATGGCCATATGTGTGTCGCGCCAAGGCCGTCCTTTTCTCCCTTTTACATAGCGCATAGCGATATTCATGCCTCCAATGAAGCCGACTTCTCCGTCAATCACGCAAATCTTTCGATGGTTTCGATAATTAACTTTGCTTGTTAACGCGGGGAAACGAACAGGAATGAAGGGTTTAATCTCTATCCCTTCATGCCTCATTTTCACGAAGAATCGGTCGCTAACATTCCAGCAACCAACGTCATCATAGATAATCCTTACCTCGACACCTTGCCTTACTTTATCAATCAAAGCGTCTGCAATGAGCATGCCAAGTGGGTCATCATCAAAGATGTAAGTATCGATATGGATGTGATCTTGGGCCCTTCCTATGGCACGAAGTAAGGCAAGGAAGTAGTCGCTTCCATTGGTATATATCTCTACATTGTTATCTTTGAATGGCAAAGCCATGCTTTGATTGGCGAAGAGATGAATCAATTGGCGCGCATTTTCGGGCAGTTGTAGGTTGCGTTGTTCGGCAAATTCAAGCATACTTCGCTTCGTTAGTTCGTCTAAACTGTGCTGACTTATGAAGTGTTGCCTACGATAATTCTGACCAAAAAAGATATAGATTACAATGCCAATCAACGGGATAAAGGAGAGTAACATGAGCCAAGCGACAGTCTTTGCAGGCTGTCTATTGTCCATGAGTACAGCCAAACTGGCTAACAAAATGGATAGAATGTAGATGGGAATGATTACCCAATACACATAGAACATTTATTGAATACCAATCATTTTGTGTGTTTGCAGACTCAGACGCCACTTTGGATGTGATAGAATATAACTGATACAAGCTTGCAAGATGACTTGATTCCTGGCCTTATCTCCTACATCACAGGGCTGAAGATAATAGTAATCGGCTTGTATTCCGGCGTCATCTACCATACTTTCTCCGTTGAAAATGCACTTTAATTCGTTACACTTTGTCACAACAACCGAGCCTTTTGGCGACACCGTTAGCCAGTCAAGATTTTGCGGGGGAACTCTTGTTCCGTTGGATTCCATAGCAACATAGAAGCCCGAAGCATGCAAAGCATCAATCAATTTGTCGTCAACTTGCAGGGTAGGTTCACCTCCTGTGAGAACCACAAAGCCTGCTTTCTTCCACTTACTAATGGCAGAAATAATGTCATCGACAGTCATTTCACGATATGATTTGAAGTCCGTGTCACAGAAACTACACTTCAAATTGCAACCGCTGAAACGTATAAACACTGCACAACGACCCGTATTTCGGCCCTCACCTTGCAGTGAAAAGAAGATCTCATTAACGTTATAAGTCTTCCTCATATATAGCTACATTCCCCTCACTTTCTTGCACTTCAGCCTTATAACACGTAGGAATCTGCTCGGTAATCCAGTGTGCTATGTTCTCAGCTGTAGGGTTAAAAGGCAATACTTTGTTGAGATCGGCGTGATCAAGTCGGTCATGTATGAGGCGTTTTACTTCTGAAAAGTCGGCCACCATGCCGTCTTTGTTGAGCTCACGCGACTTACAATATATCGTGATATGCCAGTTGTGGCCATGCACATTGCTGCATTTGCTCTGATAAGAGAGCTTTAAGTAGTGTGAAGCTGATATTTCAAAACTCTTTTTTATGTAATACATATCCCTCCTGTTTAATTCTGTTTACACAATGATGTTATTGCCTAATTGCTTTGCAAGGATATTCCTCATCTCGGTCATCTCCTTATATTCTGCCATAAGTGAAAGGAGTTCATCCGACGAAGCCTTTGCTATTTTCTGCTTTAATTCACGTAAATGTTTCTCAACGTATTCCATTCTAAAGTCTAACATCAAGTGAATGGCTCGATTTTTCAAGCTATCATCATCGTTCTTCTCTTGCTGACTTTCAGACAATTTGAATCGTTCTTCCGTCATGTTGATAGCCAATTGGCTAATGTTTATATCGTGATGATGCACAAAATAAGGCTCAGTCTTGAATGAACGATCGCTAACTTTCTCCACAACTTCCTGTAAAATGCGGTTGTAAAGCTCGTTTTCAAACGATAATCCATCTGCAGATAGACTGTAATGAATGTATTCTCCAATCGAAAGGTCAATCAGATTGCCATCAGCATCCTTAATGTTTTTGAAGACAAGTCGGTCACCATATTTTATAATCAGTTGCAACATGAGTTGCTCAACCTTTGATTCGGTGTGCATTTGGCTTTGTGCCAATGCGGCGGCTTGATTTTTTTCATAAGGCTGTTGGCCTGTTGGTGCCGACTGAACTCCGGTTGGCGACATTGAGCCCGTGGCCTTTCTGTCGCGTATCATGTTGTTCATCTGCGTGATAAGTGTGGCTTCATTGATGCCAATACGATGCGAACAATCCTGCAAATAGGTATCACGCAGGATAGGATTCTGCACCATCGAGATGCTCGTTACTATGGAGTTGATGGCTTCCGAGCGTTTCAAGGGGTCGTTTTCATTGTCAAGTAACAACGCCGTCTTAAAGCGAATGAAGTCTGTTGCGTGTGATTCTATATAGTCTTTGAACTCATCTGACGAATGTTTTCGAGCGAAACTATCTGGGTCTTCACTATCTGGTAACAACAAGACTTTTAGGTTCATACCCTCTTGAAGCAGCATATCCGTACCACGAAGTGCCGCATGTATGCCTGCCGAATCGCCGTCATAGAGCAGCGTTATGTTAGCCGTGAAGCGATGAAGCATGTGAATTTGGTGGATGCTTAGTGCCGTTCCAGAGTTTGCAACGACGTTTTCTATACCACACTGATGCATCGAAATAACATCTGTATAGCCTTCAACCATGTAGACACGGTCCTCTTTTGCTATCGCCTTTTTAGCCTGATAGATGCCATAAAGCTCATGATCTTTGTGGTAAATATCACTATCTGGCGAGTTCACATACTTCTGATTGACTCCTTTTGTGCGTGAATCGAGCACGCGACCACCAAAGCCTACCACCTTACCGCTTATGCCAATCCACGGAAATATGACGCGACCTGAGTAGCGATCGATGAGTTCTCCCCGGTCGTTTCGATAGCAAACGCCTGTCTTCAGCAGGTATTCGTCTTGATAACCCTTTTGCTTTGCCGCCCGCGCAAGTGCCAAACGGTCTACTAAATCATAGCCCAATTTAAACTTACGGATAACATCATCGCGGAAACCTCGAGTGCGAAAATACTGCATTCCGATAGCAACGCCGTCAACATTATTATGGAGTATGTCCTCAAAATAATTGGAAACCCACTCATTTATGATAAACATGCTCTCGCGTTCACTTTGCTCTCGTTTCTCATCATCAGTGAGTTCGCGTTCCTTTATCTCTATGTTGTACTTGTGAGCCAACCATCTTAAGGCCTCAGGATAGGTCATTTGTTCGTGCTCCATGATGAAGCTTATGGCGTTACCTCCCTTTCCACAGCCGAAACAATGACATGTTCCGCGCGCTGGAGACACATAAAATGATGGGGTCTTTTCATTGTGAAAAGGACACAATCCCTTATAGTTACTGCCACTCTTTCGCAGCGTAACAAACTCTGAAACGACATCAACAATGTTTGATGCGTCCTTAATTCGTTCTACAGTTTGTGAGTCAATCATCGATAAGGCAAAGTTAATAAAAAACGATGAAACTGCAAAACATGACGCTATTCAAAAGAGATTTTTATTTCACCGCATAGTGTAGGGAAGATAATTTGGCGCTACATTTATCTTGATTGATTTCTTTTTGTGCCGTGTTTTAATGGCACTAAAGGCACAACTCGCATCAAGCGGTATGATGAAATGATTTATAATATGGGCTTTATTTATTGGAAAAACAGGATAAATCAGATGACTTTGCGGGCTGATATGATTTTCCCTTGCCTGTTGTTTTTATATCGTGAATAAACTTTCTTGCGTCTCTTATCAATTTAACGCTGATGAATGATAAAATGACTACGTATCGACAACGCCGTAATTAGACGCTAATTACTCGATGAAATGACGCAAATGATGCAGTGAAATAACGCATTTCACAGCCTGTTTTCAGTCATTTTGCTCCGTCGTCTGCCATTGCTGTTCCGCTACTTTCATCTTGTCAAAGGGGTCACTAATGTGTCATTGACTACTGAAAGTTTGGCATAGATGGAGCGATATGATAAAAAATATATCGGAAACGCCTTGTTTTTGTGAGTTCGGCACTATTTTTGATGGGTATAATTTGTTATTAATTGAATTGGGATAATAATTTTATGAGAGCTAATATTAAGCGAAATGAACAACGAAGAGTGGTTGTTGTAGGAGGTGGTTTGGGTGGTTTGAAACTCGTTTCAAGCCTTCGTGACACCGATTTTCAAGTGGTTTTGGTGGATAAGAACAATTATAATCAGTTTCCACCACTAATTTATCAGGTTGCTTCTGCAGGTCTTGAACCGAGTAATATCTCTTTTCCTTTTCGTCGATTATTCCAAGGTTGGAAGAACTTCTTCTTCAGAATGGCCGAAGTTCAGCATATAGATACTGAAGAGAAAGCTATCAAAACATCCATTGGAACGATTCATTACGACGACTTGGTACTGGCAGCTGGTGCGACAACCAACTTCTTTGGAAACAAGAATATCGAGGCTTCTGCACTGCCGATGAAGTCGGTTAGTGAGTCAATGCGACTGAGAAATACGATTCTTCAGAATCTGGAGCGCGCGGAAACTGAGGATAACGAGGCCAGAAAACAAGCCTTAATGAACATTGCTATCGTAGGCGGTGGCCCCTCAGGTGTTGAGATTGCTGGGGTGTTGGCAGAGATGAAACAAACTATTCTGCCTCGCGATTATCCCGATTTAGATACATCTTGCATGCACATCTACCTCATTAATGCTACTCCGCGCCTATTAGGTGCAATGTCAGAACGTTCATCTCGTGAGGCCGAAAAAGCGTTGAAAGAACTTGGGGTGGAGGTGATGACTAACTGCATGGTGACAGATTATGTTGACAAAGAATTAGTATTGAAAGATGGTCAGCGTATTCCTGCAGAGACAGTAATATGGGTTAGTGGTATCAAAGCCAACAATATCGATGGTATTCCGACTGAAAGTATCGGTCACGCTGGCCGCATTTTAGTGGATCGTTTCAATCGAGTTAAGGGCTTGAAAGATGTATATGCCATCGGCGATCAATGCATTGTAGAGGGTGATGAGGCTTATCCTTACGGCCATCCTCAGTTGGCTCAGGTTGCCATTCAGCAGGCAAAGACACTTGCAAAGAACCTAATCAGGCAAGAAAAAGGCGAGACAGAACAGCCATTTAGCTATCATAATCTCGGTACTATGGCTACAATCGGCCGCAAGAAGGCTGTAGTTGAAATAGGAAAGCTTAAGTTTGGCGGCTTCTTTGCATGGCTTTTATGGCTTATAGTGCATCTACGTTCAATCTTAGGAGTAAAGAATAAGACGATTGTTTTCCTGAATTGGATGTGGAGTTACATGAATTATAAGCAGAGTCTTCGCTTGATTTTGAAAGCAAAGCGATAAGCCTTCGGGCTTGTTTTGACTTTAGAGGTCTGGAGTTTCACCCTGATGAATCGCGCTTGAACAGCGTTGTTTGGACTTGATTCATAGGGATGCAGCTCCAGACCTCATTCGTTATAACACGAAAAACGGGAACTCTCGTGAGAGAATTCCCGTTTAAGGGTGGAGGGTGGGACTCGAACCCACGACATTCAGAACCACAATCTGACGCTCTAACCAACTGAACTACATCCACCATTTAATGCGTTTGCTATTGTTGTTTAGCGGGTGCAAAGGTATAAGAAAAGTTTGGAAACACCAAACTTTTCCTTATATTTTTTACTAATTTTTTATTTAGCAGGTGATTGAGGAGCTTGAGGCACTTGCTGACTTGCCCCAAAACCCTGTGTATTTATGGGGTTAGTAGTCTGTGTTTCAGTAGCATTCTTCTCCATAACACTTTGATCTGTTGGTGCACTTGGTGCCACACGAGCACAAAGAACGCTAAGAACGACCATTGAAATTGCGAGTCCCCAGGTTAGTTTTTCAATCATATTGGTAGTCTTCCTCACGCCCATGATGGCATTGGAAGATGAGAAGTTTGATGCCAAACCGCCACCTTTTGACTCTTGAATCAATACAACAAAGACCATAAGAATGGCTGCAAGTACGATCAATACGACTAATAATGTGTAAATCATTGCTTTATTTTTTGTTTTTATTATTTATGATCAATTTCTCTAAGAAACGCATTTGGTCTGCAAAGTAAGCATTTTTTTTTGGATTATTCAAATTTAAACGCTTAATAATTTCCAAAGCCTTCTCATATCTTCTCTGTTTAATGTAGATGCGAGCAAGGGTTTCTGTGAAATAATTTTCATCTACATCGTCTACTTCTTCATTATCAATAGGCTGTTGAGGAGCTTCATTTTGCGTTGCATCTCCATGCGACAGGTCTTCTAAACGATAATTGGGTGTGTAGTATTTTGACAGTTCATCCTCTGTGTTCTCTTCGGTACTGAGGTTGAATCCGCCATCTTCAATGAAATTATCAATAAGTGTTGACGTGCGGTCTTGTGCCTTATGACGATGTTGTTCCTGCTCTTCTTCCTCTTCAAGATTAAGCAAGTAGGCCACATAGTCCACGGTTGCATCGGCTGGAGTGGGGCGCTTGGTCTTGTCATTTGTCTTATCTTCGGTGTCTTCGGGAATAGAATCGAGGAACGTATCGATAAGTTTTGTTGTGCGGTCTCCATTCTCTGACGTCGTCTCATGAAGCTTTTTCTGCGTCAAAGTGGACTTTCCTGCGTGCACTTTATAGTGGGCTGCCTCAATCATGTCAAAGAGAATGCGACGGTCTGTGATGCAGATTGCAGCCTTACGCAACTCTTCATCAAACGCCGAATCATGTAGAATATAGAGGTTTTGCAGCATTAACAATCTTGCTGTTTGGCAGTAAGGATGGAGCGCAATGAAGCTGCGGAGATCGTAAAGGGTCTCTCGGTCCATAGTTTCGGGATGTAGAATAAGGCGCTTAATATCCATATTTACTTACCAATTTGCTACTGTTGCATTGAAAATCTGGTCCACTAAGTCTTTTGTCATCTGTGTAACGAGTTCTTCTTGAACGGCATTTAAGCTCTTTGTTGTCTCGTAACTGGCAGTTGATGTGAATTGTTTTTCAAAGTCTTCTGCGTGATTCTTCGTGTTCGTAAACCTCACATTAACAGTCATCGCAAGTTCTGTTTGTGCAGATCTTCCGTCACTTGTCACCGACTTATTACGCTGAGTGTATTGTGTTATCTCCCCTTCCAGCTTCAAATCTCCGTTCCTTTTCACTTGGATTAGCTTCGTATGGTCGGCAAATTGGTCTTTTAACCGGTTGTTGAATAACGGCCCCATAGGTCCCCAAACATAGCTGGAGCGGACGGGAAACTCGGCAATTTGTATCGTCTTTGTTTTGCTATAATCAATACTTGCGCCGTTAAACTTGTAGCCTTTAAAGGCACATGAGGCCATAAAAACAAGCAAACAAAGCGCTAAGATGTATTTTAGTTTCTTCATTTTCGTGAGCTTTAGTAAGGCCATAAGCCTTAATCGAGTCCGTATTGTTTGATGCGTCGGTAGAGCGTTCGGTCTGAAATACCTAACTCTTGCGCTGCTTTTTTGCGGTTTCCTCCATTGCGTTCCAAAGCTTTTACTACCATTTGGCGTCCTAAATCATTAAGATTAAGGCACTCAGGCTTGTTAATTTCTTCGGCGACGGCCTCGTAAGTATCGGGCTGAACCTCTTGTGTCGGAGTGCTGATAATGCCATAAGGGTGAGCGCTTTCATTGCGAACGAGTGCTGAACTCTGTGCAGGGACAATGGCATTCCCTTGGAAACTCGGCACGTTGGCAATCATATTGTTGTCATTAATCTGCTTTTTCAGCAAATTCATGTCGCGTTTTAAGTCGTTGACATTACCGCGAAGTTCATACAATATCTTATATAGTATCTCGCGTTCTGTTTCATAAGAGTGCTCACCGGGCTTTGAAATCGTAGCTAATTGCGTGCTTTCTTCATCGTGAGGGATAAATTGTAACAGCGTGTTTGCATCGATTTCGCGTTGTTTACTGAGGATAGACATCTGCTCAGTAATGTTCTTTAACTGTCTAATATTACCCGGCCACTTGTATTGCATGAGTAATTTCTTGGCCTCGTCTGTTAGTGTTATCTTTGGAATCTGATACTTTTCAGCCATCTGCATGGCAAAAAGTCGGAACAAAAGGACAATATCTTCGCCCCTATCTCGTAGGGGAGGAATCTGTATTGGGATAGTATTTAGACGATAAAACAAGTCTTCTCTGAACTTACCTTCACTGACAGCATTGTGCATATTGACATTCGTTGCGGCTACAATACGCACATCTGTCTTCATAATCTTTTGGCCTCCAACGCGTATATACTCACCCGTTTCAAGCACACGAAGCAGTCTTGCCTGCGTGGCAAGAGGCAGTTCAGCGACTTCATCCAAGAAGATTGTCCCCTTGTTTGCCGTTCCAAAGTAGCCTTCGCTTTCCCCAATAGCTCCTGTAAACGAGCCTTTCTCATGACCAAATAGTTCACTATCTATTGTGCCTTCAGGGATAGAGCCACAGTTTATGGCAAAGTATTTCTCACGACGACGTGGAGAATTGTCGTGAATTACACGCGGAATGATTTCCTTTCCGGCTCCACTTTCGCCAATAATCAATACAGATAGGTCCGTTGGGGCTACCTGAAGGGCAATGTCTAAGGCTCGATTCAGGCCGTCACTATTGCCTACTATGTTATAGCGTTGCTTTATTCTTTGCAGTTCTGATGTATTCATTAGGTGACAAATTTACATATTTTATTCCATAATCCTGCTATAATGGCAGACTTTTTATATGTTTTTAGGGCTGCAAAGACTTTCGAATGATGAGCTCAAATCACTTCTTTTGTTTATCAAACTTAATGAGAAGGAGGCCTAATCCCGTCCAAATCAGCTCACGAAGTCTTACAATCAATGCCACAAAGATACCTGCACTGGTCGATATTCCCAATGCCGTTGTCGACATCAGGAAGCCTCCTTCCCGTCCACCAAGCTGCAAAGGAATAAAGAAAAGCAGGTTTGCGAAGAGACTGGTAAAGGCTAAAATAAGCACACATTGCAAGAAATTAGCCTGTGGCATGAGTACCAACAGGATGAAATATATCTCTAATGCCGAGGTGAAACGACATGACAACTCCAAGAGAACTGCCGAGATAAACGTCTTAGGATTCTGCTTATGAAGGGATGCTATCTGTTGATCTATCGTGTCAAGTTGCTCGCGATGGCTCTCAACGAAAGGCAAAGCCCATCGTTTTAACAATGGAATGTGGCCGAGAAACTTCATCACTCGGTTGGCCAATCCTTTGCGATAGCCCGATATAAAGAACCAAATGCCCAGCAAACAAAACGCTCCTGTGAGTGCTAAAAGACCTGCCATCAGCACATTAAGTGGCTGAGTTAAGAGGAAGATAAATATGGAAAGCAGCCAAAACCAGAAGTGACTGAAGATGTGAGTCATGGCATAAAGGATGACCGATGAAGACGCTCTTTCTGGTCCTATGTATGGAGATAGCGCCATGATACGGTAGGGTTCGCCGCCCATTAGACCGCCGGGAGTCGCATAATTGAGTGCAAACCCCGACACAGTAACCTTATATAGCCACGCAAACGAAATCTTTTTCTGTCCTGCTTCGCGTTGTTGTGAGTTGATAATGATATACCATGCCGACGTATTAAATAGGTAAAGGAAACCCCAAAGCATTACAACTGCAATGAACCAATAGCCTGCATGGCTCAGCCCTTCCCACACTTGGCGAAAGTTTAGCTGAGTAATCATGATGACAAGAACAACAATTCCGAAGATGAAAAAGCCGTTCTGATATTTCTTATTCATGCTTCTTCTTAGGTATAGTGAACCGAACCTTCTCTCCATCATCATGCTTTTCGTGATAGAGTTTAGGCAAAGGATTTTGTAAAGGCTCATCAAAGTTCATGCGATTACGGTAGATATCTATCGCCGTATAAATGGCATGACGCAATGAATTGGCATCAACGAGACACTTCCCCGTAGTATTGAAGCGCACATGACAATCGGGTTCGGTAGAGATGATTGGCAGATTAGCATTAAATTTGACTACACTCTCTGTGGTAAGTGTCTTTAACAATGGAACGCCTTGGTCGTAATGCATCGCCAAAATACCATCAAACTCTTCATAATATCTGTTTTCAAAGAAGGTCTCTGCGGTGTAAGGGCCGAAGGCTTGAACGCCCTTCTCTGCCAAATTACTGATGGCTGGTGCAATAATCTCTTTTTCTTCATTTCCCTGTTCCGTAGGGTTGAGTGACAAGATTGCCACACGTGGGTTTGAAATCTTAAAGTCACGACGAATCGTATTGAATAAGATTGTAGCCTTTTCTTCAATTAATTCCTTTGTCAACAGACTTGAAACATCCTTCAAAGAGGCCTCTTCTGCAACAACCATCATACGCATATTGTCGCTCAAATAGAGTGTTGCGGCTTTGTTTCCCTCACCTAAACAGGTCTCAATATATTTGCTGATACCTCCAAAGGTATAGCCTTCGATGTGGATGTTACTATTGTCTACGGGGCAGTTTACCAGCACATCATACGCATCATCGCGGTAATCAGTCATGGCTTTATCCAATGCTTTCAGTGCAGCGGCACCGCTTTCAGCAGTCGGAGTGCCTAAATCCACCTTCACTTCTTCATCAAAGCAGGTCAACAAATTCAATCGGTTGTCTGCCGCTTCGCCTATAGTGGTGATGATACTAAAGTTCCCTTGGATATCCAAAGCCTTGCAATGATACGCTGCTATCTTAGGAGATCCATAGATAACGGGCGTGCAAAACTCGAACATTTCGGGTTCAGCGAAGGTCTTAAAGATTAGTTCATATCCGATACCATTAGTATCGCCATGGGTCAAAGCCACACGAATTTTCTTATTTTCCATTATTGTTTTTTATATTTATTGAGCCCAGTATGGTTTTAAGTTGACTGAGCAGCGTTTGCTTATTGTTTGTTTCGGGCGCATAAAGGAAGCCTTCTGCAATGATAAGTCCTTGCCCATTAGGTTGCTGATAGACATTACTTACAAACTGTCCTCCCATGGCATCACCATGCATTTCCCATAACCCCGCATAACGACAAAGCTTTTCTTTGGCGTTGAAACGACCTTCGACAGAAGTTTTCAGCGTAGTAACAAACATGGAATCTGACGCTCCTTTGAGGTTGATTTGCATCACGCTGTCACGCAAACAGCAAAAGCGCTCCACACTTAACGGCAGAGATTCTGTAGTCTTTACTTTGTAAATGACGACATTTTTCATGCCCGATGCAGCGTTGTTTGATATCCAAAGAAAGTCTTTTCCCTGTTTGCTTGCTTGCATATCTGCCGGGAGTTCCATCGTGATTCCCATGAGTTTGCGCACGCGTTCTTGCATCGTTGGATTGTCTTCATACGGCTGATTGAGTCGTTGCATCATGCTCTTATGCCGATGACTACAGCCCGACAACATGAGCAACACAGCCAAAACGAGCGGCCAAACCTTATTGTTCATGGCGTATTTCACCGATTTTCTTCGATGTAGACAATAGTCCACACGCTGCAAAGATATCCTGCCCACGGCTTGCTCTGATAGTAGTGAACACGCCATGTGACGTGAGATAATCTCGCAATTCCTCCATTCTCTTCTCGTCAGCACCATGCAATGGCACACCGGGGATTTGGTGAAAGCGAATCAAATTGACGCGACAATCAAGCCCATTCAATAGCTTTACAATCTCGCGCGCATGCGTTGTAGAGTCATTTATGCCTCCAAACACAATGTATTCAAACGACAAACGACGTTGATGAGAGAAGTCATAGTTGCGCAAAAGTGAAACAATTTCCGAGATGCTCATACCCTTTTGGGCTGGCATTAAGGCTGCTCTTTGCTCGGCAATTGGCGAGTGTAAGCTGATGGCTACATGGCAATCGCTCTCTTCAAGAAAGCGTTTCAGCTTGTTTTTCACGCCAACACTGCTCACGGTGATACGCTTCGGACTCCATGCCCAGCCATAATCGGCGGTGAGAATCTCTGTCGTTCGCAGTATGTTGTCAAGGTTATCCATGGGCTCTCCCTGTCCCATGAACACAATGTTTGTTAGCTTATCCACCTCGGGGAGGGAGTAAACCTGATTCAATATGTCTGTAGCTGTCAGGCTTCCTTCAAAGCCTTGCTTTCCCGTTTGACAGAAAAGGCAGTTCATTTTGCATCCAACCTGACACGAAACGCATAGGGTTGCACGGTCGTTTTCAGGGATATACACCGTCTCTACAAACTTTCCATCATGTGTTGGGAATAGATATTTGATGGTTCCATCCTTAGAATGTTGTGCATCTATGGCCTCATTGCATCCTATAGTGTAAGCTTCTGCTAACTTGGCACGATTGTTTTTGGATATATTTGTCATCTCGTCAATCTGTTTAACGTGGTGCGTATACATCCATTTTGCTATCTGTCCGCCCGTAAAGGCAGGCATACCTAATGCTCGACACGCCTCTTTGAGTTCGTATAAGGTCATGCCTAAAAGTGCTTTCTTAGGAGAATTCATAGTGCAAAGGTAATAAATAATGTTGAATGTTTCGTGATTTGCCTCCTTTTTTTGAACGCGCGCGTTCTCTCATATGCCTGCCCATATATCATGGCTTGACTTTTCTGTTCAGCCAATGTCATGAAAATCATGATTTAATTCATGTCATTTCATGCCATAATCTCCGTCATTTTATGCGGAAGTATGGGAGTAGAAAGCAGAAAATGGCATAAAACTCATATCTGACTGAAATACAGCGGATATTGCTTGTTTCTTCTTAGGGTTGCATCATAGGAAACAGGCAGAAAAGGGAGCGAAAAGGAGGGAGTTCAGTTACCAAATCGTTCGAAAAACGATGAAAGGAAAAGGACGGCTGAAAGTGGTAACTAAAACGGAGTTTTCTCTTTCATTATCAATGTTTTGCATCGTTCAAAGTTCCTCAAAGAAGTGTAATTTTGCAAGTAAAAAACAATGGAAAAAGAAAAATTCAAGCTGCTTTTCTACCTCAAGAGAGGTACGCAGGACAAAAACGGAAAAAGTCCCATCATGGGACGCATCAGCGCAGGACGCTCTATGGTACAGTTCAGTTGCAAATGCTCGTGTACTCCTCGTTTGTGGGACAGTCGCAAAAACCGACTGCTGGGCAAGAGTGCCGAAGCCGTATCGGTAAACAAGGAACTTGACCGCCTTCAGGTGAGCATACACAAGGTTTATGAGTCTCTTTCGGGTAAATCCGATGCTCCCATCACGGCAGAGCGAGTACGGGAGCTTGTATTCGGACTGAACAGTGAGTCACAAGGACTGCTGCATCATACAGACGAGTATATCGACCGCTTCCGTGAGCGTGTGGGCATAGACCGCAGCGAACGCAGACTAAAATGCCTGTTGCTCTTTCACAAGCATCTGGCAAACTTCGTCAGGTATCGCTACCGTGTGGAGGATATTCCCGTGCAGAAAGCCGACATCGCCTTTATCAAAGACTTGGAGGACTACTTCGCCAAAGAAAAGGGATTCAAGCTCAACACTTCGGCTGGCTATCTCTCCATGCTGGCTTCCTTGCTCAAAGACCTGCATAAACGGCACATCATTGACACCTATCCCTTCATCAACCATTCCATTCGTTGGGAAGTGGGTACTCCACGTTACATCACAAGGGAGGAGGTAGGTCTTATCGCAGCCTTGGGAGAAGATAAATTGCAAGGCTATGAAAAAGTGTCGAGGGATATGTTCCTTTTCTCCTGCCTGACGGGGCTTTCCTATACCGACGTGTATCACTTGACGGAGCAGCACGTCTTTCACGAAGCGGGAATGACTTGGATACGCAAGCCGAGAATAAAGACGGGCAACGTGTGCCACATCCCCCTACTTCCCGAAGCCACTGCCATTATCGAGCGTTATCGGGGCATTCACACGAGGGCTTTCCGACACGAACCGCCCAAGGGGTATCTGCTGCCCATACCCGGATGCGACACGGTAAACATACACCTCAAAAAGATAGCACGGCTTTGCGGTATTCAGAAAACGCTGACCTATCACATGGCACGGCATACCTTCGCATCTCAGATGACACTGTCGGAGGGCGTGTCCATTGAGAGCGTTTCCAAAATGCTCGGACACAGTCAAATCAAAACCACGCAAGTGTATGCGGAGACATCTCCCGAGCGTGTCTTTCTGGACATAGAGAAAATACTTCCACAACTCGCACATTATCAACTGACCAACTAAAACCGCAGAACAATGAAAAGTACATTTGCCATACTATTCTACATAGATAGAAGCAAGACCAATGAAGACGGACTATGCGTAATCCGTTGCCGTATCACCTGTAATGGAACGTCCTCATCGTTTTCCACGCAGTTGCAAACTTCCCCCGACGAGTGGCTTGCCCGAAAAGGGTGCATCAAGGCGACAACAGGTAATTCAAGCGGCATCAATCTGCAACTGAACTCAATAGAAGAGTGCTTGCATTCACTCTATGAACGTACATTAAGGGAAGAAAACTATATCACGGCGGAATACCTCAAGGAGCGTTATATGCAGCAAAGTCGCCCCATGCCAACACTTACGGAGCTATATCAATCCGTTTGTGAATACAAGGAGGAATTGCAGGGCAGAACATTAAGCAAGGCAACTGTCAGGGCTTTTAAGGACAGCTACAAGAGTTTTGTTCATTTCCTGCAAGTAAGGGACAGGGCAGACTGTATGCCCACAGAGGTGGACAAGACTTTGCTTGAGGACTATCGCCTTTTTATGCTTCGGGACTTGGGAAACAAGGAAAGCAGTGTCGGCAACCGCCTACGCCACTTGCATCAGGTCATTCGCAAGGCATTGCAGGAGCGATACGTTCGTGAAGACCCTTTTGAACTCATAGACATAGAAACGCCTACCTACGAGCGCAATGCACTTACGGCGGACGACCTGCAAAAACTCTTGGCTTACCGTCCGCACCGCTCGACAGATAACCATTGCAGACTTATTTTCCTCTTGGGATGTTTCACGGGGCTGGCATTCTCAGACTTAAAGAAACTCCGAATGGACGATGTTTATACATTCGGGGATGGGCGTAGGTACATATCGCTCTGTCGAACAAAGACACAGAACAGAAGTATTGTCCCGTTGCTGCCCGTTGCCGAGAAAATACTCGCCATTGTGAGCCACGGACGAAGGGAGGGGCTTTTCTTTCGAGAGTTTCCCAGCAACAGTAATTTCAATAGAACTATTCAGGAGATATGTATTAAGGCAGGACTGCCACCGCATACTCAAGCGACCTCGCACACCGCACGGCACACCTTTGCCACGACCATCTGTCTGGAGAACGGACTTCCGATAGAGACGGTGAGCAAGATGCTGGGGCATCGCTTTATCTCCACGACCGAGATTTATGCACGGGTGACCAAGAGCAAGATTGCCAAGGAAATGCAACCCCTGATGGGTAGTGAGCATACAAGGGTACTGCGTAAAGCCTTACGGCTGTGTCCGTCAAGAACACCGAAAAAGTCAAGTCCCATAATTGGGATGTAACAGCCGTAATGAATGATTCAAAAAAAAGAAGTCCAACTTTTTAACAAGAAAAACAATGAAACAGAAGAACAAAAAGGAACTTTCCTACTTCCGATTGAAGTTAAGAAGTTACATGAGTGAGCATCACCCCGAAAAGTTGCAAGATACGGAGTTTATCACTGCACGGGCAGATATGGCTCTCACAGTTTACTGCGATGCTGTAGCACAAGGCTTTACACACATTGAAGCGGAGAGCATGGCAAGCGAGGCATTGTATCAAGGCTTGCACTTTTCCAAGTACGATACGCTTATATCCGTGTTGGAAAACGAGTTTGAAAGGGAACTTCCTGCACCGCTCCCAGAGAAACTCGTACCTATACTGTTGTCGAACAAGGCTATTCAAGCCACATTCGACAAGTTCGGTTTGACGGACACATTGGCTTCTGACGAGCAATACGGCCGTCTTTACACCGAACTCACAGGCACGATTGTGCTGCTCATCGAGAGCAATCATCTGCCAATAATCGGTCAGACGGAGGGGTAAGCCCAAAGGCGTTGTAAGCAAAGGCACATGCAAAGCCCCTGAAGCCGTTTCTTATCGTGCAAAGGTACAACGGTAGCCTATCTGCCCTGAAAGGTCGAGTCCTGCGGATGGAGAGAAGAATCTCCACCGCAGGATTTTTCTGTTTCAAGGTGGTATTGCCATTTTCTATATCCATGCGGTCGTATTCATCTCTCCCAACCTTGCAGGGCTGGGCTGCCGTAGAGAGTATAGGCACGACAAGAATACGGCATACTCAGGCTCTTTGGACGCAAGGCGTAACAACCAACAACAGATAGGACTGACGATAATACGGACAATCTGTTGTTTGTACAATTTGTTGTCATGACTATCTGTTGTCAAAACTATATATCGTCAAAACTATATATCGTCAAAATAATCTATCGATAAAACTATCTATCGACACTTCGACATCTCGATTTGTCGAACTATCGAATTATCGATAAAAGAACAAAATAATAAAAGGAACGAGCCGGCGCCTCATCTCATTACCGCAATAACACAGACGGATTTCCTTTGTTTTTCTATTGCTTTCTCTCTATTTCCCTGCTTATCCTCATTTCTTGCTGCGGTACTTCCGAGGGTTTACTTTTGCACCCGAGAAGTACGGCAATGGACTGCATAACAGTTTGTTTGCTGAGTAACAATAAAGTAATCAAAACAAAATTAAGGCAATGAAACTCATTATCATCGACCGCAAAGCGTGGGAGCGACATCGCTCCGAATTTGCAGACTTTATCCATCGTGTGGAAAAACTCATCGGTAATCCTCCCAAGACCGAGCAATGGCTCGACAACGAAGCCGTGTGCAAGCGTTTAGGCATCAGCAAGCGTACCCTACAATCATACCGAGATACGGGCAAAATCCCTTTCTCCATGATTGGACACAAGTGTTATTACAAACAGACCGACATCAGTGAAATGCTGAATGCAGTCAAGGATTGAAATCAAAGAATGAATGAATTATGGCAGAGAATGAAATCATTACGCGGGAAGACCCTCAGATGC
>ERZ773197.51-NODE-51-length-87148-cov-91.672718_pt1 | contig 87148 bp, 110 predicted proteins | sample MGYA00580999_ERZ773197 | MGnify/ENA primary metagenome ERZ773197 (study PRJEB29015, sample SAMEA2738166) | human oral metagenome | biome: human oral; feature: human-associated habitat; material: saliva | place: China | collected 2185 ...
CACCGGCCCCGTTGTTCTCCGCGTCACGCTTCCCGGCCACGCCGATGGCCCCGGCAAGCTGACCAACGAGGCAGCGACCGCCAACAAGGTTTCCGACAAGATCGCCGGCCGCCTTGTTGAGGTAGCGGGCAACAAGATCATCGTCACCCTCGACCAGACCGCCGCCTGATAGGAGAAGAAGAATGACTAACTCCATGCAGCGCAAGGCTAAGGCTTCGGACGCTTACGTCCGCGAGATCCTGGCCGCCCAGCGCAAGCTTGGCACCAACAAACTGTCCGCCGCCCAGAAGCGGGAGAGACTCGCTTCTATGAACCTGAACTCGAGTCTGGGTCGCCACAAGCTGGCACAGTCCATGATTGGTCCGATCCAGCTCAAGCTCCGTTACCAGGGCCTCCTGCGTAACGTCCTGGTTGAGGATGCCCTGACCCCGGGTGTTCCGATCGAGTACGACGTCATGGATGATCGTGGTCAAGCTTATATGCTCCACGGGAACGAGGGTGAGGTCAAGATCACCCCGTTCGAAGGCAAGCGTCTCCCCGTGACTCTCTTCCGTATCGCCTCCTTCCCGCAGATCAAGAAGGAAGATGTGTACTACCTCCGCACCAATGCGATGGAGTACGCTCAGGATGAGGCCAAGCAGGTCATCATGAAGCAGGAGGACTCCCGCCTCGTGACCCTGTTTGAGGCTTCGATGAAGTCCTACCTGGCGAAGAACCCCATGACCCAGACGGGTGAGGCCTTCGTCAACAACGTTACGTTCTCGGGCGATCACCTGACCCCGAACGTCTTCTATGACGCCGTAGCGAACATCGAAGGCAACGAGCTGGAAGCGAAGAGAATTCTCTTCTCGACTAAGCTCTACCGTGACCTGTACCGTTGGGACATCAACACCACGGGTTGGGCCTTCAAGGACAAGGTCGTCGCCGGCGAGAAGGTCCAGGAGTTCGGTGAATTCCAGATCGGCCGCTCGATCATCATTCCTCCGAACACGGCTTACATGACTCCGGCTCCCGAGTTCCTGGGTGTCTTCCCGGTTATGTACTCGCTGGATGTGGAGGAGGACAACAACGCTCCTCGCTTCCACTACGGCTGGGTTATGGACGAGCTGGTTGGTATGGCCGTCCTCAACCCGCGTGGCCTGGTCAAGATTTCCAAGGCCTGATTCAACGTAAAGGATGGAGAAGGGAATCATCTCTTCTCCATCCTTTGCTATATGTCAAGAAGGAATAGGGATGGCAACCAAGAAGCTCAAGAAAGGAATCCTCTCTCCGGAGGATCTCCCCTACGTCGTCGATGAAGTTCTCTACGTTAGAAACAATCTAACTGCGAAGCTCATCCACACCTCCCGAGACGAGGTCTCCCTCGAAGTAGGCCCGTGTCACTCGGATGAGAACACTCAAGTTCTCCCCATCGAGATCGCTAAGGCCCCTGGTTTCCAGAAACTTTGGCGTCGAGGGGACGTGACGGTTTCCTCCGACCCCAAATGGGCGTATGAAGTTGTGGATAAGGAAACGTATGTCCACCCTGGAGTCCTCTCTCCGGACGAGGTTCTAGAAGCGACTCCCGGCTCGAACGACTTCACAATCAAGGAAACCCTTGGTGACGTAGGCATCGACTTTGAAATGGGTGAAGACAATGCCTAAGGCCAAGAAGGAAGAAACCCTTGACCTCGAGACTCCCATCGAAGAAGTAGTCGAGACCCCCGCCGAAGAGAAGACCAAGGAAGAGCCTAAGGCTAAGGTTAAGCCTAAAGCCGAAGAGGCCAAAGTCGAGGAGCCCAAGGTGGTAGCCGAGGTTAGACACGAGGTGGCTAAGCCGGTTCTCACCACCGAACTCTTCGCCGTACAACACAAGAGAACCGACATCTAAGACCCTCGATAGGAGACTCGAATGGATGAAGAAGTAGTATCGTCTAATATCTTCCAAACCCAAAGCGTTATTAGACGTCAAATCTCACGCTATCTCGAGTCTCCTATCGGTCTTCGAATCCTCGGACCCACCGGGGCGTTATGCGACCCTGATTCTCCTCCCGTAGTCACTGTAGACTTCGAAGGCGATTTAGCCGACAAAACCAACTACGAGACCTCCCTCCCCTCTCCGGAGGTAGTCCGTGAAGAGGAAGGCGTCTACTCCTCCACTATCCCTCTTGAAGCGGTTCAAGAGATTGGACTTCTCCGAGTCACTTGGACCTACACAATCAAAGGACACCAAGTAAAGTTCAAAGAGTACTTCGAGATTCTCGAATACATGCCTCTCTACCAATCGCTCACCGAAGGCGAAAAGAGCATCGTGGCTCGAGTAACCTACCTCTTCGGTGACCTCATGGACAACACGAGTGGGGGCGTCCCGTCTTTCTACGAGGAGTTCCAAACCCACTTCTCCTATGAGAGACTTGCTCAACTCCTGCAAATCTCGGTGGACAAGATCAACTCTACCCGTCAACCCGTAACCCACTACTCGGTTGCCGGTGGAACTCCTTTCCCTGAAGAACACTACGGACTCCTTACTCAAGCACTCTACCTCGAGACTTTGAGACACTTCGTTAGAACCTACGTAGAGCAACCCCAAATCTCGGGTGGAGGCGTAACGTACGCTGACCGTCGAGACTACATGACGAGATGGCAAGGCGTTCTCAGAGACGAAGAGAAGTCCTACAACGATATGCTTGCCACCTTCAAGAAGAGTCTTATGAAACTCGGACGTGGAGCTCTCCTCGTATCGGGTGGCATTTACGGGAGTGGCTCTTCGTTTAGGTCGGGTGCCTATGTTGGAGCGGTTCGAGCGGGTAGATGGTACCCCGCTTCTCCTATGGCGTTAGTGAGGTAGAATGACTCTTGTTCGTCTTCCACGCTATCACAGTGTGTCTAAGCTTCAAAAGCAAGTCATCGACGCACTCAAAACCCAGGGAGAACCCGCCTTCGTCATTCACACGGGCCATTCGGCGGCTCAAGACTCGTTTGAGAACCGGTGCCCTTCGTGTTTTGACCCGGTCTACCTGCAGGCCTCCTACTCGACCGAGTGCCCTTATTGCTTTGGTACGGGGCTAGATCCCGCGGTCATTCAAGCGACTCTCACCTATGTGATCTTCTCTGACAACAACAACGACGAGAAAATCACGAAGCAAGGCGAGTTTCTCCCCGTCGAGTCCACAGTGGTCATGGATGGCCTCGTTGGGGTGACTCAAAACGACTTCATTCTCCGAGTCGACTCCTGGAAGGGTGATGTGCCTACGTCCCCGGTCGAGGCTTTTACGATTAGCCGAGTGTCTAAGACGACTCTTAGAGATGGAATGAGGAGAGGCGACTACTCCGTAGACATCATCCAGCAAAAAGGATCGGTGAATCGCCTCACAAACACCCACCCGATCTACAAACTTCTCCTCGAGCCTTGGGAGCAAAACAAAGAACCCTCCCTTAGACCCCCGACTCCTATTAGACTCACTGAGAAACTTACTACTACGCCTGTTTTCGAGGAGCATTCGTATGAGAGTCTTCAAGGTTTCTAAGGGACTCTCCCAGAAAATCGCCGATGAAGCGGCTTCAAGGGCTTGGGAAGAGACTTCTAGGAGAAAGTGGACTACGGGACACAAGATTGTTCCGGTCGGAGAATTAGGAGCGGCCTCTCTACGCGTTCCAAGACACTACCTCTACCAGGAATACGGTACGAGACCCTTCGATATGACCTCTCTTGAAGGAAAAGTGGTGCCTCTACCCCAGGGTCCCAGGAGAGTCAAGGGTGTAGGCCAACCCGGATGGGTGACTTTGCCTGGGGGAGTGCGTGTTTTCCGGGAGAGAAAGTGGCATCATCCGGGAATCAAGCCTACCTATCTTCTTAGAAGTTCACTCAGGGACGCTATCCTGGAGTTTTGGCCTGAGATCCAGGGTGAAGCGGCCAAATTCTTACTCTCAAAAGACGGTGAGGTTGTGTAATGACGGTCAAAAACTATAGCACTTACAGCGTTTTGGAGGCCGTGAAGAGAGCCGGGGTCACCGCTCTCCGTAAAGGTCTAAACTCGAACTACTTGGGTCCCCAAGACGCCTTAGCGATGCTCAAAGACCAGATAAGCATGGAGTACCCGGAGAGGGAGACGCAATACCCGGGAGTTTGGGTGAGGTTCTCCTTCTCGCAGTTGCAAAGACTCTCACTCGACCCCACCTTCGTGGAGGAAGGCACTTCGAGAGAGTTCCAACTCGGGTCTTTTAAAGGGCGAATGTCCTTTTCAATCCTCGCTCTCTCCTCGAAGGACCGAGACCAAATAGCTGGAGCCTTAATCCACACTTTCCTCTTTGGTAGAGAGTCCGAGACGGGTGGAGGGTTCCAATCCGAACTCTCGAACAACGACTACATCAACATCACACCCCAGGAAGCCCTCCTCACTCCCGGAGGCCAATCGGAGACTATTGGGACGCCTTGGGATCCGAACAAGATCGTATATGAGGACTCTTACTCCCTCAACATTCAAGGCGAGTTCGCTTCGAACATCAAGACCGGCGAACTTGTCCCGTTGAAGTCGGTCGAAGTCATCCCAGAAATCAAGGACCAGGCGTGGGTATAATTTCCCTCCTGGCAAACTACGAAAGAGTAGAAAGAAAGGAGAGGGTATGCCCGACTACACCGTACCCGGTATTCTAGTACAAGAAATTGAGGGGCCGATTATCGGAGCCCTCACGACTTCTTCGAGAACGATTGCTCTCCTCGGTGAGACCCAGGGAGGTGTTTCCGGAGTCGAAAGAGCTCGCGCTTCCGCAACTGTGACACTCTCTACGGCGAACATCGTCAAAGAGTCGATCAAGGTCTTCAAAGAGGCTACGGGTGAGGTCTACACTCTTACGACCGACTACGCAATCGAGCAAACCGGCAAAGAGACGAAGATCAAGCCGGTTGCCGCCAAGATTCCGAACGACACAGACTTGAAGGTCACCTTCCTCTCCGTTCCGGACAACTACTACGATGCCACCATCTTCACGGCGACCGAGGACCTGGCGGAGCGTTTCGGCCCCGCTTTCAAGGCTACCGGAGAGGTTAACTCTCCTCTTACCCTCGCTGGTCAACTCGCGTTCGTGAACGGAGCCTCCTCCATCCTCGCGGTAGCTGTTAAGAAGACCGGCGACGCTGTTAAGCCGTCCGACTTCGAGGAGGCACTCGCGAAGGTTTCCGGTGAGAGAGTCTCGATCATCGTACCGGTAACCGATGCCTCCTCCATTAAGGCTCAGGTCTCCGCTCACGTCACCCGAAACTCCGCCAATGGAGCAGAGAGACGAGCGATTCTCGGCCTGGATGGTACGGTCTCCACGGTCACCTCCGAAGCTCGCAAGACGGCGGCGGAGTCGATTCGAAACGCTAGGGTCCTTCTCGTCTCGCCTTCGGCTATCTCCCTCTACGTCTCTACGGCTAACCACACCGTTACGGTTGGCGGCCAGTACGTTGCCGCGGCACTTGCGGGCTTGGCTTCTAGCCTTGGTCCTGCTATTCCTCTCACTCGCAAGTCGATTGTAGGCTTCCAGTCTATTCCTCGCCAGGAAACACCCGCCGTTAGAGACCTCGAGACCCAATCCGGTGTCACGACTCTCGAGCAAGCGGCTAACGGGTCTATTAGAGTACGCCACGGTGTAACGACCGATCCCTCCTCGCTTACCACTCGTGAATGGTCTATCGTGGGCCAGAGAGACGCCATGGTCTCCGCCGTCCGTGATACTCTGGACAACGATGGTATCATCGGTTCGCTGATCGACTCCCTGACGCTTTCCAACGTCAAGGCATCGGTGGACACCGCACTCCAAGGACTCGTCAACGCTGGTACGATTCTCTCGTACACCGACCTCAAGGTTCGCCAGTCCCCGTCTCAACCCGACCATGTCGAAGTCCGCTTCGCCTGGAGAGCCTCCGTCCCGATGAACTACGTCGTAGTCCGTTACGCGCTCAACATCACTTCCGGATCCCTCGAGACCACCGAGAACTAAGGAGAATTAAATGGCTGATTCTAACGTACGTGTCGGCGGATCTGGATGGACCGCCTTTACCTGGAGGGGCCAGCGTCTTGCTTGGCTTCAAGTCATTTCGGACACCGCACCCCGTCCGGTTGCTACCCCGAAGGCTATCCAGCCCCTCGATGCCGAGTACCCCGTCGAGATTCTCACTCCTAGAGCGATCGGCGCAGGTACCCTCCAGTTGACCAACTTCGAGCTCTGGAACGAGTCCGTTTGGCAGCAACTTCCTGGACTCGAGTCGGCTTCCGATATTCTCGACGTCTTCAAGACGCAGGTAGCTCTCGGGAACATCTCGTGCCAGAAGATCATCAAGAAGCCCGGTGGTGGGCAGCGCATCAAGAACTACTATGGATGCACCATCACGGATATCCAGGACTCCGAGCAAATCCGAATCGACACGATGGAACTCCCGAAGTCCATCACGGTCATGTACACTAGAGCGAAGTGGCTTAACTAACACTTCGACTTCATAATTTGCCCCTCCCCTTCCACCATCCCGAGGGGAGGGGTTCCTGTTAGGAGAAACTAATGACGGACGAACTCACTCCCGAAGAGGTAGAGAAGATCACTTTCACCGAAAGTGAGGAGTCTCTACTCAAAACCCATCTACTCAACGGCTCGAGAACGAAGGTGGTCGAGGTCTTAGGCCACTCTATTCTTCTCCGCACTATCTCGGTTCGTGAGGAACTCGAAGTCATCTCGCTCATTAAGGAGTGGGAGGATACTCGAGGGTTCTCGAAGGCTTTCAAGACCGCAGTTCTCGCCGCATCCATCGTCACCATCGACGGTGAGCCTCTCTACACTCCCTTCTCCACCGAGGAGAAAGCGACTCTCCCCAAGAAGTTCGAGAAGGTCGGGAAGTTCTACCCTCTCTTCGTCAACAAGATCTACGAAGGGTTCCGTGAACTCGAGGAAGACACCGACAAACTTCTCCAGAAACTCACCTCGGGAAAAGACTAGAGCCTAGACTTGAGTCTTTTCTTCGTCTAAGCAAGGAGTCCGGGAACCTTCAAGGCGACATAGACAAGATTCAGGTCTGGGCGCTCTCTTACCTTCTCCACATGGAGGACTACACCAACTACAAGCGAGAGTTGAACTCCTTGAAGTTCCAGGCGTACTTCCAGAACCCCGAACTTTTCTTCAAAGCCTTCCCCGAAGAAGGTAAAGAGACGGACCCGGAGGATGCCTCTCTGGAGATTACGAAAGACGAACTCCAAGACTTAGACGAACTACTCTCAAGTTTCGGAGAAGTAGAACTTAGAGATCCGCAGTTAGAGGAGTGGACCTAGTGAGTATTTTTGAGAATGACGAAGTAAGCGTCTTAGCGCGTCTCGAGTTCGGAGCGGACGATTCGAAGGAGGAACTCCGCGTTATCCAAACCGAAGTCCAGGAACTCTCGGACAAGTTTAGCATCCTCTCCCGCTACTCTAACGAGTGGAAAGATGTCCTCAACCCCATCTCAAACTTCTACGGTGAAGTTGCCCACAAACTCGAGAAGAGTCTCGACAACCAAAGGGACCTCGCTGAGTACCAGAAACTCCTCAACGAAGGAGTACAGAAGTATAACGAGCAACTCGAGAAGAGAAGAGACCTCGAATACGAGATCATCAACCAGCGAGAGCGGGCTTTACCTGAGACGAGTTACTCCTCTGCCCCTCCACCCTCTAAACCTCCCGTAGACACCGATACTCTCCCGACCCCTCCGGAGGAACCCGAAAGACCTTCACGTCCTTCTAGACCTGAGCCTCCCTCAGGGGGCGGACTCTCATTCAGTGACTTAGGCAAGCTCAAGAACGCTGGCCAAGCGGCTTTGAGAGGTAGAGGAGTAGACGGTTTAGCGAATGTCCTCTCAAAGTCGGGTGGCTTCCTCGGAGAACTCGGCTCAGGCCTTGCGGCCGCTGGTCCCTGGATCGCTGGAGCAACCGCTGTTATTGGTGGAATCTATGAGGGTGTCAACACATACGCCGACTACCAGAAGGAAGGCCAAAAGAGAGGCCTCTCAGGTGGGGATGCGGCTCTCTTCAAAGTCCAGCAAGACGCCGAAATTAAGGCTTTAGCACTTGACCCCTGGATTAGCACTGAGCAGGCACGTCAACTCGTCATGGCTGGACTCAACACGGGTGCTAAAGGCGACAACTACGACAAAATCACCGACTTCTTGACTGAGAATCTTCGTGACATGAATGTTTCGGTTAGCAAGTCGATGCAACTCATGAAGGCATCGGTTCAAGAAGGCTCGATGTCTATCGAGAACTTGAGTGCTACGATGAAGAACATCAGAGCTGACGTGGGAGCTCGAGAGGGTGACCAGGAAGCCGCACTCTCTCGTGCACAATCCGCCGCCGAAACCGCTGGTAAGGTGGGTTTGAACGCCGATGCTACCTCCGCTCTCATGGAGGCCTCGGGGAATATGCTTGGAGGAGCCGAGGTTTCGGAGGAGAAGAGGACTAAGTTCTCCAACGCTCTCCTCTCAATCGGTGGAGATGACCCCTACACCTCTATGATCTATAGTCAAATCGCGGCTCGTAGAGGTATTGACGTTTCGCAGGTCACCGAATTGTCTTCCGAAGAGTTCGTCCCCGAGTACTTCACTGCGGTCGGAGAATACCTCAAGTCCATGGAAGGTTCTAACCCGCATGAGACCTACGAGATCGCCAAATCAGCGATTCCGGCGGTCAAAAACATGTCTTTCCAGGAGTTCCAAGACTTCTACAACACTTTCACTGACCCCGAGAAGACCAAACAAGCCGTTGGTATGGACGAGGTCACCTCGAGGAACAAAGCTCAAGCGGTTGATGCTAAGGACATGGACAAGAGTAAGTCGGGTGGGGCGATCGCCGGACAAGGCCTCAAGATCCACAGCGACACCGATGCATGGTACAACATGTTCGGTACGGACAATGACGTAGTGACCAACTGGGGTATGGAGGGTGACGAGACTGGTGCCATCCTCGGAGCGGCATACGACTCTGGAAGCCTAAGCCAGGTCGTGTGGAAAGACTCTCAAGGCAACGAGCATACGCTTCAAGAGTACTACGATGCTTTGAAGGAGGAGCAAAGAATTGGGGCGTCAGGTACTGATGCCGCTCTCACGAAGGCGCAAAACTTCCACGAAAAACACGCCTGGATGGACGACCTCGATACGGCGGATGAAGCCAACAAGATGACTTGGGGTGTCAAGACCGCTACGGGTGAAGTCAACTACAACTCCGGCTTGGGTCTCGCGCAGATCGTGAACTCGGCTAAGAACGGCGTCTCTCCCCAGGACCTCATTAGTGGAACCGCTGGAAAGTCTTCCACCGAAATCACGCTCTCTCCCGAGGCAAGACGCTGGTTCTCGATCAATGATCCCGAGGGTGGAACCCCGGACGAGAAGAGAACCCGAGAGGGCAACTCCCCCTCCAACGACCCGAAGTCGAAGAGAGGTGACTAATGACCACGACACTTTCGGCACCTGGAGGACCGGGCGGGTTCACTTTCCCGTTTGACCCCGACGCTTTCACCTGGAGGTATTCGCAGAAGACGACTTCGCAGGATACGCTGGGTGGAAGAGTAGTCCAACTCTTAGGCATCTCCATCACTGGTCTAACGCTTCAAACCCACTTGAGGTCACGGGAGGAGTTTCACCGCTTCATCCGTTTCGTGAGAGACCTCATTGCCTGGCAAACCGATGACCTCGAAGAGAAGAGAACGGCGCGTCTTTTCTACTCGAAGAGGAATTGGAGCTTCTCGGTCTACATCCAGAGCCTCAACATCTCTGATAGCCTCGAGAACGTGACTTTCCCCGTCTCTTTGACTTTCGCAGTCGCCGAAGACGAAGACCTCACCCCGGTTCTCAGCGAACTCAAAACCGAGGCGTTGACGAAGATCCAGGACGGAGTCGGGTATGTCGCCGAAAACTACTCGAGTCCTGAAACGGACTACAACAAAGAACACGCCGATGAAGCGCTCCACTACGAATATGATGAGAGTGCCAACAACGGAGCGTCCGGAGGTTCGGCTACCGCAACAGGTTCGGCGGCAAGCATCATCGAGTTCGCAAGAAACGCTCTCGGAACTCCGTACGTTTGGGGTGGTGAGTCTTCGGCTGGATATGACTGCTCTGGACTCACTCAAGCGTCTTACCGCTCTCAAGGCAAGACGCTCCCTCGAACAGCCGCCCAACAATACCAAGCAACTACGTCAGCTAAGATCCCTTATAGTCAAGCCCAACCCGGTGACCTTCTCTTCTGGGGAGGCTCAGGTGGAGTCTACCACGTCGCAATCTACACGGGTAACGGACGAATGATCCACGCCCCTGTCCCCGGCGACGTCGTCAAAGAAGTACCCGTCTATTTCTCGAACATGATGCCTTACGTAGGGAGAATGTAATGCTTATCCCAAACTTCCCCGTCTCTGCTCCCGTGAAACTCCCCGTGAAGGAGGACTACTCCGCGGGTGGATTCGCTTTCTCAGTCAAAGAAGGCCTCTACCCTCTCCCCGATAGAGGCACAGAGGACCTCCAACTCCCCGACATTGTAGGCTTCAATGAGTAAGGCATACTTCTCTTGCGCAGGTCAATCGATCTCGGTGGTAGTCGTAGGGTACTCGACCTCTCTCGGGACTCAACTTCTCGGCTCGCAGTTGAGAGACTCAAGGCAAAACTACCCGGTTAGAGCTCGTCAAGGTTCACTCTCCCTCAAACTCCAGATGAGGGGCTATGAGGAGCAAGTCTCTTTGGCGGACTTCTTCCGAGGGAGTCATCTTCTCTCCGCAGCTCGAGTCGACCCTCTGGTGAGATTCACCTACCCGGAACTCGGGATGGATTACTTGGGCTACATCCCTGATATTCCCGCTGGATTGACGACTGGAAACTTCTTTCCAACCATCACAGTCACCATGTCTCTCGCCTCCGACCTCCTCATGGGAAGAACCTACACGTCTTCTTGGGGTACTTCGTGGGACAAAGTCACTGGAGGTAAGGTCAACATCGACCGGTTGAGGCAAAAGGACGCTTCCAAGAAGTCGTCAAGTAAAGACAAAGCCCTAGAAAATAATCCACCTGAGAAACCGCCGGCCTACTTGAAGGACTGGGAGTAATGTCCGAGAAAACACTAGTCTACGCACCCGAGGTGCAAGTCATTGTCCAGCCGAGACAACACCCGGGAGAAGAGCTTGACATCTCGAGTGACGTCATCTCTGGCTCCGTATCGCGTTCTATAGACTCGGTCTCCCACGGGTCTATCGTACTCAACAACCGTAGAGGGCGCTACACTGGTGGTGGCTACCAGATCGAGAGAATGGACCGCATCACCGTCTCTCTCAAGAAGAATAGTTCGTGGTATCGTGTCCTCACCGGATACGCCACTAAAGTCCCGCTTGTCTCACTCTACCCGTCGACTTGCACGATCGACTTCCAGTGCTCTCTCAAGCGTCTTCTCAACACCTACTGGGACCCCGGCCTTCCAGCTTCACTCAACCTCCTCAAACCCGACAATGATGAAGTCGACAAGGGTGCGGCAGGTATCCTCCAGCGCCTTCTAGTAGACGTTGCGGGATGGAGTCAACCTGAGATTCTCATCTCTGAGATTCCGGAGAGACTCACGAAACTTGCCACCGAGTACGCCGAAGACTACTCCCAGGAAGAACTCATGGAGCAAGTCTTCAAACTTCTCGGAGTCAAGGGTAGTGTCGGGTCGGATCAAGGGACTGTGACCGGATCTTCGGCCGATGTTGACCTTTTCTTGAAAGGTCTCCGCGAGAGAGAATCGAACGGAAACTACACGATCAAGACCTCGATGGCCAACTCGGATGCCTCGGGTGCATACCAGTACATCACTACTACGTGGAACAACTACAAAGGCTACTCGGAGGCCTACCTCGCTCCTCCCACTGTCCAGGATGAGAGAGCTCGAGCCGATGCTTTAGCCGCTTTCGGCACGTACGGCGATTGGCAAAAGGTTGCGGCCCACCACATCTACCCTGCGTGGGCGGATGACAAGAACAAGTGGAACCAAAACGTCCCCAACAACCCTCTCACGATGTGGGACTACGTTAACGCCGTATGCAAGTACATGGCCTCCGGAGGCTCGTCTGGGGACAACAAAACTTCTTCGGCCTCCGGTGGAACTTCCTCCGAGACGCTTATTTGGCCGTGTGAAGGGACTCCGACCATCGAAGTCAAGTTCGGCGCTGGCAAGACAGGTGTAGTCATCACTTCGCCGAGCATGTCTTCGGACGGCGTCAAGGCGGCTTTGTCAGGTAAAGTGACCAACGTAACCGACAAGCAGGTCATCGTCCAATCCTACGATAGTAAGATGACCTATAGCGGACTCACGGAGGTCTCAGTCCAGAAAGACCAAATCGTCCCTCAAGGCACCGTCTTAGGCAAGGCGGAGAGACTCACCTTCAAGATTTGGTGGAATGGGAAGTTCCTCGATCCTCAAGACCAGGTGGGTAAAGCCTACGACGTTACTACGGGTGACCAAACATCCGGAGGAGGAACTACTTCTCAGGGTGCGTCTAAGAACCGAGTGAATGAACTCCTCTTCTCGCATCGTTTCGGAAACTTCCGTGCGGATGCTCTCTCCCTGGCACTCAAGGGCGATAAAGCCATCGTCAACGATCAACCTCTCTTCAAGTCGATCAAGCAATTTACGGCCGCTTCCTTAAGGTCCTTCATGTCCGGACCCAACGGAGAATTCGTAGCGTTCTTCCCGGACCCGTTCGGGCTCTACGGGACTAAAGCGAAACTCTACCTGGAAGACGTCGAGATTCTCGACTTTGGCATCGACGTTAGTGACGATCCCATCACCACACACGTCTTCACTTTCGGCTCCCGAACCGGAGACGGCTCGTCTATTAGCACTGGTGACCTCCTGGGTGGAAACACTATCTCACTCGAGAACGACTTCGTAAGGGAACTGGTCGTCAAAGGAAGCCCCCTCCCAGGTGTCTCGGACGAGGATTGGCCAAGCGTCTTCATGAAGCGTTTCGGCAAGCGTCCTCTTAGAAACGACGTCCCAAACGTCAAGAGTGGACCCTTCGAGTGGTTTATCTCGCTTCAAACCTTCATGCAAAAGTGGTCCGAGCAATACAACACTCGAGTGAGGTTCACCTTCATGCCGGAACTCTACCCAGGCATGAGAGTCTACGTGAAGTCTTACGGAGTGCAAGTCTACGTCCAAGCGGTGACCCATACGTTTAGTTACGAGAGTGGATTCTCGACTTCGGCAACCATCAATTCTCCTTCCGTGGTTGGAGACACCTCCATCGACGGGTTGACTTCGGGGGCTGACTAAAGAACACACCCTCCTACGGTCCTTCTAAATAAGAGGACCTAGTTCTCCTTGTACACTTCGTTCTACAAAAGAAAAACTACCCCAGTCAAAGAACCTCTAAGAGTAAAGAAGGAGTGAGATGACCAGATCGCTGAGAATTACGGACGGAGACCTCACAGTGACTCCGTCCGGAGTGAGTCTCGTGTCGAAAACCGAGAAGCTAAGACAAGACCTCTCCCTCTGGCTCCGTGAAGTCTTCGGCATCGACCGGTTCCACCCCTACTACGGGTCGACTTTAGACTCGTACGTAGGCCAGGCAATGAGACCGCAGGAGATCGCCTTCCTGAAAAGCGAGGTAGTGAGAGTTCTTCAAAACTACCAGAAGGTCCAGCAACTCGGGGTGAGGGAAAATCCCTCACTCTACTCTCCTGAAGAAGTGCTCGCCGAGGTCATTTCGGTGAACCCCCACTCGAACTACGATTCCCTCAAAGTCGACATTGTCTTCCGAAACGGAGCGGGTCAAATCAACACGGTGAAAGCAGGCACGAAATGAGAACCCCGGAGCAAGTCTCTAAAGACATCCGAGACTACTTGAAAGTAACCGATCCCTCCATCTCGGCCGAGATTGGTACGCCTGAGCGTAAGATCATCGACGCGGTCTCCGAAGTGGTCTCAAACGCCTACCTCGACACAGCGGTTTCCACCACCTCCTGGGACATCGACGCCAAGACGGGTATTGAACTCGAGCAACTCGTCGGACTCTTCGGCTTCGGACGTCTCCAGGGTAAGAGAGCCTCCGGAGTATGCACCTTCACACTTAAAACTCCGGCCACGAACACGGTGGTGATCCCGGCAGGGACCGTCGTCTTCGTCCCCGAAACGGACACGGCGCCTCGAATCAACTACCAGGTCACCGTCCCCGCCTTCATCAACCGAAACGAAAACACCACAGAGCTCCACGTTGAATGCTCCGTGGTTGGTACGGTTGGCAACACTCCCGCCAAAACGGTCGTAGGCTACTCTACTTCTCTTGGTGTCGGAACCCTCGTCAACGCCAATTCGTTTACTGGAGGAGTTGACCCCGAAACCGATTCGGAGCTTAGAGCGCGTTTCCGCAACACTTTCCTACGCTCACTTGTAGGGACGGAGGATTTCTACGAGGCTCTCATCGAGCAACTCCAAAAAGTGACGAAGGTCAAGGTTGTAGGCCCCATTTCACGTCGTGAAGTGCAACTCCAAATGCAAAACCAACGCGTTGAGGTACCTCGAATCGACACGAAGTACATTTGGCCTCTTGGAGACTACATCAAGACAGATGAAGGGCACCTCACTCGTGGAGTCCACTACAACCCCGAGTACAAAGTGCCTCTTATCATTCATGCGATCAGCGAGCAACTCTTCCCGACCGGTACGACTTTCTCTCTCTCCTACGAGTACGTCTCCACTAAGTCGCGTAACGATCCGGCCAAAAACGTCACGAACAAGGTGGACGTCTTTGTAGAAGGCCGCGATCCGGTTTCCGTACTCGACATCACTTCGGTCAACGAGACGTCGAAGTTCACGTCTGACGAAAGTGACCTCCTCAACGTCAAAAACTTCGTGAGACTCGGCACTAACACGAATCCGAAGGTGGGCTCACTCTTCTCTAGACTAGGCCACGCCCCGATTCTCTCCCTTCCGTCGACGATTGAGGTAGCTTCCAAGGAATACAAGCTTGGAACCCACTTTTATCCCGTAGTGTCTACGACGGTTGAGAGAGGTTCATCGCTTGAAATCTGCGGAATCGAGTGGCTCAACCCGCCTCTCGCTGGGAGCATCTTCAACGTCGAGTACGTCTATGATAGAACCCCGGAGTTGGCCGGAGCGCTTCTAGACCAAAACAGGCAAATCACGACTGACGTCTTAGTCCACGCTGCGCAATATCGTAGTCTTAGAGCGAACGCTTTCATCATCTACGAGACCGGATATGATACTAGAACAGTCGACGCCTCTATCAAGAAAGCTTTGACGGATTGGGCGTCCAAGATCCAGTTCGGCGATTGGATCCAACTATCCGACATTGAGCATTGCATTCACGGAGTGGTCGGAGTAGACGCCGTGAGGATTCCACGCGCTTCGGATGGCGTACAAAACTACGGTGTCCAAAGCCTCTTCGGAGACAAGACGACGATCCAGACCTTCACTTTCGACTTCAAGCTTGAAGATGATGAGTTGCCACGATTCGACGACTTTAGCTTCACGCGTAAGTCTACGAACACGTTCGGAGAGCAGTGATGTCTAACACGCTTCCCTTACCCTACTTCCCTCCCAAGGGTACCCAAAAGCTCATGGACCACTTCGATGAGAACGTGTACTCTAGAAGTGAGAGGAGTCACCTCTACCGTTTCCTGGAGGCACTCTCGGGGAGTGCCGGAGCCGGAGACTTAAATCGTCAAAGCCTTCTCTTGAGGCTTCAAGCTTCGGTTGAGAGTTTGCAATTCCGTGACATCGATGGACTCTTCTCCAACCTCTTTCGACTCAACCGCCTCCCGGAGGAGTCGTATAGCTTCAACCCTACCACTGATAGCTTGACGTCCGACCAGTGGGATGAGGTCAAGGTCAAGGACGAGAAGTACAAGAACCGCTCCGTGAAGTTCCTAGAGGCATGCACTGTAGCGAGTACGGTTGAAGGCTTCCGACTCGTATGCGAAGCGATTCTCGGAGTCTCGGCTGACATTTTCGAAGTGTGGAGGTATGCGAAGAACCCCACAATTTCGGGAGATTTAGGTAGGGCGGCAACTCTAAACGGAACAGGACGCTTCATCAACGAAGTCGTCGTTACACCTCACAAAGTCAACTTGAGCAGCGAAGAGACCGCGAAACTCCTACGCTTCCTCGACCTCGTAAAACCTCAGGATAGCATCGTCACCGTAGACCCTCGAGGCCTCTCGGTGCATAAAGAGATCACCCCCGGTGGAGTGGGGGCAACCGACTCGTACTTCGAAGTGCAAAGATTCGTCACAGGCGTCCCCGACTTAGCCTCCATCCCGGAACCCGAGTACCTGGCGGAGGAAGTTTGGGACCAGCGAAATTGGCTCTCGTCGGATCGAAAGAAGGAGTCCCCGACCACCGCACTCAACTCAACCCAGGAGTTCTCTCTCGTCTATAGACAAGTGAAAGTCCAGGGACGACTCGGAGGCACCGGCATTACGCGTATTTCATACCAGAGCCAAAAGACTCCGGAGTCGGAGAGAGTCAAGGAGTCTAGTTACCAGGTTGAGGCCCCTATCCAGAAATGGACGGAGTGGCTCCCGGTTCCTAAAGCCGACTCGCCTGACAACTATCCCGGTGGAAAGTTCGGTGTGACCCCCTTCGCTCCACCCGCCAAAACCCAAAACGGCGATACCTACTCGTTCAAGTACTCTTCGCAAGCCGAATTCTTCGAGGACTTCAAGACTCAAATAGAGGAACAAAACGGAGAGTTCCTCGGAGAAACGGCGTATCGACTTCCGATCTCGAATGAGGTTGCACAGAAAGAGTACTCGCCTGGCGACTCTCTGGCCACCGAAGAACTACTAAGCTCTAGAACAACCACTCCGTGGTTTAGAGGAGGAGAAGAGTAATGTCCGGACTCCGCGTAGATGGTCTCCCGTATTGGCTTGTTGAGAAGCAAAAAAGCGAGAGTACGAACGACGAGAAACCGAAAACCGATGGATGGCTCTCTCATCCTCGCAAGAGAAGTGACGAAACCGCCGAGATTCTCCAATACGACTTCAACACTCCGTCCTCTATCGGGGTGATTTCGTTTGAAGTGAAACTTGTCTCCTCCACTCTCACCTTCTACTACACCAATAGAGGTGGGAAGAGACTCCCTGTCCTGGACAAAAACGGAGTAGTCCTCCAGGTGCAAGTAGGTGAGGGCGAGGGCTTCATCCAAGTCTCGAAGGAAGTCTACCCGATCGTCGCCACCTCCTTCGAGATCCACGCTGTGAGACGCGTTGAAAACGGAGAGAACCCCGATGAACTCGTCCAGTTGGGGTTGAAGAACATCGAGATCAAGAGACGAGTCTATACGAGACGAGATGCCTCAAGTGGAATCCCAGACACGAAGGACTCTCTCGGCAACTTCGTCACCCACGTGGTCAAAGACTGGGACGCAAACAAGGCCGTAGACGACAACGAGACCACTTTCTGGAAGTCGGCGCCTCAACCCTCCCCCGAAGCGGTGACAGGCCTCTACGTCGACTGTCGAGACAAAGAAGGCAAAAGTCAGGTAATCGATCGTCTCTGGATTGACCCGGTCTACTCCGGTCAGCAACTCAATCTCTACTACTCGACCTTCCAACCCACAGGGTCTTTTAGACTAGACGAAACGGCCTTCTCGCCCAAGACCTTGACAGGCACCCGGAGTGAGTCGGGGCTTTACGATGCGGGGGTTACTCTCGACTCTCGCAAGCTCGGAATCACTTCTAAGAACCAGCAGTTTTGGGTCGCCGGCTCTTTCGAGAAAGATAGTAACTCAACCGATACTGTGACACTCTTCTCTATCCCCGGACTCTCTTTCACCTCGACTCCGAACAGAGAGTTTAGGCTTAACCAGGGGAGTTCCTCCTCTATCGTACAGACGCCAGGACTCAAGTTTGACAAGCCTGTCTTCTGGAGTATCTCTAAGAGCACTGACGGCCTCGTTACAATACGAGTTCGAAATGTGGGTGGGGCAAGTGTACAAAACACCGCCTCAATCTCAAAAGAAGTCGAGTGGGGAGATGTTACGCAAAGAGCTCCCCAAGCGACTCTTCGCTATTTCATCATCAAACTCGGAGAGGAGTTGAGTGATTCTTCTTGGGAGTCACTCTCCACGGACCCTGAGTCATATTGGTTCCCGGCTCCGGTCATTGAGTCGAAGGACGGTGGGGTGCCTGAAACTTCTCTCATGAATACGGTTTTGGCGGTCGATTGGGCGAAGGAAGACACTCCCCGTGGTGGTATGGACTCCTCCTTTTTCTCGTCACTCGTGTGGACTCCTATTTGGGCCGACTATGTACTTCACAAGGGATGGTACTTCTTCCCTCAACCGAGACTCATGACTTTCCTCAAGCTTGAGATCACTAACCTCACCGAGGAGCCCTACCCTATTTGGGAGCCGGGCATCGAAACCTCCTATGCTACCTTCCCTATCGACGTCAAGAAGACAGCTCGAGAGATTGCTACGGCTTACAAAACCACAAATACCACAATCATTGACACAACTACTACAACCAACACGAAGACCTACACTGACGGGTCACTCTCAAATGACACTACGACGATTGAGAAGAGTCAATCTTCGAGTTCTACGTCTTCCCGTGGACGCACTCGGAAGAGAAGCAATTATGACCTCGAAATCGAGGTTGGTAAGAGGACAATTTCGAATACACCGGTCTACTTCGATAAGAAGTATCCGATCTCTTGGACTACGGAGAAGGCGTCTTCGGTAGTCTACCGTGGAAGTCATGCTCAAAAGTCGACCTCTCACCGCACTTCCGAGAGTGAGCGTACCTACACTACGGGTGGTGTGAAGTGGGTTGCTCAAGCACGATACTACACTGTGGTTCGAGGCGACTATCTCATCAAGATCGCTTCCCGTTACGGAGTCAACTGGCAAGACATCTACCGAGCGAACCAGAGCCTCATCGACAGTGACTACCGCGTCAATCTTCTCCCAAGACGTTACCCCGGTTGGTGGATCTTCCCTGGCCAACAACTTCGCATCCCAGGTGAGGATCTCGTCCAGGTTGACACGACCGAGACTCACGTCGAGAGGAAGAAGTCGAATATCGGTGTCTCAACCGTGACGACCTACAACACTGACGTCACCAAAGAGACCACTACACTAACTACTCGAGAGAGGTTTACCACCACCTCTGTACACCGTTACGACATCAAGACTGTCAAGAGGGACGTTGAACTCGGCTACTTCGCTGGAATCAAGGAGCTCAAAGTTTTTAGAGCAGATTGGCTTTCGAACGCCGATCTCGATGTCTACCGCGTAGAGGACTACTCGACTGGAGAGTTTACGCTTAGTGGATGCAAGAAGGGTGAAGGAGTTGTAACAGCTACTCAGGCCGGAGCAACTATCGTCTCGGAAGTCTTCCCGTCGATCTCAAGATATACTCAAGTAGGTCTTCAAGTCATTGACCGTCCCGATAGAAGACACTTGCTTCTTGACGAGGGTAGTCTCTCTATGAACTTCGGCCGTCTTTCAGTCAAGTCCACCTCTCCCACCCTTAGTGCTATTCCGTCTGGAGAGGGGTTCTTCCGCGCTAAGGTGAAAGTCTACTCTCTCGAGCCTGGAACTGAGTACAAACTCTCCTACGGGACTTCGACTGTATCGTTCACTAGTGTCGCTTCAAACGCCTGGGAAGAGTTTGAGACCACCTACCTTGTGAAGAAGCCTAACACCTCTCTCAAGCTTACTTCAACTTCCACTCTTCCCTTCTACACCTCGTCTGTTGAAGTCTTCGAGAGAACGATCAAGTACGAACTCTCAAACGATGAGGGGACTACTTATCTCGACGCCACGAACGCTATCCTCGACCCGAACTCTCGACTTGTCTTCCCCCAACTCGGTAACAAGATGAAGCTCAAAGTCACCATGATGAGCGATACGGACTATGTGTACTCGTGCGAACTTACTCCACACTACGAAGTTGAACGGTAGTCAAGTTGACCTTTTATAGGTTTTCCTATAAAATATAGGTATGAATACAACGAAAGTCTTCACGAGTATGGAAGAGCTCCAAAACCTCCTCCACGACTCGGACTCAAAGAAGACCGCTGTGATCCTCCCCGGAAAGGGTGACTTCCCTAAACAGCAAAAGGTCTTCATCGAGAAGTTCTCACTTATTAGCCAAAAGAAACTTCCCTTAGAGGTCATTCCGGTGCAAGGAAGTCTCCACGTCTTCTTCAAGAACCCTTTCGATAACCCCGAAGACGTCAGTGAAGAACTCAACAAGGTAGGCCTAGACGTCCTCTTATCTCAGGAAAGCATCAACCTCTACCGGGAACTCCAGGCCTACACCAACCCTCTCGACATTCCCGGACTCACTCTCAAAAGAGGACAAGAGGGGAGTTCACTCTTCCCCTACCAAACCCTGGCACTCAACCTGGCTTTGGAGAGAAAGAAGTCGGGTGACCCGTTCTACTTCTTCAACATGGGAACAGGAACGGGTAAGTCGGTGGTTGCCGCGGCCGGATCGCAGTACCTCATCAACCAAGGCGAAGTCGACTTAGTCCTCTTCTTCACTCTTCGAACCGTGAAGCCTGAGATTAGGAGACTCTACGAGACTTCTACGACGCTTTCTCCTTGCATCCCGGATCGAGACAAGGCGACGAGAAAGCGCTTCTACGATCTCAACGAGCATTTCAACGTCTACATTCTCAACTATGAGAAGGCTCGCAGGTCGGTCGACTTTGAGCTCCTCAAGAACCTCATCGAAGGGAAGCGAGTTCTCTTCGTACTAGACGAGGTCCAGAAGGTGGTGAACGGGAACCAGGCACGTGAAGGCCTCCAGTCACTTTTCAAGGCTTGTACGCCCGTAATTTGGCCTATGACGGCGTCCGTGGTAGGCAACTCCGCAGAACGCTACTTCAAAGTCTTCCAGTGGTCGAAGAAGAACCCATTCGGAACCTTGAAGGACTTCCGCAAAGACTATCTCGACCACGTTGAGAAGAGAACATACAAGGTCCGACTCCGTACAGGTCGCATCATCGAGCAGGAGAACCGCAAGTACATCTATAGCCTAGACAAAGTGCGTTTGGCCCCGAGAAGGGTACTCCCCTACTCTCTCGCCATCCGAAAGTCCGATCCAGGCGTCCGCGAGTACTTCAAAGAGATGTCATTCCAAGCAATTCCTCTCCAACTCTCGAAGGAAGATCGTGAACTCTACGACTACCTCGAAGACCTGTGGCTTGAAGACGATCGCCGTTACGATGGTAAGTCGGTTCGTACACTCGAGTTCTTCCGTCTTCTCCGCTACTCTTGCCTAACAGGTGAGTCACTCTTGAAGACGACTTCGGAACTCGCTCTTGAACTTCCTCCGAAACTCCTCAAGAAGCTTTCGGCGTCTACTTCGACAAAGCTTGAGCGGGTTTTAGATGACGTGGAATCGATTGTTGAGGGTGGAGACAAGGTCATCGTCTTCACGCACTGGACGAACTTGAGTCTCAAGATCATCTCGCGTGAAATGAAGTCTCGTGGAATCAACCACGCACTCCACTACGGTGGCCAGACGACTCTCCAAAACGAGGAGGCCAAAAAGAGGTTCAAGACAACCAGTGAATGCAATGTTCTTCTATCCTCAGACGCGGGATCGCATGGAATGAACATGCCGGAAGCACGAGTCGTCATCAACTTCGATTGCCCTTACGACTACGATACACTCATGCAGAGGAATGATAGAATCGACAGGGCCGACACTTTCCTGGATGGACTCGAATCGCGTCTCTACTACTACGAAGACACGGTTGAAGAGTACATTTGGGGAGTCAACAACGAAAGACGCCTTCTTTCCTCCTCACTTCAAGGCACTCAAGAGTCTTTCTCTCGTTCGTCTTCTATGACGGAGGAAGCGTTTGGACTCGACTTCCTCAAGGAGCTCAAGAAGAAGAAACTCTTCAAGAAGTCGAAGGAAGACAAAGCCTGATTGTACTTTTCACCCATACACCCTTTGCGTCAACGACGATGTGGAGGGTGGATTTCTTTGTCCTCTACGCGAGTCTCACGCCAAAACCCACCCCCTACTCGCCAAAACCCGCTTCTCCACTCACCCTCTCTCGAAACCCCTTCACTTCTCTACGGTTATTGTAAAGATTGTGTGACATTAGTAATCAAAGATTACAATACTCATACCCTATCGGGTATTCGTAAGCGAAGACTCAAAGAGTCTTCTTCTCAGACTACGTCTTCGAAGAATTCTCTTTCTCATCTTCTGGTTTGGTCACTACGCTCCCGCCCTCGCGAGGCTCAGGCGATCGCTCTGACCAAACCGAGACACACTCTCCGAGAGTGTCTTTGCTGCGAAGCTATAACAATGTTCTTTCTTAATGTCATACAACCTTTGGCATTTTCTCTTGAGTTTCCGGGAGTTTCTAAGCAATTTGGAGCAATTTTCGTTTTGCAGTTGTTTTCTTCGAAGAGAACCTATATACTTTATGCATAGGGAGTAAAGGGCCTCCCTCTTGCTACTAAGCAAGGTTAGCCCCTTACTTCTGTCCCTTCCGGGGGTGGTCTTCTTTTCCTTGTAGGGAAGGCCACCATTCCTGATCCGGAGGGGACGGACGTAGGGAGCTAACGTCAAAGACTAAGTGTTAGTCTTCTATTCCCGTCCCTCCGGGGTAGTTCTCCTTTTGATCGCTTTCGGGGGTACTACCGTCCTTCCGGAGGGGCGGAAATAGAAGCCTAACGCTTCTATAAGAAAGCGGTCGAGATGGCTACACAACTTTTAGATACCTTCCTCAACAAAGTCGTCGAGGACGTGTACATGACTTACATTCTTCTAGGCAAGAGTCTCACGAGCTGGAAGAACAAAGGCAACACGGTTGAGGCCTACTTCAAGAAGAAGCTTTCCGAGTTCACCGAGAAGGACAACGTCGAACTCAATGAGATTCTCGTAGCCGTCGAGTTCTACCGCGTCTTCTTCACTGAGAACGTATCGAAGTACGGTCTAGAAGGCGCTATTCAACTCTTCAAGACCCGTCTCAAGCGTCATTTGACCTACAAAGGGAACCTTCGAACTGTCTACGTTGGTAGGAAGCTCGAAGAAGTCACTCGCATCCCTACGCCTCACGTGAAGATCCAGGATGTCCGTGCTTGGGTGAACAACCTCTGGTTCGAAGGCGTGAAGATCAACCCCGAGGTCTTCCAAGAGAGAGCACTCACCCAGAATACTACTCCCCTCTTCCTCCCCAAGGGATGGATGGAGGACGTTGTCTCTAATTGCTACAATGGAGACCCTAGGAAGAGGGGAGTTCAATCCTTCCTCGGTCTTCAAATCTGGATCGAGCTTTCTAAGAGTGTCACGGAACTCGGCTTCTTCTCACTCGAGAGACTCACTGAGAAACTCGACAAGACCAAGAGCACGGTTTGGTCCACTCACAATTACGTGAAGTCTCTTGATCTCATCATGCTTGACCCCTTCTATCGTAGTATTATCCAGTGGGGCGACAAGGAGAGGACCTGGGGTCGCATTGATTTGAGCCTCGTAGAGAAGGAACTCTTCCCGAATTGCCTTCTCGAGTTTGACCACATCAACGGACGTTGCCCGTCTGGAGCGTTGCAGGCCATTTCGCTCTACCCCTTCTTCAAGAAACTCATCACGAAGAAGGGTCATGGTTGGGTTCTCGGGAGTTACTCCGTCCGCCAGGAGTGTTTCTGGAAGAAGAGAATGAAAGGCGAGCCGTATCGTTCCGAGTGGCTTGAGCCGGTTCGATCCGGTTGCGAATACCTCGAGAAGAACCACATTCTTCACCCCTATCTAGGGACTATCGAGTGGAGAAGCGGCCTTCCTGACGGAGCTTTCCACCACTCTTCCCATGCTTCTCATTCGCAGTGGTTCGTCTTCACCTTTGCCCCGACCACGACTCCCGCCGCAGAGCTCTATGCCGCCTTCTCGAGGCAAAACGATTCGATGCTCGAAGCTTACCGGGTCTATTGCAGGACAGGCGAGGTTCCTGAGACGGTTGAGGACTTCTCTCCTCGAGTCACTGGCAAGGAGTACCACTGCGCTGGAAGGAGAATGTTTGTATCTTCTGGACCCCTCACTCGTAGACCCCTCCACCCCAGTAGTATTAAGGAGAGACTTCGCTCTATCGGGTTGGATTACCGAACTTCGACGAAGAAAGAGTCACGGTGTCCAAAGCGTTGGTTTGACTATTTCGACAGGTTATCGGCTCAAGTACCAGGAGGACTTTCTCCAGAACCTCGCAGTATCTTTAGAGATAGTCGATCCTTCTCCCTCCGAGGCGATCTTCTTCCGACTTCTTGGACTTGTTCAGTTCCGAGCGGACCTCGTCTCACCTGCACGAATGGGCGAGTCACAAACGATCGTCTCAGGGAACCTAACTTCTCCGATCGAAGAGTTCTGGACCGAGACCATGTCCCCTCGGAGGATCGACATGTACCGAGAGAGAACTTCCCTCGTTTTGGAGAGTTTGGCCAACCGCTATACCAGGTACGGGATAGTGAAGCCCCTGACGTAGAACGCTACCAGTACGACGCTCACGGTCTTCTCCTCCGTGACTCCTACTACATCAAGGAGAAGTCGATTTCTCGTGACGTTGTTGACCGTCTCGAGTTCAACGGTTTGACCTCCTCCTCGTCCGAGTTCGAGCCTAGCGAAGAGTGTAGTACATTTGACACCGCTGTTAAGCAACAGGTTAGCATTACTTCCGGGTACGGCTTCCTCCACACTCGTACCGGTGGGGCTTACGGCCCCTACGACAGCCAGGCACTCGGCTTAGGCAAGAGGCAAAACCTCGCTTCCGTTGTCTTCTCTGAGGACCCCAGCAAGGAGCAGCGAAACCTCACTAGAACTCGCGCCTCTCGCAACGGTCTTCCGGCCACGATCGACTTCAAACTTCCTGTCGATCCGCTCGGCCCCGACAAGGAACTCGAGAGGGTTAGTGAAGAAGCACAACTCTTCCGCGATGAAGTTGACCCGAGAAAGACGTTCGTAATGTTCGCTGATGAGAACGAGAGACATTGCCGAGAACTCATCGTCCAGGGGCGCAAGTACGTTTCCGAGATTGATGCGGATAGGTACGAAGAGCCCGACGATGAGTTCCGCGATTGGGCGGGCTACACAGTGACAGGTCCCGGTGGACGTGTTCTCGAGGAAGGCCACTTCAAGAAGATCATGACTCACGATGGTGAGGCTTTCGTCGAAGTCGGCGAAAAGAAGTACGTGCGTCCTACAAACTACGGTATCTACGAGGAGTTCTAATGATTTCTGAGAAGTTCCTGAGAGAGAACGGTGCAATGTCGAGAAGGGAGGTTGACTCCTTCTATCGCTTCCTCCTCGATGAGGGTGATACTTTCGAAGTCGAGCTCTTCTCTCAACTCTTCACCGGAATCGCACAGTGGACCCCGGACGAAGACGCCGATAAGGTCTTCCTGGATAGTTACGAGAAGGCTTTTGAAAAGTTTCGTGTCCGCGGGTCTATCACTACCGATCAAGGTGCACCTTTCCGGATGCTTCATCTCGCCATCTCTGGTGTCAAGAACGGCGTAGAGTTCTTCAAAGCGCTCTCGTTCTACTACCGGGCAATGGTTTCCCAATGCCAGTTCGAGTCCATTGCATTCCAAGCGGAAAATGGTGGGATTCAAGTTGACCTTTTATAGGTTTTCCTATAAAATATAGGTATAAGGAAGACAACCTCACTCCCAAGGAGAGACATCATGAACGAGTTCCCTGAATTCGAAGCCCTCATCGACATGAAGCTCTACGAACCTCACTACTTCCAGATCACGCCACTCGGCTACAAGGTCGACTTCAACGATGAAGCCTGGACTGAGTCCGAGTTCTCCAAGTACTTCAAGGGATGCGTGACGATGCTTCGAAAGGGCTCTACGTCCGGCTACGTCTTCACCCCGAAGAAGTTCACTGGTGCTCCCAAGGATGGCATTCAGGGAGGCGTCCAACTCGCTGTCCAGGCGAAACTCCCTCCGTTCCGCAAAGGTGAGCCGGTCTCGAAACTCGCGAAGTGGGTTCTCAGTGAAATTAGCCCTTACTACTCTCTCACTAAAGAGTACGAGAAGGGCGAATCTACTCGAGACGCCTACTACCTCTACCAGTTCATCTCTCCGATCATCTCGACCGGTAGAGTTGTCCTGGAATCCGGCTTTAGGAACGCACGATTCTCTCTCGAGAAGTATCTTCTCGTAGGCAAGTTTAGTTCCTACGACGAACTCGTCGGTTCTCTTCATCGAGTTCCGTAAGGAGTTCAAGACTCTCTAGCTCAGTTGGTAGAGCGCTTGGTTTACACCCAAGAGGTCATCGGTTCAAGCCCGGTGAGAGTCACTCTCTTGCCCAGTTTTTGTCTTTCCTTCCTGGGCGAGAGTTGGCCTCCGTAGCTCAACGGATAGAGCGAGGGACTTCTAATCCCGAGGTTGCAGGTTCGAGTCCTGTCGGAGGCGCTGGAGAGGCTAGTATGAGTGAAAGTGGGTTGTGGCTAGTCTCTCCTCCTTTCCGGATAGTGTAATGGCAGCACAAGGGTTTTTGGTGCCCTTGGTCTAGGTTCGAATCCTAGTCCGGAAGCGCTCGACGGTGGGTTTGCTTGATAGCACAAAAGTCTCGACCAAGACTTCCATCGAAGAGTTGGGCCATCCTGGTCAGGTGGCAAGCTGCTTAGTTTAACTGGTCAAGAACGGGGTGTCAGTCGCCAAGGAACAGGTTCGAGTCCTGTAGCAGCACGACAACAAACAACCAAAGGAGAAACACATGATCAATCCGCTCGAGGAAGTCTACATCATCTTCGAAAAATCCTCTGGAGACCTTAAGACCGGCGGCGGTTCGTCGACCAAGCCTTCCGTCCATGCCTACCCTACGGAAACGGATGCGTGGCGTGGAGCGCGACGGATTGGCTACCGCGATCCAGACGAATGGGGGTATTGCCAAGTACAAACTCGTTGAGACGAAGGAAGCCTGATGATCACCGATGAAGAATTCGAGAGACTCGTAAGCCGTCTCTTGGAGACACTCGCACCCATGCTCGGTGTCGAACTTGAAGAGGCAGCGGAGTGTGAGTTGAGGGGCGCTGAGATTAGAGACAAGGACGGTGTCGTTTACAATCTCAATGATTTCGTAAGTCACCACTGTGTCATCGACGACGGTAAGTCACTCACATGTCCGTGCAAGGTGACTATACTGTAGGGAACTACTGGGTTTCTAGTAACGCTAGTCGTCATGATTCAGAAGGTCTCGCAAAGCTCATTCGTAGACGCCCGTACGGCGGGTGGCACAAAGTCACAGTCTACGAATTCTAGTAGGAGAGTCCAACGAGACTAACAATCTGGTCTCACCGGTGAGGAGGGTGCTAATCGCATCGGTGAGAACTTGCCCCTATAACTCAATTGGCAGAGTAGCGGACTTTTAATCCGCGAGTTCCGGGTTCAAGTCCCGGTGGGGGTACTCTTCCCCAGGCGTTCGGTGCTCAGCGTCTGGGGAAGTTGCGCTCTTGGCGGAATTGGCAGACGCAGTGGACTTAAAATCCACCGCCTATGGCGTACGGGTTCGAGTCCCGTAGGGCGCACTTTCCAGTTGATTGTTTATAAGAAAACCTATAAAATATAGGTATGAAAGACATCTACCAAGTCGTCGGAGTGCCAGGAATGGCCACGGACTCTATTCCCGGAGAGGGGTGGGTTCTTACTCCCTGGTACTACGGAGTAGGCGTCCTCGTTGAGAAATCCGAAGGTGTCGTCACTCTCAAGACCGGCAACGGAGTCGATCTTGCCGATTGGGTACCTGAGTTGGCTAGTGAGCTCAATGAAGAACTCCCCAATGGAACCACTTTCTTCGGACAACTCGGGTGTCTAAACGAGGATCTCACCGTCTCAGGCATTAGCGTTCCTTCGGTTTCCACCGTGAGAACCTTCCAGGTCTTCGCTTGTCTCCCCGAAGCTTCCCTCCTTTTGCAGAGAAAGTTTGGGACACCTACCTTTATTCTCCAGGACGTCTACGAGTACAACAGGATCCAAGTCTCCGAACTCGGCTTCTACGCGAGGAGAAGTTTCCTTGAGGAGTGTCGTACTCGAAGCACAAGACTTTCTCCCTTCTACACTGACGTAGCACACTTCGAAGACGTGGCTAGTCTTCTTCTCGAGGAAGGCATCCCGAGCCTAACCTTCAAGCACGCCGACTCCGGTCTTAGTAGAGACTTTCTCTCCTACGCCGAGAGGAGTCACTTCTACGTCTTCGTAGATGGCTTCTCCAAGAAGTCCGAGGAGAGGCAATTGAAGAACAAGCCTCTACTCAACTACATTACGCTGTCCGTGTTCTCCGGAAAGAAACGTGTCCAGGTAGGGAAACTCTACCCCTCTAGAGAAGACCAGGCTTATTGGAACGCGATTCGCTCTAATTGGTCCTCTCTAGACCGCAAATACCCGCGAGTTCTAAGCGTCGTAGGCCGGACGAGCCCGGTTCCTTTTGGCCCTTCACTCAAGTTGAAGAGTGTTAGACTCGTAGAACCACGCTATGACCTAGACGCACATAAAGTTTGTACAAGTTCACAATTCACCAACTAGGAGAAGAACATGAGAAAGTTCACTGTTACCAAGGAAGTTGAGTGGGATATGGGCCACCGCGTCCCTAACCACAAGTCGAAGTGCCGTAATCCTCACGGCCATCGCTATCGTCTTCTCGTTGAGGTCGAAGGTCCTCTCGTTGACGATCCCGACAACTCCTCCGAGGGGATGGTCATCGACTTCGGCGACCTCAAGGAGGTTATGAAGACCCAAATTCACGATCTCTTCGACCATGGTACTCTCATCTACGTAGGCGATGGAGAAGTTCTCGACGCCTACCGCATTAGCCACGTCTCCGGCGAAGACAAGATCGAGGGAGTCGACCAGGAGAATTGGGTTCTCAAGCTCAAGGATACTCCCCACAACTGGAATCTCTCGGTCTCTTCCTTCGTTCCTACCGCCGAGAACCTCGCCGCCTTCATTTTCGGACGGATGAGTAACCTTCTCAACAAGGGCGAAGTTCGCGTGAAGAAGGTTCACCTCTACGAGACTCCGACCTCAATGGCGACTTACGGAGACTAAGATGGCGGAGATTACGCAAGTTCGAGTGGACGTCTCACTCAATGCTACTATCTCTGTGAATGGGGAGGCGTGGGTCAAGCCGGGTTGTTCGGCTGGTGCCTCCTGGAATGGCATCCCTGAGGATGGTGAGCTTCGCCTCGTAGTCGACCATCTCTCCAAGGCTCTTATTGAGCCTACCGTCGAAGAGTTGACTTCTATGTTGACGCAACAACTTCGTCCCCTTTCAAGTTGACCTTTTATAGGGTTTCCTATAAAATATAGGTATAGGGGAAACCTACACGCCCTTCAGGAGGCAATCATGTCCAACAAAGAACTCGCTACGATCCTCACCACGATCGTTTCTTCAAAGCCTGAGAAGGCCAAGAAAGAGACGAAGAAGGCCGCCGTCGAGTCTTTCAAGAAGACGACCTCGGAGCTACTCCAGTCCGGGGCACTTGAAAGTCTCTCCGCAGCTCTACTCGACTACGAAGAGAACCTTCTCGAGAATCTCACCCTCGATGAGCCTCGTAAGCTCACCCAGGAAGAGATCGATCTTCTCGCTGACGAATACCACCGCTCTGAGAAGATCCTCAACGCTCTCCAGGCCAGGAAGGAACTACTCCGTCAATACGTCTTCTCGAGCCTTGACGAAGAGTTCGAGTCAGTAGGCGTCGAAAGTGACACTCCGGTGTCTCAGATGCCTGGACGTCTTGTCTCCAGCGATGGAGTCAAGTTCTGTCGAGAGGGTGGGGCTCGGAAGAAGGCGATCATCGACTCGGAGGGTCTCAAGGAGGCTTTCAAGGACAACCTAGATCTTCTCTTCGACAAGGTTGAGATCCCCGCCTCCGTCTCCTACACGTTGTCTTCCGAAAAACTTGACCAGGCAATCGAGTCGGGCTCCATTAGCATTGAGGAGCTTCGACCCTTTGTCAAGCCCGGAGATTGGTCGTCTCCTCGTTTTGTTATCAGGGAGTGATAGAATGAAGACTCAAGAAGTTGCTAGACTTTTCGGTAAGTCTAGCTCCTGGGTCCGAGCCGCCGAAAACCTCGGCTATTTCAAGGATAGCGAGGGTGTAGCACCCGACATCCCACGCACCGACAAGAACATTCGAGACTTCTCCGAGGAGCTCGTTCTCAAGTTGTCGGAGAATCTATACAACAGCGGACGTCTTAGTGAGGAGCGTTACCTTCTCATCAAGTCGACGCTTGAGAACCTCAAGGAGCTTTCCTAATGTTCGCCATTAGCGTCTCGGGAGTTCATGGCTCCGGGAAGACTACCTTCATCAAAGAACTCTCCCGTGAACTTGAGCGTCTCTATCCGAAGAGGGAGCCGGAGATTCTCCCGTCCTTCACTCGTGAAGTCATGAAGGAGCGGGGGTGGGAGAACGGTGAGAAGGGTGAGGCTCTTCTACCCGCCGCTTGCTCCACCAAGAGGAACGAGAAGATTCACGAGTACGGTTCGTTCCGTGATCCTCTCTTCCTCATCTCGGATCGTTGTGCGATTGATGAGAGGGTCTACGCCGAATTAACCGAGGGTGGTGAGGTTTCTCTCCCGGTTATCGACGAGTGCGAAGCGGAAGAGAGTGAATTCTTTACCTTCCGAGTCCTTAAAAAGATGCCCTCCTTCCTCGAACTCGAAGACGATGGCGTACGTCCCCAGGACAAAGAGTTCCATCGTAAGGTCGAAGAGAAGTTCGACGAAGCCTTCAAGGAGAGATTCCTTCTCGATAGCGGTGAGTACTCCCCCTACGTCTTCATCACTGATCCAGACAAGGACGTGCATGAGCTCGTGGAGGAGTTCGTACAGCGCATTCACGATCTCGAAGGCGATGAAATCTACTTCCACACCTCGTACGACAACTACTTCTAACTAGGACAACACAACATGAATTCTACTCTCTTCTCCTACACGGCGGAGGCACTCAAGAAGATCGAGAAGCCCTCCGGAGTTTGCATCTCTTGCCGTAGGACTGATGACGAGCTCCTGGAAAGTGGCAAGAGGGTGAATAGCCTCGTCCACAACTCAGGTGTCTACATGGCTCCTCACGTCTACACCGACAAGGAAGTCTTCTTCCTCTGTGAGGATTGTGCTCCTTCCTCCGGTGAAGACAAGAGACTCGAAGAGGCTACTAAGGGTATGACGGAGGTTCTCAAGGGTCTTCACTGCGATCTTGAGGATGAGAACTTTGCTGGAACTCCTGGACGTGTTTCTCGCTTCCTTCTCGGCCACTTCCGTTCTATCGACAAGGTGGCCGATGAACTCTACCGCTACAAGTTGAGTTCTTTCCCGTCCGATTACCGCGGGATTGTTTCCCAGTCCGGGATCAAGGCTTCAGGTCTTTGCCCTCACCACTTCCTCCCAGTGATCTACGATGTGGATGTCGCCTATGTTCCTGGTGGTAGGGCGGTTGGTCTCTCGAAGTTGGCTCGACTCGTGAAGACGATCGGTAACCTCCCTCTTCTCCAGGAGGATTTCACGAATGAGGTTGCGGCACAGATTCGCCAGATGGTAGGTGCAAGTGACATTGCTGTCATCGTGAGGGGCACTCACACTTGCATGAGTACTCGTGGTGTTAGCTCCTCCGCTCCCACCGTCACTTCCTGCATGGAGGGCGACTTCTTCTTCGACATCAATTCTCGCAATGAGGTTCTCGAACTCTTCAAGAGAGGCCGCATCTAATGATCAACACCTGGGGAGCCGAACTCGAATGGACCGACTGGGATACTCGCATTGAACTTCCAGGCTACTTGGGGGTTCTCGATGATAAAGAAACCGACGTCTGCAATCTAGATGGTACCGCCTATGGCTACACTCACATGGGTGGTGAGATTTGCATGGTTCCGACCTTGACCGCTTCCCAGTTGGCGGAGAACTTTGCTACTCTCAAGTCGGTTTGCAACCCCGGAATCAACTACCGCTCCTTCACTCACATTCACATCGGTGGAGTGACCCTGGAGGAAGCGAAGCAAATTCTCACCTACTCCGTTGAGATCAAGGACTTCGTCAAGTACCAACTCTCGCCTACTCCTAACCCTGGTGGGCTTGATGAGGAGTCGGTTAAGAACTGGAAGTCCTACCGCGGGAAGGTCAACTCCTGGATGTACCGAGTTGTTCCCGCTGTTTGCGTGGAGGAGGCTCTCAAGGCGGAGACGATTGACGAACTCGTAGAAGCCCACTATCCGAGACATAAGAACGGGAAGGGTCGCACCTACTCGGTTACGCCTAGGACAGGGGTGAATCTTCGTAGTCTTCGTAAGCATGGCACGGTTGAGTTCCGTTTCTTCTGGGGTACGGTTGACGTGGAAGAGTTCAAGGAGTGTCTCCGCTTCGTTCAGGCCTTCTTCGATCATGCCTGTGGTGATCGAGCTCCTATCGAGGAGTGGTGCGTAGACTTCAACCTTCCCAAGGCAATTCCGTTCAATCCCGAACATGAAAAGACGTTCCTAAAAACCTGTTCCAGTTGAAGTCTTTTATAGGAAAACTTATAATATTAGTAAGGAGTTGATATGAAAGCAGCAGTTAACCCACCTTTCGCAGCGCAACATTGGGACCTTGGTTCCATGTCCTACGCTCTTGCACACCTCGTAGAGCAATCCCCGGAGTACAAGAAGCGCACTCTCAAGCTCACCCAAAGCCTCCATGAGAATCGAACCGCCCCTCTAATCCTCGACAACGGAGCGGACGAACTCGGTGAGGGATTCTACGGAGCTCGCTTCTTCGACATGATTTCGGAGATTCAACCCTACGAGGTCATTGCTCCGGATGTTCTCGGGAACCTCGAGAAGACCCGAGAGCGTACCTTCTCCTTCCTGGATGACTCCAACAACCAAATCCCTTACGGGACCGGAATCATGGCAGTTCTCCAGGGAGATGACCGAGACAAGGTTCTCGAACTTCTCCGAGAGTACGAAGAGGATGACCGAATCACGACGATTGGCATTCCGTACGATCTCCTGTTCGAGACCCCGACGGACATTGAACTCCCGTCCTTCTCTACGAGCCACAAGTCCTGGGAACACTCTCGTCGACGTGCCGCCTTCCTCTTTAGTGAAGACTTCCAGGCGACCTGCAAGAAGGAGATTCACCTCCTGGGAATGAACACTCTCTGGGAGTTCTCTCTCTACAAGAAGTTCGAGGAGAAGGTTCCGGCAAACCTTCGTAGTAACGATACTACTGCCCCGTTTGCCGCAGGACTCAATCTCAGTGCCTGGAAGTCGGTTGAAGACTCGGGTGACAAGAACTGGCCCGCACTCAAGTTCGAGTGGAAGCCTCTCGCCGACCAGGCCGTGAAGTCTCTTCACAACCTTGTTCTCTACTTCGATGCCGTTGGCGACGTCGAAGCACTCAAGAGGGCTCAGGCCTTGGAAGATTCCGGATGGACTTATGGCCGCCAGTAAAGATCCTCTTCTCCTGATCCTCGACGGAAACAATCTTCTCATTCGAGCTTTCTTCGCTCACCGCTGGAAGACCGAGGACGGGTACGAGTACCTGAAGAACGCCGACGGAGAGTTGACCGGGGGAGTCTATGGAGCACTCTCTTCACTCTTCAAGTACTACCGGGTTTTCCAGCCGACCCACATTCTCTGGACGTTCGACTGGGGTAAGAGCGAGTATCGGTCCTCTCTCGACCAGGACTACAAAGGTAACCGAGTTCACTCGGAGAAGGACGGGTTTCTCACCCAGTTCGGTCCCTTAGAGAAGGCTCTTAGTCTCCTGGGGGTACGACACTACCGCGAGAAGAACGTCGAAGCCGACGATATTATGGCGGCAGCGGCTCTCAACGCGGAGGCACTTGGTGTTCCCTCGGTGATTGTCTCCACGGATCACGATCTTCGCCAGCTCATCAGTGACAAAATCACTGTCGTGAAGCCTTCCATGGGTAAAGCCCCGGAGACGATCTTCAACAAGAAGAAGTCCGATGCGTTTCCTCTCACTCCTCGTCGTATGCCTGAGATTTGGGCTTTGACCGGTGATTCTTCCGACAACATCGCAGGAATCAAGGGTATTGGCCCTGCCAAAGCCAGGAAGCTTATCGAAGAGTACGGCGATCTCGACGCTCTTCTCGAAGAATACGACAAGTTCACTGAAGAGGAAGTCGAGCGAGTCCGCACTAATTACCGTCTCATCAAGTTGAGTGGAGAGCTCGCAACCTACTCCAACTTCCCTCTTAGTAGTTGTGAGTTTCTCCCTGGTGAAATCGACATCGACGCCCTCAATGACTTCTTCGACAAGTATGGGTTCAAGAAGTTCAAGGCACAACTTAAGGAAGGAGAACTACTATGACCCTCAACATTAACGAAGTCTTCGGGCCTACGATTCAGGGTGAGGGGCGATTCACGGGTCGTCGAGCCTTCTTCGTGAGGACCTCTCGTTGTCCTCTCGCATGCTCTTTCTGTGACACTCCCTACACCTGGGCTTTCACCGAGAACAAGGCGAAGAAGCATCGTGAAGGGGTCATGTACAACCAGGTTCTCGAAGAGCATCAAATGTCTTCCGAGGAGGTCGTTGAGAAGCTCGATAGTCTCGGACTTCGGCTAGGTGACCTGGTTGTTCTCACAGGTGGTGAACCTCTCCTCCAGGCCTCCGAGATCCAGGGTCTCGTCAACCTTCTCCTCTCTAAAGGATGCTTGGTCCAGTTCGAAACGGCCGGGGTTCTCAAGCCTCCCCACTTCGACGATGACCTCCGCGTCTTCTTCTCTGTTTCTCCGAAGCTCGAGAATTCTGGTAACCCTCTTCGAGTCCGGTTTAGGCCTGAGGTCCTTAAGGAGCTCAACTCCCGTAGTGCGGACTTCAAGTTCGTTTGTGCCTCTCTCGAAGACCTCGACGAAGTTCGCGAGTTTTGCCGCTCTGTCGGCATTAGTCCTAGAAGCGTATGGATTATGCCTGAGGGTGTAACGCATGAGACTTGCCAGGAACACGCCAAACTCATCATCGACAAGGCACTCGAGTTTGAATACAACTTCTCGATGAGGGTCCACGTAGCGATTTGGGGAACGGAGCGAGGACGATGAATAGCCAGATTGATTGGTTGAGGGAGCTCTCTCTTAGGTCTCTTGGCCGGGTTTACACGAACGATATCATCCTCGAGATGGCGAAGATTCAAGCCGAACTAAACCCCTACTACAAGAAGTTCCTTGAGTTCAAGGGGGAAGATGCCTCCCAGTGGGAGTCTATCGATGACATCGTCCCGATCCCCATTGAGATCTACAAGGAGTCGAAGTTCCTCGTCAAGTCCGGATGGTTCGAGCCTGTGAAGGTTTGGGAGTCTTCAGGTACCTCAGGGAACTCTTCCCGCACTCCTCTTGAGAGCACAGTGATCTACGATGACACTATTCGTAGGCAATTCTTTAAGGCTTACGGACATACTTCCCACCTAAGTACTGTTGCTTTCATCCCTACTCCTAGTGAGTGGCCTCACTCATCCTTGGCATATATGTTCGACATCGGAGTTCGCGGACAGCTAGCTCCGGATAGTACTTTCCGACTCGTTAAGGCGCCCCAGGGAAGAGTTGGGGTAGCCAGTAACCTGGACAATCTCGTCCTCGAGATGACTCGCCGGTCTCTTAACGGTGACAGGCTTTTCCTCTACGGGATCTCCTACCTCTTCATCATCATCATGGAAGAGATCCGTAAGTTCGGATTCAAGCCCTTCTTAGGAGAAAACCCGATCGTCACCGACACTGGAGGCTACAAGGGTATCACCCGGAACTACACTCGTGAAGAGTTCATCAAACTTTTCAACGAGACCTTCTCTTACAAGGGTGAAGTCGAGTTCATAACCGAGTATGGGATGTCTGAGCTTAACTCTCCTTTCTGGGGGAAGGGGGTCGATCCCGTATTCCGTATTCCGGATTGGGTCCGGGTTCGAATCGATGACGAGACGAACCAGTTGACCATTTTCGATCCAGGACTCTACTCTACTTGCGTAGCTCTCAAGACTCAAGATCGAGCCGAACTAGTAGACGAGAACCACATTCGTCTACTTGGAAGACTTCCGGGAGCAAGCATGAAGGGTTGTTCTATTTCAGCTGAAAGGGCAAGGCGATGAGTTACCTACGCAAGGATGCACTTCAAGAGAAGGCGATAAAGTACCTCGAGGCCGTCGATCTTCTCCCTAAGAGGGTGAAAGACAAGGTTAACGACTATCTCGGAGGTAGCGCTTCGGACTACGTCTTTGACTTCGTAGAGAGAATGAGACTCGAACTCGTCTCCACGAAGGTCGGAGTGGTCCTGGCTTCCACTGGGTCAACAACCCCCTATGAGTCACTCTTCTTCCCTTTCCTCTTCTCGGATGAACTCCGTGTCTCAGTGAGTCGAGACTATGAAGACAAAGAGTCTCTTGGCAAGTTCCTCAAGAAGCTCGGCATTCAAGAGTACAATCGAGAAACTTTCGTATTCGAAGACCTCGATAGTCTCATCCTCTACGGCTCTCATGAGGTTCTCGACTTCTACCAAGAGAAGTTCCACGGCAAGATTGCCTTCTATGGACCTGCTCTTTCGGTTGCCTACGTTACTCCGGAGGATCTCAAGAACGTCAAGGTGATTGAAGGACTCGCCGAGGATGTTTCCGTAGAGGGTGGCTCGGGTTGCCTCAACACTAAGATCATCGTCTCAGATGCTCCTCTCACGGAGTTCGTCCCCGTCGCAGGGTCCTTTAAGCATCCGTGGAAGGGTGAAGACAACGCAATCGTTAGGGCAATCACGACGGGCGTAGAGGTTTCCGGACGGTTCCCGTTCTTCTCTAGTCGTCAAATCTTCCCGCTTCCTGGTACGAGTGCACTCGTCATCCCGACACTCTCCGTCCACGATGGACCCTACCACGACTTCAATCCGGATTGGGTTTCTACGCTCTCGATCGCTTCGGAAGAACGACTCAAAGACGAAGTGGTTCTTAAAATTCTTGAGAAGTGGAAGCCTACACGCATTTGCCTCATTGGTGAATCCCAGGAGCCTACTACGAATTGGGCTCACGACGGTGCCGTAGAACCCTTCAACTTCTCCATCTTCCGCAACTCACAGTTAGGAGCATCTAAGTGACCATCCAGCAAGATTTCCGAAAGTACGTGGCTCAAACCTCCCCGTCTCCCTACGGACTCGTTGTAGAGAAAGCGGAGGGTTCGTACCTGTACGGCTCTTTCTCCGGTGTTGGAGAGACTCGACCCTTCTTCGACTTCACTTCCGGTATTGGAGTGAACTCCCTGGGAGCGAGAAATCACAAAGCTACCTTCGCACTCGTTGAACAGGCTCTCGATTACGGACACACTACGGTCTACGGAGAGCACGTTCAAAAGGCCCAGGTTGAGTACGCTAAGGCTCTCGTTGAGAAGTGGGGCGAAGGAGGCCAGGTTTTCTTCCAGAATTCCGGGAGTGAGGCTAACGACCTCGCCTTGAAGATGGTCCGCAAGATCACAGGCAAGAAGAACGTCTTAGCACTGACGAAGGCTTTCCACGGACGAGGCTACGGCCCGATGCAGTTGACCTGGAACGCTAAGTACCGTGAAGGCTTCGGGGTAGACGACTCTTGCACTCGCTGGATTGACCCCTTCAAGCCTCTCTTCACCCAAATCGAAGAGCTCGAACCCGACTTCCTTGAGAACCTGGGTGGTGTATTCGTTGAACTCGTCCAGGGTGAGGGTGGTTGTAGGGCTCTACCCCAAGAGTTCGTGGATGAGCTCTTCACCTGGTGTCACAAGAACAACATCATGACTGTCGTCGATGAGGTCCAGACCGGGTTTGGCCGTACCGGACAATTCTTCGCCCAGGACACCTACAGCGTTCGAGCCTCCATCACGACTATTGGTAAGGCCGGAGGCGGTGGTCTCCCGTTCGGAGCGGTCATTTCTTCGAAGAAGAACTTCGAGAAGCTCCAGGACCCGCCTCTCTCCCACTTGACTACTTTCGGTGGTAACCCGATCGTATGTGCCGCTGGACTCGAGATCCTCAAGCAGGTCACCCCTGAGCTTCTCAAGAACGTCGAAGAGTGCTCACGCTTCATGACGGCCCAATACCGTATTTGGGCGGAGAAGTATCCGAACGTTGTTGAGGGATACAACGGACGTGGACTAATGCTCGCTCTTCGTCTCAAGAGCAAGGAAGCGGCTTGGGAGCTCTTCGAAACCGCTCGTGAAGAGAACTTGATTCTCGCCATCAAGCTCAACAACCCGACCGTCGTAAGAACCACGATTCCTCTCAACACGCCTCTAGACGACCTCAAGAGTGCATTCAAGAGTCTCGAAGCGGCTATCGCTGTAGTTGAGAAGGAACTCTCGTGACCACAGCAGTCCTGAACCCACGACGTCTTGCCACCCTAGGGGTGGTCACTAATCTTCTCCAGGAGAACATCTCCTGCAACTCGATTGACCTCCGTATTCATCGAGTGTATGAGATCCGAGGACACCTCGACTTGACCCAGGAGGAGCGTATTCTCCCGGAGTTCGTTGAAGTGGAGTTCGACGATATTCTCGAACTTGAACCCCACAAGACTTACCAGATAGAGTTCTACGAGAAAGTGCACTTAACGAGTTCTCTATGCGCTATCTCTATTCTACGCTCTACTCTCTTCAAGTCGGGTGCCTCCGGTGAGGTAGGCCTCTATGATTCCGGCTACTCGGGTTCGACCGGAATGACGGTTACTCCAAGCATCCCTCTCTACGTTCGTAGAGGGACTAGTATTGCACAACTTCTCGTCTTCTCTTGTGATTCCAACAAGGTCTACGACGGATTCTACAAGAACGATAACTGGCGCTGACACATTTTAACACTTCAGGAGGTTCAAATGAAGTTTTCGGAGCTTGACAACTTTGAGAAGAGATACTCCCTCCGAGTCGAGGACTTCGACAAGAGTCGTCTCGGAGAGTACTACACTTGGCTGTGCTTGACTTACCAGAAGAGGGTTATCCCTCGTGAGGAAGAGCTCAAGTTCGCGAGACTTTTCTGGAACACCGTTCTTCGACTCGAGAAGACTGAACTCTTCAAGGATCGAGACGTCTCTCCTAAGCTTCTCCTCAAGTGGCTCTTTTGGAGAGACTCCGGCTATCGACACTACTCCGATGGCGATCGTCCGATTCACCCCGGGTGGTTCCTCAAGGCTAACTCGGATTGGCAAGAGTCCCAGTACCGCGATATGACCACTCAAGTCAACTACGAGACAGGTGTCGTCACTACGCAGGCCAAGAAGCCGGTCGTCTCAGGCATCTTCGAGGAGTTCTAATGAGGACGTTTAAGGGAGAAATTCTCCGCTACCGGTTTCTCACCGACAGTGAAGTCTCCTACCTCGCCTCTACGGATCCTCGATTCTTGAGAGACCCTGACGAGTTTTGCCCCACTTGTGGTGGTGAGAAGAGTTACAAGTTCCGTGGGACTGTTTACGAATGCGATTGCCAACTCCAATGGCAACTCTGGAAGCATTACAGCGTCTCCAACATCGGCTCCACCTACCAGCGTCTCGATTGGGTGGATTACACCTCCGAGGAGAGGGGCCCGTTCGAAACCGCTATTCTCTTCCGAGACAACTTCAAGGAGTTGATCTCTCGAGGTCTTGGTCTCTTGTTCGGTGGTGGAGTAGGCGTAGGCAAGACGATGCTTCTCTCTCTTCTCCTCAAAGACCTCGTCAAGGCCGGAGTCTCATGCTATTCCTCGACTGCGACACAGTTGATCGAGACCTTCGACAACGGCTACCACGACTACGCTAGAAGAGAGTTCTTCGAAGAGAAGACGTTCAAGTCCGAGGTTCTCCTCCTCGACGATCTAGGCCGAGAACGAAACACGGAACACGCGAGAGAGATCATCGAGACGATTCTTCGAAGACGAACTCAAGCAGGTCAAACTACACTCATCACCACTAACAAGTCCAAGCAAGACCTTGAAGCCGTCTACCCTCCCCAGGTTCTCTCGTTGATCTTCGAGAAGAACAAAGGCATTTGGTGGAATATCGAAGACTTCCGAGCCCCGGAGACTCATCGGGGTCCTAGTATGGGGTCGAAGCAAATCAATGAGGTTCTCTCAGGCGAAAGGAGGCCGATCTTTTGATCGATCTAGACAAGTCCCTACTCGGGTTCATCGAGCAAGGCCATCTTCGCCGTATTCTCGACCTCGGTATTCGACCCGAACACATCTACGACCCTCTCTACCGGAACGCTTTCGAGTTCTCACAGCGGTATTGGGAGGATTCTTCTCTTCTCAAGACTCCGACCAAGAGGGTTCTTCTCGAAGAGTTCCCCTCCATCGAGGTTGTTGAACCCGAAGAATCGTTGACTTGGGTTGTTGAGAAACTCCGGGAGAGGTTCACGAGGACTCGTGTCCAGAACGTTCTTCGTAAAGCCGCCGAGGACCTAGACGAACTCCCACTCGAATCGGCACGTGAAGCCTACCAGGAACTCTGGGAAGTTCTCGCTTCGGTGACGGAGAGGAAGAATCGCTCCGACATCTCCTCGAACGTTCTTGAGAGACAATCACGTTACGCTACCCGAGTCTCCGAGTTTGACCCCGACCCGTTTGGTCTTGGCCTCCCTGACGTTGACAAGCATATCGGAGGCATTAGGCCTGGTGAACTCGCTGTCGTCTCCGCCTACGCCAAGACCGGTAAGACTCAACTTCTCTGTAAGTCGGCGGTTGAGGCTAGGAAGAAGGGTCTCACCCCTCTTCTCGTCTCCATGGAGGTCTCTGTTCCGGACATGGAAGATCGCCTTGATGGCTACATTAGCGGTTTGGACATGACGAGTATTAGCAACGGCAACCTCACTCGTGAAGAAGTTCTCCACCTCAAAGAGGCCCAGGAAGAGTTCGCTTCTCTTGGACACTTCTACGTTGAGAAGCCTACTCGTGATGACCGCACTGTCCAGTCCATCGTGAATAGAGCACGAGAGGTTGAGGCGGACATCATTCTCATCGACCAGCTTTCATTCATCAAGCCTCGACGTGACTATCGAGATCGTCGTTCCGCTTATGAAGAGATCATGGAAGACCTCAAGTCCTCGATCTCTGAAGACGAAGAGTCGATGTTCCCGACCATCATGGCAGTCCAGTTGAACCGAGCCTCCGTTCAAGAAGGCGAAGAGCTTGGCATGCAAAACCTTGCCGTCTCCTCCTCGATTGAGCAGTTCGCTGACATCGTCTTTGGTCTTCAACAGTCACGTGAACTCCGTACAAACAACTCTATGTTCCTCAAGATTCTCGGTATCCGCCGTGGTTCCCCTGAAGAGTGGCTCCTAAACTGGAGTCTCAAGGGGCAAACGAAGATCGAGTCTCGTGGAACCATCGCAAGTGTGACCGGAGTAGAGTAATGAGAAGCGGCTTTTCTAGTATTGCGAGGGCTAACAAAAGGCAATACCTGCAGGTCGTCAAGAACATAGACGCCGAAGACGTTCTCGACTACTACCAGGCCGATAACATCTCGCTCTCCCACTCCTCCAACGGCGACGAGTTGATTCATAGTTGTCTCATCGACCGAGTTGACCCTCACCACTCTCATGGAGACTCCACTCCCACGGCTTGCCTAAGCGTTGACGACAAACTCTATCATTGTTTCGCCTATGGAGGTGGAGACCTTTTCTGGCTTCTAGAGAAACTGGAAGGCTCCTGGGAGGGTGCCGTCAAAGTCATCCAGAAACTCTCTAGAGGCGTCCAAGACCAGGACTCCAAGTCCTTTCTTGAGGAGATCAACAAGCTTCTCTCGCCTGATTATAGGGTAAAGCCTATAATTCCGACCTACTCTCCCGAGATTCTCGATGGTTGGAACTTCATTCACCCCTACGTCTCCTCCCGAGGCGTCTCAGATGACGTCATCATTCGCCATAGAGTAGGGTATGATCCTGAGTCGAACCGTATTACACTTCCACTCTTCTGGAACGGAGAGTTGGTTGGATGGCAAAAGAGAGCGCTTCCTCCTCAAAGCCAACCCAAGTACCAGAATTCGCCTGGGTTCCCGAAGAGTGAAGTCCTCTACTTGGGTGGTGAAGAATCCGACGAAGTCCTCGTAGTGGAGTCAATCTTCTCGGTTCTCGTAGGCGAAACCCTCCAAGAGAAAGGTCTACTCCCCGGTCTAAGACTCGCTTCTACGCTTGGAGCCAAAGTCTCGGACGAGCAAATTAGGCTTCTACGAAACTACTCGAAGGTCATCATATGGTTTGACGATGACCAGGCAGGCAAGAGTGGGGCTTTGAGACTCTTGAGAGGTCTAAGCGACTACACAAGTGTGAGTGTAGTCAACGAGACGGGTCAGGAAGACGATCTTGCCGGTCTTCCTCCTGATGAAGTCGTCAAGCGTTTCGAAAACCGGGAAGTGAGCTTCCTAAGTGAAGCGAGACTTAAAAAGCAACTAGCAGTTGATGGATTATAGGAATTCTTATATAATTAGTAGTACGGACTAAAGTCCTACCCATAGATACACCTAGGAGAACACAATGTCATTCAGAAGCGGTTTCGGGGCAGTTGAAAAGGCGGCCCAGTCGACTAACCAGAACTCAGGGGGTTCCTGGTTCACGATCTACTGGAAGGATTCTACGGGTCAGGGTGACCTCAAGATCCTCCGCAATCTTTCGGACGACCCCATCGTAGTAGGTCTCCATGAGTACATCCCCTGCAACGACGGGAAGCGTCGTACCTTCGTATGCACCAAGGAGCTCGACAAGAACCGTCGATGCCCTATTTGCGAGGATATGGTCCAGACGAATGCGGATGGCACCACTCGTCCCTACCGTCCTCGTGACATTGCTATTTCTCTCGCCGTTCTTCGTGAAGAGAAGCAAATCTCTCGCGGAGAGTTCGAGTACTCCGATGTCACCGAAGAGGTCGAGGTTACGAGTGAGGTCGCTGAGAAGGCTAAGTCTCTCGGCCTCGATCTTGAGGTCGGTGAAAAGCTCACCGTTCCTCAGGTCGGTTTCGTCCAGAACTCCCTCACGAACTTCTGGAACAACCTCAACGGGTTCTTCGCTCGTTACGGCACGATCATGGACCGTGACTACGCCATCACCCGTCACGGTAACGGTCTCGACACCAAGTACCAGATCGTTCCGTGTGACGTAGTTGAGGAACTCCGCGATCCTGAGAAGGTTGAAGACCGCTACAAGATCGCTAAGCTCTTCCATCTCTCTGTTCAGGACTACCTCGAGATTCTCGGCTCCGAAGGCTACTACAAGAAGCATCTTGGACCCGACAGTGATCCGGCACCTGCGCCCTCCTCCAACTCCGCAGGTTCTCTTTCCCTCCAGGACCAGATCCGCGAATACCGCTCCAAGTAATCTCTCCCCTACTCCCCGTCCACTTCAATGTAGGCGGGGAGTAGGTTTCCTGAGGAGGAAGCATGGGTAAGTACGTTTCACTTCACACACACAGCGAATTCTCCTTTCTTGACGGGTATGCTTCCATCAAGCAAATCGCCGATCGAGTCAAGGAGATTAACGGAACGGCCGTTGGCCTCACTGACCACGGTGAAGTGAGTGGCCACATTTTTCTCGAAGAGGCCTGCAAAGAAGTAGGCATTACTCCAATCTACGGCATGGAGGGTTACGTTGTAGACTCCATCGAAGAGACCAAAGAGGCTAAGTCTCGACTCAACTCCCACTATTGCGTTTGGGCCGAAACCTCGAAAGGTCTCTCAAACCTCTGGGCAATCTCTTCCCTCGCCTATATTGAGGGTTTCTACTATCGCCCCCTTGCCGATTGGGAGATGCTTAGAAAGTACAGCGAAGGCCTCATTGCCTCCGATGGTTGTCTTCTCTCCAACACGGCACGGTTCCTCGTTGAAGACAAGTATGAGGAAGCTAAGGCGTGGGTTTCGAAGTTCATCAGCGTTTTCGGGAAGGAGAACTTCTTCCTGGAGCTTCACACGTGGCAGATGATCGACTCCAAGAACCCTCACGATCTCGAGGTGAGCCAGCAAATCACCAAGATGAATCACGGGAAAGTTCGCCTGGCTCGTGAACTCGGCTTAGGACTCATCGTAGTGAATGATGCTCACTACGCTGAGAGATGCCACTTCGAGAATCACCAGATCGTCTGGGCGATGTCCACGAACCAGGACCAGTTCGACACTAGAGGCGAGACCGCCGCCTGGATCATGGACGATGACGAGATCTACTACTGGATGAATCGTCACGGTATTAGTGACGACATCATCGAGGAGGCGATCGAGAATACTTCCAAGATTGCCGAGAGGTGTAGAGGGGTTGAAATTAGCAAGAAACTCCACGAGCCTCTCATTACTGGGGACTTTATTAAGGACGAGCAACTCTTCCTCTCCAACGTAGAGTCCGGCTTCGAGGAGAAGATCGTAAAGCAGTTCGATGCCGGTGTTGAGATGCCCGACACTCTCGAGAACTATCGGAAGCGTTTAGACTACGAACTCTCCATTATTCTGGCAAAAGGCTTCCCCGGCTACTTCAACATTGTAGCCGACTATTGCAAGTTTGCTAAGAATCCAGCGACCGTTCCCTTCAAGAAGTCTTCTTGGCTTGTAGGACCCGCTCGTGGTTCGGGTGGAGGCTCTTTAACAGCTTTCCTACTCGACATTACTGAGATCGACCCTATTAAATACGGTCTCATGTTCGAGAGGTTCCTCAATCCTCAGCGAGGTTCTCTTCTCTACATCGACGTTGGAGTTGAGACGCTTACTCTTGGCCCCGGTGAGAGAGCCTTCCTCGAGGATGGCAGCGAAGTAATGGCACGCTTCCTCAAGCCTGGTGATCGCATCAAACTTCAAGAGACCAAGAAGAAGTCGATCGACTACAAAGACTTCGGTGAAGATCTAGTAGGCGAAGTGGTCTCGGTTGAGGAGAGAATCGGTGGTCTACCGGATATCGACCTCGACTTCCCTCAATCACACCGTGGACAAGTCAAGGAGTACCTCTCCTGGCGTTTCGGTCGTGATAGGGTTTGCGGTATTGGGACGTTCTCGCGTCTCCAGGCTCGTGGTCTTCTTCGAGATCTCGGTAGAGCGCTTCAAATCCCGCTCGAAGACGTCAACAAAATGTCCGAAGTCATCAACGAAGTCAAGGACCTCGACACAGAGAGAGTTGAAGTCTTCTGGGACCAAATTCTTCGTGAGACCGGAGGAGAACTCGCTTCTTGGGCTACCAAGTATCCTCGCCTCTTTGAGAAGATGTCCGAGATGGTGGGGATGGTTCGCCAGTCCTCCAAGCATGCCGCTGGAACACTAATCTCAGACGTCTCCCTGATCGGTCAACTCCCTCTCCGAGTCAAGAACAACGAGATCGTCACGCAGTTCGATGGACCCACCGTCGAGAAGCTCGGGTTCATCAAGTACGATATTCTCGGCATTCGCCATCTCGATACTCTCATGGAGTGCGATAGGCTTGCACACGGAGAAGAAGACCCGAAGCGTCTCTATCAACTCCCCGAAGAGACGATGGCTCTACCTGAGATTTGGGAGCAAGTCAACGGAGGCGACTCAACTGGTATTTTCCAGATTGAAACGACTTCCTTCAAGTCACTTCTCCCCGATTTCAAGGCGAAAAACGAGAGAGACATCGCTGACCTCATCGCTGTCAACCGTCCTGGTGTTACGAGGTCAGGCCAGCTAGACGTCTACATGAAGCGTCGAATGGGTGAGGAAGAAATCAAGACCCCGCACCCGCTTATGTCCGAGGTTCTCGCTTCTACGTTCGGAGTAGCAGTCTACCAAGAGCAAGTCATGAAGCTCTTCCAGGTTCTCGCCGGTTACTCTCTCGTAGAAGCCGATGGCATTCGCAAGATCATGGGTAAGATGCTCTTCGAGAAGATGCTCGAAGAGAAGCCTAAGTTCATCGAGCGATGCGTCAAGAACCCTAAGTTCCTCGAAGGATGCGTAGGCGACCCTGTGAAGGTCGCCAATGAGTGTTGGAAGATGCTCGAGAAGGCGGGTATCTACGTATTCAACTCGGCTCACTCACAGGCCTACGCTATGATCTCGACATGGGGCGCCTATGAGAAGCATTTCTTCCCGAGAGAGTATCTCACGGCTCTCATGCGTACCGATCCGGGTAGAGCAAATCTCTACGTGAAGGAAGCCCGACGCACTGGCATTCCCATTCTTCCTCCCGACGTAAACGAGTCCGATGAGAGGTTCACCCTAACCAAGAGTGGTATCCGCTGGGGTCTTGGGGACATCAAGAGTGTAGGTGCCTCCGCTGTTAAGGAGATTCTCAAGTATCGTCCCTACGAGTCACTCGATGACTACCTCTCTAAGACCTCGGGTAGAGGTGGACGGAAGAAGACCGTTGTCGAGAATCTCATCAAGATCGGTGCCTTCGACTCTCTCAACCCGAATAGAAGTGAACTCCTCAGGTACTTCTATGAGAAGAACAAGATCGACTCTCTTGTCCCTGACCTCTCCGACGAGAATGTCATCTTCGACATTGAGATGGAACTCGCTGGGAACTACATTACTCAAGACCCTCTCGAAAAGTATCTCGACATTCTTGACGCCATGGCACTCAAGACTCCTCGAGAGATGAATGAGCTCAAAGTCGGTGAGGTGGCTAGAATCGGTGGCATGATTTCTAGTCTCCGCACCCATCAAGCCCGAAACGGTGAGATGGCCTTCATTGAGGTGACCTACAATGAGGAGGTCTTCCCAGCGACCGTCTTCTCGAATAAGTGGGTTCCGAACAAGATTCTCTACCAGGTCGGTCGACCTGTTCTTCTCGAAATCAAGAGACTCGATCGGGGTGTCATGGTGCAAGAAGTCTTGCGTCTTGACTACCTTCAGGACTAGGTTTCTGTTTTTCGTCCTCTACCCTATTAAACTAACACTCGATTTAGTGGATTGATTATAGGGAAGAGACACGAGAGATATCGAGAGTACTACCACTACTCCTCCCAAGCACGAGTTCTTTCGTTAGAAAAGGTTTTTTCATGGCACGTATTTCAACACTCGAATCACTCAAGACCCAACTCCAAAACCGTTACGGTGAGAGGTCGGCAATGCTCGCTTCCGAGATTCCACCCTACCGTACCTTTTCAACCGGCTCCTTAGCACTCGACTACGCTACAGGTGTTGGTGGCCTACCCACCAACCGAGTCGTAGAGTTCGCTGGAGCCCCAGGCGTAGGCAAGACGACGATCACTCTTCACGCGGTGAACAATTGCCTCAAGCTCTTCCCGGACAGGTTTTGCCTCTACATCGACGCGGAACACCGTTTGACTCCCGATTGGGTGAAGGCCTTCGTTGAGGATTGGGAGAGGGTTATCGTAGTAGCCCCGGACCACGTGGAGCAGGCAACCGATATGTACACGGACGCCGTTTCTACCGGAGAGTGCGCTATCGCCGTCTTCGACTCCATCGGTGGCACCCCCTCGCAGAGAGTCACAGGCAAGTCCGCTGAGATCGGGAATATTGGTGGTAACGCTCTTGCCATCACTCGATTCTCGCAGTTCGCCCAGATCATGTCTGGCAAGTACGAGACGTGTACGATTGGTATCAACCAGATCCGTGAAGACATGTCTGGTTACCATCGTCTAATGACTCCGGGTGGCAAGTCCTGGCAACACGCCGCTTCTCTTCGTGTTGAACTCAAGAGAGGTCAAGGCAAGGTCTTCGAAAAGGTCGATGGAGATGACCTGCAGGTGGGGTTCTCGGTTGTCGCCAAGGTTCACAAGAACTCTCTCTCCGCTCCCGGGCGTTCCACGTATTTCTGGTTCTACAATCTCGAGTCGAAGTATGGCTTTGGCATCGACTTCCTCGATGAGATTACTCGTTTGGCTATGCTGGCGGACGTCATTGAGAATCCGGCGAGAGGAACGTACACCTACCCCGAGTTCCCGGATGGCAAGATTCGTGGCAAGGACAACGTGATTCTCTTCGTGAAGGAGCATCCGGAGATCCAGGAGGCTTTGAAGGAGAAGGTTCTCGCGAAGCTTAAAGGCCACGAGATTCAGGGAGTTGCCCAGTCCTTCGACATCGACAATGCCGCAGGATCCGATTTCGATGAGAGTGGCTTCTTGAAGCGTCTCAACGAAGGCTAGATCTTACAATTTTTCCAGGTTTCCGGTTGATGGGTTATAAGAATTCCTATATAATTAGGACATGAGTAATCAGGGTTCAACTCCGGAAGTTGACTGGAAGACACACGAGAGAGAGGTCGCTGAAACACTCGGCCTTTCTCTCACTATCTCTTCGGGGAACCAATTCAACGATCCAGGAGACGGCGTAACTCCGGGACATTGGACGGAGAGTAACTTCCCCCTCCTCGTCGACTGCAAGGCTACGAGAAAGAAGTCGTATAGCCTTGAGAGAGTCTTCCTTGACTCTTGGGAGGAGAAGGCGCGTGGGATGGGTAAGACTTTCGCACTCCCCGTCCGCTTCGAATACGAGGAAGGCTCACAGACGAAGAAATCGGATTGGATCGCACTTCCTCTCCGAGACTTCTCCGAGCTTCTCTCTCTCAAAGAGCAACCCAAACCTGTCAAGCCGGATCTAGAGAAGATCGTTGAGGTCATTGATTTTCTCGAGAAGCTCTACGACGCCTACAAGACCCCACCCATGAAGACTAGAGTTCTCGAACAGATGAACAAACTCGAGGAGTTTCTCAGTGATTGGAACTAGACTACTCGATTCTCTTGGTAGAGGTGAACTTCTCGTTCCCTACCTGGAGAAGTCGATTCTCTCCGACAATTGGCCTGACCACTACACCGTAACAGTTGACTCGGGTCCTTATAGAGGTCTCGGGGACAAGTACTTTCACCCTTCTTCGGAGTGTCTTCCCACTGCCAAAGCACTCTATGAGGCTAAAGCACCGGCTTACGGGTTAGGGGAAGTGAAGCCTCAACATCGTAGTATGGGGCTTGAGATGGCCGCTTCCATCGGGAAGACCTACCACGCGATTCTTCAAACCCAACTCATTCAAGCAGGACTCGCTAAGCCGGAGAACATCGAGCGTGAAGTCCACAACCACGAGGTTCACGGTAGAGGATACGTTGACGGCATCATTGACCATCCCTCGGGTGAGACTTTTCTTCTCGACATCAAGACGAAGACCTCCTCGACTTTCATGAGGATGTCCGCTCCCCAAAAGGAGTGGGTCTACCAGATGAACGCTTATATGCATTGGCTTGGCCTCAAGAGATGCATTATTCTCATGGTACAAACCGAGTACCCCTACCGCATGAAGGAGTTTATCGTCAAGTCCACTCCCGAACTTCTCGATCCGGTCTACGAAAAATGGGCTTGGGTCACTCATCTTCTCGAAAACGAACTCCCTTTTAGAGAGAAGGAGAACTAAGTGTTAGTGTTGGGCGTTGATCCAGGAGCGGTTAACGTAGGGTACGCTTTCCTCGAGGATGGTGTCCTGGTGAAAGCAGGTCTCTTCTCTCCCACCTTCAAGGAGACGACCCTCAACGGGAAGACGATCGAGGGTATGGTCGCCTTACGTAACTTCCTGGATAGAGCCGAGGAGAAGATCGGACACATCGACGCCATCGCCGTTGAGCGTGTTCCTACTCAACACATGGGTCAAAGAGATCGCATTCTTGGAACCGAGAATTTCCTGAGGTCCTTCGCTATTCTCGGAGAGAGGAAGTACAAGGAGTACGCGGCCGTTTCCGTCAAGAAGTTCGTGACAGGCAACTACCGCGCTTCTAAGGACGATGTCCGCCGGAGCGTCTCCGAGATCTTCAACCTCAAAGAAGAGAAAGGAGTCAAGCCCGACGTCTTCGATGCTATTGCCATCGCCTACACGGGGGTCAAGGAGGGTGAGTGGGATGAATTCACTCGATGAGGGGAAAGACCCTTACGGAGAGATCGCTGAGAAACTCCGTAAGCAATACCAGGAAGACATCGACTCCGACGTAACCGAGACGAAACTCTCGGATGGAGTCGCTTCACTTCGCAGGAAGAATAGCCTCTTTCGTCGTCTCACCTACACTTGGAAGCAAGACGACAAAGCCATTCTCTCCCAGATCAAGGCCGCTTCGGATGGAATGATCGGAGACGTCTTCGAATCCACTCTAGCGGCCCTGGATGACCTCTACGTGATGGTTCGTAAACCTGCCGTGAACTCGAATGGCATTCTTCTCAAAGACGAGAAGGGTCGAATCATTTGGGAGCTCGACCGTAAAGGCAACCCGAAGGAGGATTGGTCTCTACTCACAGGTCAAGACATTGAGGAGACTCTCCTCAAACTCTCCCGAGAGCAAATCATTCTCTCACAGCGTGTCTCTGATCTTCTCCTAGAAGCCACTTTCGCCAAACACATCGCCGACGATTCGTGGAATAGCTTCTACGAAGGATACATGGATGGTACTCAAACCGACAAGTCCGCGAGAGCCTCTCGAGAGTCTCAAAGCGAACGCTATCAAGCCTTCTTCCGTTACTTCCTGTGGAGTAAGGCGGATGCACTTCAAAGAGAGACTCGCCAGGTTGTGAGGATTCTCGAACGTATTCGCGAATGGAGGATCCGTCGTGGAGAGGACTAAGGCACTCAAGATTCTCGAAGGATGCTTGAGGAATCTTCTCGCTTGGGAGGAACTCTCAAAGAGGGAGGGATGCTATTCTCTCAACATCCTGGGTGAAGACTTCACGATCTTTGACATCAAGGCTTGCGTCTTGAAACTCGATGACTCTCATCGGGAAGCGGTCAACGAAGTCTACATCTACTCTCGAGTCGTTTCAACTCTCACGGGGTTGAAGTACAACAAGGTATACAACATCAAGGAAGTCGCCGCCGAGGGGCTTCGTATTCTAGCCGAGGAGCTGGGGTTATGAAATACGGGATTGATGGACACTTAGAGGACCTCACCGAAGGCCTCTTAGTGGAGTGGAGACGCAATCTTCCTCCCGAGAAGCGCACGGCCGAGAAGAGAAGAACTCTCTTGGCTACTCAAATCGAGTATCGTAGAACCCGTGAGGTCTACAACAAGAACGGCTTCCCCGAAGCTTCCCTTTATTCCGGGAGTTTCTCGAGGGCTTACAACCCGAACTCTCGTAAGCGTGGTTGGGGCAAGACGAGAGAAGACCGATGAAAGCAACTTACGACGACAAAGTGTTCGGTGGTACCCCACTCGAAGAAGCGCTTCCCGTCAACCTCGGTGGAGGCAACCCGGAGTTCACCTATGAGCCTCGATGCCGTGTTTGCAAGAAGGGTCGAGACTTCGTTGGGACCATCAACACTCTAGTCTTGTCCGGACTCGCCTACACCGAGATTCTTCGGATGATCGAGCCTCAAAACGAGAAGTACCGCGAGATCGGCGAAGGCATCTCCTACCAGAGCCTCTACAACCACGTACACAACCACATGCCTCCGAAGTCGTGGATTGTACGTAAGAGTCTCGAGAGGAGAGCGCTTCAAGCCTCTCAAAGCCTTGAGAAGATGGTGGACTCACTCGTCACGGACTCCTCCTACGCCGAGACCATGATGCAAATCGGCTTCCAAAACATGGTCGAGAACCCCAAGACCGTTTCCGCACGTGATGGTCTCGACGCCGCCAAGACACTTCACGAGTTTGAGAAGGAAGCCAAAGAAGACTCCTCGATGGTCGAGGTTATGGCTCAACTCTCTCAAATCATTCAAGCGGTTCGTGAAGTCGTCACTGAGGATCAAATGAAGCAAATCCTCGCGAAGCTCGACAACGCTTCGGATTTCGAACCTGACGATGAACCCGAAGAACTCGAAATCATTGAGGATTGAGGTAGCAAGTGAATATCGCTGAAGTATACGACCAGTTCAAGAAGTACGATGTCTTCAAAGCATCTCTTGGAGAGTTGACGGTTCTCGAAACCTTTCCGAATGGTGAAGTAGACACACTCATTGGAGAGAAGCAATTTCACTTCTACTCCGAAGCCGTTCTCTCACTCGTGAAGCTCTTCGATGCCTCTCAAACGTTTTGGAGCAAGCAATCCGTCACGGTTCGTGACTTTCTTCTCAAAACCTGGTTCGAAGAGAATCGCGAGAAGGTCGTCTTCCTCAACACGGATGGAGCTGGAAACATTCTCGACTCTTATCCCCGTGAAAGTCCCGCTCCCGTCTATGGGGTCCTCAAAACCCTCGCAGCGAAACTCCCTCAAACCCTCGACTTCGATAGAGTCATCGTCCAACCCTCTACACTCTATCTTCACTCTAAAGACTTCACACTCTCGATGTCTCCGAAGATCAAGGGCGGAGTTCTCAAACTCGCGGTTGGCTCACCTTCTTCCGAAGTCTACACGTTCCTGAAGAAAGACTCCGAAGTCTTACTCTCTCAATTAAGTGATCTTCTCGACTCGATTGACTTCGAAGCACAAAAGCTCTTCTACGATAAGATCCAGTTCACGGAAGTCGCGGAGGTGCTTTCCTCAAAACTCGACCCCGAACTCACAGACAAACTCCTCACTTCACTGAGAGGAATCAAAGAACTCGATTCTCGCGATCTCTTCACTCAAATCCTCGAGCCGAAACTCGCGATGAACTCACTCCTCAAACTCAACTTAACTATAGAAGAGATATATGGAGAGATAAGTTTCAGAGAGACATTCACTGAGGAGACACTGTGAGCCTCAATTCTTCCACACCCTCTCACCCCACTCCATATATATATAGAAACACTCGGCCTAACGTCTTCTATGACGCGTTGATGAGTGCGGGGGTTTTGGCCCTAAGTTCGAAGGGTTCTTGCGATCGTCGTAGAGTCGCTGCTTGTCTGACAATCGATGGAGTTGTTGTTGGCTGGGGCGTCAATCACTCGAGGGAAACTCCCCAATGTGACGAGGCTGGACACCTCATGTCCGATGGTCACTGTGTGAGGACCATTCATGCTGAGGAAGCCGTTCTATCTCTTCTGGAAAAGGACCTGGAGGGTTTTTCTACTCTCTACATTTCGGATAGTCCGTGCCTAGGATGTTGCAAGAAAATCGCTTACTACGGAATCGATCGTGTCGTCTATGTGAGGGAGTATAGGTCTTCCTACGCAGGTTTCAGGCTTCTTCAAGAGTGTGGAGTGTCTTTAGAGCAGTGCGAGTTTCCCTCCGATTTTCTGGAGAGTCTCGTCTCTTCTCCGCTTTCCGATCTACACACTAGAACCGTCAATCTCGAAGGAGAGTAGTCTCTTATGTCTTCCATCATCTTAGCCGCGTTTGGGTTTCTCTTCGCGCTTCTCGCAGTCGTGTTCTTTCTTCTCTCCCGAGAGTGTTTCTTCAAGGCGGTGATGCTTGTCTCTGAGAAGTCTTCTAGACACTATCACTTTCTCTCGAAGGTTCTCGGCTTTCTCTGTTTTCTCGCCACAGTAGCCGTTTTCCTTGATATTATTGCAGTCTTGTGGGGTCTTCGTTGAGTCCACATATGGGTTTTGCTCTCAGAGATCTTTCAATCTTTTCTCCGAGCGCTTTACTCGAAGTCCACGCCTTCTCACTACCACCTAGGAGTTCTTTCATGCGTCCGTCCGAACTCGTTCGAGAGTTTCACCGCGTCTACGATATGCCTGTCTATGATTCCCCTCATCGTCCCTCCTCGGAGAGGGTTAAACTTCGTGTTGGTCTCATTCTCGAGGAGTTTTGCGAACTTCTCTCGGGAGTCTACGATAACGGCTCCAAGACTTGGACGAGTATCTACTCGACGACGATCAAGAACGCGCTTCCACCCTCTAAAGACCCCGGTGACTACAATGAGGTGGAAGTCGCTGACGCCTTAGCCGACTTAGTCTACGTCATCTATGGTATGGCTCTTGAGTTGGGTATTCCACTCGACGATGTTCTCGAGGAGGTTCACCGCTCCAATCTCTCGAAGTTGGGTGAGGATGGCAAGCCGATCTATCGCGAGGATGGGAAAGTGATGAAGGGTCCGAACTTCTTCGAGCCGAACATTCGCAAGGTTCTCAAGGACCATCACAAGCCTGGTTCCTTCTAGTTCGTAGAACCTTCTAGTCCTATGGAACCGCTAAGCTAGTCCTATGGAACCGCTAAGCTAGTCCTATGGAACCGCTAAGCTAGTCCATATATATAGGACTCCTTTCTTCCCTCCCAATCGGTTTACTCTAGTTTCTCCTGGCTAGTCTCAAAATCGGTTGGGAGGAGTTTTGTGTTTCCAGTTGATTGTTTATAGGTTTTCCTATAAAATATAGGTATGAAGGCCAACAGGAGGCCTCAACATACAAGGAGGAAAGACATGCAAACGCTCATCGTTGAGGCGGACAAGACCACTGTTCTCCCCGTCTTCAAGAATCCGGACGGGACTTTCGAGGTCATCTACGAGAACTTCACGAGGACCTACACTCACGAGAACCTCAAGAACGCTTTCGAAGGAGGAGCACTCGTAGACGACGGACATGTCTTCTACCTGGTTCTCCCCAAGACTCCGCAGGAAGACGCGGCTTGGCTCACTCCCGTCGACTTCTACCTCCAGGAGTTCAAGGTCGACGGAGAATACGTCGAGTCCTGGAAGCGAATCAACAAGGATGACGTCTGGACTCCGATCCACGTTTCGAAGAAGGGACTCAACCCGGTCAAGGAGACCCTCGACTACGACGAGTTCTTTCACCGCCGGGTTCTCCCCCACCGGAATGTTCCCGATTGACCAGACTCTCCACTACTCCGATTACTTCTACCGGGTTCACTCCACTCGAGAGTACGTGGAACTCGCTCGATTCAACAGCGATGAGGCCATCACGGACTTCATCAAGTGGCTCTAGAGAGGAGAAAGTAGTGGCTACCTACAAGGAACTCGAGTCCGCGATCCTCATTGAGGCCCGAAAGTTCGGGGGATTCGAAGAGATGGACTTCGAAGACGCTTTCGAACTCATCGTAGGGGTCCTCGAACAGTGTGGCGCCTACCACGAAGGAGAAGACTTGGTCTACTACTACGCTAACTACAACGGTGAGCCTCGACTCATCGAAGTGAACACTCTCGACTTCGTTGGCTTCTTCCTGGGGTGACTTCTATGACCTACTACCCGACTCTCGACTTCATCTTCCACTCCGTAGACCGTCGACTCGCCGACAGTGACGGAATCGCCGGAACTCGCTTCGACGCCTTTGAAGAGGAACTACACAAGTTCTGCGTTGAGACCGGCAACATCGACGAACTCCCGCGACTCGTCTCTTATCGTCTCGATGGAGTAAACCACGAAGAGGCTTTCGAAGAAGTCTCACGTCTCCTCTACAATCGAGCCGTCTACGGGAAGTCTTACAGCGAAAACGCCATCACTCCCGCCGACTTCGTCTCTAAACTCAGCGAAAACACTCGAGAGAGGCTTGGACTCTACTTCGATTCCTGCGTGGAAGGACTCCAGTTCTTCCCGAGTCCTAACGCCAAGACACTCTCAATCCAGTGCCCCGCCGACTTCGACCACATCACTTACGGAACCGTAGTGCAAGTAGGCCTAGAGACTTTCTTCCTAACACGCATGGGTGGGAAGGGGTTCTGGGTTTCGACTACCGGCACACACTACACCCTCTTCGAGTTCTTCGATTTTCTCGTCAAGGAAGTCGCTCTCGGAGAAACACTTCATTGCCTCTACACCAGCTAGGAACAAATCATGGGAAGCTCAATGCTTAGAAACTTTCTCGAAGAGACTCGCATCAAGATGGCCGACCTCCACGCCTTAGCACTCGATCCTCAAGGACGCGTGACTATCAAAGTTCTACTTCTCAAGGAGCCGATCACGAGTTTCATCGACCTCTCTCGTATGGAGGTTGGGACTATTCTCAAGACGGAGACTCACGGAGAAGTCGAGAAGATGAAGTTCGGCAAAGTTGAGAAGTGGGTGGACCGACACGGGAACCAGGAGTCCAACTCCTTCTTCTTCTTCACACTCGTCGAAGACTACTACAATGGAGAAACCGTGACTCTCGTGAGGGGAGGCTACTCTAATGGCCTCTGACGAAACCCTCCAGAATTTTCTCACGGACTACAACCTAGCTCGTCTCGAAGTCGAGAAAGTCATCTCCGAGAAGTATGACGTGAATCTCGAGATCATTGACCTGGACGAGCCTATTCACAACTACGATGACTTTTGGTTCACTTTCGTTCCAGGCGATGTTCTCGTCACGAATAGTCGACTCGTCTTTCTCAAACTCGAAGGGTTCGAAGGCCGCTGGGTTGACTCTCGAGGTGTTCAAATCACGGACAAAGACCTCTTCTACAAACTCGTCTCCCGAGCGTTTTACGGAGACAAGATCAAACTCGCTCACGTAGTCGCTCAAAGCTTCTAGAAAGGGAATTCTCAAATGAGCTCTCAAGTGAACAAGGAACTCTACGCACTTCGATGCCAAATCGGGAAGTTCTACGATGAAACCCGCAAGAGTCTCGAGACCTCCTTCGTCCCACTCCCGATGAAGGATCATGGAGGCGAATTCGGTCTTTCGTTTAGGGACTTCTTTAGGCTCGGAGTAGGCTCACACATCAAACTCTCGGATGGAACCCACTTCTTCAAGGTGAGTCTCCCGAAGGATTCGTGGGTTAACGGACTTGGCTCTCGTCTTTCTAGCTTCGAAGTCGTGAGTCTCATCATTGACTCCTACCTCGCTTCTCGGAATCCGGCGTTTCTCATTAACCTGGAGGTGGCTTTTCAGTGAATGTCAACGACTTCAAGACTCTTCCGGTTGGCCAAGTCATTCGAACCGGTATCTTCGAGTTCAAGAAGGTGAACCCGTCCTACTGGGAGATGTCCGCCCACGCGTCTTTCACTCCTGGAGACATGGAGACCGTTCTTCGTTTTCTTCAATCCGAGGAGTCCGACCTCGCGATTCTCAATCTTCTCGATAAGAGCAGCAAAATGCCTCCCTACCCGGATGGAGTCGTTTCTCATGGGTGACTACCAAGAGATTCTCGACGCCTACCAGGCCCTTCAAGACTCGTCGGGGCAACTTTTCGATAGGGCGCTTGAAGAACCTATCATGATTAAGTCCTGCGTCGACGGAGAGTCTTCTTACGGGATTGTCTCAATCTCGAATCTTTGGCTTGTCCCATATGGAAGTGTTCTCTATACCCACAACGACGAATACATGAGGATTAGCACTGTTCCAGGGTGGGTTTGCTGGAATGGTAACCCAGTTACTCACAGCGAAGTCTACGAAAAGATTCTCGAAGCCGCTGCCAACGGCTCGTTTCTCGCTTGGATGCGTCCACTTAGACTTTCGTCTAGGTTTACTCTTAGAAAGGACTCTACTCGTGAGTAAGTATTGGGATCTCGTCGAAGCTTATCACAAACTCTTCTTTGAAGCCATGCAAGTCTTCGAAAAGCAACTCGATGTGCCTATCGTGTTCGAATCGCGTGTCGAAGGCGAAGCTCCACTCATCGTCTCTTCGATCTCTAGTCTCTATAGTCTTAGAGCCGGTGTTCGTCTTAGTGTCGGCGATGTCGAGTTCATGAAGACTTACAACTCTCCTGGGTGGGTTTGCATGGATGGACGCTTCGCTGAGCATAGCGAGGTCTTTCTCACAATGCTCAAAGTGGCAGATAAGGGCGGTGATCTTACGATTTCTCGATGATTTTCCTCGTGTTCCAGTTGATTGTTTATAGGAAATCCTATAAAATATAGATATGAAGGCCAATAAGGAAAGCCTTCCTACTACAAGGAGAGAACAATGAGCTACGCTAAGATCATCGGAGAGGCGAAGAAGGCACGCTTCGAGGCCGCCGACATCTTCAACGAGAAGGACCAGATCAACTTCACGATCCCCGGAGAGAAGAAGGCCGCTTCGCTGACGGTGAAGAGCTTCCGAGACATCTCGAATGCTCCTTCCGGAACGATCATCACGATCAACACGTACTCCTACATGAAGACGAACAAGGGAATGTGGGTCTACCACGACGGAACTTTCCTCACTGAGTTCGACTTCTTCATCTCCATCCTCCGAGCCGTGGATTCTCACATGGAGATTTCTCTCGCCCACTACCCCGGACGTCACTGAGAGGGGGAGAAGAGCAATGGGACGCCACGACAAGATCATCGAAGCCGCACTCAAAGACCGCGAAGAGTCGCTCGAGTTCATCAACACTCCGAACTACTTCGACATCTTCATCCGCCAGGAAGACGAAGCCGAGCCGATGATGATTCGAAGCTTCGAGAGCATCTCGAAGGCTCCGGCCGGGACCCTCATCACCTTCTACGGACTCGCCTACATGAAGACGACGGACGGTTTCTGGGTTTCCTACGATAACCGGACTCTCACGGACTTCGACTTCTTCATTTTTCTTCTCCGAGCCGTAGACGATGAAGCAGTGATCCGACTCGCCTACCATCCCGAGCGTTCTCGGGTCAAATCCTCGAAGGGAGAAGAGGGTGGACGCTAAGGAACTCAACGAGACTACGACGAAGCTTTATGAAAGGCTCCGTGAACTCTCCCAGGAGAAACTCTCAAAGCCAATCACAGTGAAGAGGAAGACAGGAGACGAGAAGTCGAGAGGGTTCGGGATCTCAAACTATCGCGATCTTCTCTGGCTTCCGGTCGGAACTCTTCTCTACGCCGACAATGACTACTTCATGAAGAAGAGCACGGAGTCTTGGGTCTCCACCCTCCGTGATAGGCCTCTCGACGCGAAGGAACTCTTCGCAGTTTTCGTCTCACTCAAAGCCGACGACTTCCCCGTCTACTTCGTCTACATTCCCAACATTATCGAAGGAGTCTAACCATGACCACCCGTGAAGAACTCAAAGACGCCTTCAAGCGTCTTGACCTAGTCCAGGAAGAACTCTTCGGGGTCGTACTCGATGACCCGATCGAGATTCTCGACAAGAACGAGAGGGGGAGTCCTCTTCGAGGTCCACAATACCGATGACTTCTACGATCTCGAGACGGGGACAATTCTCCACTGTAGAGGCGAATCCTTCACGAAGACAGTTAGCGGAGACTGGGTTTCAACCTCTAGGGGAGAGCGGATAGTTTCCAGATGTTCAAGTTTCTTCTCTTCGGAGGCCAATTCAAATGCCTCTACGATCCGGGGGTTGACGAATGAACCTCGAAGAATGCCTCGAAGAGCTTCAAAGCATCACGGACTCCGTGACTAAGAGGGAGATCAAAGTCAAGTGGAGTGACGGGGACGTAGCATACTACTCGATCGAAGACTTCACAGGGTTCCCCGACGAAACGGTCCTATGTAGTTCGCAAGGAGACTTCTTCCTGAAGACTTGGAACGGCGAGGGTCTTTGGCTCTCTGCGAGTAGGAGTTACTCGAGTGAAGAACTCTTCAATCTTCTCCTGGGGGGCTTCAAAGAACAGAGCCCGACTCTACGCGACTTCTACGGACGCGATTCTGGAAGGATTACAAAAGTGATTTTCTCGACTTTCGAAGAACTCGAAGAGAAGTACCCCGACCGCGTCTATAGGCGTGGAGGGTTCGAGATCATTCTCAATAGGACTACGGACGAGAACTATATCGCTCCGTTCAACGCTCTTCGGGCCTTGGCCACAGAGCCCCAAGAGGGCGAGATCGTCGATGGAGACTCCTGCGAACATTGTCTCTGACCGAAAAGTGAGACGTCTAGACCCTCACTTTCTAAGAATCCCGGTGAGTCCTTTCTAAAGAGTGAAGGACTTTAGGCCCTATCCACCAACAACACATCTGACTAGAAGGAGTATAGAAATGGCCACTCTCGTTGAGGACATTTACGATAGAACTTTCGATCTCGAGAATGTGCATATGGGTCCTGTCTCAGCGTAGACAATGACAACTGGTTCATCTTCCGAACTCCTGGAGGGTGGATTGACGACCAGGGTACCCTCTGGTCTAGTGAAGAACTCGCTGACTGGGCTTTAGACGGGAGTTCTAGTCCTCACTTCAAGAGACTCAACTGAGGAGAAAGCAATGACTAGAGGACCCCACAAAATCGCCGGCAGTGCAAACCTCTGGGGACTTAGAGGAGACCAGATCAACTTGACTAGTCTCCCTTACCAGACAGTCATTCAGGGTTGGGATAGCGACATCTTCGCTGTTAAACTTCTGGACGGCTGGTATGGCCCGGCAGGATACGGGATTTTCGGCTCGAATGACCTAGAGGTTGTCGAAGCTTTCGAGAACGATCCTCTCTGCGAAGGGGCCAGAGTCGCCTTCAACCCTCAAACCAGTACTCCGAAGGGTGTTTGGAAAGCTCAAAGCCCCGAAGGAGTTGAGGAGCTCATCCAGGATCTGGGTCTTATCGAGTTTTCGAACGGGACTATGGTCGATTTCACGGACTTCATTGGTAGACCTATCAGTGTTGCCGACACCTTCCGCTCTAGTAACGGCTCCCTAGTCCTCCACTACAGGTCTATGTGGTGGAGCTTCCAAGAGGGGCCCCTCTTGGGCGGTCTCGATGCTCTAAGCGAACTTCTCGGACTCGATCTCGGAGACGATAACGTCTGGAGTAGGATCGAGTCTCTCCTCTTTCCGATTCGCATCGAACTTTTCTAATCTCTACTTCTAAAAAGGAGAATCTATCATGAGGAAGCTCACCGCAAAAGAAATCAACGAGATCGCTGAAGTCTTCAAGGCAACCCTCGGGCCCTTCTAAGGAAGGTTCCTCGAAAACCACCCTTGACCTCACTGTTGAGGGTGGTTTTCTTTGTGTTCCAGTTGATTGTTTATAAGAAATCCTATAAAATATAGGTATAGAGGCCGAGAAGAGGACCTCAACTACAAGGAGAACAATCATGAACTACGAACTTTCGGACAAGCTCAAGAGCGCGATCGAAGAAGAAGTCGCTCGACTTGCTTGCCTCTCCGACATGTCCAAGGAAGTCGCACTCGGAGAAGACTTTTGCTTCACTCCGACCCAGGGAATGTACGCCGGACACCGAGTGAACATCTTCTCGGTCCACGAGGACGACTCCAAGATCCAGATCGGGGAGAGAGTCTACACCTTCAGGAACCACCTTTGGCGGTGTGAAGACACCTGGGTTTCGGAGACGTCCGGGGGACTCGCTCTCGAGTGTCGTGAAGCCCGTCGAGCTGGAAAGATCGTCGAGATCCTCAACATTGCCGGAGAGGGTGAAGAGAAGTGATTTACACGACCTTCGAACTCGACAGGGAGGCACTCGACGCCGCACTCTCCTACCTCGAAGACACAGACTCGACGGTTCGAATGAACATCTACAAGACCTCGAAGCCTTGGCCTCAAGCGGATATTGACCTCCCTCACCTCGACTCGGGTTCGATCATCGAGTACTTGGGGTTCATCTTCGTCAAGGAAGGCAATGTGTGGCGTTACGGAGAGTGGGTTGAAGCCGTGACTCTCGTAGACAAGGCACTCGCTCTACTCTTCACGAAGCATGGAGGCACTCCTGCTCTCATGAGAAGCGCTGTCAAGGTCCCGGCCAACGCTTGAGAGGGTGAGGGTAATGATCAAGAATCTCAAGGAGCTCGAGGAACTCGTGGAAGAAGCCCGGGACGAAGAAAACTTCGAAGAACTCGAGACCGAACCCGTCGTTATCTCGGCTTTGACGATGTTCTACACTCGACCTGTTTGGGTTAACTTCGAGAATCTCGCTGAAGGCCAATCCGCGACTCTCGATAGGTTCATGTTCGTCAAGAAGGACGGCGCCTGGGTTCTTCAAACGCATGGAGCTTGGGAGCATCTAGCGCATGGAGGTGATGTCAAACTCACGAATCAGGAGTTTTCCTGGATCGCATTCAAGGCAAGTGTCATTCCGCTCGTGGGATGGCCCGTGTCCGAGCCTATTTGGAAGAGTGAATCCAAGTGGCCTATTCCGAACTAACCGTAGAGAGTCCCGTTCTCAACGTTTTGACGTGGGGCTTATGGAGTAAGTGGCGTGGATGCCACGAATTCGAAGAAGGAGAAAGAAAGTGAACACCGAAGAATTCGAGAAACTCGTAGAGAAGCTTCGTGAAACCCTCGTAGACGAGCCTACTCCTCGCACTTTGAGCCGTCAAGAGTTCATAGTTCGAGCGAGTGAGGGAGAATGTGAGACTTTCATCAACATTCTCGATGCACTCCCCGGAACTCTTCTACGCATTATTGAGGTCTACTACTTCAAGCTCTTCGACGGATGGATCGCTCCAGATCGCTACTCTTCGGTCTTCGATGACTACGAAATCGCTATGATGGGTCGAACCGCTGTAGGGAACGGCGCTCGAGTCGATCTTCTCAACTGGCCAGAGGAATAATCTACCCCTTGCTTCCTCTAAGCTTTGAAGGATCCTTCACTACTATTTAGGAGTGTTTCATGAGAAAGCTCACTGCAAATGAAATCAACGAAATCACCGACGTCTTCAAGGCAACCCTTGAGGCTTGCTCTTCTTCGAAGACGGCGCAGGTCAAGACCGCGGAGAACGGAGTCCTGGTCGAAGGAAGCGAAGTTGACCTTGCCTCACTTCCCGTAGGCACGACTCTCTTCAACGACTACGGTACCGCCTTCAAGACTTCGCAGGGCTGGTGCGGGTCTCTTCCTTTCGGAGGCGGCTACGTCTATGACGAAGAGGCTTCTTCGATTCTTGCCGAGGAAGACTCCCTCAAGTTCATGTATGGCCCCTCCTCCTCTCCCGTCGACTCCATCACCTTCGAGGATGAGGACGAATGGTTCGAGGCTGTTACCGAAGATGAACTCATCAATTTTAGAAACTACCCCCTCTACCTCGATCCTGCAACGATGGATCCGTGTTCCGTAATTCGCGTTAACGGCTCGACCATCTACTTCGTCGCTATGGCGGACGCCTTCTACAACGAGAACGGCAAGGAGCTTTGGGACGTCGACAGTTTCGCCAATGATGTCGCCAGGGCCGGTTTCCCGCTCCGTCTCGAAATCTTCCCCCGCTACCGCTGATAGGAGTACCCTTGTGAGAAAACTTACTGCAAATGAAATCAACGAGATCACCGACGTCTTCAAAGCGACCCTCGAGGCTTGCACTTCTTCGAAGACGGCCAAGAAGTCGAGAGCGGCCGAGAGGCCGAGAACGGCCGAAGGGCAGATAACGACTGAGGAGCCGAACGCTACTACGTGGAATACTAGGAAGGCTCCGGTCGACGACGAGATCGTAAACCTCGCTAGTCTCCCTAACGGCACTGGTATTTGCTGGCCTTTTAAGGACGGAGAGTTTGGTAACGCCTTCAAGACCTCCCGTGGTTGGACGGGTGATTACCTCATGGGAAGCTACCTGTCTAGTACGAGTTTTGCTTTTAGCCTAGCCATGAGAGACTATAACGGCAAGGGGGCTAGATTCGCGCGTGGTCCTTACTCTAGCCCGGCAGGCTCCGTCACTATTGAGGATGAAGAAGAGCTTCACAAGATCTTCGTCGAGGATAAGGTCATCGACTTCGGCAGCTACAAGCTCTACCTCTCCGGTAGTAAAGCGTTCGGAGGAGACGTAATCGTCGTCAACGGCTCCTCCTCCTTCCAGGTTACCGATCGGTCGCACTGGACCGATGAGTGTTGGGTTCGCTTTGAGGATGGTCTCGGTACCTCCTCGCCGGAAGGCAATGCGAGTGCAATCGCCGAGTACTTCCCGAACTTCCCGCTTCGTTTCGAAGTCTATCCTAACCCCTTCGTCCGCTGATCCTTTCTAAGAAACACCCTCTAGACTTCATTGTTTGGAGGGTGTTTCTTTGTGTTTCCAGTTGATTGATTATAAGAAATCCTATAAAATATAGGTATAGAGGCCAACAGGAGGCCTCCCAACTACAAGGAGAGCAATCATGCGAAACAATTTCGAGACCGACGAGATCATCGCCGATGCGATCGGAGAGTCCTTCAACGTCCCGACCGGAGTCACGATGTGGGGTGGACCCAAGTCCAACGAGAAGGTCAATGTCGACCTCAGCGAACTCGAGATCGGAACCGATATCTTCATCGACGGACGTCTCTTCACGAAGCTCGACGAAGACGAATGGGGCTACTCCATTGGCTTCAACCCCGCTACTCACTTCCTCGATTGCGAAGTTGCCGCCATCGTCAACAAGCTTAGCGACAAGTCTTCGTTCTAGTAGAAGAAACCCGCATCATCTCCTCAATGGTGGTGCAGGTTTCTCTTTGTCCACTTGATTCTTTATAAGAAATCCTATAAAATAGTGGTGTAAGAACCCATCTTCTAAGGAGAAGAAGTGATCGAAACACGAGAAGAGTTCGAAGAAGCTCTCAAAATCTCGGAAGACAACCGCTGTTTCCTCGACATCGACGACGTATGCGATGAACTACGCTGGGAAGCATTCGGAGACTCGGCGACTACGGACCGTATAGAGTACGAGATTCGCAGGGTAGCCGACCGAATCACAGGATTCTACGCGGGAGACGACGAAGTCCCGAGTGGCTACTACTTCACAACCGACCCGACGGATCGTCTCAACGAGATCGACTACCTCAAGGAGCTCGAAGACTAATGGAGTATCACATCGCAGTAGACCGTTCTAGTGTGCGGGTTTCGGCAGTAGAAAAGCGTCCAGGGGGAGTCTATCGAGTGAAATCGCTTGCCCCAGGGTTTCAACTCTACTGCGAAGACGACTTCCGTAGAAACTTCAAGGGAGCGGTTTTCATCGAAAACGAGTCGGGCGGCTACCTCGTCTCTCCACTCCCGAAAACCGGGATGGAAGTCTTCTCGATCCAGACGACAATGATGTTGTCTCAACACAACAGCGCTATCAAGGACTTCTTCCACTTCGCGAGAGAGTATCTCTTGACTCAAATGGACGTCTACCAACTCTCCGAGGACTCTACTTTCTTCATCTCCAAGGGTTTCGGCCTCGTTTCTCATAGACTCTACCCTCTCACAGGAAGGATTCTCCCCTGGGCTAGGTTCCAATCCGATTTTCTCAACGGAAAGACACTTCTCCTCGGGTCCTCAACCAACCCGAACGAGCTTCTCGACCGCATTTCTGTACTAGAAAGGAACTAGAATGCAAATCTTCACTCACCCGCTTCCCGAAGACCCGTCACGGTCTTTCATCACTTCACTCCGTCTCGTTCTAAGACTCGTCGAACACAAGGCTCTCCGCCAGGAGAAGGACAAGGAGTGGGAGACTCTTCTCCTCAAGGAACTCGAGGAGTACGTCTCAAACCTCGGCGGAGAGGTGATTCTCGGAGTCGACTTCGATGACTTCACTCCTGAGACAGGACACTCCTACTTCATTTGGGGTACTCTCAAACTCTTCTTCCCGATCGAACTCGCTCCGATTCTCTCCTTTCCGAGTGAAATTGTCTCACACAACGGGAAGGGACTCGTCATTTCGGACACTCAAGCTAACCGGAACTACATCAAGACTCGACTTTCGGTTCTCACTCCTCTCGAGGACGGAAAGTTTGTAGTCTCCTTCCCGGACACGTTCTAGGAGGGGCCATGGATCGCCGAGCTGAGAAATATGCACTTCTAAGAATCTGCGAGCCTACTCCTCTAACACCGGAGATAGTTCGCAAGATGCTCGACACGATTCCCGAATACGCAGACATCGTTAAGATGGTCGTCGAAGAGGAACCCGAATCGGTTCTCGAACGAAGAATCGCGATCTACTACACTACTACAATGCCTTGGAACAAAGAGAAGCACAATGAGCACTAAGGCATACGATTACTTCATCACAAATCTCGGTGTCTTCGAAGCGGCGGATCGCATCCGAGAGACCATCAACCCGATTTTCTACACCAACTTCCGCAAGCAACAAGAGAAACTCGAGGAGAGTCTTCGTCAAAACGTCGATGCTACGTGGGAAGACATGAACTTCGACGTCTTCCCGAAGGATGTTCCGTCTAACAAGGGGCGTATTCTTCCCGAACACATCGACGACTACGCCAAATGCACTACGTACGACCTTGTGGGAGCCCTCTACAAGCGCATGGAGGAGCTCAAGAACCACCCGACGAGGACTTTTAGTCTTCTAGACATCTTCTACGACGTTCAAATCATGCGTGGACCTGAGAAGAACACAATCGTCTTCAAGGTGTTCTCCGAATGCAACGAGTATACGAGAGCTCTCTACGAGCAAGATTGGTGTAGCGACTTCTCGTATTGGAACAACACGGACCCCGATGAGGGTGTTTCGAGGAAGGAGTGGAGGCGTCGAAGCAAGTTTTGGGAGAGCGTACCGTACACTCCTCCTAGTGAACGCTCCGTAGGCTTCACTCAACCGTGCGAATTCGTAGTCTACACGAACATCGACCTCTAGTTTCCTGGAGAGTTGCGTTAGTCTCCCAGGCATTTTGGTTTTCCAGTTGATTGATTATAGGAAAACCTATAAAATATAGATATGAGGAAGACCGACTTCTTCATTAACCCGGAAGGAAAACCCCGTGAACACACGAACCGCAGGAGGAATTCTCCTCACAGGAGCACTCCTCTTTTCCCTCTCACACGCCGCCTACGCTTCTACGCCGATCAGGGCGGAGATCACGAAGGCAACGTCCTCGTCTCGCCAGACGTCCTCCGAAGTCAACGTTGGAGGAACCTGGTCCACCGAGAAACTCGAGGTCGGCCAGTCATTCACGGTCTCGACCGAGCCGACCAACGGAAGCGCTCCCTTCGTCTGGAATGCTTCCTTCCCGTTTACGCTTAGTGATGGGACTGAGATTGGCACTTGCACTGCCGACCAGGCGACCCTGACTTGTACAGTCAACGAGATTCCCGCCGCCTACGCCGACAAGACGGACGTGTCCGGAACCTGGTGGGCACGTGCTAGACTCCAGGATAGCGCTGTCGGCACGAACGAGGGCACGATCACCCTGAACGGTGAAGTCGTGAAGAAGCTCGTGTGGGGCGACGCCAAAGGCACCGGCGAGTGCACGAATGATTGCGATGGTCCGGCTCACTACGAATACGCAGAGCCGTCCAACGTTAAGTTTGGTTGGACGAACGATAACGGGACGATTGGCTGGGGCATCAAGTGGATCGCCAATGGCGGTGTCGAGTACACCGTCAAGGACTTCGATACACGACTCTCTCCCGGCGTCAAGTGTGCTAAGGGTCCTACGTGGGATCCGGCCACGACCGAGGACATCTCCGCCATCCAGGTGGATGACAACACGATCCGATTCACTGCTCCCGAGGGTGTCAAAGTGTGTGTCACCTACCCGCCCGAGCAGATGAAGGTCCCCGAAGGCCAGAATTCCGTGACGAATCATGCCGAAATCAATGGCATGAAGCTCGAGTCCACGGCGACGGTGAGGTCTAACGGCGGTACGGATGGTGATGGCTCTACGAAGCCCGAGCCTACTCCCGAACCCTCGAAGCCCTCTAACCCGGCCCCTGAGCCTTCGGTGACTCCTAACCCCAAGCCTTCTACAACTCCGGCTCCCGAGCCTTCTAAGCCCTCGGAAACCCCGAAGCCTTCCGAGACCCCTAAGAAGACCGAGGATAAGCCGCAGTCCGACCCGACTCCGTCCCCTGAAAAGCCCCAGGAGAACTCTCCTAAGAGCCCCGCCCCTACAAGCCTCGCTCGTACCGGCTCGGATTCTACTCCGCTCTTCATCGGTACGGGTCTTCTCACGGCAGGCTTTGGGGCTCTCGCAATCCGACGCATGGCAGGAGACAAGAAGTGAGTGAGTTAGAGCTCTACCCGGACGAGATGAACCGGATCACACTCGCTTGGGCGGAGATCCAGAACGAGTTCATCGGTCGCAGTGACGATCTTCGCACCCTTTTCGACCTCAAGAAGAGAGCGGAAGACAAGTTCCGTGAAATCGGCTTCCTCGTTGAAGTTGATATCGCTAACCAGGAACTCGGCGACGATGGCTACCTCTACACTTCTCCAGTGATTCACCCGTATGGTCGAGTTGTTGGTGAAGACTCCCACGATCACGAGAAGCATGCTCGCGAAGTTCAGGCCGGTCTCGAAGATGGCATCGCTGGAACAGTGCGTGAAGATGGTTCTCTCGGTGACTCGAAGGTGACTCTTATCCAGTAAGGTCACTCTAGAGGTACCTGAAACCCCGTAGTGGATCCTTGTAGAAGGGATTGGCTACGGGGTTTCCTATTCCCATCTTGTTCTACTCGTTGTTCTCTTGTTAGATTAGGTTTTCTTCCAGTTGATTATTTATAGGAAATCCTATAAAATATAGGTATGAGGACAACACTCGCAGAAGAGCGCATCAAAGCTCGAGTAAGGCAACTACTCGCGTTGGCTTCGTCGAGTTCGTCCGAGAACGAGAAGAAACTCGCTTCCATCCAAGCCGAGAAGCTCATGAAGAAGTACAACATCTCCGAAATCGACGTAGACGACGAAGATGACAGGAAATTCACGTACTCGGACAACCCACTCACGACCAATGCACAGTCGTTTATCCTCACAGCGATATGCATTGCATACGAAGTCACGCCGAGATACACTCTCCTCGCCGAAGACTCAAGCTATTTCACGAGAGAAGTCACCCTCTCAGGGAGTTCTCAAGCGAGAAGTCGAGTCCGCAAAGCCTACAAAGACGTCATCAGGAGGTGTCAAGAAGAACTCGATAGGCTCAACTACCGCAAAACCACGATGACACTCAACTCGATTTACTGCGGAGTCGCTAAGAGTCTCCTTTCGAGACTTCCTCCAACCCCAAAATCCACCTACGAAGACGGGTTAGTACCCTACAAACCTGTCAAAGTCGCTGAGCCGCCGACTCAACAACACCTCTTCGGTGAGGGAAAGCGGTTCGGAGACACACTCTCATTCTCAACACTACTACAACTCGAACAAGTTCAATTCGAACAAGGAGAACAATCATGAACAAGAAGACCAAGATCTTCGCTAGCGCTTTTCTCGGAGTCACCGCACTTCTCGGGGGTTTTAGCCCCTCTCTAGCGGTTTCGGCACCCGGAGACGAGCCTAAACTCCCTCCTAAGACGATGATTATGGAGAAGAGTGGGAAGGAGTACTATATTCTATCGGCTTCTGAGGCAACAGGCGGAGGCGGGAACGTAGTTTGCGGTCCCTACAACGAAGATCCTTCCCGAACCGTACTCCTTTGCCTCAACGCTGATACAGGGGTTGGCTTCGCTGCGGCAATCAACTCAGAGAAGTTCACAGGCGAGTCCTACCACTTTGAGAAAGGAACTCGACTCGACTCCGAGGTTTACGAAGGTGCCCAGGATGTTGCGAAAGAGTCCCAGAAGAACGAGATCTCCTCTCTCAAGACTCAGCGAAACCTCTTCGCCGCGAATCACGTTGTTCTTCTCCTGATTATCGCTTCACTGGTCTACTTCCTCCGTGGTCTCTCTAAGAAGAACAAGATTCTCGAGAAGAAGGCGAAGGCGTACGACCAACTCCAGGACCTCGCCGAAGGTCTCAAGACCCACTACCCTCTTAGCTCAGGAGAATGATCACAATGGACACTAACGAAATCATCGAAACTACTCGTGAGGCTATGGGAGTTTTTCGTCCTCTCTACGATGCCGTCAACGACAAGAAGATTCACGGGAGTTTTCTTAGAGGCGCCATTCTCGATGCAATGGCTCAACTCACGGTCGTCATTGATGAAGCCGAAGACTGGGAGGGTCAGGCTTCTTCCAGTTGATTGATTATAGGAAATCCTATAAAATATAGGTATGAGGCCAAAGGAGGGCCTCCCATACAAGGAGAGATATCATGAAGTACAAGATCGATTGGGTCCAGTTCGCTTCTCTCATCATCGCATTCGCCGCCTACGCAGGGGTGATCTGGGTGATGTTCACGTTCTGGGCGCCCTGGCCCATCACTTTCCCGCTCACCACCATCGCCGCCGTAGCGTCTGGGACGTGGTACTACCGCTACTCTCTCCACGAGGAGAAGAACAATGAAGCTCGCTGAATACGCTGACGAGGGGGAGAAGAAGCACAGTGACTTTACTTCCTGGGAAACCGGTTCTCTCGAGATTCCCGTCACAGGCAAGGCGAAGCCGATCACTGGACTCCAAGATCTCGAAGAGCTCGAAGGGCGAGTGACCTTCACTTGCATTGGACTCAACCCGAAGAAGACGACTTTCACACGACGTGAATACCGCAACGGGGTCGTCCGCTGGATTCGAAACGACGATGTTCCAATTCAAACTGAGGAACTCCTCTACAACCTCGCTTCAACGGTGCTAAACGAAGGCGAAGTCCTCATTTGGACGGACGAAGCCTACGGCACTATGAGGGAAAGGGAACTCCTCTGGTTCGTGGAAGGGGCTAAAGAGCGCTTCCAGGACTACATCAACTTCACCACTACCCCCGAAGTTGTCTCAATCAAGGCAAAGGGACTCAACCGACCCATTCGAGACGTGAACGACCTCGACAAACTCCCGGACAAGGTCCGCTTCGAACTCAACCACGGGACCCTGGTTTTCGAGAAGGAGACAATCTTCGAGAAGACTGTTCGCTGGAAGTATCGCCAGAGAACCCAGTTGAATAGTTCGGAGTTTCTCACAATTCTCGCTCAAGCCGCACTCGACAAACTCGACATTGTCTACAACTACGAACACGTCATCTCACTCTACTAACAAGGAGAAACATCATGAATACGAAGACTTACAACTCAAACACGCTCGGCGAACTCCTCGAGAAAGCGAAGAAACTCACGGAAGAGCTCACTTCGGCAAGTCTCGGCTCCTCTCTCTACATTAGTTGCCAAGAGCTCGTCGAAGACGTCGAGATCTACTCCGCTGAATCTTTCGAGGAGTTTCTCCCTGGTAGTCTCATCACTGTCGGCAAGACTTCCTACATGAAGATCGCTGATGGTTCCTGGGTTTGCCAGTCCGGCGTAGTTCTTTCACAGGCCGAGTTTTTCTCACTCTTCCTCCGTACCCTTGCCCAAAGCCCTATTCCGGGTGTCTATTGCCCCTACTTCGGTGAGAAGGAGAAGGTTAAGGTGGAGGAGGTCGAGGAGACCCCTGCGGAGGAACTCGATTCTCTCGAGGAACTCTCCGAGAAGAACGGTGAAGGTATCCCGATTTGGCGGGGCAAAGAAGCCTACATGGTCACTTCCCCAGCGGATCTCAACCTCGTAGTGTGGAGCTACTTCGAAGACTCGAAGGGTGTCAACTACACTCGCAAGAGGACTACCGACGACACCCTTCTTTGGACCCTCTCCACCTATGAGCAAGATTCTTCTCTCGGTGGTGCGACCGAGAAGGTTCTCAACAACACAGAGCTTTTTGAGTTGATGGTAAAGCGCTTCTACAAGTACGGTGATACCTACCACTGCGCCCGTCCCCTCGTCAAGTCTTCCTCGTTTTCCAGTTGATTCTTTATAGGAAATCCTATAAAATATAGGTATAGAGGAAGGAAAGAACAATGTACACTCTCACAATCAACCCCAAGAACTTCGAAGCATTCCCCGTCAAGGTGACCAAGAATGAAGACTACGAGATCTTCTTCCGTGAAGAACCCGTGACCCTCACCGAAGAGGAACTCAAGGAGGATTGCAACGGAGGCGTCCTGGTCTTCACAACGCGAGGCGACTTCCTCATCCTTCCCAAGGGATTCGACCCCCGAGATGGATGGGCTGAGCCGGTTAAGTTCGGCATCCAGCACTTCCTCTCGGACGGGACTTGGACTTCCAGCGAATACGGAAGGGGAGGTATGGGTGAAGCCGTAAAGGGAACGCGGGAGAACTACCTCTACCGCCTTTTCCAGTCGGGCGACTTCCAGGAACTCGTCTCTTTCGAGGAAAAGGGCTCCGCCTACCCTGTCCAGTTCAACTGGATTGAGAAGTGAAATGGACACCATCACGACTCAAGAGGAACTCGAGGAAGTTCTCCTAGACGAGTCCATCTCCTACCCTCGATGCTTCACTAGCCTTGAAGGAGTCCGCAAAGACATTCAAGACTCTCTTCTCTCCCACTACCTCCAATACAACATCACTCGAATCGCCGCAGGGTGCTACAAGTACTACGAAGGACCCGAATTCGAGTTCGGAGGAAGTGGACTTGGGAAGAAGGGGTGGTATCGAGTCGTAAGTGACAAGAAGTTTTGGGACTACGTGTGGAGAAGCAAGAAGACTTCGGGGAGCGGCTTCACGATGGTTCTCCGAGCACCCTTCTCCTATGAAGCCCAATGGCTCATCACCCCATCTACTGGGAAGACTTGTGGAGTCCTCAGAGAAGGATACTTGGGAGGACGCATCCAAAAGGCGTTCTCGAGACTCACGAGAGAAGATGAAGCCAAGTTCCGCGAGTGGTTCAAAAAGGCTCAGGTAGGGCGGTGGACTAGTCCTATGAGTTTCCTCGTCACTTCGATGCTTCGAAACGCCGACTTCGAGGAACTTCGAGAAATCGCTGAGAGACTCGGGCTCCTCAACGAATACATCCCGAGTCAAGTGAAGAGGGAGACAGTGAAGGTCGAACTCGAGAGACTTCTCTACGCCTATAGAGGGAAAATCTTCGGAACTCTGTGAAAAACCACGATAAAACCACCTGGAGACCATGTGTCCCGGATGGTTTTATCTTATAATAGCGCATATAAGGAGGCTAGATGGTCACTAAGCGGAGTATCAACCTCTCGAGTCTTTCCTCAGGTGTCGACCTCATTTCACAGTTCCGTAACGCTTTGACGCCTCAAAAGCCTTGGGAGTCCATCATTGATTTTGCTACCCACCCGAGTTTTTGTGGCCTCAAACTCTACCCGCGCCAACACACTTTCCTGAAACTAGCCTACCTCGAAACCGACTCGATGACTCAATACGACTTAGACGTCATTGAGGAGTGGCGTAAGGGATGGAGTCAACCGCAACCCGAGGGTACTCAATCCGACATTTGGTACCGCATCGACTATCTCAAGAAAAACGGCTACACACACTTCCCACACATTCAAAACGTTCTAGGGCGTCGAGCTTCTAAAGGCATGTTGGGTGGTATTCTCGGAGCCGAGAGACTCGCCTACTTCTACTCTCTCGGAGACTTTCAATCGCACTTCGGGCTTCCCCCGGGTAAAGACGCCTACCTCTCGGTCATCGCCACAAACACGGTTCAAGCCAAGAAGTTTCTCTTCGCTGATATCCGTCAAGCGGTTGAACGATGCCGTTATCTCGAAACCGCTATCTCGACTTCGAATGAGTACTCTCTTAGCCTCCGAACCGAAGCCGACAAAAGGCTCATCGCCGAGTCCGAAAGACGCGGTATTAGACTCGACCACGAAGTAGCCACGGTTAGAGTAATCGCCGCTTCCTCCACTTCATCCTCTGGTCGTGGTGGTGTAGGCTTCGCCAACTTCTACGACGAGTTCGCACACATGCAAGCCGGAACGGGTGGCCCTAGAACCTCAGAGGAGGTCTACGAAGCCTACCAACCCTCACTCGACCAGTTTGGTAGAGAAGCACTCACCTACATTCCCTCCTCACCCTACACGAAGGTCGGCAAGTTCTACGACCTCTACAAGTCCGGTTCTATTCTCCTCGACTCTTTCCTCAATGACGAGGGTAAGAAGACGTCTTCCGACTACGTCAAAGACGACACTCTAGCCGAAGACCTCGAATCCGAGGAGAAAATCGCTTACGCCGACCCCGAAATGCTCATCGTCCAACTCCCCTCCTGGGCACTCTACCGTGATTGGCAACACGCCTACTCACTCGTAGGCACAACCTTCAAGGGAGCGATTCAATACGAGCCTCTCCGTAACGGAGTCATCGAGAACGAGCGTATGGTTCGACTCGAGAGAAGAGACCCGGAGAAGTTCAAGGTCGAGCGTAGAGCCCAATTCGCCGAAGTCATCAACTCCTACCTGGAACCCCAGAAAGTCGATGAAATCTTCGAGCCTCTTTGGGATGGTAGGGTTCTTTCGGAGCAAAACGCTGGTTCTCACGCTCTCGTCTACCACGGCCATTGTGACCCGTCCAAGACCAATGCTAACTTTGGCCTCGCTATTGGCCACTTGGAGGAGTGTCCCGAACCTGACGAGTACGGAAACAAGTGGAAGCACGTCGTCTTCGACTTCCTCTGGGCCTATCAACCCAAGGACTTCCCGGATCACACGGTTGACTACATTAAGATCGAGAAAGACATCGAGAATCTCATCTCGAACTTCCCGACCATGGAACTCTTCACCGCCGACCACTGGAACTCGATTCTTCTCTTAAGCGAACTTCGAAGATTCACTCAACTCAAGAAGCTTGGGACGAGGGTCGAGGAAGTCAAGTTCACCTCCTCGAGAAACCAGGACACCGCCGAAGCCTTCAAAGCCGCCATGAACCTCGGATGGGTTCACGCCTATAGAGACTCACTCTTCAACGATGGGCAGGGGAGTCTTCTTGAAACGGAGTTGAAGTTCCTCACGGAGCAAAACGGCAAAGTCCAGAAACAATCCGTAGGTCCGTGTACGACGAAGGACTTGGCCGACTGCGTCATGGAAGTCACTGTGAGGCTTCTCGGAGAACAACTTGGGTCCTGGAATAGAGAGAAGCTTTCTTCTCCGCCTGTCTCAGGACTCCAGGGAGGATACCCGACCCCGGGTTCTTTCTCAAACGACACTTTGTCTTCACTCAAGTCTCTTTCGCAAAGAAGAACGCCAGGTATGGGAAGAGCATCTCGAGGAAGACGAGGCTACTAGGAGAATCATGACCGAGTCTTTAGAGAAGCGTCTCCGCTTTCTTAAACGAAACCTCTACCTTCAAGAAGACCCCTCGACTTTCCTCCACGAAATCGAAGAAATCGAGGCTACTCTCTCCTCCAAGGTAGAGAAGGAGTTGATTCTAGACGACCTCAACCTCTCTCCAACCCTCTTCTCCGAGCCTCTCCCGGAGTATCTCACGCGTTTTTGCTTCACAAACGCTCCACTCTTCCTCAAAAACAACCCCGACGCCATCGAAGACGTCAAGATTCGCAGGGAGAAGGCTATTCAATTCGCCTTCGAGGCGAACAAAACCCTCTCCAAAGACCTTCTCGAGAGAACTATTCTATACTTCATTGAAGAGGTAGAAAGAGTTCGAGGCGAAAGTTTCAGGCGTTGGCCTCTCTACACGTTCTGCGGAGACAAGTGGCATTCGGAGCCCAAGAAGAAGTCAGGAGAAAGAAGTGAGGTTTACTAACGTCGGGTCTACGGGGTATGCCGGAAACGAGATTCAAGGCGTTGTCTTAACGGTTAGCATCGAGTCCCGCACAGTCATCCTCCAGGAATCCTACGGAGACATCCTCGAGGTTTCTTTCGAACTCTCGAATTCACCCATTTTCACCGTTCCAAGCGTAGGCGAGGAGTGGGTTTGCTCCCGTATCGGTGGGGTTTGGTACCTCGACAAGAGGACTTCTAAGCAAAACACGGCTCTAAACCGCGATCTCAAAGAGGGAGACCAGGTTTGGAGTAACCGTTCCGGACGCATTCTCGTCGAAGGAGCCGATGGAAGCGTCATGGCTATCAGCGGTTCCACGAGTAAGAGTCGCCCCAAGACGCCTCTTGGACTCCGTCTCGTCACTCAACTCCAGGAAAACGGCACGTCTACCCTCAAAGTCTTTTGGGCCGAAGTCAATGAGACGGTGGACGGCAAGAAACTCAACGATGTTCAATACGAAGTGTGGGTTTCGGAGGGTGCGGGATACTACCTCTACGGGAAGACTTCCGAGAATCACCTCAAAATCACCGATTTCCCCGAAGTAGACGCGCTTTTCTTCAAGGTGAGAGCGGTTACGGACACTCTCTTCGGCGACTTCACGGCACCGGAATCCGTGAGATCCTCGAGTCTACGCCCTAACGTCACCCAGAAACCCTCTACCCCGGTTCTAACCTCGGTTCTCGACCGTCTAAGCATCAAGTGGGATGGACTCTTCGAGGATAGAAGCCAAGCACTCTCGCTTTCCAAGGTGAAAGCCTTCGGGATTACGTCTCGGGACTCCAGCGAAATCATCGAACTTGGGTCACTCTACGGTGCTGGCGAGATTTCTTACGCGTTTTCTTTCCTCCCTGTGACGGTCACCGTCTACTTCATCGGCTATGACAACTGGGGACGGCCCACCGAGCAATCCGCTCAAGCCGTGAGAACACTCACAGGCGCTCTCAACACCGAGGCACTCACTCAAGTCCGTGGAGAAGTCGAGTCCAAGGTGAGTGAAGCACGGCGGGAGCTCGAGGCTAGTACAAGAGAGCGCGAAGATGTGTTGAAGAAGGCGGTTGACTCCAAGTCGACCATCATTAGATCCGGTTCTACACCCAATAAGCCTGGTACCACTCCCGGTGATTTGTGGTGGCAATACCCCAATAGCTCTTTGGAAGGCACTGTCATTGGCCAGTGGGTTTGGGACGGCGAGAGTTGGAAAGAGAGTCCCATCGGGTCCTCCATTATCGCTGACGGAGCCGTAACCGCTGAGAAAATCACGGCTACCGAAAGCCTCATGACGAAACTCCTCTCCGCGAGAAAAATCTACGCTAACGACTTAGTAGTGGGTGGAGGAGATAACCTCATTCGGGACCCCACCTTCAAGTTCACTGAAGGCGACTCCCGTCTTTGGCTCAATACCTTAACTCAGGGCGTTCAGGTAGTAGACGAGTCCAATGCTCCTACGAAGACTTGGCCAGGCACTCCGAACTTCTTCAAGACGACAAGACGCGCTGAGGACAGAGACGAAGATTTCTGGTTTTGGTGCTATGATTGTACTCAGGCAACCAACTCTCAACTCACCCTCAATCACCCCTTCAAGCCTTCACAAAACCGCAGATATATTCTCCGCTTTGAAATCGCGATACCCCAATCCTCCGTGAATACTTTCGTAGAACACGCTAACAAGATTTTTACTCCTAAACTCTTCTATATTACCGCTCAGGGTACTAAGCTACTAGCCGAAGCCGACCGTGAGTCTACTAAACTCACCGCCTCCTCACTCACCATAGACAACGATAAGGTTGTACATACATGTGAAACTATGTTCGAACTACCTGCCGAAGCAGTTGAGTTCACTCTCATCTTTCAAGCCTTTCTCTACAATGACAGTGTAGTCCACTCTACTACTTCACTCTATGTGAGCAACGTTTCACTTCAAGAGAAGAAGTCTTCCGCCGATCTTATCGTAGACGGAGAGCTTTGGGCTAGACTCGCGAAGTTCGACAAACTTGAAGTCCTCGATAAGCTCACGGCTCAAAACGCCGAGATCCCCGGAACCCTCATCAGCAACGATATTTTCGGCAAGAATATCTATGGTGGACAAATCACAGGTGCGAAGATTACCCAGGAAAACTACACTACAGATGCCCGGAGACTCTTCAATAACTTCACGGAAGGCTCTATGTACTGGTGGGTGGGGAAAAAGGGCCCCTGGGAAGGTCCTCTTAAAAGCCTCTACCCTGACTTCACTGGTACTTCCAACACTAAGTCTCGTCTTCTCTCAAGTACGTCGTCTCTCAGATTTTTCGGTACCCTTGATTTAGGTATTGCCCAAACTAACAAGTTAAGGAAACTCGTCTTCCTCTTCTACCACAAGTCCGGACCCCGAGTAGTCATCAACTACACACTCACGCCGACTAACGACTCTCAGAAAACCGCCACCGGCTCCTTCATTTCGAGTCTAGGACCCAACCGAGTCGAGATCAACCTCAGCGATGATGAAGTCAACTCCTATAAGTTCGAGCTCAAAACAAAGAATGAAGAACCTGTAGAAATCATCCCCCGTCAGCTTATCCGCGAGACTAACACACTCACCGGTCTCATCGAACTCGACAGTAAAAACAACCTCCCCACGCAGTCATTCAAAACCCTCAACCCGAACGAAGAAACGCGGATGACTCCGACAGGGTTGGAGTACTACAAGAGTGGCGTCAAGAAAGGCTCCTACGCTTGGGAGAACTTCGTAGCGCCGCCTATCGGCTACCTCTTCGTACCTAACCGTCATCTCTACTTTCCCTCGGGGCCTCGACCCACGGAAGACTACTGGAAGGTTCTCCGTCTTAGGGAGGCCGAGCAAACCTTCTTCCAGGGGAGAGTTTCCCAGGACGGGGACGGAGTCATGATCACTGAGCCCGGCTGGTATGAAATCTACGGCATGATCCGCTGTATACCGAGAACATGGGGAGACATTTGGGGGTGTGGTGTTTCCGCTTGGGGCGAACCTTTCGACCGTACTTGGCCCTACCAATACGGAACCTCTCCCGGTGTTGAGGCTGGTCTAGTCATGATTGAAGCACGTCAAATCAAGAAGTTCACTAAGAAGACCACAATCCACCTCAGAGCAGTCCATATTGGCGATAGTGACGCAATTGCTAACTCTGCTTGTCTGTACGCTAAATACCTCGGACCTATTTCCTAAACCCCTGCACTCTTTCTCGTAAGGAGTGGAATAACCTCTACTCTAGGAAAGGGAGATCATGGGTAACGTTCAAACCTTCATCAACACCATCGCTTGGTGGTGTGAGAATGGCGACTTAGGCTACGACCAGTGGAACCGCTGGGATATTCGAGAGGGCGGCGAGTGCGATTGCTCCTCCCTCGTAATCCAGTGTGCTCGTTGGGCCGGTTTCGAGACCGGTGGAGCGACGTACACAGGCAACATGCGTTCGGCCTTCACTGCTAACGGCTGGGTTGCACTCCCCAACGATGGTAACCCCTACCCGGGTGACATTCTTCTCAACGATGCCAACCACGTCGCCGTCTACCTCGGCGGTGGAAGACTCGCTCAAGCCTCCATCGACGAGAGGGGCGAAATCGCTGGCGGCCAATCCGGCGACCAGATCGACTACGAGACCAACACCCGCTCCTACTACAACTACCCGTGGAGTTGCTACCTCCGCTACGTAGGGGGTGAAACCGAGTCGACCGGCTGGGTCCCGGTCGACGACCCGTACAACCCCAACGGCTACGGTGAGACTTACGTCGCCACGATTCAAACCCTCCTCGCACAGAACGGCTACTCGGTTGGCCCCGACGGCGCCGACGGTGTTCTCGGTGAGAAGACCTTCGAAGCCATCAAGAAGTTCCAGGCCGACCACGGCTTAGAGGTGGATGGCATCCCCGGCCCGAACACGGTTTCCGTACTTCACGGCAACAAGGCCTCCGGCCCTAAGCCCATGGAGAAGAACGAGACCGACGGCCAAATCACCCTTGAGGTGGACGGAGTCCCCGGCCCCGCGACCATTGCCCGTTTCCAGCAGGTCATGGGGACTGAGATTGACGGTGTCCTGGATGAGGACGGCTCGCCGGCCGTCAAGGTCTTCCAGAACTTCCTCAACTCTTACGTACCCTCCGGAAGCATCCGTGACCTCAATGGAGACGACGCCGTAGAGCTTGATGGTATTCTCGGCCCCAAGACCTGGAGAGTTTTCCAGTACTGGGCTTGGTGCAACCACAAGGACATCGTCGACCAGTTCGCTGCCTCCTGGGGGTTCGCCGAGTTCGTTGACGGTGAGGACGGAGAAGTCACCTGGAAGGTTTTCCAGACGCTTCTCAACATCTCCTTCGCATACAGTGAGAGGATTGCGTGATGGCTTTCGCCTACTTGAAGGGTGACGTCCAGTCCCCCACGAGAGAGCAACTCGTATGCACTATTGGCCTCGAGGGCTCTCGAACCTATACGAGTGAGGGCGCCCTGGTTATCCCCCGGGGCTCCACAAGTTCGTAGGGCACTGCGACCTCATCGTCCCGACTGGGACTTTCACTGTCGTCTTGAGAACTGGGAAGACGAGGCTTCAAGCCGAAGTGACTTTCGAGGAGGGTAAGACCTACACCCTCCAGGAGCTCTTCAACGACAACAACACAGCGTCTATCACCAACACCCCTCTCACTGTCACTGTAGAAGATGGGGTCGTTTCGGTAAGGAGAAAGAAATGACCACTGAAGACAACTTCGAGACTCTCTTCCAGACCTACACTCGCGATAAGATCGACGAGATCGTAGGCGGAGTCCGAGACACGGCGGCTTCCAACACCGAGTCCCTTAGAACCCTCCAGGCGCAGTCCGAGGAGAACCTGAAGAAGACAGTTTCTCTCCAGACTCAAGCACTTGAAACCAAGGAGAGTATCCAGGGTCTTCAAAACCGACTCTCCGAGAACCGCACTCAAGTCAACAACCTCATCGAATCGACGAAAGCCGACCTCGAGAAGAAGAGCAGTGACTTGGCCACGCGTGTGGGGACCTTCGAGTCCTCTCCCGCTCCGAAGTCGGGTGTAGACCTTCCCGAAAGACTCGACCGAGACAAGAAACTCTACCAGTTTACAGCCCGAAACTACAAGATCACCGTCTACCACATTGTCGGGCCCATTTACTACGTCTACGTAAATATTGCTATCAGTGTATTCGGTACCAACAGCATGAGTACGGATATTCAAATCTCTCAAGAGATTGCCGACCTCAAACTCTACTTCGCCCCCCAGAAACTCTTCTCTTCTCCTGGCAATGACGCGCCTTCTATTAGTTCAACCACACCTGGTATTAGTACCTTCTACCTTGAAAAGTCAAGGGGCGTAGGCGACGTAGGCGTAGGCGACGCAGGGTTTTATGCTATCTCTGTGACCGGAGCAGATTTCCCCCAAATCACGTGGGAACACCTGTAGAAGGGAGAGTAGATGCTCATCGACTCTACTAAACCTGACTTCACTACGATGGGCGACGTAGAGTTCTTCGACTTCTCTTCGTCTTGTCTCGCTGAAAAGAAGAAGAGGGAGAGAACTCTTCTCCTCCGTGGAGAAATCGAAGAGAAGATCCAAGAATACCGCAACTATGCCAGGAACCAACCCCCGATTGACGTCAAAGACTTCAAGAGAGAAGTTGGGCCCGGAGAGCGCGTCTTGGTAGAGGGTGTAGAATACGAGAATATTCTACCGCTTTTCCTAGACCTAGAGTCTCAGGACCCCTTCAAGGCTCCTTGGGCTTGGCGCGAGATCAAGGTGAAGCCTGTTGACTGGTCGCCTAACGAGTTCTACAAGAAAGGCGACCACATTCTCTTCCAGGGTCAAACTTACGAGGTCATCAACGACCATAAGTCGGACCCTGAGGAGACGCCGGATAAAGATTCGGTGAACTATAAGAAGAACTAGAAAGGAGAAGAAGTGTTTGATGTGAACACTCTCCTCGTCGGGATCGGGTTCAACCCCGAGATCGTAGCAGTTTTGCTCGGTCCTCTCCTGACGACTGGCCTGGCGGCGGTTGACCTGCCGCACTGGAGTGCTACCAAGAGACGAGTCCTCGTCATCGTAGTAGCCGCCGTCCTGTCCGTACTCGTGTGGGTTTTCGGGGCTTACCCCGCCGCTTGGGAGTACTTCATCGCCGTCTGGGGCGTTATTCTAGCATCCGCCCAGACGTCTTTCACGATCCTGAAGAAACTCGGCTTCGTGGACTGGGTAGGCCGCGTCACTCCTGGTGGCGAGCCCAACGTAGACAAGTCTAGTGACTGAGATCTACACCAACAAAGAGGTCGTGAGTGCCCTAGCTGTGTTCATCGTAGCATTGCTAGGAGCCCTCGCGGCCATTGTTAGACTTATTCCCAAGTACTTTGAGAACCTCCTCGATAGTAAACTCGAGAATGTCACAAAGCATGTCGAGACTACCCGGAAGGTCGCTGAAGGTGCCGAGCGTGAAGCTAGACTCGCTAAGGAAGAAGTCCAAAACGATCACTCTTCAAACATTAGAGAAGACGTCGACGCATCCATCGAGACTACCTGGTTGGCTGTTAACGCCATTGAGGATGTCAAGAAGACTCTTGGATCAGTGACTTCGACACTCTCCGAGAACGGGTCGCGTCTTGAAGACACGAGTCGTACGGTTCGTGGTCTTGTGAGAAGAGTAGATGAACTTTCGGAGCAACAAGGATCGCTTCTTTCACAGCAAGAGCGACTTCGTGAAGATCTTCGCCTTGAGAGACTCGAAAAGACGAAGGAACTTCAAATCCTCCGAGAGCAATCCCACGACGAACACGAAAGACTCTGGCGTGAACTAGGGTCAAACTAACCTACCCTACTCTCGTTTAAAGAGTAGACCTACTAAGGAGAAGAAATGAAACGACTTTCCGCACGGGCTATCAAAGCTTTGCATCCGTTTTTTTCGGACTATCTAGCAAATGCCAAGACTTCGAGTAACCTCGAGAGCCGTCTTTGCCTTCTCCGTGAGGACTTCTACAAGAGGGCACAAGAAGTCCTTCCCGAAGCGTCCGATGAGGACCTGGACGACGCTTTCGACGACTACGAGGAGTACGTTACCAGCTCTAGAACCTTCAAGAAGCGTAAGGCTAGTGACGAGTTCGTTGCTCCTAAACTCCCCCAATACGGTTCTCCGGACCTCGAGGGTGAAGAGTTCAACAAAGACGAGCCGATTCCCTGCCCCGAGTGTGGTGAGGAGCTTGAGAGCAGGGTCGGCTCCCAGAAATGCTCGTGTGGAGCCATCTCCAACATCTCTCTCGTTGAGACTCCCACTAAGACGAGTTTCTATCGCAGGATTGTCCCTGACCGTTCCACGATGAAGATCGCTGGAGGTCCTCCGGACTCCTACTATATGTTCGATCCTAGAGCCGACGTAGATGACTATGCACTCGAGAGAATCGAGGAAGAAGTCCAGGACCTCATCGACGAACACGTTGAGAAGATTCTCCAACTCGACCCCGACGACATCGAAGCCGTAAGGGCCGAGGTCCGGGAGTTGAGTGACGAAGCGGGGCGTCTCCCCTACAATTACGATATCTACGACTACGACTACGACCTAGAATCCGGTACGCACTCCCCTGAATGGATCCGTAACCACCCCTCCTACAAGGAGAGATATGGGGATGGTGGGCCTGTCGAAGAAGACATGGAGTACTAAATGGGCTTTCGGCAACGCGTAGCCAACCTCATTGCGGGGTCTTCCACTGTGAAGGCTCCGCCTTCGGGTAAACTCTCGAGTCTTCAAATGGCTCTACCTAAAACCCGAACGCCTCTCAAGACTCTCGAAGACTTGGGAATCAACTACGACCTCACTGAGAGTACGAATCGTGGCCAAATCCGTGAATGGTGCCGTGGCTACTACGCTACCCACCCCATCGTAGGCACTTGCATCGACATTTACTCGAGATTCCCCGTACAAGACTTCGAGATCAAGTGTAAAGACCCTGAGCTTCAAGACTTCTACGAAGACCTCTTCCTAGACGAGAATCGTCTTAACTACAACCAGTTCCTCGTAGACATGGGTAGAGAGTTTTGGACAGTGGGTGAGGTTACTACACTCGCCTCCTTCAACCAGGAACTTGGGGTTTGGACCTCTGAAGAGATTCTCAACCCGGACGATCTCGAAGTTCTCCCGTCGGCTTTCTCCGCAGACCCGATTGTTAGAGTCTACCCGCCTCAATACCTGCAAGAAATCTTCCGCGGAGGCTCTCAAGGCGACTATCTCCCCTCGGAACTCGACGCTATCAAGAGAAAGTTCCCGGGTATCGGCCAGTCGAACTTCGATAGCTTCCTAGACGTCGACGCTTCTAACATCTCGAGAATTGTCAACAAGGTTTCTCCGTGGGATCTCTACGGTACTCCTCATCTTCTCCGTGTTCTTAGGCTTCTAATGACCGAGGAAAGCCTAAGCGCCGCCCAAGACGCCGTAGCCAATAGACTCTACGCGCCTTTCATCCTGGCGAAACTCGGTTTAGACCGTGTTGACGGCGGAGAACCCTGGATTCCTGACTTTGAGGACCTCGAAGCTACCCGAGATCAAATCAACGAGGCCTTAGCCGCCGATTTCCGCCTCCTCGTACACCACTACGGACTCGATATCCGTTCGGTGTTTGGCCGAGAGTCGATGCCTAGACTCGACAACGACTTCGATCGAGTGGAGAGAAAAATCCTCCAGGCTTGGGGTATCGGTGAGTCTTTGCTTTCGGGGTCCTCCAACGGGTCTTACGCCTCCTCCGCACTCAACATGCAACTCGTGACTCAGCTGATGACGACCTACCAAAAGTGGCTTCAAACCCACTTCCGCCGTAGAGCCGCCGTCATCGCCGAAGCCCAAGGCCACTACGACTACGAACTCTCAGGTAACTCCTCCGAAACGGTGTATGAGGAGGCACTCTACCTCGATCCCGACACGGGTGAAACCTACCTCGAGAAGAGACCCAAGCTTCTCATCCCCGAGTTGAAGTTCAAGACCCTCGACTTGAAGGACGAGGAGTCGCGTAGAAACTTCCTCTTCCAACTCAAGCGTGATGGCATCCCGATCTCCGACGAACTTCTCGTCGCTGGCCTCAATATTGATCTCAAGGATGAAGCCGATAAGGTTCACGCTGAGACGGTGGCTAAGGCGGTAAGCCAAAAGAACATCGAGAAGGAGATCCTCGAGAAGTCTCAAGAGGAAGACCTCGGAATCACCGAGGAAGAAGCCGAAGAGATGACTCCCCCAGTCGGCCGACAGGCTTTAGAGTCGAATGCGCCTAGTACCACGCCTCCTGGTACGGACTCGAAGCCCGTCGGTGAAGTCTCAACCCGCCCGTCGGTTTCCAACGAGTTCTAAAAACCTCCTGGCACTCAACGGAAGTAGTGAGACGAGTTTCTCCTAGTAGTAAGTGAAAGGCTACTAGGAGAAACGTATATAGCAAAGGAGGAGGAGATGCGTCTAAAGTTCGCCGAGCTTGAAGGCGACTTTTACGAGATCCTTGACACTGCCGAAGGCGAGTTACTCATCTCGGTTCCTGGCCTCAACCCTTTCTGGATTCCAGAGGAGGAAGTTGAGTCATTCGGGTTTAGTAAGTACTTCGACAACACGGATCCCTACGAAGAGCTTATTGAAGACCACCTCGACGCCGACTTGACTAAGACCGCTTCCTGGAAAGACATCCAGGATAAGGCGAAACGCTTGAGAAGAGAAGGCAAAGTAACCGTCATCACCTTCAGGGACTCGTACATTAAAGCTCAGGTCCAGGGTGACCACGACCTCTACAACGTTGAGGTAGTCAAAGACCCGATGACCGGCTCTAAGATCGAGTCTTGGAGTTGTACGTGTGGTTGGGGCGAGTGGGCCTTCAAGAGAGAACACACCTACATCGGTAGAATGTGCTCCCACGCCTTAGCCGTCTACTGGGAGATGGCTTCACTTGAATTCTACCAAGGATACGAGAAAAACACGATGAAAACCGCCGCATTAGACGATTCCGGACGTGAAGCCGAGATCTCGGAGTCGCAAATCTGGGACGAACTTGACGCCTACATCCAGTCAACCGAGGACTACACTCTTGAGGACCTCCTGGAGGACGAAGACGATTCGCTCAAAGTCCTCAAGATGTTTATTAGAGCCTACGGAGATCGACTCCCCCACTACCTTCTCTCCCCGGTGAGACTCTACCGCGAACTTCGAGCCGTAGTAGACTACCAGAATAGTTTACAAGCGTCGACTCAAAAGACTTCGGGACGCTACTTCACTCCCATGGAGCAATTCGCTCTCGAGGAGGAAGAAGGCACGGCGAGACAACTCCCGAACCTCAACCTCTCCCGCATTTACGGCTAGGAGAAGCCATGAAGAAGAGTAGTATTCGCCAGGAATACGAGTACGTACCCGAAGAGGAGTTCAACTTTGAGCCTCAAGAAGGGTGCGTCTACGTCGTAGTAAAGGCGATTTCTGCGAGAATCAACCAAAACTACGATGCTTGGCCCTCTGAGGAACTTCGAGACAACTACGAGACCTTCATCGGAGATCCAGTTTTCGTCAACCACAAGAACGAAGACCCCGAGAGAACCCGTGGAATCGTCTTAGACGCCAAATACGTCGAGGATGAAGTCCTGGAAGACAAGTACATTCTCCTCCTCATCGAGGTGGACGGTGAAGCCTTCCCGAACCTAGCCCACGAAATCGTGACGGGAGGCATCGACTCCGTCTCGATGGGCGCCGATATCGAGTACTCTACGTGTTCGATTTGCGGAAACGAAGCGGTGACTCAAGAAGACCTCTGCGTACATGTGGAGAGGTACAAAGGATGCTACTTCAAGGACGACGGCGAAGAGAAACTCGTCTACGAGATTTGCCACGGCGTAGAGTTCTTCGAGATTAGTTTCGTCTTCGACCCCGCCGACGAAACGGCACTCTTTGAGAAGGTCAAAGATGCGAGAACTTCCTCCCTCCCCAGCGAGTCTTTCGGGGTGGGGGACGTTGAAGACCAGGAAGAACCCGTCCTCATCGCGGCTTCTCCGGTGCTGGAAGATGAAGAAGAAGAAAAACCCTTAACTCCTTCTTCTAAAGAGATGAACCACACACTCACTCCTAGAAAGGAATCAGTCAAAGTGGCTAGAAAGAAGAAGAGTCGCAAGTCCGCGATTCGTGCAAACCGTCGCCTCGCCAACGAGACTCCTCAGATGAAGGCCACTGAGGAGCTGGAGGACGAGGACGACGTGGAGGACGACGAGGTAGAGAAGGCTATCCAGACCAAGGAAGCCGCCCTGCTCCCCGCCCACATCGAGGTCGAGCCCGCCGAGGGTTTTGAAGAGGTTGCTCACAGCGTCCTCGACAAGTACGCCCCCAACGGTGACCTTGCCATCTCCCCCGAGGGTGTCATCGAGTTCACGACGGACGATGCGATCGTGAACCTCCAGGACGTAGCGAACGAGCTGGCCGAGGCCGGCTTAACCGTTACTCTCTTCGACGTCACAGTTGAAGAGGGCGAGACGGCCAAGGTTGACGACTACGGCGTCGAGATCCCGAGCCCGAAGGAGGCTCGTCTCTCCGGTCGTGTCCGCATGGCCAAGGCTCGTCGCAAGGCCAACCTACGCCGTCGTGCTTCGGAGGAGGACACCAACCTCCTGGACGATGAGCCGATCGAGGCCATTGACCCCGAGGTTGAAGAGGACATTGAGACGAACCCCGAAACTCTCGATGAGACCTCTGAGGCACTGGCCATGAAGACGGCTCGTCTTGAGGTCAAGGCCGGTATTCTCGCCTCCCAGGATGTCTTCAAGAGAGCCGCCAAGCTCGAGAAGATGCCTCTCCGTAAGACGGCCGCCATCCACGCCGCCGCCTTCCAGCTCTACCGCAAGCAGAAGAAGGCTCCTCAGGCCCGTTCCGCTGGTAGAGTGACCAACACGACTCCTCGCCGTGTTGCGGCCCGTGAGGTTCCCCGCCTGAACCCCACTCGCACCTCTTCCAAGCGTGGCGTTGACTCCGACGCCCTGATTCTTCTGTAAGGAGAAAGAATGTTCAAGGTTACTCTGGACAACGTAGACCTGAAGCGGACGATCCGTCCGGTCTACGCCGACACTCAGGCCACCCCGATGGCGACCTACCTGGACCCCAAGTGGGATCGTTCCGTCGACATCCTCCCCGGTATGGTCGTTACCCGTACCGCTGGTGACAACGTTACCCTCTTCGGGACCGGCACCACCGCTACGAAGCACGCTCCTCTCGGCCTCTCGGCCCTGTTCGTTGCTCCCAAGATGGGTGTTGACGAGGTTCGTTCTTCCGGCTCGAACCTGTTCGCCACCTGGGTTGGTGACAACCAGTCCGTTTTCGAGGTTCTCGCCCCGGCTTACGCCACGACC